>OJFG01000035.1_pt1 | contig 105033 bp, 94 predicted proteins | sample 1594071 | NCBI WGS metagenome assembly OJFG01 (sample SAMN05416818, study PRJEB24817) | seawater metagenome | isolation source: Sea water | place: Canada:Atlantic | collected 2013-07 | reverse complement strand
GTTCAATCACTTCAATCCAAGCGGTATACGTACCTGCGGATGACTTGACGGATCCGTCACCTGCGACAACCTTTGCTCACTTAGACGCAACGGTAGTACTTTCACGTGACATTGCATCTTTAGGTATTTACCCAGCGGTAGACCCTCTAGATTCAACATCTCGTCAGCTTGACCCACTAGTAATCGGTCAAGAGCACTACGATATTGCGCGTGGCGTACAGACTGTTCTTCAGCGCTATAAAGAGCTGAAAGACATCATCGCGATTCTAGGTATGGACGAACTGTCTGAAGAAGATAAGCAAGTGGTATCACGTGCTCGTAAAATTCAGCGTTTCCTATCTCAGCCTTTCTTCGTAGCAGAAGTATTTACAGGTTCTCCAGGTAAGTATGTATCTCTTAAAGACACAATCAGTGGCTTTAAAGGTATCCTGGATGGTGAATACGACGATCTTCCAGAGCAAGCATTCTACATGGTTGGCTCTATCGAAGAAGCGCGAGAGAAAGCCAATAAAGCATAATTAGGTGGCTAGCAACGCTAGCCCTTATAATGCTTACGTACCTAATCAGGAGGTTCACATGGCAATGACAGTACATTTGGACGTAGTAAGCGCAGAAAAACAAATTTTTTCTGGTCTTGTAGAAACGATTCAAGTGACAGGTAGCGAAGGTGAATTGGGTATACACCCAGGTCACGCGCCACTTATCTCTGCTATAAAACCTGGTATGGTGCGTTTGGTTAAACAGTTCGGTGAAGAAGAAGTAATTTATGTTGCTGGTGGTGTACTTGAAGTACAGCCTGGTAACGTTACCGTACTGGCTGATACCGCGGTTCGAGCTGAAGATCTTGACGAGCAGGCAGCAGAAGAAGCCAAACGACGTGCAGAAGAGCACATCGCCAACCCAGGCGCTGACTTCGATTATGCAGAGGCAGCTCACCAGCTAGCTGAAGCAATCGCGCAACTTCGTCTTATTCAGAAGTTACGCAAATAAGCGAGCAGTTACATAAAAAACCCGCCAACAGGCGGGTTTTTTGTTTCTTGATGCGCAAAGTATTGATATAAAGGGCGATAGTATGAAGAGCACTGACATAAAAACAGTACGTAAAAGTACTTTCGTTGTCATCATCTCATATCCATCCATGTGCCTTAATGCTTTGGACTTACCCATATAAATTATCAGCTTTTACACTAACGCTTTCAACTGATGCTTATAAACACGATGAAGTTCGCCCTGTATTCAAATAAAGATAGCGGAACGCCAATCGGCTTGATGCCTTTGATCACTACACTAATTCTGTTGTCTGTACACGTCATATCTGGGGCATTGGATTGGCCGGCAAGCGGAGACCTTCGTGCACAACGAGACTTTAACTCTGCAATTGGAATGTCAGTACTGACGGGCTACTTTTGGTTTGCACTGCGGCTTATGCATCAAAACGTTGCCAGCACAGTAATATCCCTATTGGTGAAGACTAATCAGTTGAGCCAATTTGGTGCTCATAGAAAGAGGTTAGCGGTAACTTTTAATCATCACCTATTTAACGCAATGATTATCTCAATCATGATCACGGTTATCTACTGCGTAATGGAAGGGTTGATCGCTACTCAACAAGAAGTCCATGTGTTGTTACTTACAGCAACTGCAGTTCCGTTTTGGTTTCTTGCACTGTTATTTTTATTTCAGATATTTTCTATCACCAGTTATCTTATTAACAATATTCTTTCAGAAACTATGAAAGACTATGACAGATTAAACTCTATAATCACTATTTTAAAATTGAGTACAGCCAACAGTATTTTCGCGATGGGCGCATTGGCTATCTTTCCAGTGTTTTGGCTTAATAAAGAAATACCCTCTCTTGATATAATGGGGGTCACCTTTTTTACTGGCTTTATAGCTTTCTATTTATTTTTACCAGTGATTAAATTGAGAAAGAAGTTAACCCATGAAAAGTGCATAATTTTACGTAACATCGAATCAGACATAAACACACGTATTAAGTGCTACGCTGCTAACGATGATAAAAAAACGGGTGCCTCAATTGAAGTTCTAGAGAGCGAAAAAGAAAATATTGCAAAATTGACTCGTTATGAGTTGTCCCCAAAAGACAAATTCAGAGTTTTCGCCTGTATAGCTCTTATTCCAATATCATGGTGCATTTTACTTGTGACTGAATGGGTTATTAATATCTCTTAAAAGCACGTTAAAGCTCTGTAAAGAGACTTATTTGCTTTACATTCATAATCTATTCATTACCACGACGATGAGATTTAGGACCTCGCCAATGCTGCTGCATCGCTTGCTGTGCTTTGTGTAATGGCGCGACGTCGGTGTTAAACGCGCATGACAAGGTATATGCCACGGCCTCTAGTGTTGATAACGCATTCCTAACGCGGGTATGCCGAATGGCGTAGTGAGTGTTAGGTGCTTCACTGAAATGATAGGCGGGTAGTGTTTGAAGCCAACTGTATTTTTGCATCATACCAAAAGCTTGTTTCCAGCTTCCATCTATAAAAATAACGGTATCTACACCCTTAAGCGGTGTTACTAAATTACTTTCTATCGCTATACTTTCTTCACTAGGGTAAATAACCGCCGAATTTGTTGCATTGCATTGCTTATGCAGCACATTAACGGCCTCAGAGTCCTCTGTACTGATAATTTTTGCTGTTGGTATACACAATGATACTAAGCGTGCCGTATTCTTCGCGTGCTCTCGTTCTTTTGCATGCTGTAAAATGACCACATTCACAGGTACGCTAACGATGTCTATATTGCTACACACACAGGTGGTTTGTGGGTAGTTGCATGACGGGCAGTAAATTCTTAGCGAGTTTTTTGACATGGTCTTGATAAGCAGCTATTTGATAGAAATCAACACCTGTGTAGTTTATCGGTAAATACAGTAGTTAGGAAGATTGTTTAATATACATGACAGAGATAAACACGGTAAAATTAAGAATAGAAAAGACACTGTCACTGGTCCCTACGGGAAACGTCGTTAGCTACGGTCAACTCGCTGATTTGTGCGGTTTGCCAGGAAGAGCGAGACTAATGGGAAAGTGCTTAAGGTCATTAGATGGTCAACACAATTGGCACCGAGTGCTAAGAGCCGATGGTAAAATAGCATTTCCTCAAGGTTCAGAGTTAGCGCACGAGCAAAGTACACGTCTTTTAGATGAGGGAGTGTTGGTAAAAAATGGCAGAGTCAGGATTAAAGATTACGCTTGGCAACCAGATTTGTATACCGTACTTTCTAAATTAGAGTATTAGTTAGCTTAGCCACACCTTTGTAGTTATCGAGAGCGCAGTACAACGAATGCTAAAAAAAATAAGTATTGATGAATTAAAGCCGGGTATGTTTGTTCATAAGATTCTTGAACAGAAAGGCTCGTTGGCGGTAAAAAACCAGGGGAAAGTGACTTCGCAAGACGTAGTAAAGCTGCTTAAAAAGCAAGGTGTTAGAATTATTGCTATTGATACCGATAAAGCATTCACGCCAGTGCCAGAAAAGGGCGAACATGAGTCCTCCTCAGTAGCACCTCACTTGGCAGAAAAAAGCGCTGCAAAGAAGTCGAATGTTTCATTAGAGAGTGAGCTTACCAGAGCAGAGAAACTACATACTCAAGGTAAAGCAATACAACAGCTTTTACTTAATAATGTCAAAAAAGAAACTCCTTTCGATGCCAGTATCCCCAAGGCGTTTTCCAATAAACTCGTAGAGTCGGTAGATAGAAACCCCGATGCACTACTGTGTTTGACGAAAATTCGTGAAAAAGACGACTACCTTCTCGAGCATTCATTAAACGTTGCTATTCTGCTCGCTAACTTCGCAACATTTATGGGGATGTCTGAAGAAGAAGTACAGGACCTATCTTACGCAGGCTTTCTTCATGACTTAGGAAAAATAAACATTCCCGACGAAATTCTACATAAGCCGGGAAGGCTTACCGATGCAGAAATGGACGTGATGAAAAGTCATGTGAATCACGGTGTTGATTACTTGCAGAATACTGATGTGGCAAAGCCCTTAATTCAAGCAATAAGCGAACACCACGAGCGTTTAGATGGACTCGGATACCCTGCAGGTAAGAAAGGTGATGAAATAAGTACAGCAGGCCGGATGTTGGCCATTGCTGATATGTATGATGCCTTAACTGCTGATCGGGTCTATAAGAGTGGCATGTCCAGTCAGAAAGCGTTTTCTATATTGATGAACGATGCCCCAACAAGGCTAGATGTTGCGCTAGTACAGCAATTTATAAAATGCTTAGGCGTTTATCCCGTGGGAAGTCTGGTGCTGTTGTCAAACGACCGATTGGCTATGGTGCTAAAACAAAACGACTCTCCGCTTTCCCCTATTGTTAAAGTATTTTATTCAGTGAAAAGCAGTCATTATTTAACGCCCAAGGATATTGACCTCTCAAGCGATAACTCATTAAAGATTCAAAAAGCGGTTATTGCGTCAGACTACAAGATAGATGTGAATAGCTTCTTTGAGCGCTCAGTGTCTATCGGCTAAGCATGCTATTATCCACTTCCCCCACTCTTTTTATTTAACACGCCCTAGTAAGGTGTTGTTAATGAGCAACAGTTGTTAGTTAGTATGTAGAGATTACAAACGATTGTGCGTTGAAAATTCAGATATGTTTACTTTTTACAAGAATTTAGCAACACCTCCATATGATAATGCGGTGTTAATCGTGGGTTCAGCTTCATTCATTTAATCTAACCCTATACGCCGTCAAGCCTTTAGCTATAAAGGGGCGACGCAAACTTAGGGAAACCGATAAACGCCAGGTATACGCCCGCAGCAATTGAAAGTGGATCAATTATTGCTGCTAACTGTAAATAAGCAAGTTTATATACAAGTCAATTTATTACCGTCGGACGTGAACAAAAAGTTTCATATGACGACTAATAATGATGAATCAACAGAGCGCTTGGCAGGTACGTTAATCGTTTATTTCAATAAACGATTACAGCGCCAAGCGAAAAAGAGGACGTTATGAAAAAAACATTAGCTGTAAGTATGATCGCTGCTTCACTCACCGTTGCAGGCTGTGCGACCGATCCGAACAATACACAAAAAGGTGCCGCAATTGGCGCTGTGTTAGGCGCTGTGCTAGGAAAGGCAACGGGCGATAACGACAAAAGTCGATATGCATGGGGCGCCGCGGTAGGCGCCATTGCTGGTGGTGCAATTGGTAACTACATGGACAAGCAGGAAGAAGAGCTGCGTAGCGAGCTATCTGATACAGGTGTTCAAGTTGTCCGAGAAGGTGACAATCTTCGCCTTATACTGCCTGGCGACATTACCTTCGCGACTGACAGCTCAAGTATTAGTACAAGCTTTAATCCGGTTTTACAAGACGTCGCAAAGGTAGTGAACAACTACGAGAAAACCGTGTTAATGATTAAAGGCCATACAGACGACGTTGGTGCTGAACAATACAATCAGTCTTTATCTGAACGAAGAGCCGGTGCGGTGAAAAATCAGCTTATCAACTTTTCAGTGAATTCAACGCGTATCACGACAGTCGGTATGGGTGAGTATTCACCGAAAGTGCCAAACAACAGTGCGGCCAACCGTTCGATGAACCGTCGTGTTGAAATGGAAATTCAACCACTGACACAATCAAATACCTAATTACAGGGGATATTTGGTGAAAATAGAGTCACATAGATGACTCTATTTTTTTGTCTGCTGTTTTATCCAGCGGGTTAATTTTTCTGCTTTTTAATCTGTAGTGCAACAGAAGAAGCCAGGCTATTGGGGATTGGTATAGCGAGGTGATATTGGCTTACCTTCCAGGTACCGTTGGTCTTTATCAACACGCCAGTGCCTCGTGATTCGCCTAATTTTTTGTTATCCAGTAATTCATCAAACCACGCTACCTGAGCATCAGGCGAAAAGTATATATGCCTATCGCGAGGCAGATACGTCCAGCCTGTTCCCTTATCAAAATGGGGTTTTGCGTAGGCTTTAAAATCATCAATACTCCACACCTCATGGGCATCGGTACCAATAAATACAGCATTGGTAGTATATAACGCAAAGTAACCTTCATAATCAGCCACAGATGCTTTTTTATGCAGGGCATTAAGTACCCGTGAAACCTCGGTTTCATCAGATTTACTACTTTTATCATTTTCAAACCATTGTGCGCCAAATACCGCAGTGCTTACTAATAAAAGAAGTACAGCTAAAACTCTATTCATATTAATGCCCTTGTACGAAAGTGTTATACACAGCATAACGCGTTACTTTGCGTAAATCTTTATCGCTTTGTTGCGAAACGATACAGGGACATTCAAAAAGCCCTTTGAGCATGCTTTAGGTGAAAGAAGCCGTGCTTCCATAGTCAAGAAAGATAGGGGCTGTGGAAGTAGGTAGCGCTGAGTGTGATGTGCTCTCATCTGTGGCTTGTTCGTAAAAGCTTGATAAGCAGTAGCTTGCAGCAACCTTAGCGATATCTAGTGTTGAATAAGCCACTGTTGATACACGGTATGACAATGGGCTTTCTGCGGGTTTCAAAGGCGAATCTGGTGCCTGCGCTGCAATAATTGACAAATCATTTGGCAATTCCATACCTAGCTCTTTTGCACTGGTTACAATGAGCTTTACCAGCGCGTCGCTAGTACAAATAACTGCTGAAAAAGCGGTTTCTTTAGCAAGTAGTTCTAGCAAAGGATCGTCTGTACCCTCACTGCCCACATAAATGGAAAGCTCGGGCCGAAACGATGTGGAGCCGGATACAGATAGGCGAGAAAGAGCGCTTTTAAGTGCTACCGATATTTCATTAGTATGACTCACTAATTCAGAATTATCGCTAATTAGCGCAATATCGTTATGACCCAAGTCTCTGAGTTGTTTGAACGCGTATGCTGCCACCTCAAAAATAGACGTGGAAAACCCTGTCACACCACCTTTGAGTTCGCTCTGACTCAGAGTGACAACACTGTGTTTTTTATCCTGCAGGTGTTTTGTAGTAGACGCAATGGAAGGCGAGGCAATGGTATTAACAAATACCCCATCGCACCCTTGGGATAACAAAAACTCAATGGCCTCATTTTCCGATTCAAGGGTATCGTGGGAGAACGCGACCACACAATGCTTTTGGTATTGTCGCAAAATATGTTCAAAAGAAAAAAGTAAGTGGGAAGAAAACAACATATGCTTGTTTGGCAATACAACACCTACCGCATGGCTATGTTTAGATGCCAGTGAACGGGCTTTCTGACTCGGTGTATAGTGTAATTCGCTTGCCGCCTGTTTTACCTTATCAGCCATCGCGGCATTCACCGACGCCTTCCCATTTAACACGCGAGATACCGTTGATAAGGATACTCCAGCCCGCGCTGCTACCTCATAGATGGTTGTCATTTAGCTCTTTCTTTTCACTAGGATATCGGTCGTTTTACTGTCAGTAAGCGCTCACTAAAGCCCAGCGCAGATATGCAGTGCTGGGCTTTCATTGCTTGAGATAACCATTATTCGATGTTTTGAATTTGCTCGCGCATTTGTTCAATCAGCACTTTTAGCTCTACAGCCGACTGCGTAATGTCGGTGCTTATTGATTTCGAGCCTAAGGTGTTTGATTCGCGATTAAACTCTTGCATCATAAAATCCAAACGGCGACCTATAGCACCGCCTTTTTTCATAATATTTCGCGTTTCGTTTACATGCGTATTTAAACGGTCAAGCTCTTCAGCTACATCTACTTTTTGGGCCAGCATGATCATTTCTTGTTCGAAGCGTCCGGCGTCTAGCTCTACTTTTGCTTCTTCAAAGCGTGCCTGCACTTTTTCTCGTTGCCACACCATAATTTCAGGCATGCGAGCGGCTACTTTTTCTACTTCGGCCTCAATAGCGTCTAAGCGCTGCGCTATCATGGCTTTAAGTGCATCGCCCTCTGAGGCACGTGCATCAATAAAATCTTTTAGGCCTTGATCGAAAGCGGCCATAACGTCTGCGTGAATGCTGTCCATATCGGCTTCTTCTGCCGCAATCACTCCAGGCCAGCGCAATACGTCTAAGGGGTTTACACCTGATGACTGTCCGTGAGACTGCACCCAATCAGCGGCTTGCATAACCTGTTTCGCTAAGTCTTCGTTTAAGCTTAACGTTGTTGTAGCCGCATCGTTTGCAGTAAAGCGCAAGGCGCATTCTACTTTGCCTCGAGCCAGCTTTTTACGAAAACGTTCGCGCAGCATGGGCTCAAGTGAGCGAAATTGTTCCGGCAAGCGAAAGTAGGTCTCTAAAAAACGCTGATTAACAGAGCGTATTTCCCATACTGCAGAGCCCCACTCTTTTTTCGTCTCTACGCGGGCGAATGCTGTCATGCTATAAATCATAATTTTCCTTGGAGTTTGACTGAAAGCCTGCAAAAACAACGCGACCAACGTGTTGTATCGATAAATGAACGGGCAGTCTTTCTCGTTAGCTATGTATTATACCAGTCCGCATAGATAATTGCCCACCCAGAAGGCGCTGACAAGTTCCCTAGCAAAGCGTGGGAATGCAGGAATGGCTGCTCCCTTTCAAATTCCCAGAATGAAGCTAGGAAACTTGCCAGACCTTCCCGAAGGGCGAGTTTAAAATGTCCGTACTCTTTGTTATGTCACCTTGATGTAGGACCACTGCATCTGCGGTAACACGCCGCGATTTCAAACATTTTAAGTCTCGCTGAGTGGGTAATTATCTATGCGAACTGGTATTAGCGCACATTTAACCATTTCTATAAGGAATACGAGCAAAGTTCGTTTTCATAGGATGGGCCCATTGCGCTATACTTAGGCTCATTCATATTTCCGGTGAATGTGGTTTTAGCGTTCAACCACGTTTGGCCTTAAAAACATAAACTGGAAATGACATTTAAGCACTTACGTTGTGGAGAACTCTATGCGTCCAAGCGGCAGAACCGCCAGTCAAATTCGTCCAGTTACTATTACTCGTCAATACACCTGCCATGCTGAGGGCTCGGTATTAGTTGAGTTCGGCAATACAAAGGTGCTGTGTAACGCAACGGTAGAGGAAGGCGTGCCTCGCTTTATGAAAGGGCAAGGAAAAGGATGGATAACTGCTGAATACAGCATGTTACCGCGCGCAACGCATACCCGAAGTGGCCGAGAAGCGGCTCGCGGAAAGCAAGGTGGCCGCACGCTAGAAATTCAACGCTTAATTGCTCGCTCGCTTCGCGCCGCAGTAGACTTAAAACTACTTGGTGAAAACACTATCACGCTAGATTGTGATGTTATTCAAGCGGATGGCGGAACGCGCACAGCATCGATAACTGGCGCCTGTGTAGCACTTGTAGACGCATTAACCTATATGCGTGCCAAAGGTATTTTAAAGGCAAACCCGCTCAAGCACATGATTGCTGCGCTGTCGGTTGGTATTTTTGAAGGCACTCCGATTGCCGACCTTGAGTACACAGAAGATTCAGAAGCTGAAACTGATATGAACGTTGTTATGACAGAAACCGGTAAGCTAATTGAAGTACAGGGCACGGCAGAAGGCGAACCTTTCTCGTTTGAAGAGTTAGAAGAAATGCTGAAGATAGCGAAACACGGTCTTCGCGAATTGTTTGATATCCAAAAAGCGGCACTAGCGTAAGAGGTCTACATGAAAGCGTTTCAGCGTGATTTTATTGAGTTCGCCATTGCGCGCGGCGTACTAAAGTTTGGTGAATTTACGTTAAAGTCGGGCCGCATAAGTCCTTACTTTTTTAATGCGGGTTTGTTTAATAGCGGCGGTGACCTTGCAAAACTAGGTCGCTTTTATGCTGATGCATTAGTCGATGCAGGCGTAGAGTTTGACGTATTATTCGGGCCTGCTTATAAAGGTATTCCTATTGCTACCACCACGGCGGTAGCGTTAGCCGATAGCCATCAACGTGACGTGCCTTACTGCTTTAATCGCAAGGAGGCTAAAACTCACGGTGAAGGTGGAAACTTGGTAGGGAGTCCTCTAGAAGGACGGGTGATGCTGGTGGACGATGTGATCACCGCTGGAACGGCTATTCGTGAGTCTATGGCGCTCATTGAGCAACAGCAGGCTAGTTTGTCAGGTGTTCTCATTGCCCTAGACAGACAAGAGCGAGGCAAAGGTGAATTGTCAGCGATTCAGGAAGTTGAGCGCGATTTTAATACCACAGTGATTTCCATCGTTGCCCTTGCTGATGTAGTTGCCTATTTGCAAGAAAAAGGCGGTCATAACGCCGATATTGATGCCATAAACACCTACCGTGAGAATTATGGCATCTGATTTTGATACTGCTTTTAATGAGGCAAACACCCATTTAGACGCGTTGGGGCTTCGCTGCCCTGAGCCGGTTATGATGGTGCGTTTAAACATTCGAAAATTAGCGGATGGGGAAACCTTGTCAGTGTCGGCAGACGACCCGTCAACAGCGAGGGATATCCCAAGCTTTTGTCGGTTTATGGGTCATACGCTCGTAGCGTCTCAAACTGATACAATGCCATATCAATTTGTCATACAGAAAGGGTGCTTGTAAGTGCCCTTTTTATTCACCTTCGCTAAGCGCTTGCAAAAGTAGCTTTTGAACAGCCAATTTGCTTTTTTTGTTTGAGCAATGAATATCGCTCAAATGCAGGTTTTCTCCGCTCAACATTCTTTTCAGTACAGACGCTCTGACACTTAACGAGATATAGCCCTCATTGGCTGTACGCTGTTTGGCGCTCATCGTGTTTTCCTCATTAAATAAATCAGTGGACGAGAGAAAGGCGGTTATTGGCGCGGTGGATACGTTTGCTAGCGGAAGAGCTGCCAACTGAATGGCCGCTATCGGAATTGCCATTGACTGCACCGTTGTTAGCTAACTTGTTGTTAACTAAAAGCAGACTGCTTTGTTCGAAAGCATGCATCGCAGTTTTGATTAACGCTAAGATAGTATGGTTGGTAGCATGAAGAGGCAGAACAGCAATTAGCTGCTGCTGGCACTGCTGTAATACATTATGAGCTTCTTGCGAATTGTCGCTACAGTGCAAAAGAGAAGACAGATACATGCCTGCGGCCGAATAGGAAATTATATCCTCTCTCACGCTATTATCCTTGTGATTTAAAACGTTTTGATTAGACACATTTTGTAATGCCGTGAGGACAAGCTTTGCAGCTTCTAACGTCTGATATGCCAGCGTGCACGCTTTATCAAGTTGCCCCTGAAGGCGGGCTTTTTGCATGCTATCTTGCAAGAAATGCCGATGCTTGCGCGCGTCAATTGGATTTAATTGAAGCCACTTTGTATAAACGGGGCATAAATGTTGTGTATTCACTGTTGCACCTCCTAGACAGGACTCGTCATTACATTAATGTAAATAGGAATCATTATCAATAAAGAAGTTCAACAAGAACGGCAAAAGGTTTTATAAATATTTTTTGCGCAGCGGTAAAATACCGAAAAGCCTCATTATAAGAATGTGTTAGCGCCCCACCAAAGTAGAAGCACAATAAGTGTTGCTCCAATAATCGCCTTCATTTTGTAGCGCCTAATCATTTGCTCTGCCTTGTCGCCAGCATAATACACGGCTGCCGCAAGGCCGAAATAGCGAAGTGAGCGCGCTATAATTGTGGCCAGTAAAAACAAGGGGAGCGAATATTTTGTGGCACCTGCTGCAAGCATAGCTACCTGAAAAGGAATGGGGGCAATGCCCAAGGTCATAACAAACCAAAATCCCTGCTGCTGCATTTGGTCTTTTACATTTTCAAATTGGTCCTGACTGAAGAAAGTGGAAATCACCCACTCTCCAATCAAATCAAAAAGATAATACCCCAAGGCATAGCCGAAAATAGCCCCTATCACACAGCCAAGGGTTGCCATTGCAGCGATGTGCCATAGCGATTCTCTTCTTGCCTGCATTAATGGCAACATCACGGCTTCCAATGGAATAGGCACTATGGTCGACTCTAAAAACGAAGAGAGTGTAATACCTTTCAACATATGTTTCGAATCGACCAATTGCTTGGTCTTTTGCGCCATCTTTTTACTGAGCTTTTTACCAGGTGCCATGAAATCTTTTCTTAAAGTGCTATTTTTTACTGTTTGTAAACAACGCCGTCTTTCATTACAAACGACACATTTTCCATTATGGTTATATCGTCAAACGGATTACCTTTTACCGCAACAATATCTGCTAATTTACTCGGCTCTAACGTACCTAGTATGTCACTTACACCGAGTAAATCTGCGGCATTCACCGTGGCGCTTGTTAAAGCGTCTGCAGGCGTCATTCCCGCTTCAACCATTAGGGCAAACTCTTGTGCATTATCGCCATGGGCTGATACGCCACTGTCAGTTCCAAAAGCAATTTTCACGCCCGCTTTATGAGCGGTAGCAAATGTCTGCTGAATTAGGGGGCCAATTGCCGCCGCTTTTGGGCGAACTAATTCTGGGAAGAAACCATCAACTTTTGCTTTTTCTGCAACAAACTTGCCGGCAAGAATGGTGGGCACATAATACGTGCCGTTTGCTTTCATCAACTCGTGAATCTCGTCATCCATGTAGGTGCCGTGTTCTATTGAGTCTACACCTGCTGTAATGGCTCGCTTCATGCCTTCTTTTCCGTGTGCATGAACGGCTACTGTCATTTCGTAATCTTTCGCCGTATCAACAATGGCCTCTAATTCATCGGTCATAAACTGTGGGTTCTGACCGCTTTTAGCCACACTTAGTACACCGCCGGTGGCGGTAATCTTTATCAGGTTAGCGCCGTCTTGGTAGCGCGTTCTTACTGCTTCTCGGGCTTGCGCTTCTCCATTGACTACCCCTTGCTCAGGACCTACGTCTGGGCGAAGTAAATGAGACATACCATTAGATGGGTCGGCATGGCCGCCTGTGGTGGCAATAGATTTTCCTACGGTGTAAATGCGCGGCCCAACAGCATAGCCCTTATCGATAGCGGTTCTAAGGGCAATGGTTTCATTGTGCGAGTCACCGAGGTTTCTTACTGTTGTAAAGCCTGCGTCTAGGGTGATCTTAGCGTAATTTGCTGCACGCAATGCATAGTCTGCTTCATTAAGCGTGAATCGCTCTAAGTAGCTCTTCGGCCCGCCTTGTTGAGACGACAAGTGTACATGCATATCCATCAATCCAGGCATTACCGTGCTATCTTTTAAATCAATAACTGTATCGCCCTTCTCAGCGCTTACAAATCCTGATTTCACACTTTCAATTTTGTTATCTTCAATAACGATGGTTACCTTGTTACGTAATTCGTTAGAGGTTCCGGTAAAGGCTTTGCCAGCATGAATGAGCGTGGCTGCTTGGGCGCTAAACGTAAGCGGTAAAAGCGTGCAAGATACAGCTAATGCGGTCAGTGTTTTTTTCATAATATAGTTCTTCTTTTGATGGATAATTACACAGTAATTTAATGTAAAGCACTCATTAAAGTAACGCAAAGTATTACGCTATTAGTGGCGGGTTTTACTGAGTTTTATGAGATATTTAGGAAGCGTTATTTTATGGTGTACGAATTTTGGGCTAATTAAACGGGATGTATTGAAAGAAGGTGAAAGAGTAGAAAAATAGGAAACGGACGAGGATTGGGGACAGCGGATGATTAAAAGGTAAGCGAGGATTAACCTACCTTTCCAATAATAAAGTCGATGTTAGCTGAGTGAACAACGAAGTGAGTTTCATCACCGCCTTTTATTTCTTTCGATTTTTCAAGTAGCTGGTAATACACATTTTGATGTAGGCGAGCCCACAGGTTTCTGCGAACACATACATAGGGAATTGCGGTAGCCTCTTTATCTCGAATTGCTTTTGGTGGAACGCGTAGTTCCATTTGATCAACGCTATCTAAAACAACTTCATCGCCAGTTTGTGTAATCAGCACAAGCGCAGTGTTCTTGTCGCCGTTAGTGCTACTACCGCCGTTAGCGTCTGCTTCAACCTCTTTCCATTGAGTGATTAAAAAAGGCGTGTCTTCAACGGTAATCCCCACTTTTTCTACCGGCGTAACAAGAAAGTACTTATCGTCTTCTCGTTTAAGTACCGAAGAGAACAATTTTACCAAGCTAGCGCGACCTACTGGGGTGCCTTCATAGAACCAGCGACCGTCTAGCGTCACTGTCATATTAATATCGCCGCAAAAATCGGGGTTCCATTTTTCTACAGGCGGAAGAGGGCGCGTCTTATCAGACGAGCCCTCTATTTGCTTTTGAAACTTAGTTAAGTCCATTTTGCTCAATCAACGCTTTGATTTCGCGAAGCTTCGCTTTAATACGGCGCATGTTATCAGGCCCCGTTCTTAACAGTTGCTTTTGCGGGCCATCAAGGTTTTCTAAGCGTTCGTCTGTGTATTTGTACATCACAGAATCTGAATAGACTTCTACCGGCACCGGTACCTCTGGCGTATCGAGCAATTCGTCTATTGCGCTGAGCAACACACTATTAAAATCTTTGTCAGGGTCACCAATTTCAGCGTATTTAGCTTGAATATCGTCTTTATAAGACTGATAAACCGTTAATAGCGCCTCATTATCAAATGACTCTAAAACATTCACATATGGCGTGTAGCGCTTATAGCTAGCTGCATCAATCCACTGCTTATCAGCTTGAGAATACACTCTGAAGTTCTGTTCTGGTGGAGTAAGCAGTTGATGATTGGGCGCCATTTTGTTGCCCGCCAAATTTGTCACAGAAACCACAAAGCGTTGAAGTAAGCCTTCGTTAACCAGTAGTCTATTCACCGTGTTTTCATCGGCAGCTGCGCTATCTACTAGCGCTTCTTTCACTGCTGGATCGCTTACATCAAGTGGTTCGGGCTCACTTTCCTCAACTTCAGGGAGTGGTTCCACTTCGTCTTTCTCTTCAAGTTCAACAGGTGGTGGTGCAGGTTTTGTTTCAAATACTTCCGGTTCATCAGACTCGGTAAGTACGGGTTCATTAATTTCGGGTTTAGGTGCCTCTGCGGGCTCAGGCGTTTCATCGCTTGGCCAAAAAACTATCGCGAGGATGACGACAAGGATTATTCCCGCTATCAGAAAGTGTGGGCCTAACGACTGTTTCTCTGTTGTTTCACTCATAATGACTCCGCTGCTGAGATTTCCTTTAGGTAATACTACCAGACATAACACTCAATGTTAGAAAATCAAACAAGAGAAATGTTTCTTTTCTGCTTAAATTTTCAATCGTGATAGCCTTTTAACGTTGAAAACACCGATTTCGATTGGTCTTACCCACAACAAAATAAATGCTCTCTTTCAATGGTGCATGGGTTAACCAGTCTGTGTCGTTATAAATAAGTGTCAACACCGCGCTTTGATTACAAAGATAGCGCGTGCAGGTAACGAATAGGTTATAACAGTGAGTAAAACCACGCTTTGCTAGAAGTATACACCGCTACAAATACCCATTATTACAAGTACACATTGTTACAAACACACGTCGCTACACATACATATGTCATTATTTGCCTCAATCATTGTAAATAACTTGGGTTATTTTAAACATTTGTTTAACATGTAGAAACTGTTATCTTGGTTGCTCACTATGACCGTTATATTATTTGCTATTCCTTTGTTTTTCCTACTTATTGGTATTGAGCTTTATGCCGATCGCAAAAGGAAAACGGGGTACTATCGAACTAATGACGCTATCACAAGCTTAAGTGCGGGCGTGCTTTCTCGCATTGTGGCAATTGGTCATCAACTTATCCCCTTTACTATCTATGTGCTTTTCTTTGATGCGGTCGCTATGTTTGAGCTACCGCAAGCGTGGTGGGTGTGGGTTATTGCATTTGTAGCCTATGACTTCTTTTATTACTGGAATCATAGGCTTGGACATGAAATGAGCATACTCTGGGCCGCCCATGTAGTGCATCATTCAAGTGAAGATTACAATCTGACTACGGCATTGAGGCAAACAAGTGGTGCTGTGTTTAGCTGGGTTTTTTATCTGCCGCTGGCGTTAGTTGGCTTTACGCCAGAGATGATAATAACGGTGGGAGCACTCAATTTGGTGTATCAGTTTTGGGTTCACACTCAACACATCACCACGTTGGGGTGGATGGAAAAGGTGTTTGTCACCCCTTCAAACCACCGGGTTCACCATGCCCAAAATCGAATTTATATCGATAAAAATTACGGAGGCGTATTTATTCTCTGGGATCGGTTGTTTTCAACCTACATGCCAGAGAAAGAAGAAGAGCCAGTCGTTTTCGGAATTCGCGGTGCGCTAAAAAGCTTTAATCCACTTTGGGCTAACTTACAAATTTACAGTCAACTGGCTAAGGATAGCTATTATACCCGTTCATGGACTGACAAATTTCGCGTCTGGTTTGGTCGCACGGGTTGGCGACCAGCCGACGTATCAGAGCGCTTTCCTAAGGAAAAACTACCGTTGAGTAATTTTAGAAAATATCACCCACACATCCATAAGTCAGTGACGCGCTATAGTCTTTTACAGCACGTAATTATGCTTGGCGCTGCGCTTTATTTTTTGCTCAATTTAGACACGCTCTCAGGTATGCAGCAAATGGCTATTGTCCTCACCGTTGTGGTTATGAGTATTCAAAATGGCTTTATTCTGTCTCAATCTAAATTGGCGCTTGCGTTAGAGGGGCCGCGGTTACTCATGTTTCCACTACTGTGGATTGCTTCGGGCATTGGCTTTGCGGCGTGGTGTTTCGCACTGTCTTCTGTCGTTGGCCTCGTTATGCTGTTATTTGCAGTGCGCTACAGTAATTATCGCCGCCCTATCGAAGAAGTCAGGCTATCAACTGAACCTGAAAACTTAGCGTAACGTAATAAAAACGTTTTGTTAGCGCCGGCGTTGTGTAAAGCGTCAGCTGCTACCTGTATTAGGGCGTTTTTTGAGGTAGATATGCATAAGTTTCTTTTTAGCGATTTAGAAGATACACCCACAGTAATAGACTACTTAGAAGTGCAGTCATATGAGATGAATGTGTATCTGGTTTATTTAATGGTTGGTGACAAAAGCGGGATGGTTTACGACAAAAAAGGTAAGCCAATGCGATTTTTTAGCACGGGTCATATTCGCGAATCATTTGCCCACTGCAGCGTCGAAAAGTCGGTGATGAAGCACGACACGCCCTATGACGAAATGATAGGTAACCCACCTAAAAGTGCAGAGCAAATGGCGCTGCCCTTCAGTATGGATTTGCCTTACTAAACACATTTCAGCTTAATAGTTGTGTGTTCGGTGCACGCAAGCTAGGTGGTTTCTAGCCAAGGAGCGGCCAACGCCCGCATATTCACTTGCGCACCTAATCGCCTAGCCAATAAAAACAATCCCCCTAGCTTTCTGTGAATAAATAGCGCATCAGCCGGTGGTGTATGCCAGAAGTCATGTTCCGTCGTGAGCGTCATGCCCTTATCGTGTAGACGCTGAATAAGGTCGCTAGTGCCAAAATCATAGGGCTCGTTATGGTTAAGCGACTCGCACGCTTCCATGCCAATACCAATGACTGCATCAACCTGTTCGGGAGTGTGCGATTTATCTATTAGTCCGATATCAAGGGCTGCCTCTGCCATTAACTGCTTATCTTGCAAAGCGGCACTATTAAGCAGTGCTTTGTAGCCTATTGAAATACTTTCTGGGATCTCACGGGTCGCGCCAAAATCAAGAAGTACTATCTGCTTTGTCTCTGTATTAAACTTGTAATTGGCAAGGTTCGGGTCGCTTTGAAGCAGCTTAAAGTTAAATACCTCATTGAAAAATAGCCCCATCAAGTCAGTCATAACAGCATTGCGTACTTCCTGTGATTCATCAAGCAGCGTATCTAGGTTCGAAGCCTCAATAAAGTCCATCGCGAGTACCGTTTCACTGGTAAGGGGCTCGTAAGTTTGAGGAATGATAAAGCGTTCTATCTCTGTAAGCTGGTGGCCATAACGCGTTAGCATAGCCGCTTCGCGGTTGTAGTCAGCCTCTTGATGAAGCTGTGTTTTTGCCTCACTAAGAAGAGGGTTAATATCTAAAGATTTCGGTATAAGACCCGTGAGCTTTATCAAGGTCGCGACATTGTCCACATCGCTATCGATACTTTTTCTCACCCCAGGGTATTGCACCTTTATTGCGAGCATTTTTCCATCCATGGTGATGGCCTTATGCACCTGACCAATAGATGCCGCTGCCACTGGCGCAAAAGAAAAATACAGTAGGCTGTCCTGCCACTTCTCGCCCCACGCCTTATTCAAGGTTTCGATAAGCTGCGCTTTAGGCATTGGATCTGCGTCTTCTCTTAAACGAGACAAGATAGTAGCAAGCTCAGGGGGTAAAAAGTCTCCTGCATCCATAGAGATAAGCTGACCGAGTTTCATGGCCGCGCCACGCATGCTAGCTAGCTGATTGGCCACATTCGTCATATTCTTTGGTGTTAATAGTAATGAGGCAAGGGCAGGTCTCTCGCCCTTCAACAGCTGTCCTGCGCCCTGAGTAACGACATTTCCGGCAATTTTACCCGCCAGTGCGCCTAGGCGACTGACCCGGGATAATCGAGAAGAGGGAATAGCTTTTGACTTTCTTTTAGGGGAGTCTTCGGACATGTCACCTACTCTATTTCGCTACGTTAAAAACGTAGCGGGGACGCCTCAAAAAGGGGCTATTGAATGATATAGGTATGTACGAGATAGAAGACGGTTTTGATTAGCGAATACGTTTAAAAGCCACCTATTTAAAAGCAGCTCGTTCGCCTATGCCAACTGGTATTAAATAATTTGCGACACCACCTGCAAGACAAAGCCAACTACACTGCCAAAGGCAAAACCTGTCCAGCCGTTTGCGCCGCGATAACGCCAAAGGGCCGCACCAAAGAAACCACACCACAACATGGATGAATAGGTGGCAATCATTCCATCACCCATACCGGTATTGGGCAAAAACAGCATGATGATAAACGTCATCGCCATTCCACCACTTAAAAGCACCCACATGATGTTCTTTTTATCAGCGAAGGCATTGCTTGCGTTCGAGCCTTTTGAGGCAGTCGAGCCTTTTGGGCCAGAAGAGTCTTCAGAGTGCCCCAGCGACGCGCGATCTTCGAGGTTGCTGGTGACGGCTACCTCTTTTTTCTTTCTGTCTTTTCGAGCGTTGTGCGCAAATGCACTAGAAGCGCTGTTACTCATGATAAAACCTTTATAGAATGACGTTCTCACGCAAACGTTAATGTATTGTTAAAAGAAACGCTATAAGACTTCGGTGGTAGATGCACACAGGAAAAACTTTTAAAAAGACATAAAAAAGCCCGCAGATTTAATGCCAAATGAAGCATCCGCAGGCTTGGTATTGCGAACACTGGGTTTAGTGATGGTCGCTGTTAAAGCCCACCTCAAGCAGCGTAACATTGTCGGTAAAAGTAAGGGTTTTGAGTGGTCCGTTACCTTCAACGTTAATGGTGTTTACTTGGCTAGGCCATAAATCTCGAAGTGCATCGTGACGTATTTTCAAGCCCTCCAGAGCCGGTGGTTGAGCCGTTTCTTGGTAAACCCAAAAGTGCTTACCATCCACTTCGAAACCTACCTGGCCAAGCGCTAACGAAGTATCTTCACTGTTTAACAGCGCAAAGTGGTGACCAACGTAATCAGCAAAGGCTTGCTGCGTCTTTTCGTCATCCATAATATCAGCGTTCTTATCAAACAGAACTTTTACCGCATGCTCAGCATCATGCAAATTAAAACGATGCATCACTTCGATATTTTCGGTTCTTGGATTGAACAATACCGTCGTAATAGCCGCTTTAATTTGATGGGCCTTCACCGCTGTGCTGTATGCAAAGCTACCTGTTACTAATAACAGTGCAAGCAGGGCAACCGTGCCCTGCCTGATAGAAGGCAACTTACTCGTCATCGTTGCCTTCATCATTCTCATCGTCTTCGTCGTCTGTCTTTAACTCAGTTTTTGAGTCTTGCATAAGGTCGCGGTACTCGTAGGAGTTGCGAGACTTACCTTTATACGCTTCGATACGCGACGGAATGATACGACGTGGATAGTGGTTATTTTCAACATTCACATCGGCCGTTTCCCAATGTGGGTCAATGGTAACACTCACTAATTCTTTGTCTTTTTCCGTTACGATAAGCTTGCTAACCGCTTTTGGCGTTCTGCGCCAAATTTCGGCAGGTATACGCATCTCTTCTGTCGAACCATCTTCATAAGCAAGTTCTAGAATGATAGGCATAACCAAGCCACCATGGTTACTAAAGTTAAGTACGTAATAGTTTTTATCTTCTTTTACTGCACGTTCGAATGCAGTACGTTCCCACGGCTCTAAACCTTTCAAGAATTTTTGATAGCTATTACGCTCTTTGTTGGTCACGGTATAGCGATCGTTTTCGTCATAAAAATCGCTGATGTCATCGAAGCGATCAACCCACAACTCTTTACCTTCTTCTTTGTTGCGAATAACGGTAAGCGACTGTGGTTTTTCCATTTCTGTCTGGCGTTCGCGGCCAAAATCGATATCTGGATCTTCGGTGTTCAAACGAAGCTTATAAACGCTGTCTAAGCTAATGTCTACGTGATCGGTTGAGTAGAACCAGCCACGCCAGAACCAATCTAAGTCAACACCTGATGCTTCTTCCATTGTGCGGAAAAAATCAGACGGCGTTGGGCGTTTAAACATCCAACGTTGTGCATATTCTTTAAATGCAAAATCGAAAAGCTCGCGACCAAGAATGGTTTCACGTAAAATGTTAAGTGCTGCTGCAGGCTTCGTATACGCATTAGGACCTAAACGAAGTACCGAGTCTGACTGAGTCATAATTGGCACCTGAGTTTGAGACTTCATGTAGCCTGTAATATCACGTGGCTCAACACCCCATGGAATCGTTGGATCCCATTCACGGCCTGCTACACCATCAAGAAAGCTGTTTAACCCTTCATCCATCCACGTCCACTGGCGCTCGTCAGAGTTTACCGTCATCGGGAAATAAATGTGCCCCACTTCGTGAATAACAACGCCGATAAGAAAGCGTTTTTCAGCGAGTGAATACGTGCGAGAGCCGTCGTCTTGTAACTCGGTACGCGGGCCGTTAAACGTAATCATTGGGTATTCCATGCCACCCACAGGGCCGTTAACCGACTGGGCTACTGGGTATGGATAGTCGAAACTAAAGCGGCTGTACACGTCCATAGTATGGATGATGGATTCAGTTGAATACTTCTGCCATAGTTCACCGCCTTCTTTAGGATAAAACGACATAGCCATTACAAGAGGTTGTGTGTCGCCGCCTTGTTGGTAACCGCGTGCATCCCAGGCAAATTTACGTGATGAAGCCCATGCAAAGTCACGTACATTCTCTGCTTTAAACGTCCACGTTTTTAGCTTTGATGTACCTTCTTTTTCATTCTCAATAGCTTCTTCAGGCGTTACAACAAAAACAATGCGATCTGCTTTCTCTGCCTTCTTCAGACGATCGCGCTGAGTTTTGGTCAGCACGTCTTTTGGGTTTTGAAGCTCACCTGTCGATGACACAATGTGATCCGCTGGTACGGTAATGTCTACTTCGTAGTTACCAAACTCTAGTGTGAATTCGCCGCGGCCGATGAACTCTTTGTTTGTCCACGCTTCGTAATCTGTGTACGCGGCCAAACGAGGAAACCACTGGGCTAGCAAGAAGATGTCATTGCCGCCTTCACGTTCATCATCAGGGAAGTGCTCGTAACCTGCGCGAGCAGATACCGCATCTTCTTCTACAATGTTAAATGCAAAATCGATGTCGAAAGTGACTTTCTTACCCGGTTTCAATGGCGTTGCCAAGTCTACTCGCATTAATGTACCAACCGTAGTATGGCGAAGGTCATTACCTGATTTATCTTCAACGCGAGAGATGGTATAGCCTAGCTCATTGTCTTCAACAAACTGCTGGCGACGAAGCGCGCCCATGCTCAGTTTTGCAGGTTTACTACCACTGGCTGCTTCTGTAGCCGGACCACGGTTTCCAATACCACCAAATGTGGTAGTAAGCGCTGACATAGAGTCATCGCGGAATTTGTTTTGGTCTAATTGAATCCATAGATACTTCAGTGTATCTGGTGAATTGTTGTGATAAGTAATGGTTTCTTTTGCTTCAATACGACGCTCGCCTTCAAGCAATTTCACGTCGATATCGTAGTCAACTTGTTGCTGCCAATACTGATGGCCTGGTTCGCCAGCAGCATTTCGATATACATTTGGAGTAGGTAAAACTTCGTCTAGCTGACGGAATTTATCTTCAAAGTCGCCCTTAGTTTGCTTTATTGAGGCGTGTGCACTGGGAAGAGAAATCAGCATAGACAATACTGGCGCTAGCCAGAAAAAATGTCGTTTTGCGGTGCTCATGGTGTTTCCTTGCAACGTGTTAAGTTGGAATTATTATAAGTTATCGCCTTTAGTATATAAGTCTGGCTCTGCGAATCCTAGTTCCCGACCGTAAACTACCCTCGGTTTAACGCAAAGTTTATGTAACAGAACGTTTTGTGATACGACTTTAACTGTCGTATTCTTGTTATCTTGTTCTTTTTTCATTTCCTTCCTCTATGAATAGTTTTTCTTGGCAGCGAGCTGTCGTTAAAGTGGGTAGTGCCTTAATTGCACCTGATGGCAGAGAATGCAGTGGCCGCTACTTATTAGCATTGGCTCGATTTATTACCGCTAGCCGTGAACAGGGTAAAGAAATCATTTTAGTGTCTTCAGGCAGTGTTGCTGCTGGTCGTAATAAGGTATCTTCTGGTGCTAATGGTGTTGTATTACGCAACACACCATCCATTGCTGAAAAGCAGGCTATGGCCGCAATCGGCCAAAACATCATGATGGCCAACTGGCAGCGATTTTTTGATTTTCCCTGCGCGCAAGTACTGCTTACTGCCGACGATCTTCGTGACCGTACGCGTTACGTGAATATAAAAAATACACTTCGAGAGATTATCAATCACCATGCACTTCCTATCGTGAATGAAAATGACACGGTAGCAGTGAATGAACTTAAAGTGGGCGACAATGACAACCTTGGTGCTTACACTGCATTAGTCGCACAAGCCGACACCTTGATTATTTGCTCAGATATTGACGGGCTCTACACAAGCGATCCTCGTAAAAACAAAGATGCTACGTTAATTCCTGTGGTTGAAAGCATTGATAGCACCATTTATGGGTTAGCCGGAGGGGCCGGAACGTCTGTTGGAACTGGCGGTATGCGCACAAAGATAGAGGCAGCAGATAAATGCATAAACAGCGGCATTCAAACGCTTATCGTCAATGGTCGACACGGTGAAACTTTTGACGCCCTGCTTGCTGGCAAGGTGCCCGGTACGCTTTTTAAAGCTATGCGAACCCCTTCTAATGCCAGGCGCTTATGGTTAACGCACACATTAAAAACTGCTGGTCGTATTATTATCGACAAAGGCGCCAAGGTTGCTTTGATTGAGCAGGGAGCCTCGCTACTCCCCTCGGGTATTGCGGGAATAGAAGGAAACTTTGCGCAAGGCGAAGCAGTTGAAATAGTGTGTGAAAACCAAGCAGTGGCAAAGGGGTTAAGCTTATATAACGCAAAAGACTTAATACTTATAAAAGGGAAAAAGTCGAAAGATATTGCCAGTGTGCTAGGTTATGAAACGACAAATGTAGCTGTGCACAGAGACGATATGGTGCTTTTGTAGCAGAGAAAGCCCTTTTATACAGGACGCCCATGACAGAAATAACGCCAACACTCGCCGACTATCCGTTTTCAATTACTATTGCTACTCGCTGGCAGGACAATGATGCCTACGGTCACATCAATAATGTGATGTATTACAGCTTTTTCGATACGGCGGTAAATCGCTTTTTAATTGAGCAGGGTGGGTTAGATTTTCACAACGGTAAGACCGTGGCGTACGTGGTTAGTAGTCAATGTCAGTACGTTGCCCCGGCAGCCTACCCTGAAAATATCTATGTTGGTATGAGTGTAAAAAAGGTAGGGAGGAGCTCAGTCACTTATGGACTGTCGGTTTACGCCGGAGAAAGCCAGCGAAGAGTTGCTCATGGGCAGTTTGTGCATGTGTTTGTCGATAGGGCTTCAGATAAATCTATTCCTATTCCTGTAAAGATAAAAGCGGCCCTTGAGTCGATAAGCGATGCCGTATGAGTTTACCTAATGTGGTGTTTCTTGATGCAGAGACATTAGATTTAGAGTCGCTAAATACTCAACAACTCAGTGATGTAGATGCATGCCTTACGTTGCATCAAAATACCCTTCCAAACGATGTTGTTACGCGAATTGAAAGCGCCACTGCTGTATTGGTGAACAAAGTTGTACTAAGCGCAGAAGCGCTGCGCCAAGCGCCCAAGTTAAAATACATTGGTGTTACAGCTACCGGCATGAATAATATCGACCTAGAGTATTGCAAAACAAATGATATTAAAGTGCAAAATGTTCAGGCATACGGGACCAGCAGTGTGGCGCAGCATGCGTTAACGCTACTGCTTAATTTGGCCACCCAGTTTGTGCACTATCAGCATGATGTAAAAGCGGGGGCTTGGTCTGAATCTTCCCATTTTTGTTTACTGTCTCACCCTGTTGTTGAATTAGAGAGAATGCACGCTGTCATTGTAGGTCATGGCGAGCTTGGCAAGCGGGTAGAAGGTTTATTTAAAGCTATGGGCATGCAGGTGACTATCGCTGGGCGCCCAGGAAGAGCCGACGATCCGCGTCCGTCGCTTTCATCGCTATTACCTAGTGCTGATGTGGTGAGCCTTCATTGTCCGTTGACGCAAGAGACAGACAAGTTGATAAACGCAGAAACCCTATCGTTAATGAAGCCAAATTGTTTTTTAATCAATACCGCGCGAGGTGGACTGGTTGATGAACCCGCCTTGCTTGGAGCACTTAAAAATAAACAAATTGGTGGGGCTGGGCTCGATGTATTGTCTGTTGAACCTCCACCCTCTGATCATATTTTAATGCAGGCCAATTTACCCAACTTGTTAATAACACCACACAATGCATGGGTGGGGAAATGCGCGCGACAAACCTTGCTCGATTCAGCGGTTAACCACTTAACGCAATTTTTAGCGCAATGATAACTGAGGATTAATGGGCGAATGAACAACCCAACCTTATTCTCATTGTGCTGTCTAATTTGGGGCTCAACTTGGATTGCGATTACCTATCAAATTGGCCATACATCTGAGACATTTGCTATAGCGCTGCGCTACTTACTCGCCGCCGTATGCTTGGGAATTTATTGTTTAGTAAAAAGGCTGCCGTTTGCCCTTCCCTTGCACATACACGTGAAGATGGCTGCGGTGGGCTTATTTCTCTATAGCTTAAATTACACTCTGCTTTACATGGCACAGGCGCATATTATCAGTGCGCTTTTAGCGTTGATGAGCTCCTGTATTATTTATATTAACGTGGTGCTACGTCGCTGGTGGTTAAAAGAGCCTATTCGCAAAGAGGTAGTGATTGGGGCGACGTTTGGACTAAGCGGTATTGTGTGTTTGTTCGTACCCGAGTTCTCGAAAGTTTCCATGGACGCAGCGCTGGCTTTAGGATTAAGCATTGCCTTTGTCAGCTTTTTTTGTGCTTCAGTGGGCAACGTTATTTCTGAGCGGATTTTAACTTCTGGCACTCCGGTGATTCAGATGAACTTTTATGCCATGTCTTACGCCATGATTTTGCTATTTATAACGTCGTTATTGTTGCCGGGTAAGCTCATTATTCCCACCAGTACAGAGTTTTATTTATCGCTGCTTTATCTAGCTTTGTTTGGCTCTGTTTTTGCCTTTGGTGCTTATATGAAATTACTTCAACAAATGGGGGCAGATAAAGCGGCTTACGTGGTATTGGTTTATCCCATGGTTGCGCTGGTAATTTCAACCTTCTTTGAGGGCTATCAGTGGACAGCGCTCTCTTTCGTCGGTGTTGCTGTAGTACTAATGGGCAACGCAATTGCCATGGGAAAAATACCGCGCTTTATGCGTCGCCCTTTTTTATCTCACTAAACCAAATTTAACAAACTAAAGCCTATTAAAATAAGGCCTAACTAAGTAAACGGCTTAAAGCGCATTTATTTTTTTGTTTAGTTCATAAGCTGGCTCAGTCACTATAGCTTCTAGTGTTTCTATGCGCGCCATAAGCGCTTCTATTTGAGCGTCTTTTTCTTGTATTCGCTGCTGCTGTAGCGCTGCTTTGCTTGCTATAAACGGGTTACTGCACTTTCCGTTCATCCAGTCGTTCAAGCGCCACTGAAATTTCGCGTCTAAATAACTCGCTAATAGCGCAATAGAGGTGATACTTCCAAGTAACAATACAAGGCTTAATGTAGACATAGAACTCTCCTTCACTAGGTAATTCATGTGTTGGTTCAGGCATTCGTTGTTACTAGTCACGGCTTTTCAGAATAAATTACAAAAAAGATTTAAAAACGTGTAATAAAAATAAATGGGTGCAGACTGTAACTGGGTGTGTTGAGCTTTTTGCTGCATTTTTGTAGTGGTCAACTCGCTACAGTAATGATTAGGGTACTTACGTACCTGCTAAACATAAAAACTTTTAGAAAGGGCAACCCGCTTGGGCCAAGGATTTGAAGACGTTTTTACACAATACGGAGCATTGTTAAGCCGCGTTGCAAATAGCTACGAAGCTAACGAGGCTATGCAGCAAGAGCTTTTGCAAGAGATTGCTATTGCTGTGTGGCAGGGGCTGTCGCGGTTCAAGGGCGATAGTAGTGTAAAAACCTATATTCTGAAAATTGCCCATAATCGCGCGGTAACCCACGTAGCAAGCCAAGTAAAACGTGTTGATACTCACCGATATGAAAGTGATACGTTGGGCTCTGATGGTTACCAAAGTCCACAGTATTCCCCAGAAGTCGTTTCTAGCCAGCAGCAATCGCTAGTACGTTTGCTGCAAGCCGTTCGTGCACTTCCCCTGCAGCCAAGACAAGTGCTTACCCTGTCGTTAGAAGGATTAAGCTATGACGAAATTGCCGAGGTATGCGGTATATCAAAAAATCATGTGGGTGTTATTTTGAAACGGGCAAAGCAAAAAGTGCTGCAGGAGGAACCCAATGCATATTGATGATAATAAAGATCGAGTAAAAGGTAATCGAGTAAAAAGTAGTGACACTGATTTGACTTTGCTATGGCAGAATCAGCCAGTTAACGATATCGACCTATCTGAAGTAAAAAAAAGCTTTAACAGCGAGCGAATAAAACAGCGTATTTATATGGTTATAGATTCTTTAGCGCTTCTGCCTTCTCTCTATTTTTTATCTATTTACTGGGGAGAGCTATCTTTTACCGCAAAAGGGTTATGTATTTTTATGGTGGCAACGGCCATTCCGTTTTTAATTTATCAATTGTGGCTGCGACGAGTGGCGGCTTTTGCCAAAGACTCACAAACTCTTGATCATTTACATCAATACACGCGCCAGATAAAAAATAATATACGCATTGCGTTCATCACCAAGCACTCTGCATGGCCCGCGCTTTTTGTGCTGCCTGCGTTTGCATTAGAGCGATACTTTTTTGGAGAATTAAGCCCCGAAAAATGGGAAAAAATCGCTTTCAGTTTTCCCATCGCAACACTCATTCTTGTTGTATGGGGTATTTGGGCACACAAGCGTCAACAGCGCTTTGAAAAACAACTCAAAGCGCTAGAAGAGATGGCAGAGCAGCGCACAGTTTAGGGCGCACTCTTGTTTCTTTAGTCGTTATTTTCTTTATCGCTTTGTTCGTCATCGCTCTCAGAACGCCTGCGATTTTCACCTAAGAAAAACTCATAGTAGAGGTCGAGAGCAAATTCAGACTGATCCTCTAACGTGGTTTGAATAGCTTCTAAATAGAGATTGGGTAGAAGCTGGTATTTTAACGCAAGATCTGGGGGAAGCTGTCTGCGTCGAAGCGTACTGTTTACATCGTTATTTCCAAGACCAACATCGACATTATACTCAACCGATAGCCTATCGTTTATCTGCCCTGTGAGGGAAAGCTTGTCCTCATTGGTACTCAAGCTAAAGTCATCTATGCCAAGGGCACTTCCCACCTGCCCGGTCAGCGTTTCTGTATTAGATAGTCCGAAGCCGAGCAATAGCGCCGCATAGTTAGGGTCAGATGAACCTGAATTGGGCCCAGAACCGGTCAGTAAATAGGATAAAACGCCCTGCTGATCCATTGCCGGCTGTGAAAATAGATTAATACTTGGCGAGTCTGCAGACCCATCTATTCTAATGCCAGCAATCACATCGTCATCGGTTTTAGCTGGGTTTCGAATTGCCTCCACTAACAATGAAGGCTGGCTTATTGGGCCATTAAATTGTATTTCGCCAGTCTTTATTATCAGGTTTTGTCCGTAGGCGTTATATCGACCATTTAAAATCTGCAGGTCTCCGTATCCCACGAGGGCTGGCTGAGTATTTATGCGTATTCCACCATAAAGACTTGCCGTTAGACCAAAAGCTTCAATTTTCACTTCTTCTTTTTTGGCCTGGTCGATATTCACCATCACGCTAGCATGCACAATATCCAGCGGGTCTTCACTGCGAGGCTCTCCGCGCAAATGTACATCTTTTGACGGTGATACAGCGTTGTCAGGTAACGATGCAATTTCGATTCTGGCCCAAGGGATATTCACATCACCAGTGACGTCAATCTTTTCTTTTGTAGCAGTAATATCGATGTTTGGTGATACCTTAAGCCGCGTATTGGGTTGTCTAATTTCAAAAGAATCTCCCTGCAGCGTAAGGTTAGCACTGGGGGTGGACGACCAGTTTATATCGCCTTTTAGCGAGCCTTTGCCACCGCCCAATATAAACGAGCCGTCAAGATTAGCCTGTTGACCATCAAGCACAATTGACTGATTCCAATCAGACAATGATACCGGGGTGTCTTGTATATCAATTGCACCATTTTCAATGGTGAGTTCGCCGTTTAAAGCGGGGTCGTCAATATAGCCGCCTAAAGTGACTTTGCCGTTCAGTAAACCTGTCAGCGTGCGAATTGCCGGAGACAAGGGTTTAAGTGGCGACACATCTAGCCCCTGCATCAAAAGGGTGCCTTCAAGAGGCTTTTTGTCATCTAAGGGGCGAGTATTAAGGGTAAGTGTTGCATTACCAATATCTTCACTTGAAATTAACGAGGTAGACGTTAATTTTCCTTGCTTAATTTTACCTGAGGTCTCCATTGAGTTTATGGTCAGCTCAATGGGCCTAGATTCGCCTAGCTGCCATTTGGCAGGACTTAACGAGGCTGTAAAGGTTGCGTCAATGGGGTCTGCCGCAGAGTAACTGCCCTGTGATTTCACTGTTAGTGCTGCGTCAGACGCCTTTGAAACAGTGAGTGGTGCGAGCTCGTGAGCCCATAAGCCAACAGGCAACGATGAGGCTGTTACATCCCAACTGGCCTTGTTTTCCAGATAGTTAACATTTTCAATGCACAGTTCTCCTTCACCTCTTGAAGACCAACAGTGGCTACTTATTTTTGCAGTGATGGGTGAAGTTTGAGTGGGCATGCCAATATCGAGGTTAAACGGGGATGATAATAGCCAACGCATATTAGCAATTTCTAGCTTAGAGTTAGATATGGTGCCCTTCCAGTGCTGCGCTTTCCACGAGCCAGACATAACAAGATCAACGGCATTGTTAGGCAGGCTTAATGCTATTTCGGCATTGTGATTTTCATAGGTGCCGGAGACAGACACGTCACCATTCAACGCTCCTTGCTGCGCAGCCTGAGCGTTCAAACTTGGCGAAACGTTAATATTAGATAGGTTAATTTTGCTGGTTGTTGATGGGTTCTGCCAAGGGCCATTCGCTTTAATCGCACCTTTTACTGAGCCCGACACATCGCTGTACAGCATGCTAATCTCTGCGATATCCACATCAATATCGGCGTTTATGTAGCGCTTATTAAGCACTTGAGCCACCGCTTTTATGCGGTTTTCGTTTTGCTCAACGTTGAGGTTTGCCACTAATAAATCGCTATGGCCGGCGTATACAGCTTCACCTACTACTCGTATAGGTGAGCTTCGGAGAACGCCCGTAATATCCATATCACGTAAACTCACATGCAAACCTCCAGCCTCGGAGTATTGCAATATGCTGTCGATATTTCCTTGCAGCTTCGCTGGGGCAAATTCACTAAACTGCTGAGCCGACACATTCGTCAGCGTTGTTTTGCCTTGCCATGCAATGGTGTCATTAAGGTATAAAGTACCCGTATTCTTAATACTGCCTTCTAAGGCCGATATATCAGCCTCATTCACGTAAATATTGTTCTTTTTAAGTACTACATCTAGCGCAACTGGAATGTCACCCATATCAGGTACATTCGCCGAGCCATTGCCTTTAAGTTTGTAGTCGCCCATTGTACCGCTAATGGTTAGCTGGCCCGCATCTAAGCTTGCGTTTGGTACCATAGGAATAGGCTGAGCCTGCCAACTAGCGTCGAAACTTATTGGCAGCGACTCGGATAGAAAGTTTGCAGACAAGGAAGTGTTAGCAGTCACCAATCCAGTAGCTTTAACCGCCACATCAATATCATCAAGGGCTCCTGATGCATTCAAAGTAATATTTTGTTGCTGTCCATCTATTTTTGCAAAGCCATCTAACTCAATATCAAGGGGGTAATTATCTTTAAGGTTAGCTTCTATAAAGCCTTCTACCTGACCTTGCTCATGCTTAATATTCACCTTCTCTATGCGAATTGCTGAGCGTTGAAATGACATATCGGTTACTGATAGCAGAGCCAATCGCTGGGTGCTTATGTCTTGAGAAGAGCCTTTACCTTGAGTGAAGCTAATATTTTCTATATTGAGCGCGCTAAATTTAATGGGAATGGGAGTGACTATCGCCGGCAGTGACGGCACGTCGTAATTAAGCGAGTATGAAGTGGGTAGCGATGAACCGGAATTTGTATCTGAGCCCGGGCCAGAGCCTGAACCTTGGCCTGATGGATTGCTTGGCGGTGTAGCTGCGCTGTTTGTACTGTTACTGCTATTTGGGGCTGTGCTATTACTATTAAGAGCAACAGCTAAGCCGCTTGCCTCTAAATTTTCAAATTCAATACGATTGGAACCAGAGAAATCCTCTAATAGTAAAGCTTCAATTGCGATATTTGCATTGAGTAAGGCCACGGTCACATTCTTCAACGTAAGCTGCGCCACATCAACTGGAAGAGGCAGGGCAAAGGTGTCGCTCTGTTCACTCGCTGTATCGTTTTCTGCAGCAGCGGATACTTGTTCAACCGTGGCGTTTTCCACCTCAAGGTTGTTTACACAAACGCGAGGCTCAAAGACGCAGCGCCAGGTTATATCTGCATATACTCGACCTACGTCAACCCGCCACTGTGGATTGTTGTATGTCAATTTATGTATTGTTAGGGGGCCAGCAAATCCACCTTCAATATCCTCAATCTCTAGTTTATCAACAAAGGTATTGGCCAGTATCTTTACCGTAGGTCCGCCAAGAGGGCTAATAAGCAAAGCATATACTGCAACAACAAAAAATACCGGTGATAGCAATAGAGCGGAAATAGTACGCTTTTTCATATTTCAGGCCCTATTAACAAGTGAAAATTCCATTTGGCTTCGTCTGGAGCAAAACCTCGCGCAATATAAATTCTCACAGGGCCTATAGGAGATAGCCAATGTAGCCCTGGACCTACACTGTAGGTTAGCTCGGCATCGGTGGTATTTGACGCGGTTCCTGCATCAACGAAAGCTGCCACCCGCCAATTATCGGCAAAACGATAGGCATATTCCACGCTGCCTGTTAGTAGGTACTTACCACCAATGGACTCTATGTCAAAGTCGCCTGTACCAGGATTAAAGAGTTCAGCCTTTGGTGAAATATCTCTAAAGTCAAAACCTCTAACACTTTGATCGCCGCCGGCATAAAATCGCAGCGAGGTAGGAACGTCGGAAAAACTACTTGCCTTTATGGCGCCTAACTCACCGCGAATGGTTAATCGATGTACATCGTTAAAAGTGGTAATAAACATTCCCTCAACAACCGCTTTGGCAAAGTCGATATCTGACCCCGCATCTTCTCGGCCTACTTGACCAAGAACTTGAAAATACAATCCGTTGTTAAAGTCTAACTCTCCATCTTTGTTGCGATAGGTAATGGAGTACCCTGGCAGAACTAGCGAGGTGGTATTGGTATCCAATGCTCCTTGGTCGAAGGTTTCACGCAAGTAGGTAATAGAGCCGTCTTGTTGCCAAGGAGAATTGTCTTCTTGCCAATAACGATGTGCAGACACCGATAGCGTTTCACTTTCAAAGGAAGTATTGCTGTATTCAATAAATTGATAACCCGTTTCAAAACTAATGTAGTCGCGAGTAATGTTTTTCATGGGAATGCGGTAATCAGCAGAAACAGATTGTTCTGGTTGGGACACAAAAATATCCGCGTTTATTGAATGACCACGACTATTCACCCAAGGTCGTTCCCAGCCCAGGCTTATACGAGGGCCAGTATCGGTCGCGGCTCCAAGTGCTACATTGAATGAGTCTGAGGGGCGATGCAGCAGCGATACTTCAATGGGAACTTGCAGTCCTTCGGCATCGCTCACTACCGGGCGAGCGATAACGCGGCTAAAATAGCCAGCCTGATTTAAACTGCGATTAAAATCGTTTAGTACAGAAGAAGAGTAAGGGTCGCCTGGCTTAAACGGTCTAAGGCGGGAAATAATCGCTTTTGCCTTGTCGTCACCAACAATTTTTAGTTCGCCAAAATGATACTGAGGGCCGCTTTGCGCTATCAATAGTATGTTGGCCTGCTTCTCTTCTCTTACCAAGTCTAAGCGGGTTGCCTGCCAATAAAAATCAAAATATCCATGAGAGAGCGCATAATTGAACATTGAAGATTTAAAGCTTTCGTAAACCGGTTGGTTTAACACGTCGCCCTGCTTTAACTTGAAGGCGTTAAAGCGCTTGCGAAACTCTTCGTCAATTCGACCTGCTCCAATAATTTCACGAGTCACCTTATTTACAGTTAATGGTGCGTTCAGTGATACCGACACCTTAACTGCACTCTCACCATTAACCGTTATAGACGTTTCGCTGTTATAATAACCAAAAGGTTGAACGGCTGTAGCTACCGTTTCAGACACTTCATCTTGCCAATAAGGGTCGCTCAGTAAAGACTTTTCAACATCTAAATTGTTCAGGTGAATGCGAATATTTTCTTTTAGCTTACTGTTTTCGACTCCGGATATTGAATAGGATATGTCGCTTTCAGCGTTCACTGAAAAAGGTGCGATAACCAAAATCAGAGCTAATAATGGGACAGCCACAAAAAATCCACGTACCAAAGCTTGGCTGCGGCGTGATTTCATGCGGCACCACGTTGTACAGGTGTGTGTAAGAAGCAGTAGAAGTTTATTTTCTACGGGTATTGAGGGCATGTAAATGCAGGATCCTTTAAGCATTGATTCGGTGTACGGGTTCACTCGCTACAGTGTATTTACGGCTGAAACGAGTCACGAACACTGGTCGTAATATTATAACGTTTGGCGCTTGTGATTTCCTTGTGTTTCTGTTGCTGCATCGGAATATATTGCTGCACCGAAGGAAGTCACTAGCATACCACATCCACACTTTCACACTGAAAAGCGCGATGAGAGAGAAGAATTCTGCGTTAACTACACTGAAGCAGTACGCTGTGCATTTATTTCCTTCTTATTTCGTGGCATCTTATAGCTTATTTATTACGTACAAACAGCGCAAATAGAACGATTACAGTTATTAACCTGATGTGTAATAAATAATTGCTACAAACATAAAAAGAATAAAAACAAAGGAATGTTATGCACCACAGCCCATCCAACTTGCTTATTCAGCTACTTCTACTTTGTGCAGCAGTAATTTCATTTAGTGTTACCGCTCAACAAGAAGAGCCCTCTAGCTATCTCGATTTTAGCGCACTACCTGCCTATGGAACGCCTGCCTTAGCGCCTGACGGCACCAAAGTAGCGTTTGTGCAAAACGTGACAAGCCCTAATGAACTCACCATGTTGGCTACCTACGACTTCAAAAAGGGAAAGAAATATTACCTCTTACAAACAGACAACGAAGAAGTACACGTAAATTGGTACAAATGGGTGAACAACGAGCGTTTGATTGTCAGTGCGTTGTATCAGTCTCGGCGGGGCAAAACTAAGGTCAAAGATACTCGCCTGCTAAGCGTACGCTTTGACGGTGGTGGCAAGGGCACATTCAACCTTATTCATTGGCAGCGGTTAAAAAGCAGAGCGGGAAACCCTACTCACACGCCGCAATTTCAAGATGAAGTCATTGACTGGATGCCTGACGATCCAGAGCATATTCTTGTATCGATAGATGCAGAAGTACTAGGTTTACCGTCCGTGTATAAGGTCAACGTAAATACAGGAAGCTTAAGTCGTGTAATACGTGGTAAAAAAGGCATAAGAGACTGGGTAACTGACAGACAGCACAACGTGCGTATCGGTATTTCATTGGACTATGATACCGGTGAGCGCGAAGTGTTACTTAAAAAAGGAGATAGTTGGGAAACACTGTTTGCGTATAACGCAATGACCGACAAGGGTGAGTACCCTATGGGGTTTGCACTCGATCCCAATATTCTGTATTACCGAGGCTATAAAGGTGACTTCAAAGCGGTTTATAAGCTGAATCTAAAAACAAAAGAACGCACAGAGGTGTATTCAGATGACGGTTATGACGTTAACGGAAGTTTAATTTATTCTCCTCTCACCAATGATGCCATTGGTGTTCGACACGACGGCCGGTTTTATTGGGATACGCGTTATGTTGCTCTGCAAAATGGCTTAGATCAGAGCCTGCCAGACTATAATAATACGCTTGTGAGCTTTAGCGATGACGAGCAAACGTATCTTGTTTACTCTGAGTCGGATACGTTGCCAGGCGTATTTCTATTGGGTGATAGAAAGGCAGGTCGGTTAGACGCTCTTTTCCACCAGTATCCGCAAATAGATACCACAACGTTATCAAAACACAGCCTCATTTCTTATGAGGCGCGAGACGGTGTGTCAGTAGAAGCCTATCTTACTTTGCCTGAGGGTGAAGGGCCGTTTCCAACCATTATCCACCCGCACGGCGGGCCTGGAGCACGCGACTTTAGTGGATTTGATTATTGGACTGCGTATTTCACAAGTAAGGGCTATGCAGTGCTAAGACCTAACTTTAGAGGCTCACAAGGGTATGGCTTCAGTTTTGCTCAAAGCCAAATGAAGGGGTGGGGCTTAGCCATGCAAGACGACATTACTGACGCAGCGCATTGGATGGTGGAGCAAGGTCATGCTGAAAAGGACAATATGTGCATAGTCGGCGCCAGTTACGGTGGCTATGCAGCTTTAATGGCAACGGTGAAAACACCTAACTTGTTCAAATGTGCGGTGAGTTTTGCTGGGGTGAGTTCTTTAAAGCACATGGTGCTAAGCGCGCGCAGATTTCTGAATAATGAATTTGTGAAAAATCAGATAGGTGACGACTTTGATGATTTAGAAGCCCGTTCCCCTTATTACAATGCAGAGAATATAAAAACGCCAATTTTGCTTGTTCACGGTGAAGAAGACCGCGTAGTGCGAGTGAGACAAAGTCGATATATGGCAGACGAGTTAGACGACTTAGACAAGACCTACAACTTTGTTGAGCTAGAAAACGGTGACCATTATTTATCGATACAACGTAATCGACATCGTTTTTTTCAAGAAATGGATACCTTTTTAGATAGGTATCTCACAAAGTAAGAGAGGGTAAAGAGTCACTAAGCAGCTCTCACTATTTACTTCATTAACCGACTAAGTCGCCAGTAATTGCGATAGGTGCTATCAATGCTGGCGGCTTTTTAATCAGCTTTACGATATAATTTCCCCAAGCGCGCATCGGTGCGCTTTTTTCATTCCCCACTACTTTCATATAAGAGAAATTATGCCCCAAAATGCTCATGGCGCATCTCACGATGCCGCCGTTGTTCGAAAGCCTGTTCTAGGCATTGTTGAGTTTGTCGCATTGATGGCCACAATGACGTCCTTAGTTGCCCTTAGTATCGACGCAATGCTGCCAGCCTTATTGCAAATTGGGAAGTCGTTAAATGTAGAGCAGGCCCATCATACTCACTTGATTGTTACGGTTTTCTTTGTAGGCATGGCTTTTGGGCAGATGTTTTTCGGCCCTTTTTCGGATAGCCGAGGACGTAGACTGACTATTCTTGTGGGCCTTTGTATATTCGCGCTCGGTACGTTTGTGTGTATGTCGGCCACCTCACTTGAAACTATGCTGGTGGGAAGAGTCATTCAAGCGTTCGGAGTCTCAGGGCCACGTATTGCTTCAATGGCAATTATCCGCGACCTATACGTTGGAGACGCGATGGCGCGGGTGATGTCTTTCATCATGATGGTGTTTATTCTTGTGCCCATGCTAGCGCCTATTATTGGCCAAACAGTGATGGATCTATTTTCGTGGTTCCATATTTTTACGCTATTTCTTGTTGTCGCTACGATGGCCGGTATTTGGTTTTTTTCCCGACAAGGGGAAACCTTGCCCAGACATCGCCGGAAAGCGTTTTCTTGGAAGCAGCTCTTTATATCTTCAAAATTAATACTTACTAATCCATCGGTGATGGGATACACCTTTGCGATGGGCTGCATCTTTGGCTCATTTCTCGCCTATTTAAGTGCTTCGCAAACTATTTTTCAGGTGTATTACAACGTGGGTGACATGTTCCCCTATATCTTCGCTATCCTTGCTTTTTCTATTGGTTTAGCAAGCTATTTTAACGGCAAAATGGTGATGCGGTTTGGCATGAGGAAGCTGTGTCGATTTGCGCTAAAAGGTGCGAATGGTTTTGCTATCGTGTATCTAGCTTTGTTGATAGCCTACGATGGCCTGCCACCCTTAGCACTCACTGTATCGATTATGTTTATTGGCTTTTTCTTTGTGGGTATTTTGTTTGGCAATCTAAATGCCATGGCCATGCAGCCATTAGGCGATGTGGCAGGGTTAGGAGCAGCTATTATTGGCTCGTTTTCCAGCCTTTTCTCGGTACCAGTCGCCCTGTTTGTTGACAGCTTTTTAGACGGTACCCTTATGCCAATTGGCATCGGTTTTTTCGTGTTTTTTGCGTTGTCTTATGTGGCAGTGCGGTTTGCTGAACGTGTTAGAGAGTGCGGTGCGTAGGCATAAAAAAGCCCGACCAAAATGGTCGGGCAAAAGGGCTTATTAAAAGCACCTAACGACAGAAACTGTCCTAACCACTGTTACACTACAATGGCCTTCATATCAGTCATGTAGCCACGCAGGGTTGTTCCTACTGATTCCACACCGTGTGAGCGGATGGCATCGTTAACTTCAACAAGGCGTTTGTTCTCTACTTGATTAGAAGTAGCAGGCAAACCTTTACCTATCACTGAAGTATCGATAGTAGGCATAAAGCTTTCACGCAAAATTGGAATGGCTGCGTTCGCAAACAAGTAGTTTCCATATTCTGCAGTATCTGAGATTACCACGTTCATTTCATACAAACGCTTACGTGCGATGGTATTTGAAATAAGTGGGGTTTCATGCAGTGATTCGTAATAAGCCGACTCAGGTAAAATGCCTGCTTCAACCATAACGTCGAAGGCAACTTCAACACCGCATTTGATCATGGCAACAAGTAGAATGCCGTGGTCGAAAAACTCTTGTTCACTAATTTTACCTTCGTAAGCTGGCGCGTTCTCAAAAGCCGTTTCACCGGTTTCTTCGCGCCACTTAAGTAGGTTTGCATCACCGTTTGCCCAATCTTCCATCATCGTGCGAGAGAATTCGCCGCTAATGATGTCGTCTTGGTGTTTTTCGAACAAAGGACGTAGTAACTCGGTTAGCTGATCTGAAAGCTCTGCGGCTTTCAACTTCGCTGGGTTCGACAGACGGTCCATCATGTTAGTAACGCCGCCAATCTTCAGTGCTTCAGTAATGGCTTCTAGCCCATACTGAATAAGCGCACCGGCGTAGCCTGCATCAATACCGTCATCAACCATTTTCTCAAAAGCGAGTACTGCTGCAACTTGCTGCATACCGCACAAAATGGTTTGCTCACCCATCAGGTCAGACTTAACCTCAGCAACAAACGATGACTCTAATACACCTGCTCTGTCGCCGCCGGTAGCACTAGCCAGTGCCTTTGCAGTATCCCAACCTTTGCCTTGCGGATCGTTTTCAGGGTGAACCGCAATAAGTGTTGGAACACCAAAGCCACGCTTATATTCTTCGCGTACTTCAGAGCCCGGGCTTTTCGGAGCGCACATGACAACCGTAATATCGTCACGAATTTGCTGGCCTTCTTCAACGATATTAAAACCGTGAGAATAGCTTAGTGTAGCGCCTTCTTTCATTAACGGCATTACCGCTTCTACAACGCTAGCGTGCTGCTTGTCAGGTGTTAGGTTGTAGACTAAGTCGGCATCGGGAATTAAGTCTTGGTAAGTACCAACGGTAAAATCGTTGCCCGATGCGCGTTTGTAAGAGTCACGCTGCTCATCGATGGCTGCTTGACGCAGTGCATAAGACACGTCTAAGCCTGAATCACGCATGTTTAAGCCTTGGTTAAGACCTTGCGCGCCGCAACCCACGATCACAATTTTTTTGCCTTTAAGGAACTGACAACCGTCAGCGAATTCATCGCGTGCCATGAAGCGACAGCGGCCAAGCTGATCTAGCTGCTGGCGAAGTGATAGGGTATTGAAATAATTAGCCATAAAAATTTCCGAACAACATTCATTTTTGTCAATATCAAACACCACCTTGGTGCTGACAGACCTCGTCTATGACGACTTGCTATGAAGATTAAAAGATTTCTTTTGTTTTGAAAAATGATATATTTGCAAGATAATATTGCAGATAGTGAAACGTTATGGATTTTCGCAGCTTACAACTCTTTAATCATTTAGCAACCAGCTTACATTTTGGTGATACGGCCGAAGCTATGTATGTGTCTCCTTCTACGCTAAGTCGCGTTATTCAAAGGCTGGAAGACGACTTAGGCTGCACCTTGTTTAAGCGCGATAACAGAAAAGTAGCCCTAACCCACAGTGGTCACAAGTTGCTGTCATTTTCAAAACAAGCCTTAAAAGAATGGCAGCAGCTGAAAATTGATTTAAAGGCAGACAGCGACGCACTGCAGGGTGAGATAAGTGTTTTTTGCTCGGTAACCGCCAGTCAAAGTCATTTACCAAGCATGTTGCGTCAGTTTAGAGAGCAGCACCCCGGGGTTGACATTCGACTTATTACGGGCGACCCTGCATTGGCAATCGAGAAGGTAAAAAGCAAGCAGTGTGACCTGTCTATCGCTATTTATACGCCTGACATGCCTACTGACCTTCACTTTTCAGCGCTTGACGATGTTCCCCTCGTGCTCATTGCACCTCGTGAATGGCGATTAACCCAATTAAGCCAGTTAGATTGGACTAAGCATAAGGTGATCATGCCCGAAACCGGGCCTACCCGACGAACCGCGTATCACTGGTTTGCAGAGCATGGAATTCGCCCTAATGTTTACGCCTATGTAGGCGGTAATGAAGCCATTGTGAGTATGGTGGCATTGGAATGCGGAGTAGGCTTTGTACCAAAAGTTGTGTTAAACCACTCAAGTATGGCAAGTGCGGTAACCCAAATTCAGGTAGATGATATAGAGCCTTACGCCCTTGGATTATGCTGCCTTCAAAATAAGCAACATGAGCCTTTAGTCGACGCTTTCTTAAAATTAGATGTGCGCAGCTAATGCTTTAGTTAGTACCTATTTACTATCTATTGATGTGACAAAAACAGAAGCTAACTTTCTAGCTTTTTTAACAGCTACTTAGTTGTTTAATTAAGTTATCAAGGGCGCGATACCCTAAAGCTTCACTAATATGAGCCCGGCTTACGGCCTCTTCGCGGTGCAAATCAGCAATGGTTCTCGCTACTTTTAACGTGCGATGAAACACCCGCATCGATAAGTTGAGCTGTTTTGCTGCCGCCTTTAAAAAGCGGAGATCGCTGTCGTTTACTTTACACACGGAAGCCAGCTCTCCAGCACCTAGCGACGCGTTTGGCTTTCCCTGTCTCATTAGCTGAATATGGCGCGTGTCGGCGACTTCTTGTCTAACCGTGTGCATTGAATCGTCAGCGCTGGGCTTTGCGATAGGTAAGTCGTAATCGGGAAGCCGGGGGACTTCAACTTGAATATCTATTCTATCAAGTAATGGGCCAGACAACCTATTCAAGTAATTAAGCTGTTGTTGAGGAGAAAGGCGATTGTCGTCGATATCACCTGTGGGACTGGGGTTCATTGCGGCAATCAGCTGAAAGTTTGCTGGGTACGTAGCACTGCCAGACGCCCTAGAAATATGCACGTCGCCTGTTTCTAATGGCTCTCGCAATACGTCTAATGCTTTTCTGCCGAATTCAGGTAATTCATCCAAAAACAATATGCCGTTATGGGCTAAGGATATTTCCCCAGGTACCGGGTTTGAACCGCCCCCAGTAAGGGCAATGGCAGAGCTTGTATGATGGGGAGAGCGCAAATGGCGATGCATAAATTTTTCAGCATTAAGCGTTTCGCCTTTTACCGAATAGACAGAGGCAACCTCTAAGGCTTCTTCTTCAGTGAGCGGAGGCAGCAGGGCAAGCATACGGCTGGCCAGCAAGCTTTTTCCTGTACCCGGAGGCCCAACCATCAATAAGTTATGTGCTCCACTTGCCGCAATAATCAGTGCGCGTTTTGCCTGTTCTTGCCCAATGATATCGTCCCACCCTACGTCACTGTTACACGTAGAAGTAGGCGTGAATGGTTGGCCAGAGGAGAGCTTTTTATGGCCACTTAGGTGCTCAAAAACAGAGAGTAAGTCAAAAGCCGGCAGCCGAGCAGCGTGGGAAACCAGCGCCGCTTCAATATCATTATCGCCCGGGTAAATAAGCGGTATATCTTCGTTTGCGGCGGCTATCACTACGGGTATCAGTCCGCCAACAGGCTTTATGTCGCCATTAAGCGCAAGTTCGCCGACAAAGGCAATATTAAGTAAGCTCGTGTCAGGTAAGTAGCCGGCTGCAACCAATATGCCAATTGCAATGGGCAAGTCGAACCGCCCTCCAAACTTGGGAATGTCGGCGGGGGCTAAATTAACGGTGATCCGCTTTGCAGGAAAATCGAAGCCACTGTTAATGAGCGCGCTTCTTACTCGCTCCCGTGCCTCTTTTACGCTAGTTTCTGCCATGCCTACCAGCTGAAAGGCAGGAAGGCCGTTTGCCAAGTGAACTTCAACGGAGATCTCAGGTGCAGAAAGCCCTTGTCCTGCGAAGGTTTTAACTACGGCCATACTCATATATTTACCCCAGTACTGTCTTACTGCCTCTTGGTGGGTAAACAATGTAAATGAGGGAGCCGCTTTGCGTAACTGTACAAGGGGCGTGTTGAGCTAACTCTGTTCGCTGTAAAATACCGGCAACTGCCAATGCCACCGCAAGCTGCCTAAGCGCAATAGCACTGTGGTTATCAGTGCAGCAATACCGCACCATTGTGTTGCAAGGTCGAAATACAGGCCAACGCCATAGGCAAAACCACCGGCAATACACGTCATCGCATACAGTTCACCGTTTAATACCAGCGGTACTTCTCGGCAGATAACATCTCGCAGCAGGCCACCAAACACTCCGGTTATTGTTCCCATGGCTACAGCAACCGCGATGCCAGTATCATTTGCTAAGGCTTTCTCAATCCCCACTACGTTAAATAGTGCCAGACCGAAGGCATCGGCAATTAACAGGTAGTGAAAAGGAAATCGGGGGCTTATGCGCAGCCACAAAATAGGAATAAAAGCGGCAACAAGGGTGGTATATAAGTAATCTGTATCAGCAATCCAGAACACGGGTACGTCTAGCATTACGTCACGCAGAGTGCCGCCGCCAATAGCTGTTGCGCTAGCCAGCACGATAACGCCAAATCCGTCCATGCGCTTTTGATAGGCCATTAAGGTACCAGAAATCGCACATACCGCTACACCAGCAAGGTTTAGCCAATGAAACCAATCAAACATCTATACCCGCCCTGTATCTGAAAGTTACTATTTGTGAAAATGACTATTAATAGTCGTTTAAACCGCAAAATACTTGATTCAATATTGGGTTTTATGATATTTCTTTGAGCACACTGTACGTACATAAATTCAGCGAGACAAAATCTCGACTTGCAGCGGCCACTGCGAGTGTATGTATAAAGCACGTTATAGTGTAGGACAAGGGTCGCCATAACCCTAACCGAACAACTTTTCATTTTGTGCGCGTGTCATGCAGACGCATTTACTTAGAAAGAGCACCTGCAGCTAGACACTCAGCATGTCAATTATACCATTAAAAACAATGCCACAATGGTAAGTTTTGAACAGCCTTTTCTGTCGCAACGGCGAAGAGTATTGCGCTACATTCATGATGATTCAGCACATGATGTTTTAGCTCCACTGTATTCATTCGCTAACTAATTTCTGATGTTGCTGGTATTTACGCATGGGTTGACTATGGTCGATAGGTACCCTTCATAATGGGCGCCTTAGCCTAGATGCGAGATCAGCAACAGCAATAAAACACATTTAGCAGGTAACGGTATCTGCTAACTATTATTTATTCGTTTGACTATATCAACGGGAGGGATTTATGCCCAAGTTACGTTCTGCAACCACCACGCAAGGCAGAAATATGGCTGGAGCTCGCGCGCTCTGGCGTGCCACAGGTATGAAAGACTCTGACTTCGGAAAGCCTATTGTTGCTATCGCCAACTCATTTACCCAGTTTGTTCCAGGGCATGTGCACCTTAAAGATATGGGGCAGCTAGTTGCTCGCAGTGTTGAGGCTGCAGGTGGTGTAGCCAAAGAATTTAATACAATCGCAGTAGATGACGGCATTGCTATGGGCCACAGCGGTATGCTTTACAGCCTTCCATCGCGAGAAATTATCGCCGACGGTGTGGAGTACATGGTTAACGCACACTGTGCAGACGCTATTGTTTGTATCTCAAATTGCGACAAAATTACGCCGGGAATGCTAATGGCGTCGATGCGCCTAAATGTACCCGTTGTGTTTGTATCGGGCGGGCCTATGGAAGCCGGCAAAACCAAACTGTCTGATCAACTTATTAAACTTGATTTGGTCGATGCCATGGTGGCCGCCGCTGACGACAAAATCAGCGATGCGGACTCAGATGAAATAGAGCGCTCAGCGTGTCCTACCTGCGGTTCGTGCTCGGGTATGTTTACGGCAAACTCAATGAACTGCTTAACAGAAGCGCTAGGACTGTCGTTGCCAGGTAATGGCTCTATGCTGGCAACCCATGCTGATCGTGAAGGGTTATTCAAAAAAGCGGGTGAGCAAATAGTCGAGTTGTGTAAGCGTTACTATGGCGATAACGATGAGAGCGTATTGCCGCGTAATATTGCTAATTTTAGCGCTTTTGAAAATGCGATGAGCCTTGATATCGCCATGGGCGGTTCAACGAACACCATATTGCACCTTCTTGCAGCTGCAATGGAAGGCGAAGTGCCATTTACGATGGATGATATAGACAGGCTGTCTCGTAAAGTCCCTCATTTATGCAAGGTTGCGCCTGCTACTCCGCAATACCATATGGAAGACGTACATCGCGCTGGCGGTGTTATCGGCATTCTCAACGAATTGAATAAGGCCGGCTTACTGAACAAAGATACTAACCACGTTCTAGGTAAGCCGCTTACCGATGTTATTAGCGACTGGGATATTACAAACCCTGAGAATAAAAAAGCCATCGAGTTTTTCCGTGCCGGCCCGGCAGGTATTCGTACCACTAAAGCATTCAGTCAAAGCTGCCGTTGGGATGAAGCTGATGCCGATCGAGAAAATGGCTGTATTCGTTCAATTGAAAATGCGTTTAGCCAAGAGGGCGGCCTTGCGGTGCTTTACGGTAATGTGGCTGAAAACGGCTGTATTGTAAAAACCGCTGGCGTGGATGAATCTATACTGACGTTTGACGGCACTGCACGTATCTACGAAAGCCAAGATGACGCGGTTGCGGGCATTTTAGGCGATGAAGTCAAAGCGGGCGACGTAGTATTCATTCGTTACGAAGGTCCTCGTGGCGGGCCGGGTATGCAAGAAATGTTGTATCCAACGTCTTACCTCAAGTCTAAAGGGCTTGGCAAGCAGTGCGCACTGGTTACCGACGGTCGATTCAGTGGCGGTACCAGCGGCTTGTCTATCGGTCACTGTTCGCCTGAAGCTGCAAGCGGTGGTGGTATTGCTTTGGTTGAGCATGGCGACAGAATCAAAATTGATATTCCTAATCGCACCATCAACATTGAAATAAGTGATGAAGCCTTGGCTGAGCGTCGCGCAAAGATGGAAGCAAGCGATAAACCGTGGCGTCCAAAAGATCGCGTTCGCGAAGTGTCCACATCGCTTAAAACATTTGCGGCCCTTGCCACAAGCGCAGATAAAGGTGCTGTTCGAGACGTGACGAAATTGGAAGGGTTATGAGTGTAAGCGACCACGAGTATCTAAAGAAAATTTTGCTGGCGCCGGTGTATGATGTTGCCGTTGCCAGCGAGTTGTCTTATATGTCTTTGCTATCGGCCGAGTTGGGCAACAACATCTTTTTAAAGCGCGAAGATCAGCAGCCCGTAAAAAGCTTCAAGCTTCGCGGTGCGTACAACCGAATTCACTCCCTTTCTCAAGCGCAGCTTGAGGCGGGCGTGATAGGTGCATCAGCGGGTAATCATGCGCAAGGCCTTGCATATAGCGCCAAAATGAAGGGTATTAAGGCCACTATCGTCATGCCTGAAACTACGCCTGACATTAAAATAGACGCTGTGCGTCGCTTTGGTGGTGAGAATGTAGAGGTAGTGCTGCACGGCACGAGCTTTGACCAAGCAAGCGGTCATGCAAAATCCCTATGCCAAGAGTTTGGCTATACGTTTGTTCCTCCTTTTGACGACCCTGATGTAATTGCAGGTCAAGGCACCGTAGCCCGCGAGTTACTAGAGCAAAACCCGAACCTTGATATTCTATTTGTAGCCGTTGGCGGCGGCGGATTAGCCGCGGGTATTTCTGTGTATCTTAAGCAGCTTAAACCCAGTATTAAAATTGTTGCCGTAGAGTCAGAAGAGTCAGCCTGCTTTATTGAAGCTAAGGCGGCGGGTGAGCCAACCGAACTGGATAGTGTAGGCATTTTTGCTGATGGTGTGGCGGTAAAAGTAATGGGTCAGGAGACCTTCAGACTGTGTAATCGCCTCATCGATGAAACCATTACGGTGACGAACGACGAAATATGCGGCGCTATTAAAGATATTTTTGATGATACCCGCGTTATCGCTGAGCCAGCTGGTGCGTTATCGGTAGCGGCTATTCGAAAATATGCCAAAGCGCACAACCTGCAAGGAAAGTCCTTAGGCGGGATTTTGTGCGGGGCTAATATCAATTTTCACACCTTGCGCTATGTGTCTGAACGCTGTGAATTAGGCGAGCAGAAAGAAGCCGTGTTTGCGGTAAAAATTCCAGAGACAAAAGGTGCGTTTAAGCAGTTCTGTGAGTGCGTTGGCGCTAAAGCGATAACCGAATTCAACTATCGCTATGCCAGTGAAAACGAAGCGCATATTTTTGTAGGCGTAAAACTCAAGGGAGGACAGCAGGAATTTGCTGCGCTTCAATCAGACTTAGAAAATAGAGGGTACGACTGCTTTAACCTAACGGATAACGAGTTAGCGAAGCTGCATGTTCGTCATATGGTAGGGGGAAGACCGCCTAGCATACTTAACGAACAGGTATTTAGTTTTGAATTTCCAGAACGCCCTGGCGCCTTGCTTAATTTCTTAAACACACTAGGCGAGCAGTGGAACATTACCTTGTTCCACTATCGCAATCACGGTGCTGCTGAAGGGCTTGTGTTAGTTGGTTTTGATATAGTGCCAGAAAGCCGAGAAGCCTTTAACCAACACGTGGTTGAGCTAGGTTATAAATTTGAAGAAGTCACGGATAACCCTGCATACCGGTTCTTCTTGTCTCAACCTGCACGCTAACGATTTACTCGCTAGCAATTATTAGCAATACCAGTCAGTTTTTCCTTACACTGCTTCAACGTAAGCCTTAGCTTACCTTGGAGCAGTATAAGGGCCCTCTTTTGTTTTTTATAAAACAGATTGCTGCAAAAATGTGTAGCAAAACTAACACGCCCTAGTCTTTGTCTGAGTTCAGCGCAACATTTTCAAGGTGCTGCATCATCTCAGGCCAAATGAGCGCCATAACGTCTTCACGTAGGGCTTCGCATTCTTCAGAGTACTTCAAGCTGCCGTCTTTTTCTGAGTCTAACCAGTGGTTTTCTTTTAGGGCACTGATAAAGCTTGATAATACGTTCTTATCATAAAATTCTGGCGAGCTTAGGCCATAAAGAACAGAAAGACGTTCCGCTACTTTCTTACTTTCTCTCTCAAGTGCGCCTCTGCTGATAGACTTTTCTTTATCCAATATGGTTAACACAACAGCGTAGCGCTGCAGCGTTTCCTGCATGCATCTGCTTAACAGCCATGCGGAATGGAATTGCTTACAGTGTGCGTCAGGAGGAAGTAATTCGTTATCAACCTCGCGCAATAGCCCGCTGCTAACCAATGTTGTGATAAGTGCGTCGGTATGAGCGAGGGCTTCATCTTGAGAAAGGTGAAGGAAAAGCTCTTTTTGCAGCAGTGGATAAAGTGACGCAATAAGCTCAAACACCTTATTCTTGCTAATCCCTTTTTTAGCAAAAACAGAAGCCATTATTAGCCCGGGAATGGCGAACAAATGCAAAATGTTGTTTCGGTAATAAGTTAGGTACACAGCCGATTTGGGCTGCGGGCTTATTAGTCTGCCATAATCGTCATCTTGTATATCAAAGCGGCCAAGTTTCAGGGTGTCTTTCAGCAACTCACTGGCTGATGCCTCTGGTATTGTTGCATCACCGCTAAACGGAGCTTGTTTGAATAGGTCGATGAAGTCGCCCATCGCTTGTTCTAGCTCGGCTTCACTCATGGTTTGCGTTTTCGAAGACAACAAACACAGCGAGATAAGCGCCATACCGTTAAGCGCCGCTGCTCTATTAATGCGGGTCATCACATCGTTAGCAAGTATATTAACTGCTGGCGTTAACCATGCTGGTTTTTTCTCTGGCTCGGCGTCACGGCACTCTCGCCAATCTGGAACGTGAGACTCTAAAAACTGATTAAGTTGAATTGGCTCGCCAAAGTTTACGTAGCCATGGCCATAATTTTTAAGCTTTTTGATGGCGGTGAAAACTTGAAGGTTCGATTCCTTTTTCTTTTTAGAGCCTTTCAGCTCATTCAAATAGCTTTTCACTTCCATCACGTTTTCGTAGCCAATGTATACGGGTACAAGGCTAACCGGGCGATTTACACCTTTCAGCATCGCTTGAATGGTCATTGCCAGCATGCCCGTTTTAGGTGGAATAAGCCTTCCCGTGCGGCTTCGGCCGCCTTCGGGATAGTATTTCACCGAATACCCTTTATTAAACAACAGCTCTAAGTATTCTCTGAATACGGCAGTGTAAAGTTTATTTCCAGCAAAACTACGTCTTAAGAAAAACGCACCGCAGCGGCGAAATATTTTACCTACTGGCCAGAAGTTTAAGTTAATGCCGGCGGCAATATGCGGTGTCACCATGCCTTCGTGATAAATAACATAGGTGAGCAAAAGGTAGTCCATGTGGCTTCGATGGCAGGGCACATAGATAATTTCGTGTCCATTAGCCGCAAGCTCGCGAATGCGCTCTGCGTGACCCACGCTGATGCCGTTATAAATCTTGTTCCAAATTCGGGTAAGTATTCTGTCACCAAAGCGAATTAAGCCTTCACGATAATCTGCAGCTACTTCGGTGATGTAAGACTGCGCCCGTTCTTTGGCTTTCTCGTGTGAGACCTTTTTCGCTCGAGACTCTTCAGCCATGGCACGACGCACGGCATCAGAGCCCAATACGCTGTTGTTGAGCTCTTGTCGCTCAAGCAATGTGGGGCCAGTCATACTTTGGCGTTTGCGGTGAAAGTGAGTACTCGCTACTCTCACAAGTTTTTGCGCAATGCTTTGATCACTGCCGTGCTGATTGGCCATTGTGCGAGCAGAGACGGCTTTTGAATAATTGACAAAGTTATCGCGCCCTAAAAACAAGACAATAAATAACTTTCGAAGCCAGCTTGGCGCCGCTTTGTAAGTAATTAAGTCTCCTAAACCCGGCTTGCCTTTACCCGGTGTTCTTCCCCAAGTGATGAATACGGGCACAACCTGGAGGTCTAGGTTTTCGTGGTCGCGATGTAAATGGAACAAATCGGTAAAAACATCTTCAATGCCGGTGTTGTCACCACCTGAGCGAAAAAGTGGCTGCGTTTTTCTTAAAAATAAGGTGGAAGGGTATTCTCTGCCCGCAAGAGTCAGCGTATCGGTAGGACTAGGCAGTCGTAACGCTTGTGTCGACATTCTTAGCGCTAACTGGTCGGTGACCGAGTTGGTGGGTAATAAATAGACAATGGGCTTTTCTTTATCGATTCCAAGCTCAGAGTCGACGTTCACTGGAATACTGTGTGCTTTAACAAGCAACTTAACAGGATAATGAAATACCGATAAAAAGGCTTTTCGCATCCACGACATGAATTCTGTCATCCTATGAAATAAAAACGCAATTAGTGTATCACAAAACCGGTAAGGTCTTCTTTTATGCTGAATTTATGCAAGCGAATCAGCGTAACACTGAGCATTAACGTAAGTGACTGATTCGCGCCATAAGCCACAAAAGCCAAGCTTACCGGAAGGCCGCCTTTACAGTATGTTAAGTATTGCACACCATTAAACCGATACACTGCACGCAGAAAAAACGTTCTAGTCAATAACGCTAAACCTCGCGTTATGTTTTACCTGTATAACGCATGGCCACATTGCAGCGCTCGTAGGCACTTCCGTACTTGTTCATTGTTTCTTTGCAGTGCTCAAATCCATTTTTTAAATAAAGGTGAATGGCCGCCTCGCAGCGCTTATTGGTGAGTAAAAATAAGGTGTTGTGAGCGATAGAGGGCGCTAAGGTTAATACATATTGTAATAGCTGCTCGCCTACTTTAAGGCCTCGTGCATTGGAAGCCACGCCCATTTTTGTAAGCTCAAAAACGCCTTCCGATTTTTTCGCCAAAGCGCAGGCCCCAATTACACCTAGGGTTGGGTGTTTGGCGAACCAGATGTGGCCACCGTTATTAATAATAAACTCTTTAGGGCGAGAAATAACATCTTCATCAACGGGTTCAAGAACAAACATAGTTTCTATCCATTCTCTATTTATCGAGTCGAAGTAAGGCGATAAATTATCGCTAAAAGGTAAAAACTCCAGCGGTAAAGACTGTTCCATAGGTGAAAATTAACTGAATGGTAAATAATGCTATGCTAGATAAAAAACGCCATAATGAATAGCGTTGTTAGTATCTTTATCATTAGGCATTGTATTAATGGAGCATTGAGACCTTTACAGTACCGTCAAAGAGATAGGGTTTGTAGAAGTCAGAATTCTGGCTAAAAAATTGTTTTGTAATCATTTTTAAGTTGGCGTTTCAAGTATATCTCACTATTTTTATATTAGATTTTATTTACGAGCGAAAAACCTTGGACAATAAGCTTTCCACAACTATCGATGCAACGATGCTCAATAGCGAGCTTCCGCTTGATTTGGACGATTTAATGACATTATTGGCAGAAGCTTATGATGTGCCCATTGCGTTAATTGGTATTGTTGGTAAGCAAGATGAAGTGATAAAGGCGAGTCATGGTACTGATATCAAGTATATTCCTCGTGAGAATGCGTTTTGCAGTCATGTTGTGGAGTCCGGCGAGCCCTTACTCATTTCCAATGCGACGAAAGATGATCGTTTCCGTAATGTGCAAAATGTAGTCGACGGTAAAGAAGTTATATTTTATGCTGGAACGCCTATTCATATTGAAGGCGAATCGGTGGGCGCCGTATGCCTCATCGACTCACAGCCAAGGAGTATTGGCGAAAAACACCTCACATTATTAAAGCGAATTGGCTTGCTAGTGAGTAAGCACATTGGCCTCTCACGAGAGCATGAAATGCTTAAACGTGAGCACGGCCTAATCGAGAAGTCCCCCATTGTTCTTGCGACGTGGAATTTCGATAATTCCCTTAAGTTAGCGTACATTTCTAAAAACGCACACACGGTAATTGGCGCTGATGCGGCAGATTTACTAGACGGCAGGATCGAATTTACTGATTTGATGTGCGATGAGTCAGACGCTGATTTTACTTTTGCGATGCAAGCACACATGGAAGGGGTTGAAACCCATGTCTGTCGGCTAAAAATGTCTGTGCCTACTCGCACTATTTGGGTGAGTATGATTTCCACCGCCAGTTTTAACGACAATGGAAGCCTTTTTTCGGTGCAGGCGTTTTTGTTTGATACCAGCGATCAAAAATACGTCGAGGACAAGCTTAACGAAACCAATCAACGAATGCGCCTGCTCTTGGAGGCTTCAGAGCTTGGAACATGGGATTGGAACTTAAAAGCGGATGTGAATCAGGTAAACAGGCGATGGTGCGAAATTGTAGGCATCAATTATGAGTACTACGATACAAGCTATCGATATTCCCGGCAGCTTATTCATCCCGCTGATCTCGTGCAATTTGAACACCACCTGGATGAACATTTGCGAGGTAAGACAAGCGTATTTAATACTACGTTTAGAATGAAGCACGCCAATGGTAACTGGGTGTGGGTGGAGTCTTACGGCAAAATTGTTGAAAATGACGCTATGGGGAAACCGCTAAGAGTAGCCGGTATTCACCGTGATATTACGGGAAGAATGGAGAGCGAAATTCATGAAAGGAAAAAAACTCAGCTGCTGCAGTTTATCAATAAGACGCGCGCATCTTATTTAGAAAGCAACGATCTTACACGGGCCTGTCAAACCGTACTCCCCGAGTTAATTGAGCTATCAGACAGTCAGTTTGCTTTTATTGCACAAATGCAGGATAAAGACAGTGAGCCAAAACTCTTCATTCATGCCATTTCAGATATTGTGTGGGACAGTGCTAGCTTTACTCAATACGCAGAGTATAAAAAACGAAACCTGTATTTCACCAACTTTGATAATTTGTTTGGCAAAGTCGTTACAACGGGTGAAGTAATTATTAGCAACACCCCCAAAACTCACCCCGCCTCTAGAGGCACGCCTAAAGGTCACCCTCGCATTAACCGCTTTCTTGGTCTTCCCATTAAGATTAAAGATGAAGTTGTGGGTATGATTGGATTAGCCAATAAGTTTGAATTTTACAAAGCGTCAGATGCAGCGTTTTTCCAGCCGTTCTTAGATGCGTTAGCAGGTTTATTCTATGCGGTTGATTTAGAAACCGCACGGGCAGAAGCTGAAGAAAAGCTGCGTATGCTAGCGATGACCGATTCCCTTACCGGCTTGTTGAATAGGCGAGCTTTCTTAGACGAATGTAATCAGATTTCCCAGACTCACCAGCAAGTCGCCATAGCCATTATGGACATAGATTACTTTAAGAGTGTCAACGACACCTACGGGCACGATGCCGGCGACTATGCATTAAAGGAGGTTGCATCAATCACTCGCTCTTTTTGCAGTGAGCATGGCGTTGTGGCTAGGTTAGGCGGTGAAGAATTCGCCATTGTGTTAGTGAACAAATCCCCTAATGAAGTGAATAGCATCTTTGAAAATCTTAGAGAGGCTATAAACGCTACGCAACTTGCTTACAAAAACGATCGAATCAATATTACTATCAGCACGGGGGTTAGCTATACATCAGACTGCTTCGATATCGATTTTAGTACCTACTTGTCGGTGGCCGATCAGGCACTGTACGAGGCTAAGTCAAGTGGTAGAAACCGCACCTGCTGGCAGCCAGGTATACTTTAACTGCTTACATGACCGCGATAGCCGTTTTTTTGTCTATGACAGCGTGTCTGCGCTTGTCATTTATGTTTAGGTGTATATACTTACAGGAACTGTATAGACAGACAGGTCTTTTATGCGCCCACTCACAGCTCGACAAACTGAAGTTTTAGAACTTATAAAATCAAACATGCAAGAAACGGGAATGCCGCCTACGCGTGCAGAAATAGCCCGTCACCTAGGTTTTAGGTCTGCTAACGCTGCTGAAGAACATCTAAAGGCACTTGCGCGTAAAGGCGTTATTGAAATTTTGCCAGGAACGTCTCGCGGTATCAAACTGACTGTTCCTATTGAAGAAGAAGTGGTTGAAGAGGAAGGGTTACCGTTAATTGGTAGAGTCGCCGCTGGTGAGCCTATTCTTGCTCAAGAGCACGTAGAGTCGCACTATAAAGTGGATCCTGCCCTATTCCAGCCTCACGCAGACTTTTTGCTTCGCGTAAACGGCATGAGTATGAAAGACATTGGTATACTCGATGGCGACTTGCTAGCAGTACATCGCACGACCGACGTCCACAACGGCCAAGTAGTAGTAGCAAGAGTTGACGAAGACGTGACGGTGAAGCGACTAGAAAGACGTGGTAGAGAAGTATTACTTCATGCTGAAAACGATGAGTTTTCGCCTATTAAAGTCGACTTGGCAAACGAGCCGTTTGCTATTGAAGGTATTGCCGTTGGCGTTATTCGAAACGCCGACTGGATGTAGCCTTTTATGACGTTATTGTGAAAGCGGCTCTATAGCCGCTTTTTTTAGCACTTAAGTTTGTTTATATGCTTAATAAAACCACTCTTAGCTAAGACTTTCAGTGGTTATAAATGCCATTGATATATTTCTATATCTGATAAAAATTCTCACACGCTTTATATCTAATATTAGCAAGGCATTACATACTATATGGCCTTGGCCTTGTGTGAAATTTGTTCAATTTTTCGCGGTTAACGGTTGATTTTTAGAAACTAAATGTTGTTTTCCGTTACAAGAGAACCGGTGTAGTTTTCACTGCAAATAACCTGACTACCCCCTGATTTACCTCGCTTCACACTGCATCATAAAACCCACTGCTCAAACAGCGTTAGATTAAATTTTAACCATCTCATTAAATTTTTAACAGAAAAGACTAGACGGAACGTCATTATTGCGCAATTCTTATACAAGCTTTAACAAAATAATAACAATGACTTTGAATTCAATTTACAAATCGATGTATTGAGTTAATCGTTCACAAACCACTTGGTAGAGACTGCGCATAACAACATTTGGCGTTAATGGTTCTACCATTACGGAGGTGCTGAGTGAAATCACTAAAGACCGCGACTGCAAAATGGTGTGCAAGTGTACCATTTTTGTTTTTTTCTCAATTCCTTTCTGCGCAAGAGGCGGCTGAAGAATTGTCTTCGCTCAACCTTAGACGGGGCGCTACCGATATAAGTGGCCAGGTGTACGACCTGCACATGCTTATGTTCTTTATTTGTGTAGCCATCGCTGTAGTTGTGTTTGGCGTCATGTTTGCCTCCATGTACCTGCACAGAAAATCCCGTGGCGCAAAGCCTGCGAATTTCCACGAAAATGTGAAAGTGGAAATTGCATGGACAGTGGTTCCATTCCTTATCCTAATTTTTATGGCCGTACCCGCAGCTAATACGCTTATTGCCATGGAAGATACATCTGAAGCTGACATGACCGTGCTAGTCACGGGGTCGCAGTGGAAATGGCACTACAAGTATATGGACAGCGATGTTGAGTATTACTCCTTACTGGCTACTCAGCGCGAACAAATTCAAAACAAATTCACAAAAACCGACAATTATTTATTAGAAGTCGATCGTCCTTTGGTTATACCAACAGGGCAGAAGGTACGGTTTTTGATCACGTCAGATGATGTTATCCACTCGTGGTGGGTACCCGATTTTGCCGTTAAAAAAGATGCTAACCCTGGTTTCATCAACGAAGCATGGGCAAAGGTGAATGAGCCTGGTGTATATCGAGGCCAGTGTGCAGAGCTGTGTGGTAAAGATCACGGGTATATGCCGGTGGTGGTCATTGCGAAAGAACCTTCAGAGTTTAACGCATGGATGGGCGAGCAAGAAGAGCGCGTTCGCCAAGCTAAAGAAGAAGAGCAACGCCTACTATCAATGAATATGTCTATGGATGAACTGATGACAGAGGGCGAGCGTGTATACAACGCAACATGCGCGGCGTGTCATATGCCAAATGGCGAAGGTTTACCGGGCGTTTTCCCTGCGCTTAAAGGCAGCAAGATGGCATTGGAAGATCAGCAAGGGCACATTGAAATAGTGCTTCACGGTAAGGCCGGAACGGCAATGCAGTCGTTCAGCAAAATGCTAAGCCTAAAAGAAATTGCAGCGGTTGTTACTTATGAGCGAAACGCATGGGGTAATAACACCGGCGACATGGTTCAGGCTAAAGATGTCAACGCCGCAGCGTCAGGAAACTAGGAGCGAGTTATGAGTAAAGCAACTGAAGTAATTTCGCCAGATACCTCTGTGCATCACGATGAGCATGAGCACCACGACCACATACCTAAGGGCATTACGCGGTGGCTGTTTACAACGAATCACAAAGATATAGGTACTCTGTACCTCTGGTTTGCCTTCATCATGTTTTTGGTGGGCGGCGCCATGGCAATGGTCATCCGTGCGGAGCTTTTCCAACCCGGGCTGCAAATTGTCGAACCAAACTTCTTTAATCAGATGACCACGGTTCACGGGCTAATCATGGTATTTGGCGCCGTAATGCCGGCGTTTACAGGTTTAGCTAACTGGCTAATACCAATGATGATAGGCGCGCCAGACATGGCGCTTCCCAGAATGAACAACTGGAGCTTTTGGATTTTGCCAGGGGCGTTCTTAATTCTACTTAGCTCGTTATTTATGGAGGGTGGCGGTCCGGCATTTGGTTGGACTTTCTATGCTCCGCTATCAACAACGTACAGTGGTGATTCTACCGCGCTATTTGTGTTCTCTGTTCATATCATGGGTATCTCTTCAATAATGGGAGCGATAAACGTTATCGTCACCATATTTAATATGCGTGCCCCAGGTATGACGTGGATGAAAATGCCTTTGTTCGTGTGGACATGGTTGATTACTGCGTTCTTGCTTATCGCCGTTATGCCTGTACTCGCCGGTGCGGTGACAATGGTTCTGACGGACAAGTTTTTTGGTACGAGCTTCTTCGATGCCGCCGGTGGCGGAGACCCGGTCATGTTCCAGCATATTTTCTGGTTTTTCGGTCATCCGGAAGTGTACATAATGATATTGCCCGCTTTTGGTATTATTTCTCAAATTGTGCCAACGTTTTCACGAAAACCGCTGTTTGGTTACGCCTCTATGGTGTACGCAACGGCTTCGATTGCACTGCTGTCTTTCGTAGTGTGGGCTCACCATATGTTTACTACGGGTATGCCGGTGTACATGGAAATGTTCTTTATGTTCGCCACCATGCTTATCTCTGTGCCGACGGGGGTGAAAGTATTCAACTGGGTAGCCACAATGTGGCGAGGCTCACTGACATTTGAAATGCCAATGATGTTCGCCATTGCGTTTATTGTGCTATTCACTATTGGCGGCTTATCAGGACTCATGCTGGCGATAACACCTGTTGATTTCCAATACCATGACACTTACTTCGTGGTTGCGCACTTCCATTATGTCTTGGTTACTGGCGCGGTCTTTTCCATTATGGCGGCGGTGTATTACTGGCTGCCTAAGTGGACGGGCAAGATGTACAACACCACGTTGGCAAAATGGCATTTCTGGTGCTCGTTAGTATCGGTAAATGTGCTGTTTTTCCCCATGCACTTTGTTGGATTGGCAGGTATGCCACGCCGAATCCCAGACTATGCACTTCAGTTTGCCGACTTTAATAAGTGGATAAGCCTAGGCGGTTTTGCCTTCGGTTTATCACAACTTATTTTCTTAGCACTATTGATTAAAGCGTGTAAGAAGCAAGGTGAACCAGTATCGGCTCAGGTGTGGGACGGTGCAGAAGGACTCGAGTGGGAAATACCTTCTCCAGCCCCTTACCACACTTTCGAAACGCCGCCACTAGTAAAGTAAGTGTGAAGTGAGTATTGGGCTTAGTGGTGCAAGGGGACGACAAGTTTTATTCTCTTGCCCACCAAGTGATTCAGGTCTCAACCGGAGGCGAAGTGTATGACGCAAGCAAGTGCAAACAATAAGATGGTTGTGAAATTAATCGCCATTGTTATTGGTATGTTTGGATTCGGCTTTGCTCTAGTACCACTTTACGATGTGTTTTGTGATATTGCAGGTATCAACGGGAAAACAGAGGGAATCGCAGCGGTTTATCAATCCGTAGAGATTGATGAAAGCAGAGAAGTGACCGTTGAGTTCATCACTCGCACGAACACCGGAATGCCGTGGGAGTTTCGAGCAGAAACCAAGCGAATCAAAGTACACCCAGGCGAATTGAACACAGTGTCCTTTTACGTTCGCAATCCTGCTTCAAGCAATATCATTGCTCAGGCAATACCGTCGGTATCCCCTGGCACTGCCGCTATTTACCTTAACAAAACAGAATGCTTTTGCTTTAACCAACAGCCTTTGCAGGCTGGAGCAGAAGCCTATATGCCTATGCAGTTTTACGTAGATCCACAGCTTCCAGAAGAAATAACGTTTTTTACATTGCAGTACACACTCTATGACGTCACCGCGAGAGCAAGTGACCTAACAACTAAACCGAATCCTTTTATGGAATCGTCAGCACAAAGCGGCGAATAGCCTATTAAGGATAAGGAGATAATGATGCAGCAAGAATATCAAAAATATTATGTACCCGCGCAAAGTCCGTGGCCCATTGTAGGAGCGATTGCCCTGTTTTTAATCGCAGTCGGGGCCGGTAACTTTGTGGTTGAAGCAACGAAGGGCGAAAGCGGTTATGGCAGCTATATATTGCTTGCCGGTATTGTCGTTTTACTTGTCATGCTGGTGGGATGGTTTAAGAATCAAATTGACGAATCGATGGCGGGCCTGTACAGCGACCAGCTAGGTCGTTCGTATCGACAGGGAATGAGTTGGTTTATCTTCTCTGAGGTGATGTTTTTCGGCGCATTTTTTGGTGCCTTGTATTACGCCCGATTTATCGCAGTACCCTGGCTTGGCGGCGATTCTAACAACGCCATGACCAATGAAGTACTTTGGCCTGGGTTTGAAGCTATGTGGCCATTGGTAAGCACACCTGGCGGCATATCTACCCAAGAAATGAGCCCAGGTGGTCTGCCTACCATTAATACCATTATTCTGCTTATCTCATCGGTAACGCTGCACTTTGCACACGTGGGACTAGAGCAGAACAAGCGCAAGCAACTTACCATTATGCTGGGTATTACCATTTTGCTTGGCTGCGGGTTCTTGTTCCTACAGGTTGAAGAGTATATCCATGCCTACCGCGACCTAGGGTTAACGCTGCAATCAGGTATTTACGGCAACACCTTCTTTATGCTCACCGGGTTTCACGGCATGCACGTTACCCTTGGCACCATTATTCTTATTGTGATGTTTTTTAGAGTATTGAAAGGTCATTTTACGCCTAAAGAGCACTTTGCCTTCCAAGCGGGAAGTTGGTATTGGCACTTCGTTGATGTGGTGTGGGTAATGTTGTTTATTTTCGTTTACGTGCTTTAGGTAGGGTTAAGCGCTACTGCGTTTTAATGTGTATACCTAGGGAAATGGCAACGATAATGAAAGCGAGAAAAAGCGCCAAACCTCAGTAAGGTCGGGGGTTTGGCGAAATAACTCCGGTACTAATGGCAATTAGTATTAGCACAACAATGATGACTGAGGTGAAAACCCGTCGACCTATATATTTGCTCATTGGCCCGTCTTTAGGATCGTTTTTCATCATCACGCGCATGGCCATGAAAAGATTAACAATCATAAACAGTACCAGAGCGACAAGAATTATTTTTATTAACATAACCATCTCTTCTTTTATTATTTGTTTTGGTTGGAGCTGTTAAACATGCCACAACGTTCACAGTTTTTAATTCCCTGGTTACTCACCGCGCTTAGTGTTGCGGCGATGTGCGGCCTTGGGTTTTGGCAACTGGAACGCATGGTAGAAAAACAGCAACGTTTAGCTAGCATAGCGCAAAAGCAAAGCAATGAAAGCCTCTCGTTAAGTGATGCCCTGTCACAAAAAGACCCTAGAGATATCTCCATTAACTTTGTGGGAACGCCAGACAGTACTCGCCCCCTATTGCTTGATAATCAAATTCACGAACAGCAGGTTGGCTTTGATGTATTCGCCCCTGTGTCAACGAATGCGGGTTGGATTTTGGTGAATTATGGTTGGATAGCTGCCCCTGGCCTTCAGCGCACTATTCCTGAAGTAAACCTGCCTAACGGCAACAAAGAATTTGAGGGAGTTATCACTGTACCTGGCAGTAACCCCCTTATCACAGAAACGAATGTTATTTTTTCTCAGTTTCCCGCACTTATTCAACAGGTAGCCTTTGCGTCGTTAAGTCAGAGTTTAAACATCAAACTTCTTCCTTACGTTGTAGAGCTTACTTCACCAGACTCGGCTTTTGTTCGCGATTATAAGCCGGTAGTTATGCCTCCAGAAAAACACTTAGGGTATGCGGTGCAATGGTTCGGTTTAGCCATTGCAGCAGCTGCAATAGGTGGGTTTGCAATCAGTAAAAAAGGACGTATTCATGAGTAATACTACATCCAAAAAAACACTAATAATTATGGTCGCTGTATTTGTGCTCCCCGTGGTGTTAGCAAAGCTCGCCCTAGAAAATGATTGGTTTAACAAAGCCTCAACGAATAAGGGCGCACTGCTTGAACCCACTATCAATTTAACGACCTTGCTAGAAGACAGTTCACCCACGTGGCGTCTTTTGTACGTCATGCCCGCGCAGTGCGATTCGCGCTGTGAAAATGCACTTTTCAGTATTAATCAAGTGTGGCTAGCGCTCGGCAAAGAGTCTGACCGTGCTCAAGCATTAGTGTTGGCTACACCAACGAGTGACGCTAACGCGCTAGCTTCTCTTGTGGATTATCCAAACGTTGCCACGCTGTCGGTAGATGATACTGCGCAACTCGCTGCTCAAAGTGTGTACGTGGTAGATACGCTTAATAACGCCATGCTTTTTTATCAAATTAGCGACGATAAAGAAGAAGCGGTGATGGAAAGTCGCAATATGTTAGCCGATGTCAAAAAACTGCTTAAATTGTCTCGCATAGGGTGATAGTTATGAAAAAGCTCACGTTATTCAGTCTCTTTTTAGCCGCAGTCGTCATTATTCTCGGGGCATATACTCGCCTTACCGACGCCGGTTTGGGCTGTCCAGATTGGCCCGGCTGTTACGGCAATCTGACGGTGCCCCTGAGTGATGAAAAGGTGGATGCGGCAAATGCTGCTTACCCAGAAAGGCCGGTAGAGGCCTTCAAGGCATGGAACGAAATGATACATCGTTATTTTGCCGGCACCTTAGGTTTGTGCATTGCCGCTATTGCGTTTATCGCTTTCAGGCAGCGCAAGCAAGGCACCCCTTTTAAATTGCCTTTACTGCTGCTGGGGCTTGTTACCTTTCAAGCTGCACTTGGTATGTGGACAGTCACTCTTAATTTGCTGCCAGTGGTTGTTATGGGCCACTTATTAGGCGGTTTCAGCGTTCTTTCCTGTTTGTTTCTTTTGTATTTACGACTGCGAGATGCCGACTCTAGCGCCAGCTCAGTTTCACAAAGCACAGTTTCACAAAGCACAGTTTCAATGGACTCAGCTGAGCAATCCACATCGATTTCAGTTGCCAGACTGTCACGGATGAAAACTTTCGCATTATTTGGTGTGGGTGTGCTTGTGATTCAAATTGCACTTGGAGGGTGGACATCAGCGAACTACGCCGCGTTGGCGTGCACTGATATGCCTATTTGTGAAGAGGGATGGCAAAGTCGACTTGATTTTGCAGGCGCATTCAGTGTTCCAGAAGCAGAGAACTATGAGTTTGGCGCACATGATTATGGTGAGCGAGCAACGATGCACATAGTTCATCGGGCCGGAGCACTGTTTACCTTTTCATATCTACTGGCCTTAGGGCTCACACTCGTTTTCAAACACGGTGCTTCTCTGCAGCTAAAGCGCGTTAGCGCGATAATGATTGGCTGCCTGTTTGCGCAAGTTGCTTTAGGGGTTAGCAATGTGGTGTTCGCTTTGCCATTAGCCGTGGCGGTATTACACAACGCGTTTGCCGCTATATTGCTTTTATCCTTACTGTGGATAGTTTTTTCACTGATTAATCACACGTCAGCTGCACCTACTTATGATTTGTCAGTGAATGCGGCACGTCATACAACCTTATCGTCTCACGCTTTACCACAAGCCCTATCTAAAGCCACAGGAGGTCTTCATGGCTAAATCAGCCTCTCTTCAATCTCGAGTCACCCGTTCACACAATGCTGTATCGTGGAAAGATTATTATGAAATGACAAAACCGAATGTGGTGATGTTACTGCTACTTACTGCGCTAGTGGGAATGTGCTTAGCAACGCCTACGTGGGTAGATGCGCTTACCCTAGTCAGTGGTTTAGCCGGCATTGGAATGTTGTCTGCTTCGGCAGCGGTAATTAACCATGTTGTCGACCATAAAATAGATAGCGTAATGGCACGCACCTTTAATCGGCCGGTGGCAAAAGGAAAGGTAAGTATCAACAATGCCCTGTGGTTTGCCGGTATATTAGGCGCGGTAGGCTTTGTGGTATTGGCGGTTTTTGTCAATATGCTGACTGCGTGGCTAACCCTCGCCAGCTTAGTGGGTTATGCCTTCGTGTATACTATGTACTTAAAGCGGGCAACGCCGCAAAATATTGTTATTGGTGGTCTGGCAGGGGCTGCACCTCCACTTCTTGGCTGGACCGCAGTAACGGGTGAAATTCATGCACACGCACTGCTCTTAGTGCTTATTATATTCACCTGGACACCGCCGCATTTTTGGGCGCTGGCTATTCATCGAGAAAAGGACTATGCCAAAGCAAAAGTGCCTATGCTACCCGTAACCCACGGTGTAGATTTCACTAAAACGTCAGTGTTGCTGTATACCGTTTTACTAGGGTTGGTGTGCCTCCTGCCCTACTTAACCGGCATGAGCGATATGATTTATCTTGTTGGTTCTAGTGCATTAAATCTAGGCTTTTTGCTTTACGCTATTAAGTTAAAGTTTGCCGCTGATGATCAAACAGCGATGAAAACTTTTAGGTTCTCAATCATTCATCTCATGGTATTGTTTGTGGTATTGCTACTTGACCATTACATACCAGTGAGTTTATGAATCAAAAGTTTATTGTTGGTGTTGTTGCATTTGTTGCTCTTATAGGTGGTGTTATTGGTGCGCTTTATATAGCACCGCCTAGTACTGACAATGGTGAAACACCGTCTTATTTCCAGGCATATCCGCAACCTCGAGCGGTTGCACCTTTTACGCTTTTAAATCACACCGGCGAGGCGTTCACCGAGCAATCATTAAAAGAGCAATGGAGCTTAGTTTTTGTGGGCTATACCTTTTGCCCCGATATTTGCCCTACGACCATGGCTGAGTTAAACGGAATTTACCCACAGCTGCAGCAGATAGAAAGCACCTATCCTGTGCGTGTCGTGTTTATCTCAATTGACCCTAAAAGAGACTCTTTAGATAGACTTTCTGAGTATGTAGGCTATTTTAATAAAGGGTTTATTGCGGTTACAGGTGAGCATAAGTCGTTATTTCCGTTAGTCAGAAACCTTGGCATGATGTACGCCGTTTCTGAAAGTACAGATAACCCGAATTACCTCGTAGACCACAGCGCTTCAATTGTACTTATCGACCCTAAAGGACGTGCTGTAGGAAGATTTAAACCCACTAGAGAGCCGGGCAAACTATCGATAAGCGATCCTCAGCAAATACTGGCTGACATGCCAATAATTATTGCGAATTAGTTCTATGGAAATCAATATAAGACAGGGCGTGGCATCTGATGCCCCATTCGCGACACCTTTAATTTTAAGTGCTGCAGAGCCACTGTTGAATGCTATTTTTGGACATGCTAAAGACAAAACGGCGTTGGGCTATTTAACCCATGCATGGCAACTCGGTGGCGGGCAATACGGATTTGAAAATCATTGGGTGGCGGAAAAAGGCAATCAAATTTTAGGCTTAGTCACTGCGTGGCATAGTAAGCTTGGCGTTGCATTTGATAGAGCCACCTTAGACAGCATAACGTCGTACTTTACCCTAGATGAAGCTATTGCTGTAGTAATGCGAAATCAAACAGTGGCAGTGAATCTAACCCCTCCTAGCAATACCGAATTAATGATTGGTCATTTGGCTGTGGCAGAAAGTGGCAAACGCCAAGGTATTGGCCGTTCATTAGTTAACGCTATGCAAGCAAAAGCCACTGAACTACAAAAACGCCACATTGTGTTAGATGTAGAAGTATCGAATACTACCGCCATCCGGTTTTATCAATCATTAGGCTTTAGCGAAGAAACTATCAATAAAGGGTTTATTCGGTTTAATCGAAACGTGTAACACGCGCTTTTTTTAGTGAGATGTTAATCACACGAGTTGATGCAGTGAGAGCCTTTTTAAAGGCTCTCACTGTTTTAAGCTATTGCAAATCAGTGCGCTTATTAATCAGGATAGCGCCCATTATCATTTGCCAAGAAAAATGGCATGGAATACCAATAGAAACGACCTGCCATGGTTTTCGACGGTGCGGTGCAGTTTACTCTTGAGCGGCCAACGGGTAGCGGGCTCTCTATGACAAAGCTTACCTTTTCTCCATCTACATGAGTTTTTGTATTGTTACCAGAGTAGAAGCAGTTCACTTGGTTTAGGCTAACATCTTCTTCATCTACGGTGAGTGTTATCGTGTCAGATAGGGTATTACTGCGCACTCGTGGCTCAGCATGGGTAGTGTGTACCAACGGCATAGCAAGACTGTTTAACTTGGTTTTCAAGGTTTTGAGGTTTGCGTAAGGGCCCGCAGCTGGGAAGCGAGGTAATGCAAGGAGATTACTGGTTTCACCTACGGCACCAGAGTGTTGGCCAAAGCCCACATAGCCGTTTTCTTCAAGCTTTGCTGCCAGCGCTAAATTATATTCTCCAAATGGATAGGCAAGATATTTAAGGCTGACACCCAGCTCACTGTCTATTTTCTTTTCTGCAGCTTCAACATTCTCGAACACACGCTCAAGCCAGTTCTCATCGGTAAATTCATCATTAAGCATGTGCAGGTGATCTAGGGTGTGATTTGCAAAAATAACGCCTTCACTCTGCATCCTCTTCACTTCTTCCCAAGTAAGCTGTTGCGGTGCTACGCCAATGTCATCTGGATTTATAAATACCGTATATGAGAAGTTCAATTTCTTCAGAATTGGGTGAGCATTTTCTAAAATATTGGCATAACCGTCATCAAAGGTAATAGCCACAGCATCTCTGGGCAGAGGCTCACCTTCTACAATGGCATTAACAATGTCGGTAAGGGGTAACACCGTGTGATTGTTGGCTATGTACTCCATGTGCGACGTGAAGGTATCCGGTGTCACACTGGTGCTCGAGGGCGTTTGTGTGGAAACATGATGATAAAGCAATATGGCCGCATTGGTCATTTGAGTTGTCGAGGGCGCTTTCTCAGGCGCACCTTCCTTTATCGAACTGTCTTTTATAGTGCTTTGCTCTGTCTTAGTTTCAGATGCTGTAGAGTCAGTGGGTGAATAGGCAAAGACGCAGTGAAATGACAGCAGCGTCAAAAGTGCAATGCAGGCACGCAGGCCACCGAGTGCTGCGAATGAGGATTTACGCTCTCTGTTCAGCGTTATTAGCATGGTACACTTCTCCTTATTGAACCTAATTTCAGTCTATGTTTGAGAGCCTTGATGTCAATTGCCACCAAACAGCCAAAGCCGTTATGGTTTGATCATACACGTTTGCTTGCGCTTGCGCTGCCCATGATCTTGGCCAATATTACCACACCGCTTCTTGGTTTAGTCGATACCGCGGTACTCGGTCATATGCAGATACCTGCCATGCTAGCAGGGGCATCTATCGGTGCGCTTATTCTTACTCAAATTTACTGGGTTTGTGGCTTTTTACGTATGTCTTCCACAGGCTTAAGTGCACAAGCGAAAGGAAGCGAAGCCCCTAAAGTGGAGTCTGCCAAAGTACTTTGGCAGACCATTGCCTTTTCTTGCATCCTCGGTCTTATTATTTTGCTACTACAGCAGCCCATACTGCATGCTGGCCTAGCGTTAACTCAGCCAAATGACAGTGTGGCGAGCTACCTGAATGCGTATTTTAGTACTCGGGTTTGGGGCGCTCCAGCAGCCATGCTTAATTTAGTGTTAATAGGCTGGCTGGTGGGGCAGCAAAAAACCAAGCAGGTAATGATTATTCAAATAATAGGTAATTTGCTTAATGCTGGATTGGATATCGCTTTTGTCTACGGGCTTGGCTTTTCCGTGGCCGGTGTTGCCCTTGCAAGTGTCATTGCTGAGTACAGCATGATGGCGATGGCACTTTATCTTGCCCTCAATCAAGTGAAGGGCGTGCATGTCGCGCGAGTTTGGTTTAACCGCGCAGCGCGCAGAGTGTTAATGAAGCTCAATGGGGATATGTTAATTCGCAATTTGGCATTACAAGGTTGTTTAGCATTCTTAACTATTCAAGGGGCGCGATACGGCGAAACATCAGCCGCCGTTAACGCTATTTTAATGCAGTTCTTCGTACTGATTGCGTTAGGGCTAGATGGCATCGCCTATGGTGTTGAAGCACTTATCGGCGAGGCAAAAGGGGCGAAAGACGCCGATGAAATTAAGCGAAGAACATATCAAGGGCTATTTTGGTCTTCATTGTTTGCTATTGCCTATAGCGTGGTTTTCTATGCTTTCGGCGACGGGATTATCCGTTTGCTTACGGAACATGGCGACATCGTCGACGCTGCGCTACCCTACCTTCCTCTAATGGTGCTACTGCCCATATTGGCGCACTGGTGCTTTTTATTTGACGGCGTATTTGTTGGGCTAACAAGAGCATCGTCCATGCGCAATACTATGGTTATTAGTGCACTTGGCGTGTATTTTCCAATATGGTTTTTTACTCAGCAAGCGGGCAATACAAGTTTGTGGTACGCACTTATTGCTTTTCTGTTTGCAAGGGGCATAACGTTAGGTGCAAGCTTTTATCGATTAGCAGCTAACGACACACTGTGTAAAAGTAGCATTGAATAGTATTTGCGCCGTAAGGATAGGCGCAGTAAGAGCATGCTCACTGCGCATAAGTCATTACAGCGCTACTTTTTAATGATATGGGTGGCGCAAAGTTTATTACCCGTTGGGTCACGTAAATAAGCAAGGTACAGCTGACGGTCGTCGTTTCCGCGAATGCCTGGTGGGTCTTCACACACTACGCCACCGTTTTCGCTACCTACCTTAAACCATTCATCAACCAATTCTGGCGAGCTCGCTGCTAAGCCTATTGTAGAGCCGTTGCCATGAGTCGCTTCTTCGCCATTAATGGGCTTTGTCAGTGCTAATATCCCTTTTGGCGTGAAATAGAATAAGCGACCGTGCTCATCATAAACGCCGGCGTCATAACCAAAAACGGCTAACGTGGCATCATAAAACTTTTTAGATGCGTCTAGGTCGTTTGCACCTATCATCAAATGGCTAAACATGGTGTATCCTTTTTTATTATCAAAAATTAAGCGATGAGAAGCGAAGCTATCTGAAAGCCGTCTATACATCAACGGCAAAATCGACGGCCGCGGCAGCGTGTATTGCCGTTGTATCGTAAAGGCGAATTGCGGTGTGACTTTGTTGCACTAGCAACGCAATTTCTGTGCAACCAAGAATTACGCCCTCTGCGCCTTTAGATGCAAGTCCATCGATAATATCAATATACGCTTCACGAGATTCAGCGCAAATCACGCCCTTGCATAATTGTTCATAAATGACGTTGTGAATAATGTCCCGCTCATTTTGCGGTGGAATAACCACATCAATATCAAAATTCGATATTAAGCGCTCGGTATAAAAGGTCTGTTCCATGGTAAATTTTGTGCCAAGCAAACCTACCTTTTTCACGCTATCGTTAACGAGCACTGCGCCCGTTGCGTCTGCAATATGTAATAGAGGAATTGGTAAATTGCTTGCCACCTCATCAGCGACTTTGTGCATTGTATTGGTACAAATGACAATGGCGTCTGCGCCGGCAGCAGTTAGCGCCTTTGCTTCAGCGTGCAGCAATGTCGCCATTTCAGGCCACGCCTGAGCGCGTTGCAAACGCTCTATCTCAGCAAAGTCTACACTGCTAAGCAGAATTTTAGCACTGTGAAAGCCGCCTAGTTTTTCGTTTACAGCGCGGTTTATCATCTGATAATAGCTCACTGTCGATTCCCAGCTCATGCCGCCAATAAGGCCTAACTTTTTCATTGTTTACTATTTAAATGTGAACGGGTAGTGACTTGGTACATTGCAACGTACTGCGCGCTAATGCAAGTGCCAAGAATGCGAGCGCGAGCCCCTTTGATAAGGAAAATAAGAGAGAAGAGGGAAATGAGCGAAACGAAAGAGATGAAGGAGAGTTAAATGCCTAAGCCTGCAAAGCCCTAATCCTCAGGTGGCCGTTTAGCATTCTTTAGAGAAGTAAAGCGCTGCAAAAAAATGCCCTTATAACCCCACATAGAATAAGCAAAGCCACATAGCAATACCGCTAGAGAAACATAGTGAAAGGCAATATGGATATCACTGATGGAAAAAAGAAGCACAACGCCAGCAACGAAAATAGTGAGGCCTATTTTAAATCGCTGCCAGCTTGTGTGAATATCTGGTGTGGGTATCAAGTGTTACACCTGTGCCAGATTTAGTAGTAAGAGTGCTCGCCAGCTTCGTGCTCTGTAGCATCCCGTACGCCGTTCAATTCACCAGCGAATTGCTCAAGCATTTGCTTTTCAATGCCGTCTTTCAAGGTAACATCTACCATTGAGCAACCGTTGCAACCACCGCCAAATTGAAGAATAGCGAAGCCATCATCAGTAATTTCTGTCAGTACAACCTGTCCGCCGTGATTGGCTAACTGAGGATTAATTTCTGACTCAATCATGTAATTAATACGCTCAACAAGAGGCGCGTCATCGGCCACTTTTCTCGCCTTGGCGTTAGGTGCTTTCAACGTAAGCTGCGAGCCCATTTGATCGGTTACATAATCAATTTCAGCTTCTTCGAGATACGGCGCGCTCTCTTCGTCAACAACGGCATCAAAACCGTTAAACTCTAGCTTAGTGTCAGTGTCCTCTACGGCATCTGGCGGGCAATAAGACACGCCACATTCAGCCGACGAGGTGCCTGGGTTTACGACGAATACACGAATATTCGTGCCAGACTCTTGTTTACTCAGCAGTTTTGCGAAGTGAGACTGGGCTTCTTCTGATATAGTTATCATCGGCAAGTCCTATAGTATTCAAAAAGTGTTCAAAATTTGGTGCATTGTACCAAATTTACCTGACTAAAACAGTCAAGTATTAATTAAAAATTTAGAACATGTTGATATTTAAAACCTTACTTTCAACATGCCATTATGAAACAACAAGACGGGGAAGCGCTATGCTAGCGAATCTGTATAACACCGCCAAAAAAACACACCTTCGACGAATAACCGCGCTATTGATAGGCTCGCTTGTGTGCATGACTGCAAGCGCATCAACAATTACCATTGAGCCTGATAAAGGCGGAATGCCTGTACAGGCCTATTTACCTAAAACGGTAACTTACGACCCCGCTATTCCTACACCTGAGTCGGTTTTAGGGGCACGTCTTGGCGAGTGGCATGTACGTCATGATCAGTTGGTCAATTACATGTACATGCTGGCACAAAAATCTGACCGTATAACCATTGAGGAAACCGGACGTACCCACGAAAACCGCCCTCTTTTGCTTCTCACCATTACTGCGCCGTCAAATCGCGATAACCTTGATGCCATGCGAGATGCGCACATCAAAGTGCTAGATAAAGGAAATTCTCCTTCAAGCGATGCCCCCCTTGTTTTCTACATGGGCTACAGCATTCATGGAAACGAGCCATCAGGGGCGAATGCATCCCTTGCCCTCGCTTATTATCTTGCAGCGGGTCAAGGTGAAGAAATCGACGAGTTGTTAAATAACAATATTGTGCTGCTCGACCCGTCTTTCAACCCCGACGGACTGTCTCGTTTTGCTCAGTGGGCAAATATGCATAAGGGCAAACAGCTAGTTGCCGACAGCAATCATAGAGAGCACGACGAGGGCTGGCCTTCAGGCAGAACAAATCACTATTGGTTCGACTTAAACCGCGATTGGCTGCTTTTAGCGCATCCGGAGTCTCAAGCGCGAATTAAGCAATTTCACAAGTGGCGTCCCCACGTATTAACCGACTTTCATGAAATGGGAACCGACAGTACCTATTTCTTCCAACCCGGTGTACGCTCGCGCAAAAATCCGCTTACCCCTGACGAAAACGTGACGCTTACTGAAGCCATTGCAGATCATCATGCGGCGGCATTTGATGCCAAAGGCCAGCTTTATTTTACCGAAGAAGCATTCGATGATTTTTATGCGGGGAAAGGTTCTACGTACCCAGACTTACATGGCAGTATTGGGATCCTTTTTGAGCAAGCGAGCTCGCGCGGCCACTTGCAGTCTTCTATAAATGGCGATCTGGCCTTCAGCGATACTATCGAAAATCAAATTACTACGTCGCTAAGTACGTTTAGAGGCGCAATCGCCAATAAAGCGGCCATACTTGATTACCAAGCGGGCTTTGTAAATAGCACAAAGGCGTTGGCAAAAGATGATGAAACCTTCGGCTTTGTTGTCAGTGCATCAAACGATAGCGCGCGCTTTTTAGCATTTACTAACTTACTAGACCAGCACGGTATCACCTATGATGTGATGACCAAAAACGCCACTATTAACGATGTGAGATATAAAGCCAATAACGCTATTTTCGTACCGACGGCGCAGTCTCAATACCGCTTGGTAAAATCGATTTTTTCAACACAAACATCCTTTGAGAACAATACGTTTTACGATGTGTCTACATGGAACTTAGCGCTTGCGTTTAATCTTGATTACTCCCCTGTAGAAAAAAGCGATATGCGCGGGACAAAGCGCACCTCAGCTGCACAATACGGCGGAATCTTAGCGGCATTAGCGCTTCCTGAAATAAACGGCGACGCCTATGCTTACGCATTCTCATGGCAGCCGTATTTTTCCCCTGCGTTACTACAATCGCTTTTAGAAGCAGGCGTTCAGGTGAGAAGCTCAGAGAAGAGTTTTGCAGCCGTGAAATTTGACAACAGCGTGGTAGAGTTCCCGGCGGGCAGTATTGTTGTACCTACAGGCCTTGAGCAGCCTGCCAATATCGCAGCTATTATCGAGAGAGTATCGCAGCAAATGCAGGTGCCGGTGCATAGCTTAAAAAGCGGTTTAACCCCCACCGGTAGTGACTTAGGAAGCCGCAGTATGGCGCCCATTAGAGAGCCTCGGGTTATTATTGTGGGCGGTGAAGGCACTCGTGAATACGATGTGGGTGAAATTTGGCATTATTTCGACACCAAAATTGGACTGTCAGCGAGTATTGTAGAGCAACAAAACTTGCTAAACGCATTGCGCGATAACAGCGTTACCTACACGCATATTATCTTCCCTAACGGTCGCTACGACTTTTCTGAAACACAAGGTCTAGAATTGAAGCGTTGGGTAGAGGCCGGTGGTGTTGCCATAGGTCAAAAGTCTGCGTTACGTTACTTTGCTGAGAACAACTGGTTAGATATTGACGTTGTAAACCGCGATGTTGTAGATAATGCATATGATGAAAGCAGCCTTGCATACGGTGATGGTTCCACGCTTTATGCTAAAAAGCTGATTGCAGGTGCAATTTACGAGGCCAATATTGATACCACTCATCCACTGTTTTACGGCTACAGTAACGACACGCTGCCGCTATTTAAAACCAGCAACATGATAGTGAAAAATGAGTATTCACCGTTTACCACTCCGGCGCGTTACACCAAAGGCCCGCTAATGGCAGGGTTCAGTGATACAGCCATGGTCGCGCTATTAGCCGAAACGCCAGCGGTTATTGCAGAGAAGCTAGGGCGCGGTGTTGTCATAGGGTTTACCGATAACACTCAGTTTAGAGGCTATTGGTATGGCACTAACAAGATGTTAGCGAATGCCATTTATCAGTCTCACTTCATCCGCTAATAGCGTTTAAGTGAGCGGTTAGAAGAACCATCTTAGACGTGGCGAGGTTAGCGTTTGTTAACGTCGCTACGCGGTCTGGTATAAGGTGCTTTTGGGTGGTGGGGTAAATGTCATCGCCCACACCTGTATTTTTACTTTAGGGAAGTGCTTTAGCAATAATTTGCTAAGCACGTCTACCGTTACGCCAGTTGTCACCACGTCATCTACTATCGCAACAATAAACTCATCATTTCTGCTCGGTACAAGCGCATCAATAGCATATTGCGTTAGCGCAAAGGCGTGTTCAGCGTTCTTTTTTCTTTGTGATTTAGAGAGTTGGTGCTGAGTGCTTGAACCTGTTCTTATAGCCCACTGATGCAGGCACGGAATACCTAAACCCTTACCTATAAAATCGGCCATAACGCCGGCTTGATTGTAATGGCGCTTAGCCAGTCGCCAAGCACTTATAGGTACTGGAAGGAGCAAATCAGGCACTGAAAGTGTGCAGTGTTGCTTTTTATCGACAAACCACTGGCTCAACATCTTGCCTGCGACGAGAGAATGCATAAACTTAAACTGGTGAATTAAGGATGACATAGGCCACGTGTAAAGGCCGAGAATGGACAATGAGTGGTAGTGTCTATGGGTTACGTGGCGCCCCACGGGGCCAAACTCTAAAAGGTTGTTTCCGTGTATTTCCTCGTTGAAAAAAAAGAGATCAGATTCACACCATTGACACACTGGCGTAGGACTTGCCTGATAACATAGTAGGCATGAAAGGTTCATCGAAGACTCCGCCAGTTTTTAAAACGTATTTTGTTCAATGTGCTTTTTACTAAACCGCTAATTAGTAAAGTGCTATTCACCGTAAAAGGTTGGCCTTTTTCTATAATGTCTTTTTTCGCTAACGACACGACTCACGAACAAGAGGTGTAAAATGGAAAGTTTGCAGACAAACGACGCGCTTGTCACCCGTACTCATGGTACTGATCTCAACGATTCGAAAGTGGACCTAGTACTTCTTCACGGCTGGGGAATGAACAGCGGTGCTTTTTCTTCCTTTATTCCCTATTTGCAAGATTACTTTCGTGTTACCACCATCGACTTACCTGGCTTTGGTGAAAATGCACATCATCTTCCTAAGCCTTACACCGTAGAGGCCTTGGCAAACATAATTAGCGCACAGCTGCCTAAGCATTGCGTACTAGCAGGCTGGTCTTTAGGTGGTTTGGTCGCGCAAAAAATAGCCATTGATGTACCACAAAAATTAGCCGGCCTTATTACAATCGCGTCGACGCCCCGCTTCAGTGCTGGGCCTTGTTGGCCAGGCATTGCAGAAGACTTACTCACCATGTTTGAAGCCCAATTGGAAAAGAATTACAGGAAAACGTTAGAGCGTTTTCTTGCTATTCAGGCGATGGGCAGTGCGACGGCTAAAAATGATATTAAGACAATAAGGGAGCATGTTACCGAGTATCCTGAGCCAGCAGAAGAAGCATTGAAGCGCGGCCTTGGCATTCTTGCAAAAGAGGACTTGCGGCAGATTGTTGGTCGTATATCGGTTCCAACACTGCGACTATATGGCCGGTTAGATAGCCTTGTTCCCACTGCGGGAATAGACCGGATTTGTGAGCTTCACCCGCAGGCTGATACTGTGGTTTTGCCTCATGCCTCCCATGCGCCGTTTATCTCACATCCACAGCAAACTGCTGACATAGTAACGAGCTTCGCGGCTAATTTACAGCAGCAGAGGGCGTCGTAGTCGTCATCGTGTTCGCGCTTAAGCCGCTTTAGGTAAAAGCGGCCTTACAAAAATTCACTACAGGTACAGGGACTTAGTGCGAAAGCTCCCGTGAGTACTTTATCTTTTCCTCTTATTGGTTAATAATTGCGCATGAGAGGTTAGGAGAATTATATGTCTGATGTAAGTGGCGTCACACTCAATTCTGCGTTTTTTGCAGGACAATCCGGTTTGCAGCGTGCCAGCGATGGTATGACTCAGGCTGCGTCCAATATCGCCCAACAGACTGCAGGTCGCCAGCAAGAGCTTGGCGGTACATCACAGAGCGGCTCTTTAGCGAATTCATCACAAAAAGCGCCCGCTAATATTACCTCCGACCTGATCTCGCTCAACGTCAACAGTCTCAATGCACAGGCATCGGCAAAAGTACTTGATGTGGCAAATGATACTCTTGGCACCATTATCGACACATTAGCGTAAGGACACACCAGTGAATTTTGTAGCGCCTATTCTTACCGCTATAGCGTATCCCACTGCGAATACGAACACTGAGTCTGCCCGTCGAGATAACGTTCAGCGCGAAACCATTCCTAAAACTGGCGATGCAGAGCAGGGCGCGTCGCAAAAAGGCCTGGGTTCAGAGGCTGATAAGGCACGTAGCCCAGGTTTACCTCAACCTCCTGTCACCTACGACCGTCCACAAATTCAGACAGACCTTCAAGCTGCGTTTCAAAATGTGTTTGGTCAAGAAAAAGACAACGCGCAAGATGAAAGTGCGGGCAAAGAAGGCGCTGAGCAAGAACAAAGAAACCAGCAACAATCCGCACAGCCTGAACTAACAGAAGAAGACAAGCAGGAAATTGAGGATCTCAAGGCTAGAGATCAAGAAGTGCGTACCCACGAGCAAGCGCACGCAGCTACTGGCGGTCAATATGCGGGGTCACCTCAGTATGAATATACAACCGGCCCAGACAAAAAGCGTTATGTTACCGGCGGAGAGGTATCAATAGATATCTCAGAAGAGCAATCTGCCGAACAAACGTTGCGTAAAATGCAGCAAGTAAGAGCAGCAGCATTAGCGCCGGCACAGCCTTCTTCTCAAGACTTGAAAGTCGCGGCGGAAGCTGCGCAAAAAGCTTTTGATGCCCGCAATGACATAGCAAAAGAAAACCGAGACACGCTGCAGTCTAGTGGCGACGTTAGCGCTGCAGAAAGCGCTAATTCTGTCATAGGTGCTAATTCTGTCACAGGTGTCAGTGCCAATGGCGCTGTGAGTGAAGCAGAGCCCAGCGGTCAAGGTCCTAGCACTCAGGGTGTTGGCGCGCTAAACCCTAGCGAAATTACTATTCCCGCTATAGATGTGGCTCCACCGAGTATTGACGAAATTACTGACAGCGCAGGGGTAGACACTCCTACCAGACGTTTAGATGAAGCTAATTTCGCGTCTCAAGCACAGGCGTCAGAAGTTAAGTCGTTAGAGTCACAAGAGAGCAGCGCCATGCAGGCGCGCATAGGTCGCATTCAAAATCTCTATACTCAAGCTTACACACCATCCCGTGAAGGTCTTTCACTGCAAGCTTGATAGTTAGTATAAAAAAAGGGGCTTAGCGTTTTCGCTTAGCCCCTTTTTACGTTACCCTTTTTACGTTACAGAGTGTGCTTACTTACTTTTTCGCTTTCGCAAGTGCATCAGCAAAGGCGTTACCCATTGCACTATTTTGCTGAGGCTTCGCATTGCGATGTTGTCCGCCTCGCTGATTGCCCTTATGCGCATTTTGATTTGAACGTGGCCCTTTTTCCTGCTTTGAGCGGCTGTCTCTGGCGTTATTAGCATCGCCGCCGTTGGCATTGTCGCGCGACGGGATAGGTGTATCTTCAAGACGCATGGTAAAGGAAATGCGTTTGCGCGCTACGTCCACTTCCATCACCTTCACTTTTACAATGTCGCCTGCTTTAACCACTTCGCGAGGGTCTGAGATGAACTTGTTAGTCAGCGCCGAAATATGCACTAGGCCATCTTGATGAACACCCACATCCACAAAAGCGCCAAAATTGGCTACATTACTCACCACGCCTTCAAGGATCATTCCCGGCTCTAAGTCGGTAATTTTTTCTACGCCTTCTTTAAATGAAGCCGTTTTAAATTCTGGACGAGGGTCGCGGCCTGGTTTTTCAAGCTCTTTAAATATGTCTTTAACGGTAGGAATACCAAAATCGTCATTAGTGAACGTCTCGGGCGATAAGCTTTTCAGCAATTCAGTATTGCCAATAATATCGTTTACCGCCACTGCTGCCGTATCTACAATCTTGTCTACCACAGGATAAGCTTCAGGGTGCACTGAAGAAGCATCTAGCGGGTTGCTTCCGTTGACAATACGCAAAAAACCAGCGGCTTGTTCATAGGCTTTAGGGCCTAGGCGTTCAACGTCTAACAAGGCTTTACGGTTTGAAAATGCGCCCTTGCTGTCCCTAAGCTTCACAATATTGTGAGCCAGTGTCTTATTTAATCCAGACACATAGCTAAGCAAGGCGGGTGATGCTGTATTTAAATCAACACCAACTGCATTCACACAGTCTTCTATAACGCGGTCTAATGACTTTCCAAGCTGACTTTGACTGACATCATGCTGATATTGGCCTACACCAATCGCTTTAGGCTCAATTTTTACCAGCTCCGCTAACGGGTCTTGTAGCCGACGTGCAATAGAGACAGCACCGCGTATAGAAACATCGAGGGTAGGAAGTTCTTTTGAAGCCAGTTCTGATGCTGAGTACACAGATGCACCGGCTTCGCTAACCATGATTTTTTGTGCGTTAAGGTCTGGGTTGCTTTTCAACACCTCTCCAACCAGCTTGTCAGTCTCTCGCGAACCCGTTCCGTTGCCGATACTGATCAAGTCCACTTTGTACTGTTTGCACAAGGTGGTTAGTGTGCGGCTTGATTTATCCCACTGATTTTGCGGCGCATGAGGGAATATCGTATTCGACGCTAATACTTTTCCGGTGCTATCTACAATAGCTACCTTTACCCCAGTGCGTAAGCCTGGATCTAGCCCCATTGTGGTTTTAGCACCCGCTGGTGCGGCCATTAACAGGTCGTTGAGGTTTTTGGCAAATACATCAATCGCCTCTTTTTCAGCGCGCTCTCTAAGGGCACTGAAAAGTTCGGTTTCCATATGAAGACCAATTTTTATCTTCCACGTCCACTGCACCACTTGCGCAAGAAAATCATCGGCGGAGCGCCCGCGATGGGTAATGGCATAGTGTGAAGCAATAATATGCTCGCAATGAGACGGCCCTTTTTCATCTTGCTGAGGGTCTGCATCTATCTGAATGTGCAGTAAGCCTTCGTTACGGCCCCTGAACATAGCAAGCGCACGGTGTGAGGGCACCCCTTTGTATTTTTCGCTATGAGAAAAATAATCTTTATATTTTGCGGCATCTTTTTCTTTACCCTGCGCAAGAGTGCTTTTAAGGTGCGCGTTTTCGGTTAGGTAAAGACGGATTTTGCCAAGTAGCGCGGCGTCTTCAGCAAAGCGCTCCATCAGGATAAAGCGAGCGCCTTCTAAAGCCGCTTTGGTGTCGGCAACGCCTTTCTCAGCATCCACATACTGGTTTGCTGCTTCTTCGATGTTAGTGTCGGGCTTGTTAAATAACAAATCAGCTAATGGCGTTAAGCCTGCTTCAATCGCAATCTGTCCTTTGGTGCGACGGCGAGGTTTAAACGGCAGGTATAAGTCTTCAAGGGTGGTTTTGCTATCGGCATTGCCAATATTGGCTTTTAACTCGTCGGTAAGTTTACCTTGCTCATCTATCGAGCGAAGGATCACGTCGCGGCGCTCTTCAAGTTCGCGCAAATAGGTGAGTCGCTGTTCTAAATTTCTCAATTGCGTATCGTCGAGCCCTTCTGTGGCCTCTTTTCTGTAACGAGCAATAAAAGGAACAGTCGCCCCTCCATCGAGAAGTTTTACTGCTGCGTTGACTTGCGACGCTTGTACTGAAAGTTCTTCAGCAATTTTATTGATAATCATATATGGCCCAAAATACTATTGATGCGCTTTTGACAAAAGCGAGAAACCTGCACGAACCTGATGTTCGTGGTGCAGTGTTTGTACTGGAAATAATAACGGCGAGTATAGCATCGCCATTTGGCAAAAGTCGTCAGATCATCCGCTAGTTAACGGTGTGTGCTTGACGTTACACTATATTTTATCTGTGGGATCGTACCAAATTCTGTTTATCCACCATTCCTTTATATCGGTTTCGGTTTTTACGACGAACTCATCGTCCTCTTCTTTTCCTACAAGTGCTCTTGCCATAGGGGAATCAATAGAAATGTAGTCTTTACGACCGAAAATTTCGTCGTAACCAGCGAGCCTTAGCTCTAGTACCTCGCCTGCTTCGTTCTCTATCTCTACCCAGGCCCCAAAGAACACTTTACCTTCTTGCTGTGGGTCATAATCCACCACTTTTAGGTTTTCTAAGCATTTTCGTAAGTAACGAACACGGCGATCTATTTCGCGCAGCTTTTTCTTGTTGTACTGATAGTCAGCATTTTCACTGCGATCGCCAAGGCTTGCCGCCCACGTGACTTTGCGGGTTATTTCAGGCCTTTCCTCACGCCATAAAACCTCAAGCTCGTTCCTGAGTTTTGTGTAGCCTTTTCGAGTGATAAGTGGAGTCTTCACAATATCCTATAAATGAATGGTCAGTGTTTATCTACTGTATGTGGGTAATAACAAAAAACGCAATCCCTTATTCTTACGAAAGAGTCGTAAGAATAAGCCGTAGCAAGAGAGTCATACCAAAAGAGTCATACCGAAAGAGTCATACCGAAAGAAGCATTGCAAAGGTTGGCAGTAAAAAATAGAGCAATGGATACTCGAGCAGGCCTTGGGTCAACATGCCATAAACAGCGCTTAGAAAAAGAATCAACGGGACGAGGTGGATTAATTTACGGTGAATTAATGAACATAAACTTTTACCCGCTTGTCGCAGTATAAATAGTGAACAATTTAAGGATGGTGTTATGCAAAACAAATTATCCGTATTTTATCGTCAAAAGACCCACAATGACTCGCTCAATGTGAGCGGTACCATTCTTGGCTTTATGGTGCTGCTAACCGGCGGGTTATTACTATTTTACGCTTTTTTAGATGTGGTTGTTCGTTTACAGAGTATTCAAACCGTTTTCTTCATATTCGCAGGCATAGCAATGTATAAAATAGGCCAGTCTCTGCTTAAACACTTTGCTAGCTTTAAGCTGCACACCGAACGCCGCCGCAGCCCTGAGCGTTAAAAGAGCCCTGAGCGTTAAAAGAGCCCTGAGCGGTAAACAGCCCTGAGCGTTAAAAGAGCCCTGAGCGGTAAACAGCCTTGAGCGGTAAACAGCCCTGAGCGTTAAATCAAAACAGTCTAACCACGGCAGTTTAAGTCGAAAATGTTACAAGAAAAGTCGGTTTCAAAGGTGAAAAATCAACGCACTGTACTATAGTTATAGAGTGATTCGAGGCACCTAGCACATTGAAATATCCACTTTACTAATTGGATACAGACGTGGTTGAACGCCACTCGCTCATAGGGAAAGGTAGGCATGGAATTAGCTGACTCACTAAAACAACAAAGCCGACGTGATTAGCGTCGGCTTTCTCTTTTCTGCACTCGTGCTATTTGGTGAGGCGAAGAAAACGCCACCATAAATAGCAGATGTTACTCAGTTGGTGCTTCTGTTGCTGGTGCTTTTACTTCAAGTAGCTCAACATCAAAAATAAGGGTTGAGTTTGGTGTAATCGCTCCAGTAGCACGCTCACCGTAGGCAAGTTCTGACGGGATATGGAAGCGGTATTTAGCGCCTTCCTTCATTAATTGAACACCCTCAGTCCAGCCAGGAATAACGCGATTTAGTGGAAATTCAGCTGGCTCGCCTCTGTCATATGATGAGTCGAAAACAGTACCATCTAGCAAGGTGCCACGGTAATGTACTTTAACCATGTCAGTAGCAGCAGGGCTGTTGCCTTCACCTTCTTCAAGCACTTCGTATTGTAGGCCTGATTCGGTAGTGGTTACGCCATCGCGCTCTGCATTTTCTGCAAGGTACGCAACACCGGCTTCAATATTCTTTTCTGCCGCTTGTGCCGCCATTTCTTGTTGCTTAGTACGCAACATTTCTTCACCCTGTTGAGCAATTTGTTGGATCTGCTCTGGCGTAAACTTAAGCGTGTCGTTTAATCCGTCAGTAAAGCCTTGCTTAAGTGCGTCTTGGTCTAGTGCTAAACCAAGCTGTTCTTGCTGCTCAGCGCGATTAGTCACAAATAAGCCCATGCTTGCACCCATTGCGTATGCCTGCTTTTGCGTATCTGTCATTTCTTCTGCTGCAACAGAAGATGCGTTGGCATTGTCTGCGCTGGTAGTTGTAGCCTCATCTGAAGTATTAGGCTGGCAAGCGAATAGTCCAAGCGCAGCTAGTGTTGATAAGGCAACGAGCGACTTCTGCATAAAAACGTCTCCATTAATTTTTATCATCATGCTTCAATGTCTATACTGCTGCATCTAAGGCAGTGTGCACGATAGTTAAAGATGCGATATCCGTGCTATGTTAAACGTAGCGTTCACAAAGCGAAACCCATTTGATTATGTTTAGGTCCAAAATGTTCCTGAGATTATTATTACTCATCACAGCTATTTGCGGATCCGTAGGGTGTACGGTTCCTGATACTACGCCATTAAAGCAGTGGCGTCATGTTGAAGAAGGTGCATATGCGGCAGACATTTCCGCAGACGGGACCATTGCCGTTGTTTCTGGCGTTGATAACGGCATCAACGTGTGGCGTATTGGAGAAAGCGAACCTTTGTACCGGTGGGGTCACCAAAGCGAAGGGAATAACCTTGTAGTGTCGGTGCATATTAGTGCGGACAAGCGATACGTTGTTACCGCAGACAGAGTTGCGTTTGCTTTGTGGGATATGGAGACTGGCGAGCCAGTAGGGTTCTGGCGAATAGATGAGTCGAACATAAGAGATGTAGCCGTTACCAATAATGGTAGAGGCATACTCGTGGCTCGCTCAAGCGGCAAAGTCATGTTTTTCGAACCCAGTACCCAGCGGCGTCTTGAGTTTTTGGGGCATCAGGAAAAAGTGAACTCTATTGATATCTCGCCAAATGGCAAGTATGCGCTTACCGGTGGTAATGACTACCTTGCCTATTTGTGGAGCACAGAAACTGGACAAATTTTGCATACCTTTACCCATCCCACTCGGGTCACAAAGGTAGCGTTGGACGATGAAGGGCGATTCGCCTTTACCGCCGATAGCCAAAGCAAGTCGCAAATTTGGAATGTGCAAACCGGGCAACCCGTGAGCAGCCTAAATTACATTGCGCGGCAAAAGATATTTACCGATGTGGAGTTTTCAAAAGACGGTAAGTATTTACTTACCGGTTCGCCATCACGAAAAGCGTATCTGTGGGATATTGAAACCGGCGATCAAATTCAGTCTATTCAAGTAGCGGTGCGTGAAACAATATCGCCACCTACGTCAGTTGTGTATGGCGTTGGGTTCTTGCCAAATGGTAACATAGTCACAGAAAGCAGCAGTGGCTTAGCCGAAGTGTGGCAGCGAGAGCGATAGCCAGTAGTAGCAACACTATTTGCGGCAACGCGTAATAAAACGTGTAACAAGCAGCAAAAAACCATAGAGAGCGCGATGACTCACAAACACAATGACGAAGAAAAGCGAATGGCAACGCTACAGGCGCAGATAGACAGCGCCCATGAAAGTATTGAAGAACTGCAAACCAAAGTAGCTTTTCAAGAGTACACCATTGATTCATTAAACGACGCACTGTCCTCTCAGCAAAAGCAGCTGGATGACTTGTTGTTTAAGGTTCGTCATGTTGTGGACAGAGTAAAGTCTATCGAGCCATCAAATATGGCGAAAGAGTCTGAGGAAACACCGCCTCCTCACTTTTAATTTATAAGTAGCAAGCAGTGATGCGCTTGTGCAGCAATAGAAGGTTTAAGAAATGAGCGATTTTGATATGGATGCATTTGACATAGATGCACTTGATAATATTGACTTTGATTCAGTGGAAAAGTCGATGGCTGAAAATCAGGCCAAGAAAGATGAAAAAGACAATCAAGCTATTGAGGGCATGCGAGATGGTGCCAACGATTGCGGTGACAGCTGCACCATCTAACATTTGTAAGTAAATATATTGCAGCTATCAAAAAGGCGTAAAGGCCTATTTACGCCTTGTACTGATTTCAAGTGACATCTACGTTCAGTTGCTAGTGAGGCTTGAATATGCCGATAACGTTTTCGCTTTCTCTTGTTACCGCGCTCACCTTTTCGTCGGTTTGTGCTTCATTGTAACCACACGCCACACACTCTAACTTCTCCACATTATTTTCATAATATAAAGAAATCGTATCTAACTCTTTGCACTCTGGGCACGTTGCGCCAGCGACAAAGCGGCGTCTCACTGATTTTGACATATCTATACCTTTTGATGCGATGCCCTTATTATACCGCCAAACACGGTGCGTTGATCAGCTTTTACCTTAAGTTTTTGCTATTATACGCGCCCGAAGTTGTCCCAGCGTAGGTAAGTCATGATAAAGCTCTCAAATGTATCGCTATTGCGCGGCAGAAAAATGCTGCTAGAAGACGCATCTGCCCAGGTATTTCCTGGCCATAAAGTGGCGTTGATAGGAAGCAACGGGTGTGGAAAATCGACTTTATTTGCTCTGTTGCGCAGCGAGCTAACGGTTGATGCTGGTGATTGCAGTGTACCTGGCGACTGGCGAATAGTCAGCGTGGCTCAGGAAACGCCGGCAACAGACAGGCGAGCCATTGATTATGTGGTGGACGGCGATAAACACTTGCGCACCCTTCAGGCGCAGCTTGCGTTAGCCGAACAGCAAGAAGACGGCGTACAGATTGGCCAAATTCACGGTCAGTTAGAACAGGCAGGTGCCTATGATGTTGAGTCTCGTGCGGCCACTATTCTCTCAGGTTTAGGCTTTACCAACTCACAGCTTACCGCCCCCGTTACCGACTTCTCTGGTGGGTGGCGTATGCGTTTAAACCTAGCGCAGGCCTTGCTATGTCCTTCAGATTTACTATTACTTGATGAGCCAACCAACCACCTAGATTTAGATGCGGTTATTTGGCTTGAAAAATGGCTTCAGCGATTCGCTGGAACATTGCTACTTATTTCTCACGATAAGGCATTTATCGATAATACGGTTGCTCAAATCATCAGTGTAGAGCAACAAAAACTAGTGACTTATACGGGGAACTATTCTGCCTTTGAAACGCAGCGCGCCGAACGTATTCGCTTGCAAAATCTTGAGTATGACAAGCAGCAGCAAAAAGTCGCTCATTTGAATTCATTTATTACTCGCTTTAAAGCCAAAGCGAGTAAAGCTAAGCAAGCACAAAGCCGTATCAAACAGCTCGAGAAGATGGAAACTCTGCTACCTGCGCACATGGCCAGCCCTTTTAGTTTTTCATTTGCCCCTCCATCAGCGTTGCCAAACCCGTTAGTGCAAATGGAAAAAGTGCAGCTAGGCTATGGCGAGCGTACTGTGCTAGAGCAGGTGAAACTCAATTTGGTTCCGGGTAGCCGTATTGGCCTACTCGGTCGAAATGGCCAAGGTAAGTCAACGCTGATAAAGCTGCTGGCTGGCGTGCATTCGCCCAAAAAAGGCATATTTAACACAGCGAAAGGGCTTAAAATTGGGTATTTCGCCCAGCATCAGCTAGAAACCTTAGACCCCAATGCCACCCCTATACTTCACTTACAGCGACTAGACGCAAAAGCCACCGAGCAGCAACTACGAGATTATTTGGGCGGATTTGGCTTTAATGGGGACGAAGCACTCGCGCCTGTTGCCCCCATGTCTGGTGGTGAAAAAGCTCGCCTAGTGCTCGCGTTAATTGTGTATCAAAAGCCAAATTTACTGCTTTTAGATGAACCGACTAACCACCTTGATTTAGAAATGCGTCATGCTCTTAATATTGCCCTGCAAGGCTTTGAAGGTGCCATGGTGCTGGTATCGCACGATAGGTTTCTACTGAGTTCGGTGTGCGAAGATTTCTATCTTGTGGACAGTGGTCATGTGGCCTCTTTCACCGGCGACTTAGACGATTATCGAGATTGGATCTTAAAACAGCAGGCTGCTGAAAAGGCAAAAGCGAATCAAGATGCAAAAGACGAAGCGCAAGGGGAGCAAACCAGTAAGCCGGAGCGAAAACTCGATCGCAAAGAAGAAAAGCGCAAAGAAGCTGAGTTTAGAAAACAGATCGCTCCTTTAAAGCGCGCCGTAGAAAAGCATGAAAAGAATATGGAAGCCCATTCAGCCTCCCTCGCTAATGTAGAGGAGTCATTGGCAGATACCAGCCTTTACGGTGAGGACAAGAAATCTGAGCTTATGGCGTTACTCGATAAGCAGACTTCACTGAAACAGCGTATTGAAGAAGAGGAAATGGCATGGCTGGATGCCCAAGAGCAAATAGAACAACACCGGGAAGCTTATGACATCGCAAATGGTTAGTATTGATGGTGAGATGTTTTGGCAATATAGCCTTAGCCGCTATGCCACAGGTGATGTAGCACCGCTAGCGTTACTGCTTCAAGATGGGCATGGGGTAAACGTGAACGTACTTTTACTGGTGTGCTGGTGTCTAGAAAACAATATCATTGTTAATTTGCCCCAGTTAAAAGATGTTATTGAGGCGGCAGCGAAAAGTGAAAGTGAGTTAAAAACACACAGAAATAAACGTAAGTTAGCCAAACCGAAGCACCGGTCAACGGTGCAAAGTTCGACTAACGCTAATGATGAAAGTAGTGCAAGCTGTGAAAGAAACGCTGAGACTTATGAGCTGCTAAAAACGCAAGAGCTAGCGCTTGAGAGGCAGCAGCAAGAAGCCATTATCGAAGCTTTTAATCAGTTAGACGTACACCGCATGTCTGCGCAGCCTTCAGGTGATGGTACACGCATTTTAAATGCGTCTATTGCAGCGTTTATCAATGTTTATTCGCTTAGGGAAAACAGCGAGGCCCGAAGCCTTGTGAGTCAGCTTGTTAGCCAGCTTCCCTAAGCCACTTCTGTTGTGAAGAAATGATTAAGACGAAAATTGAAATAAGAATCACTAAAAAAAGAAGCATTTAAATAAGAAGTTATAAAATAAGAAGACATAATGAGTAAGCCAGCGAGAGCACACGGAAAAATAATTAAAAGTAGCTTCACCGTTCCTGGGTGGGCTAAAAATCGTCACGTGCAGACAATATGGCCACGGTTTATTCAAAAACGGTTGCCGTTAGCCTATCAAATGGAGAGATTAACCCTTCCTGATGATGACTTTGTTGATGTGGCGTGGGGCCCGAAACCACAGGAAACAGCAGGCATTGTTGTTCTTTTTCACGGGTTAGAGGGCAGTATTAAGTCTCACTATGCCAACGATATGATGGCACAGCTGTCGGTAAACGGCTGGCAGGTGGTGATGATGCACTATCGCGGTTGCAGTGGTGTACCTAACTTAAACGCCCGAGCCTATCACAGCGGTGAAACCGGCGATCCTAGCTTTTTCTTAGAGTGGCTTAGCGATAAGTTTCCGCGTATTCCCAGAGTGGCTATTGGCTTTTCTTTAGGCGGTAATATGCTGCTTAAGTTGTTAGGCGAAAATCCAGCACAGAAGTGGCTTCAAGCCGCTGTTGCCATTTCATCGCCACTGAAACTGGCTGAGTGTGCAAAGTCGATTAACCACGGTTTTTCTCGGGTGTATCAAAAGTACTTACTAAACAGCATGAAAAGCACGCTGCGCCAGAAAATGGAATATATCGACTATCGAAAGCTTATTCAGCTTACCAAGGAAGACGTTGACGGTATGACGAGTTTTACGCAGTTTGACGAAAAAATAACGGCGCCACTTCATGGTTTTGAAGATGCGCAAGATTACTATGAGAAGTGCAGTGCGTATCACTTTTTGAGCGCTATTCACTGTCGCACGCTAGTACTGCATAGCATTGACGATCCTTTCATGAATCATCTCATTGTGCCGAAAGAAGAAGAATTAGCTAGAAACGTAACCGTTGAACTAAGCGAACGGGGTGGGCATGTAGGTTTTATGCAAGGCTCAGTATTTAATCCCCGAGTATGGCTACATGAAAGAGTGAAGCAGTTTGTCAGCGAAGTGCTGCCAACAGACAGTACATGCAGCTATTCAAGCCGCAGCTATTGAGGTTTTTGTGGGTGAGTGCTGTGAAATTTATAAATTGGAGCAAATATGATAATTCCCATCGAAGCACTAGAGGCCGATACGGTTTATAGCTTGGCCGAATCGTTTGTGCTGCGGGAAGGTACAGATTACGGCGAGCAAGAAACTGAATTTAAAACTAAAGTACAGCAGGTACTCGATGGCTTAAAGTCGGGAGACGCGGTACTGGTGTATTCAGAATTACACGAAAGTGTGGATATAAAGCGCAAAGAAGATTTGTTGCCCGAAGACAAAGCGGGTGAATAGAAACGCTGAATAAAAAAGCCGGGTCGAGCAACCCGGCTAACCTTCCTGAGGAGAGGGAGGCTTAAAACGCGTAACGAGCCGTTACTTGCATAATATCTAGCTCATCAATTAACTCATAGCTGGCGCCAACGGCCCACTGAGGCGTAATGTAGTAATTCGCTCCTACCTTAATCGTTGCTTCACCACCGTCTACATCGTAATAGCCAACTTCACCGGCTAATTCTATTTGCTCTGTCACCATAGAGCGAAGCCCAGCGTTCACGCTGTAGCCATTATCATCGTCTATGTCGCCGTCTACTCGCTCAAGGTTCGCGCCGAAGTAAGCATCTGTAGTGGCATTCACTGGAAGTCGATAGCCAGCACCAACAGTTATCATATCAAAATCGAAATTGCCCTCTTCAAAAAAGCTGTATTCGCCGTTTAAGTACCAATTGCTATTAAGAAGGTATTTGCCACTAGCAGTAAACCCATCAGGCTCAAATGATTCGTTGTTATCAAAGTCTAGCTTTGTATAGCCTCCTTCTACATAACGCCAATCTGGCTTATCAGCTAAAGCAGTAGCAGGGGCAAAAGCGGCGGTAAGTGCGACAAGCGCAGAAGTTGAAGCGAGAAGTGAAATTGCTTTGTTCATGTAATAACTCCTTTGTATGTTCAGTACCTATTTCATAAAACAAGCGTGATTATGAAGGTGTGCTTAAGCTCGGTTTATCCTTATGGCTGCATCAGCTACAAGGGGGAACCGCCGATATACGACGCTTAAACAGAATGCCTAATAGTGAACTGAATAAAAAATGACGATGACATACAAAATATGCAAATTTTACTTTTTACCGTGTCATCCCCGTCCTACTAGTGAAATTGCAAGGCCTTTGCCAACTCGCTCCTTAAACCCAAGTTAATACGTTTTTTATATTTAACGTGATGAAAAACAAAGGAAATATAAAAGTGTTCAATGTGGCTAATCGATATTTAGATAGAAAGAATGGCGATGTGGTGTGAATGGTAAGCGTAAATACTGTCTCTAAAAAGCAACAGTTTTTAAGGTAAATAGTAGATGGCTAAGGTTTCTCCATTGGAAAAAATGAGCATATTTAGTGTGATGGTGTCTTTTTTATCACTCTAATAGGTTGAAAATATTGATAATTATTTTATTTGGTTGTCTTTTTGAACGCGTTGGTCCGTGTCTTGCTCACTCCCTGTGAGAGTTATTGCATTTGAGAGTAGACGCAGAGTTTTAGTTTTCCCTTTACTGCGTTAATCCAAAGGAAAGGAATAGAGCACCTTTCTACTGCTTAGATAAATAAAGCAGCTGTGATAGCCCATTACCCAAAGGAGAGGAAAATGGCCGTGCCACGTTTATCAATTATCATGCGAAATATAGTTAAGCAACACGTATCTATAAGCTGTGCAATGCCCCGTGCATTGGTTTACGTTTCAAGCATTTTAGCGTTTGTTGTTTTACCAAATGCAATGGCGACACCTGTGAACGATAATAATCAGCCGCAGAAAGCGTCACCGGTTCTACAATCGGTTATTAACGCAGCCAAAGCTTCTGCAAGTGAAAGCTATGAACAAGACGATCATAACTTAGACAGTAAGCTCAAGGAAATTGACTACCAAACATACCGTTCTATTCGTTTTCAACCTGAGCAAAGTCTTTGGCATGATGAAAACGACTACGAGCTTCAATTTTTTCACCCAGGCTTTCTTTACGAATATCCCGTTACTATTCATACCATCGGGAGCAGCAATACCCCCGAGCGTTTAGCCTTTGACAGCGAGATGTTCAGCTACGATGGACAATCATCAGCACTTAAAGGGTTAACTGATGAGAACTCAGGGTTTGCAGGTTTCCGTGTTCATTACCCTATCAAAAGTGACGAGTATAAAGATGAATTTGCCGTTTTTCTGGGCGCTTCTTATTTTCGCTTAGTGGGTAAAAACCAAGTATACGGAATTTCTGCAAGAGGCCTCGCCATTGATACGGCATTAACCAAGGGTGAAGAGTTTCCTCACTTTACCGAGTTTTGGATAGTTGAGCCTAGCAAAAAAGCGTCAGAGCCAGGCCAGCCAATTACCATTTATGCCCGTTTGGAAAGTCCATCTGTTGCTGGCGCTTATAAATTTGTTATCGAGCCAGGTGAAGATACAACCGTCGAGGTTGAGAGCTGGTTGTTTGCTCGCGAAGACGTGGAAAAGCTTGGCGTTGCTCCGTTTACTAGTATGTTTTTGTACGGCGAAAATACACAACAGCGTCATGACGACTACCGTCCTGAAGTGCACGATAGCGATAGTGTATTAATGGTAACTCATGCCGATGAAGAAATTTTCAGACCGTTAACAAATCCGTCTCGCTTGCAAATTACCTCACTAAGCGACAGTAAGCCTAAAGGCTTCGGTATGTTACAGCGCGATGGGCAATGGGATAACTACCTAGACGCAGAAGCAAACTACCATATTCGCCCTGGTCTATGGGTTACACCGAGAGAAGGTTTTAATAAAGGCCGTTTAGAGGTTGTTGAAATTCCGACTACCTCTGAAATCCACGACAATATTGTTGCGTTTTGGACACCAGAAGAGCCGTTTAACGAAGGCGATTCGATGTATTTCTCTTATGAACTTAAAACGGTAGAGCAACACCCCTTTGAAAGCGCATTAGCAACGGTAGAGCGTACCAGACAAGGTAGAGCAGTATTACCTGGTGATGAGTTTAAAGATGAGTCTTTGGCAACTACACGTCAGTTTACCGTCGATTTCTTAGCGCCAGAGGCAAAAACGTTTGATGATAAAACCACGAAGCTGGTAGTGCAAAGCGCAAACGGCACGGTTTCTCAACAGCGTTTATACCCTGTAGCAGATGGCGCAGAGTGGCGGGCTACCTTCTTTATGCAGCCAACGGAAAATCAAACCACTGATATGCGTGCTTATATTGAGCAAGACGGCGAGCGAGTGAGTGAGGTATGGAATTATGTCTACCAACCTAAATAAATCGATGGAAGCTGAACAGAAGCCAGGGCTGTCGTCAGAAAATAGATCGCCAGAAATCGGATCATGTAACCAAATCATCAAAGGAGCACATATGCGTTTATTTATAATGGCAATGCTCGTTATTCCGAGCACGGCGCTGGCCGGTTGGAGTTTGTATGAGATATTTTTACCCAATGGATTAACAAACTTAGAAATTGCTCAGCTAGGACTGGGGTTAACCCTTTTCGCTTGGCTGTGCATGGCATTTTGGACAGGAATAATTGGATTCGTTTTACAGCTGTTCAATATCGACCCGCTGAGTTTGAAAAAGAAATTGGCGGCACCCGAAGCAAACGTTGCTTTAACGCAGCGCCACGCCGTGGTTATGCCAGTTTATAACGAAGATACCAAGCGCATTATGGTTGGTTTCGAGGCGTGTATCCGCGAGCTTATGGATGGCGACAGCAAAGAAAACTTTGACTTTTACATGCTAAGCGACACGCGAGATAGCGATAAAGCCGAAGCAGAGCTGCATGCGTTTGCTCGTTTGCAAAAACGTTTAGGTGATTACGCTGGGCAGGTTTTCTATCGCCGCCGTGAAAATAACACCCATAGAAAAGTGGGTAATCTTAAAGAGTTCTGTGAGCGCTGGGGCGGTAACTACGAATCTATGATTGTGCTAGATGCCGATAGTGTAATGACTGGCGAACGCATGGAAGATTTAGCAAAGCGTATTGAGCAAGCACCTGATACCGCGTTAATTCAAACCATTCCTATGCCGGTGCGCCAAGATACGTTTTTTGGGCGTTTTGTGCAATTTGCAGCACACCTGTATAGCCCTATGCTGGCTACAGGTCTCTCTTTTTGGCAAACCGACAGCGCCAATTATTGGGGCCACAACGCTATTATCCGTATAGCGCCGTTTATGCAGCACTGTGGTCTTCCTACCCTTGAAGGACGTGCACCGTTTGGCGGTGAAGTATTGAGTCATGACTTTGTTGAAGCGGCTTTACTGTCACGTGCAGGATGGCAGGCGTATTTGCTAACCGACACAACGGGAAGTTATGAAGAAGTACCTAGCAATATCGTCGATTACGCCATACGCGATCGTCGTTGGGTTCAAGGCAACATTCAACATCTTGGTCTGCTTAACGTGAAAGGCCTTAAAACGGCTAACCGTTTGCATTTCCTATTTGGCGCGTTTGCCTATATTTCATCGCTTATTCTGTTTTGCATGCTGGCACTAGGCACAGCCGATGCGTTAATTCGCGCAACAACAGTGCCTGACTTCTTTATGTCTGAATATCAGTTATTTCCAAGTTGGCAGGTGGCTAGACAAGATATGATGATGGTGACGATGTGGGGCACGGCAGCACTGTTGTTTTTACCTAAGTTGCTCGGTATTACTCTTGCCCTAATTAAGCGCAGAAGTGAGTTTGGTGGCGCGTGGGCGTTGCTTAAAGGTGCATCCCTTGAACTTGTTATGGCTGTGCTTATTGCACCACTTATGATGTTTTACCATAGTTACTTTGTTATCAGTGTGTTCGTCGGGTTTTCAGTAAAATGGGAAGCTCAGGAGCGTGAAGGTCGCAAAGTACCCTGGTCTGTCGCCATTAAGCACACGCAAATTATGAGTTCACTAGCCATAGCATGGGGTGTAACAACGTTTTATTTCACGCCGTCACTGTTTATGTGGTTGCTTCCTGTGCTAACAGGCATGGTGCTAGCGGCCCCTGTTATTCGCCTTACAAGTAGTGACGTGCTGGGTAAAACGATGCGTAAGTGGGGTGTGTTTGTTATTGGTGAAGAGGTGAACGAGTGTAAAGCGCTTAAACGTCTGGATGTAGCAATGAAGCATTTTACTATTTCTCACTTCGCTACCCCTAAGCATAATGTTTCTGCACCTGCTTTACCTGAGAGCTTATGGCTAACCATGCCTGAGCAAGCGTTAAATCAACAACCGACACCTAGAAAGCCTGTGCTTATTGCACAAGGTTAGAGTTTTAAACGTTGATTCCCCTAATGGGTTCTAAAGAGCGCTAGCTCTACAAAGAAGCCTAAAAGGACAGCCACAAATAAAAGAAGCCGCTTTTCTAAGCGGCTTCTTTTATTTGTGCTGTGAGCTTTCAGTCTATGGGAGCTAGCGGTTTAGCGTCACTGAAAACGTAACCGGTACCGTGGTGGTTATGCTCTTCAAACCTGCAATTTTTTGCAGTGCAGCAACGCCCTGAGCTAGTCCAAACGACTCAGCTTTAATGAGCGTAGGTGCGCTGGTTGAAACAGTCAGCGTATCAGCATCAACCTGGCTAACAGTTACTGCAAATGCAGTAGGTACTGCCTTACCGTGCAGCGTTAGTATGCCGTTTACTTTGCCGTTCATCACTTCACCCGCTTTTAGCTGCATCATGGGTTTGGTTAAGGTTGCTTCAAAGTTTGCTGTTGCGAACTCACTCACGTTAAACAGCATTTCTTGCATGCGTTTGTTGCGAATGTCTATTGCCGTATTAACCGATGAAAGGTCTACCTCAACGTTAAGCTTACCCTTGTCTGATAAAGTGCCTTTAAAGCTATCGAATTGATGCACTTCAGTGACTTGCGCGTTTTTAGTGGATATGAAATGTAATGCGCTAGTATCTTTGTTAATTGTCCAATCTGCAGACGCGTTAAACGAGAGTCCACATGCCAGTAAAGCGGTTGATAATGTGCGAACGTACTTTGCCATCGTTTGATTACTCCTGTTGATGCATTAATTTCGTTTGGCATTGAATACATGAAAAAGCCAACGAAACCTATTGGGTAGCAATACGGCTAAATTGCACGGTCTACTGTGGGTAAACCGTGAGGATATTTATGCAATATTCAAAAACTCATACGTCTTATTTTGTGTATGGGTTTTCAAAGTCATCATACTTCACAATGTCCTGCCATGGCACGCGTTGATCGCCCATTACCACAAAATCTGGGTTCTCTAGCGAATGTCGCTTGTTATACGTCAGCGGTTCAAAGTTTGCCGTGGTAATACTGCCTCCAGCTTCAGATACAATGCACTGAGAAGCGCCTGTATCCCATTCGCCAGTAATACCAATGCGCATAAATACATCTGCTTTACCTTCAGCGATAAAGCACGCTTTCAGCGAGCAGCTTCCAAGAGGCAGCATGTTGTATATACGTTTAGCACACATTCGGTTGAGCACTTTTTCACGGGACTGACGTCGGCTAATTGCAATCATAACAACGCTACTTTTAGGGTCGGTCAACTTGCGTACCGATATAGGCTTATCGCCTTCTGGGGTAGACTTAAATGCCCCTTTACCCTTTTGCGCGTAATAAATTGATTGCCCTGGGGGCCAAAAAATAACGCCAATAGTGGGTTCGTTGTTTTCAATTAATGCAATGTTCACGGCAAAATCACCGCTGCGAGCAATAAATTCTTGCGTCCCGTCTATGGGATCAATAAGCCAGTAGCGAGTCCAGTGTTTTCGCTCGTCTAAACTCGCGTGCTTATTTTCTTCAGAAAGAATAGGAATGTCTGGGGTCGCTTCTGACAATCGTTTATTAATGATGTCGTTCGCAAGGTAGTCGGCACTGGTTACCGGTGAGTCATCGTCTTTTTGATACGCGTCAAAGTCGCGATTTTCATATACTTCTAAGACTGCTTTGCCGGCTTCTATTGCAACTTCTTTTGCCAATTCTAGTAGGTCGGGGTGGGCATCGTCGGGCATAGTTTATTGTTCCTTTAACCACTTTTGAGCTAAAAATAGAGCAGCAATACAACGGGCTTCAACAAAATCTTCTCGTGCAAGTAAAGCATCTGACTCAGCAATCGGCCACTTTATTACCTCTAAAGGTTCTGGCTCGTCGCCTTCAAGTGTTTTCGGATAAAGATCTCGTGCCATCACAATTGTCATACTGGCATTAAAGAAGGTAGGCGCCATGCTGACTTGATGTAGCTCGGTAAGCTCCCTTGCTGCAAAACCTGCTTCCTCTTGAAGCTCTCTGTTCGCGGCTTCAAGGGCAGTTTCACCAGGGTCAATAAGGCCTTTTGGAAAACCGAGTTGGTAGGAATGAGTGCCGGCCGCATACTCTCTGATAAGTACCATGGTATCGGCATCTAGCATCGGGACAATCATGACGGCACCGCGATTTCCGCCAGCCATACGCTCAAATTGACGGGTTTCACCGTTAGAAAATTCTAAATCTAAACTTTCTACCCGGAAGAGATTGCTTTGTGCCACAATCTTACGAGAATGAATTTGTGGTAATGCTTTATTTGGGTCAATTTTTCGCATGTTTCTCGCTACATCTTTGTTATCATGTTCATTGAATTGCTCATATTCTAGCTTACTTCATTATAAGGAAAATCGCTTGCCCTTTCTGCCCTGGAATGAAATAGACACCGTACTGCTTGATATGGACGGTACACTACTGGATTTACATTACGATAATCAGTTCTGGTTGTATCACCTTCCCAAACGATTAGCTGAAATTCGCGGTATTTCAGAAGCGCAAAGCCAAGCCGAAATGAAAAAGCGCTACGACAGCGTTTTTGGTCAAATTCAATGGTATTGCCTTGATTATTGGGCTGAGTCTCTATCCCTAGATTTAGATTCTGAGTTTATGCCGCTAAAACGCGAGCTGTCTCACTTGCTCTCTATTCGCGAAGACACGGTCCCATTTTTAAACGCACTGCACACTTCTGGTCGCCAAGTGGTACTTGTGACTAATGCCCATCCGAATAGCTTGGCCTTAAAGTTAGAGCATACCCAGTTAGACGAGCATATAGATAATCTCATCTCCACTCATGAGTTTGGGGTAACGAAAGAATCCCAATTGCTATGGCAACGTTTACAGGAGCGGGTTCAGTTTACTAATGAGCGAACGCTGTTTGTCGATGATTCTTTGCCTATACTGAACGCGGCTAAAACGTTTGGTATTAAACATTTACTGGCGGTGGACAATCCTGACCGCACCTTGCCAGACAGAAATATAACCGAGTTTCCCGCAATGCGTGACTATCGTTTGATGGTTGATGACATTGTCAATAACCCGGTTACAAGGAGCTAGGCATGATTCCTGACACCATTTACGTAGGGTCTAAAAACCCGGTAAAGATCAACGCCGCGCTTAATACCTTATCTGACACGTTAGAGCATGATTTTGATGGCGAGGGTATATCGGTAGAAAGTGGCGTAGCTGAGCAGCCCATGTCTGAAGCAGAAACCCGTGAGGGTGCTATTAACAGAGTGAAAGCCATGCTGAGCCTGCATGAAGGTGGCTTTCCAGATTCATGGTATGTCGCCATAGAGGGCGGTGTGGATGTGTTTGAAGATGGCCCCGCAACCTTTGCGTATGTGGCTATTTACCACGAAGGGCATTGGTCGGTTACGCGAAGTGCAAGTTTGCCCCTTCCTGTCGCGGTGTTTCAAGCACTACAGCGCGGGGAAGAGCTCGGCCCGGTAATGGATGCCTTGTTTGATACTGTAAATGTAAAGCAAAAAGGCGGCGCCATTGGTCTGCTTACGCTGAATCACGCTACTCGCCAAAGTGTTTATGAAGTGGCGCTTACGCTGGCAATGGCAAAATTTCACTTTCCTGACCTCTACACCGATTAGCCTTAGTCGTTTCTTTTTCCTCTACGTACAAAAAAACGTGTGCACCCCTAATTTTCACTTTGCTGTAAAAGGCCTTTGCGAAAATACAGCGCAAAGGTCAATACGCTAAGGTAACTCAAAGTCAGTTCTCACCTTTTTTATGCTCAATCGTAAGCGTTTTCACATCAATTTTCTGAAATCTTTACCATTACTCGTAATCTTTTCCCAATACCCACTATTATCGCCATATAAGTTTGTGCGTTAGTTATGTTTTTAAGTTGTTGAATTTAATTGCTTATATTTATTTCATACTTGTTGGCGTTGTAGTTGCACTACCTAGTGCATCAACAGAACAAGGAGTTTGACAATGAGCGAGACAATTAAGACGTATAACCCGACAACTGGTGAGCAACTTGATCATTATCAATTGATATCAGCGGAAGATGCCGAGCAAGCGGTAACGCGCTCTCACGAAGCCTATCTGAATTGGAAGAAAACTTCCTTTGGAGCTCGGGCCGAAATTTTTAATAACTTAGCGGACTTGATGGAAGAGCGCATCGATGATCTTGCTAACTTAATGACCCTCGAAATGGGTAAAGTGGCAGAACAGGGCAAACAGGAAGTCCAGCTTTGTGCGGAGATTTGTCGATATACCGCCGAACATGGCGCATCATTTTTAGAAGATGAAGCGCGTGTATATGAGGGCGGAAAAGCCATTATTACCTATCAACCCACGGGCGTTATCTTAGGTATTCAGCCTTGGAACTTCCCGCTATATCAAGTGATACGTTATAGCGCATCGAATATCATGGCCGGTAACACAACCGTGCTTAAACATGCGCAAAACGTGTTTGGTATGGCACAAGCTATTCAGCAGCTTTACGAAGACGCAGGCTTTCCAAAAAATGTGTATCAATCGCTAATGATTGACGGTAGCACGGCAAGTGGTCTTATCAAACACAAGCACGTTCGTGGTGTGACCTTTACCGGAAGTGACAGCGTTGGTAAGCAGGTGGCTAAAGAAGCGGCCGGCGAATCGAAAAAGACAGTTATGGAATTAGGCAGTAATGACGCCTTCATTGTATTGGCTGATGCTGATATCGACAATGCAGTAGAGATGTGCATTAAAGGTCGAGTGATTAATAACGGCGAAACCTGCGTTGCAGCCAAACGTTTTGTCATTTCAGATAGTGTATACGATGAATTTAGAGATAAATTTGTTTCACAGTGTAAAAAGCTAACGGTAGGTGACCCTTCGAAAGAAGGGACGGATTTAGGGCCTATGGCTCGTGAAGACCTACGTGACGAATTACATGACCAAGTAAAAAAATCAGTAAATGCAGGTGCAACCATATCACTAGGTGGCGAAGTGCCTGATGGAGCTGGCTACTTTTACCCAGTGACGGTATTAGAAAACGTGTCGCCTGGTATGCCAGCTTACGATGACGAATTGTTTGGCCCCGTAGCCTCACTCATTCGTGCTCGTGACGATAAGCAGGCCATGGAAATTGCGAACGATTCACGCTATGGACTTGGCGGCGGTATTTTTAGTACCGATACAGACAACGCCATTGCACTTGCTAAAAATGAGTTTGATACCGGTATGGTAAATATCAACGGTTATTCACTCGCTCAGCCTAACCTACCCTTCGGTGGTGTAAAAGACAGCGGTTATGGTCGAGAGCACGGCGGTTATGGTATTCGCGAGTTTGTGAATATCAAAACGATAATGGTTGCGAGTAACTAGCGTGTATCGATTATGCAGTGACTGATTGATTTGTTTTTTATAAATTAAAGCATCCCAAAAGGCAGAGTGGTCATCTCTGCCTTTTTTTTGCGTATGGCGCTAGGCAGCATATATTGGTTTCTGACTAGACTCATGCTATATCTATATACTATTAAAAGTAGTACTAGGCGACCCAGCTTGTTTAAAATGAATGCTGTATTTTGAAAAGCGAATACGTATGAAGTTTACTAGACTCGCGCTGTTTTGCTCGCTTGCTGCTGCACTGCTAGTTGCAGCTCAGCAAATGACGAACCGCCTGAGTATCGAGTTTCTGACACTTGAGACTGAAGTCAAAAGTAAATTTGGGGAAGAGCGAGCTTCTGTCGTCAATGAGTTAGCCGAAACGCTAGCATCGCTAAGAAATGAAAGCGACGAAAAGAAGCTTATTGGCGTCAATGCATTTTTCGATAAGCATATTGACTATGCGCTTGACGCTGAAGTGTTCAATGAAAAAGACTACTGGGCTACTCCCTCAGAGCTTTTGGGACATTCCAGAGGCGATTGTGAGGATTTTGCAATTGCTAAATACGTTGCTCTGCTACACTTAGGCGTAGCGAGTGAAAAGTTGCGACTTATTTATGTGAAAGCTAGGATTGGACGAAGCCGAATTACTCAAGCACATATGGTTCTAGGCTACTACGATATGCCATCTTCCGACCCGTTGGTGTTAGACAGTCTTGTCTCAAATGTACTACCGGGGTCTCAACGGACAGACCTTATTCCTGTTTTTAGTTTTAATGATTCTGGAATTTGGCAGCCTGGGCAGGTGAACCAAGCGTCAAACTCGATCAGTCGTTTATCAAAGTGGCGAAATGTTATCGAGCGAATGAAGCAAGAAGGCATCAGTAGGAGGTCTTAAAGTGTATGTCGATTATCAAAGAGTTGTGGCTAGCAATCGTTGTGGTTTTGGTCGTAGCAATCATTGGTAGTGTTAGTATCTATGGTGTGACAACCAAACATTATGTTGAAGAGCAGCTTTACGCTAAAAACATAGACAATGCGACTATGCTTGCGTTGACATTGAGTAAGTTAGAAAAAGACCCCGTAACTCTCGATTTATTCATTATGTCGCAGTTTGATATTGGTCACTATTCAGCGATCACACTAAAAGATGCTAACGGCGCTGTCATATCTGACCATCATCAGTCTTTTCAACTTAACCAAAACTCACCTCGTTGGTTTGCAAAGTATTTTTCTCCTGATGTCGCCCCCGGTATTGCGCAAGTAAGCAACGGCTGGAGTCAGTATGGAACTATTTATGTCGAAGCTGACACCGGTTTTATCGTTGCCTCAATGTGGCGTGCAGCCTATCGATTAGTTGTTGGCCTTCTGTTAATTGCTGTTGTTGCCGGTATCATCGGTGGATGGTTTCTTCGCAAGATTTTACGTCCGCTTGATGATGTTGTGGATCAAGCCGAGGCGTTTCAAGATATGCGATTTATTAAATCAAAGGTGCCTAGAACGCTTGAACTCAAACGCGTCGTAAACTCTATGAACTTTTTGGCACAAAAGTCTAAAAAGGTGATGGAAGAGGAAAATCGCCGGCTAGATTTAATGCGTCATAAAACTCAGTTCGACGATGAGAGTGGTCTGGCGAATAGAGACTATTTCATCCTTATGCTTAAGGGGCAGATAGCATTCAGAGATACTCAAGGCATAAATTGTATTTTTCTTATTCGGTTTACAACAGAACAGGGCTTTTTACGGATACCTGCCCCAGAAAGAAAAAAGCGACTGAGAGATCTGGTCAGTGCGATTAATAGCGCTCTACAGCTTAATAACCAGAGTTTTACTGACAGCCGCATTGCGAGACTTCAAAAGAACGAGTTTGTAGTGTTATTAACTGAAGCTCATAACGCGAGTCTCATTGCTTATGCCCTTTATAATGTTTGCACAGAGGTAATGTGTCATTCAAACGACCCTGAAATATTTGAGTCTGTGGTAAAGATTCGCCCTGGCGATAGTGTTTCAAGTGTGTTGATGCGGGCAGATACTATGCTAAACGAAGCGCAAACTTCAGATGCTGCATTTCCTTCCATTGAAGGTGAACTTTTGCACAACGAGTCGACTGAAAATGAAAAAGCATGGACAGAGGTGCTGAACTCGGCAATAACTCATTCAAAGGTTGAGACATTTAATTACCCAGTTTTAGACAGTAGACGACGAGTCATTCACTATCAAAGCTGGGCTGGTGTCGAAATAAATGGAGAGCTGCGCCAGAGTGGATACTACACTCATTGGGCTCGATATCTTGGCCTACTTCCACAGCTTGAGTTAACGACAATTAGTTATTTGATTAAATACATTAACGCTATCGAAACCCAGTCGAAATTCGCTTTTTTGTGTTCAGAGCAGTTCTTATTAGATAATGAAATATTAGCGCAGCTGTATTATCAGCTGAATAACAGCCAAAACGCGGCGAGGCAGCTGTGTTTTGAGGTAAGAGAGTCTACTGCTAACCGTTTCCCCGAAGCGTTCAAACAGTTTTGCAATACTTTAAAAGCAATAGGATGTGAAGTGGGATTAAAGCGCGTTGGTGAATCTTTTTCTCAGCTCATTAACATCCAAGAATTGGGGTTAGACTACGTAAAAATCGACTCTGGCTTTATGGCTGATATAGACAGCAACCTCGCTAATCATTCTTTTTTACGGGGGTTCTGCTCATTAGCACACACATTTGGTATTAAAGTGTATGCAGATGGAGTGAAACGGTCAGATCATGATGAGCTGTTTTCAGAGCTGGGCATCGATGGAATAGTGTCTCACATAGAAGTTATAGAACATCTTTTAGATGACTGAATTCACCTAAGCGAAGCAGCAGATTAATTCTGTCTTTAGCTCGAAACTTGTTCAACAGCGTACCGACATACTCTTTTACGGTACGCTCAGTGATACCGAGTACTCTTGCTATTTCTTTATTGCTGAGGCCATCTAGGATACAGCCTAATACATCTCTTTCTCTATTCGTAAGGCTTTTGAGAGTAGGTAGAATTCGCTTCGCTTGGAGGTTTGTAGCAATGTTTGAGGTCGTGACAGACAGTAACTCGTTAGGTATCCACATTCCTCCCGCCTCTATGACCCGAGCAACCGATGCAAGTAAGGATTCAGTGGCAAGGGCGTGACAATATGCTCTAGCCCCTAGCATGAGGGCTGTCTGCATTTCTACACGATCATAATTGAAGGTGAGTAAGACCGCATGTGACACTTTCTGCTTTGCTTCAATAAGCTGGCGCCGCCAATCATCGTTGGTAGCTACTATCCAGATGCTGTCACTTTCCTTACAATCAATACTGGTAACGGTACTATAGTTTGTCCATGAGTACCGAGTTAGCGCGCCTTGTAAATCTTTTTCGGCAATAAAATGTCTCATTTAACGCTCCCTCAGCGCAGAGGCTGTCACGTTGAACAATGGCGATAATATATAGTTGAGCACGGTTTTTTTTCCCGTCAATATATCTACCTGCACTATCATCCCTGGCAAAATGTCGAGGGATTCATCTGCTATGCTCCTTTTGGTTTCCAATCTTACTAAGTAGTACGTTTCATCTTTATCATTAGTAATAGCATCGGCACTAATATGTTGTACTTCTGCTGCCATGCCACCATAAATAGTGAAATCGTAAGCACTGAACTTAAGAATAGCTGGCTGGCCCTGTCGAATAAAAGCGATGTCTTTTGGCGAAACTTTAGCCTCTACAATAAGTTGATCATCTTTGGGTATAAGCTCAACTACGGCACTACCGGGTGTTATAACACCTCCGATTGTATTGATAAGTAACCGCTGAACCGTTCCGTTAATAGGTGATTTGATATCAGCTTGTGACACCACATCCTCTAAACTGGTCTGAGATTGCTGTAAAGTAGCCATTTCGCCGGTAGCATCGGTCAGTTCTTGATTCCAACGGTTTATCAATTTTAAACGACTTTCTTCTTTTCTTATGATTTCTTCTTCAATAGCATTAAGCCCGCGTTCAATGGCTACTTTAGACCTTGCAATATTGCCTTCAAGTTCTACCACCTCTCGATCTAACCTAAGAATTTCAATTTCGGAAACGGCTCCTGAAGCGAGCAGTGGTTTTGTGACGGATAACTCTTTCCTCGTTAGAGACAGTACATTTTGATATTGGGAAAGGTTTGCACGTTCTTCTTCCACATCTTGGCGTCGCTGCACAACCCGAGAGTCTGAGCCAGCTGCAACTTCATCAAGCTCCGCTAAATTCGAGTTGTACAACTTGCGTTCGTTTTCGACAATGCTGGGTGCTGCATCTTGTAACTCTTCGTTGAACCTCAGTGCTTTGTCCTGAGTGAGTGCAGATAGCCTTTGCACCTTTGCTGCCAGCGCTGCAAATTGTGTGGTGTTCTCTTCAAGACTGGATAGAAATCGCGTCGGATCAACCCTAAGCAGGACTTGCCCTGTTTTAACGGTTTGCCCCTCTGTCACTAAAATATCTTGAACGATTCCGCCGTCGTACGATTGCAGCACCTGCAGCTGTTGAGATGGTATGACCTTACCGTCGCCTTTTGCCACCTCGTCGATTTCGGCAAAATATGACCACACCACTAAGAGAAAAAGTACTATTGATACGAGGTACAGTAGCCCCTTAGCCTTTACTGGCGTTTGCATGATCCGTGACCACTCGGCTTCTAACACCCAATCTTGCCCAGGAGGTGGCGCAAGCCACCCGCGCATTAACCGTTGAAGCCAGTCTCTTTTCTCACCACTACTTTTTAAAATCATGGTGCCCTCTTACGTGTTTGACTTGGCTTTTTAAATTGCACAAGTACGTCTTCCTTTTTACCATCTGCAATGACTTTTCCGTTTTCAACCACAATCACCCGTTCTACAAGGTCAAGTAAGGTCGTACGATGAGTGTTTATAATGAGTGTTTTACCCGCGGTCGCGGCTTTTATGGTTTCTTTCATTTGCGCTTCGTTAGTCGAGTCCATCGCTGAGGTAGGTTCGTCCATAATGTATATAGCTGGATCGCGAACAAGGGCCCTTGCCATAGCGACCGCTTGTCGCTGACCGCCCGAGAGTAGAGAGCCTCGCTCGCCAACTATTTGCTCTACCCCATTCGCGCTACTATTGACCAATTTTGCTAAACCACATTGGCTTAATATTTCCCAGAAATCACTGTCATCCATGTTCAAGTTTTCTGGCATGATATTGTCTTTAAGCGTTCCATAAAAAAGGCTCACTTCTTGGGGAACATAACCAATTTGCTTGCGCAACAGCGTGGGATCGTATTGTTGTAAATCGATACCATCCATCAAGAGCTGCCCCGATTCAGGCCGATAAAAGCCCATAATAAGTTTATTGAGTGTAGATTTACCGCAGCCATTTTTTCCTAAAATGGCAACATGCTCTCCTTGTTTAATCGAGAAGTTGATGTCTTTAAGCGCGAGGACATTTTCATCGGGATATTTAAAGCAGAGTTGGTTTGCCTCTATATTTCCTCTCAGAACTACATTGCTCTTAATTTGTTTATTACTGCCTGACTCACTAGGCATTGCCATAATTTCATCAAGAGCATTTTTGGCAGTTTCTGCGTGATGGAACTGAGCTAACAACGATGCGGCTTGCGAAACAGGCCCCATCGCTCGGCTAGATAGAAGATAAGCGGCAATCAAACTACCTTGCGTAATTACGCCTTCGATAATTAAATAGACGCCAGTTAAAATAATGACCACGCCTACCGACTGTTGAATCCAAAGTGCGGCGTTATTTACCGACATGGAAACTAAGCGAAGCTTTGCATTAACTTTGGCAAGAAATATGGTCTGTTTTTCCCACGCGCTCTGGTTTCGACTTTGATAACCAAATGCTTTTATGTCTTCTAACGATGTTACGCTCTCAGTAACAAGCGAGCTCTTACGAGAGCTTATTTCCATCGATTCTTCAGACAAAGAGCGCATGACTCGCTGCGCTTTCATTGCGTATAGAAATAATAGAGTAGCGCCAATAAGCATTGGGATAATCAAGTAGATATCGATCATTGCAATGATAACGACAAATAAAAGTCCGAAGGGTAGGTCCACTAAAGCAACCAGCGTTACCGAGCCAAAAAACTGCCTGATACTTTCAAAAGACTGCAAGCTATTGATAAACGCACCGCTCTTAGCAGGTTTATTCGCTAAGTTTATCGAAAGCACTTTTTCCATAATTTTTGCGGAGAGTGTTACATCTAGTCGGCTCGCAGCTAGCTCCACAAAATACTGACGCAGCATACGCAGGAGGAAGTCGGCTGCTAATACCAGCAAAACGCCAATGGCCAATGCCCACAGGGTTTCCAACGCTGCGTTAGGCACAACCCTGTCGTACACGTTCATCACGAATAAAGGCAGGGCAATAGAAAGAAGGCTGATAAAAACCGACGCTAACAGCACGTCTCGGTATAGACCTTTCGCTGTCTTTATAGACGACCATAACCAGTGCCCTACCGACGATTTATCAATGTTTGCATTTGTGTCTTGCGCCTGCATTTCAGGGCGAGCAAATATAACGTAGCCAGTATAGTTAACGCTTAGCTCTTCCAGTGGCACTTCAACAACTGCATCATCCAGCTCAGGGTAAGACACCCTTGCATGGGTTCCAGATAAACCGTGTAACACACACGCTTGCTTTTCGTTTAACACTAAAACAGCGGGCAATAGAGCCGTGTTAATGTGATCAATATCACGCTTAACTGTCCGGCTAGCAAGCCCAGCTCTTTTAGCGGCCCGTTCAAACCCCGTAGGAGATAACTCACCGCTATCTAACGGTAGCCCACTAAGTAAGCTCACCGGCGATACACTTAAACAATGCGCACGACAGATTGTTATTAAGCAATCCATCAATACTCCGCCCTGCTGTTGTAAATAAGATATGTCGTTTTTGACCTGTTGATCCTTCATATGGTCTGCCGTATTACGATTAACTAGAGGGAAGCTGAATAATAGCAGCCTCAATTCTACGGTTGCGTGCATTGGCTGCTTCAGACTCTTCATTAACAAGCGGACGGCTCTCGCCATAGCCAACTGCGGTAATTCTGCGAGGCGCTATATTAGCTTTTGTCATAAGAAGAGACGCTACAGCCTTTGCCCTTCGCTCTGACAAGCGCTGATTGTAAGCTGCATCGCCATCAAGTGAGGCGTGACCATGAATGATCACCCCTGAATTCGGATTAGCATTGAGTGCTTCAATAACGCTTTGCAAATTGTTTTCGTATTCTGGCAACACGTCTGTGGAGTTAGATGCAAACTCTATGTTCATCTTAAAAGAATCGATTATTTGAGCGTCGTCAAGGGTGAAGTCGGCAGCGCTGGGCTCTGGCTCTTTTGCCTCACAGCCAAAATCATTAACCATAGCCCCTGGCGTTGAGTCTACACAGTCGTCCCACAAATCTACAATGCCATCACCATCAGAATCCCGCTTAAGAATGTTTCGTTCATCTTCAAAATTAGTGCGTACGACAGGGCAAACATAGTTGGGATCATAGCTGATTTTTTTTTCTGCCATGTCAAGTACGTCAGGTACGCCTTCTTTTGTAATCTCTAAGGTTTGCGCCAAACTGCCCGAGGCAGCCAAAAGCCTAACCCGCGCTTTCTCAAGAGTATATTGGGCCTCTAAATAAGCTCGACTCGACTCGTAGTATTCGTTTTCAGAATCAAGTAAATCTAATAGCGAACGCTCACCGATAGTAAACTGATCCATGTAAGCTGACTTCACTCTATCTGATGACAGTCTATGCGCGTTTAGCGAAGGAAGCTGCTCGGTGATATTGATAATGTCGTTGTAAGCAATTTGCACCGTTTGTCGCATATCGATACACGCTTTGTCTCTTAAATCTTTTGCAAGATCCACCTGAGACAAGGCTTGCCTAATTGCAGCGCGGTCAGAGCCTCCGTTATACAGATTGTAAGAGAAATTAACCCCTACGCTGGCCTCAGTTATTGTATTATTCAGTGCCGCTTGATCTCGCGTTTGTGCACCGTAGCTCGCCGTCAAATTAACTTGAGGGTGATACAGACTTTTCGCACTGTCTACTCCATAACTTTGTGCATCTATATTGTAAATTGCCGCGTTAAATTGCGGGTTAGTGCCATAGGCATTGGTCAATAACGTTTTAACATCTGTCACACTGGCGTCCACATAAGCAGAGTTTAACGTTACAGGCATTAATCTATCTGCAGGTTTCTCTCCCACTAAACGAAGAAAACGTGCGGTCACATCGTGAAGGTTAGATAGCTCGGTTAATACATTGGATTCAGCAAGAGAAAGCCGCCCGCTGATTTGCTCTAAATCGGCCCGTCGCCCAACCCCCGCTTCAACGCTTTCTTCAATCTGTTTGAAAACATCAACGTGAGTAATGAGGTTTTCTTCGGCCAGCCTTAATAGTTCTCTAAACAGCTGTACGTCCATGTAAGCAAGCGCAGTTTCAAGAGATTTTTGCTCAACCTCGCCAAGCAATTCAAAGTACCTTACCACTTGCGCTTGTTTGAACCGCTTAACTTCGCTACTTGTTAAAAAACCATCATAAAGCATTTGGGTCAGCGCTATTTCTGCTGTGTGCCCCATGTACTCTCGGTCTAAACCATAATTTCTATCTGTGTAAGCACTTGTTGCCAATACATCTACTTGGGGCCTAAAGCCTCCGCGAGCGATATCAACATCTGACATTGCAACTTGAAGCTGACGCCAGCTGGCTTGCACTTCAGGGTTTTGATTAACGACCTTACGAACGTAATTCTTTAGACTCGCTGAGGCACTTCTCTCATCACTAGTTTGAGCATAAGCGCCGTAAGCCAATACAGCGCCAGTGGTTCCTATTACAACTTTAGAAAGCACTGTTTTAAACAACTTCATATACGCATCTCACTATATAAATTTTTCACGACATTTGTGCCGTTTCTTACTTTAAAAAAGTAGACGCTTTAAAATTTTCTGCAAACCCAGTTACGTATTATTAGACGAAAAATTAATAAATTAGGGGGAATTACCTAGTTTTCTTCACGCCTTTATACCAATGGCTAATGCCTATCCGTACCACGGTCCGGTAACAGAACTGAAAGGCCCTGCTACGCTTTTTATATAGCGTGAATATCTATTTTTATTGAGAGGGGCTTATGGCCGAGGTAAGCATTATAGAAGTAAATGGTGAAGCTTCTTTAGTACGTAATGAGACTGGCGAGCAAATTAACGCAGTGTCAGGTATGGCGGTTAACGAGGGCGATGTTTTAAATATTGCACCAGATGCCATCGTTACCGTTAGCGTAAACGGTGAACTTCGCACATTGCCAGCGGGGCAGACCGTTTCGTTCCCTCTACAGTTAGACTTTACGGACAGCAATACCGACGACGAATTTGCAGTTTTTGATGAAAGCGTGGATGAACTTGCAGCACTGCTCGACGGCGTTGAAGGCTCTGAGAGCGCATCCCAAGAGAACGGTGATTTTTTAGACTTATTAGCTGGTGAAGGCGACATCTTAGAATCATTAGAAGCGACTGCGGCAGGTCTTGATGGCGGCGCAGGTACCGGTGGTGGTAGTAACTTTGTACGCGTAGATCGTATTAATGAAGACGTTGACCCAGTAGGTTTCCAATTTGAACAAAGTAACAACAATAACGATGACATAACCCCAACTGAATTCTCAGGGACCGGAGAGCAAGCTCAAGATATTTCGCTAACCTTAGACCCTATTGGATTAACCAACGATACAACGCCTACCATTACAGGTATCACCTCTGCCATTCCCGGTAGCACGGTAACCTTTACAGTGACAGACAGTGAAGGAAACACTCAAACACTTACGGCGATTGTTCAAGGTGATGGTACGTTTAGCGCAGATGTTCCTAACGCCTTAGCAAACGGTGATTTTACTGTTGACGCTACTGTGCTCGAGCCAACTGGCAATACCGCTGATGGCTCAACAACAGGCCAAATAGACGCTGCCGCACCAACAATCACTATTAATGCGCCAGCTTTGGATAACGACACAACGCCAACGTTGTCAGGAACTACTGATGCGACGCCTGGCAGTACCGTTACCCTTACTATTGTTGACAGCGCGGGTAACACGCAAACCGTGACCGCGATTGTGCAGGCCGATGGTACCTATAGCGCAGATGTACCGGCTGAACTGGTCGAAGGCGAGTTCACCGTTAACGCCAGTGTGACTGATGAAGCGGGCAATACGGCTACTGCCGATACCACGGGTATTATTGCTGTCTCTTATACACATCTGACGCTGCCGACGAATAGAGAGG
>OJFG01000030.1_pt1 | contig 111130 bp, 93 predicted proteins | sample 1594071 | NCBI WGS metagenome assembly OJFG01 (sample SAMN05416818, study PRJEB24817) | seawater metagenome | isolation source: Sea water | place: Canada:Atlantic | collected 2013-07 | reverse complement strand
CAGCGTCAGATGTGTATAAGAGACAGGTGTTGACCTAGTGCAGGACCAACTGGTGGACTTGGGTTAGCAGCGCCTGCCGCAACCTGAAGCTTGATAATACCGCTTACTTTTTTAGCCATTTTAAATGCTCTCTTGTTTGGGTCTAACGCCTCGCAAATACAGAGAATATTTGCTCAATTGGCTTCCCGTTTCCGTTTAAAAGGGCGCGCATTATAAGGGCTGATTAATTGCTATGCAAGCCCCTACGTGATTAAAAAACGATCTTAATCGCAAATAGGGCCTAAATGTTTGAAAAGTGCAAGAACAAATAGCTTAACTGTCAAAATGTGATGATTAAATGTGATGGTGCGGAATTCTTAAGCACTGGCTTTTTTGTATCTGTCTCTGCCATTTGACTTAGCCGCGTATAGCGCTGTATCTGCCTGCGTGAAGGAATGTTCTACACTTTTCGCCTGGGAAAAAGCGCAGTACCCGGCGCTCGCCGTCATCGATATGTGTCCTTGGTCACATGGTACCTTCAGTAAACGTATATGCGTCATTGCCCGCTCTAAGTACACTCGAGCTTGTTCACAAGAACAGTTGGTCAACAACACGATAAACTCTTCACCTCCCCAACGGCCCACAACATCTGTGGGCCTTGCCTGTGACAATAAACAATCGGCAAACACTTTTATCGCTTCATCCCCTACTGGGTGGCCGTGTGTATCGTTTATCTGCTTGAAGTGATCAATATCGAACAGGATTAATACAGAATCTTCCCCTTTTCTAAATTGCCCATGCCACTGCAAATCCATAAATGATTGCACAAAGCGTCTGTTTTTTAACCCTGTCAGCGGGTCGGTTACCGCATCAAGAGTCGCTTGCCTGGCATACCTTGCGTGTTCTTTCTTCGCAATGTGTATTTGCCGAAGTCGCATAGAAAACCGCAAAATATGCTCATCCAGTTTATAGAGTAATGCAGCGGGTAACCTCGTGTCTGGCGCTCTAAGCATAGAAACAAAAGTGGGAATAGACGGCTGACTTTCAGCGCCAGTATGAATTCTTGTCAGCTGAATTGGGAAGCTGCCTGAACGTCGTCCGACGATATCCCCGATATTGGTGAGGCATGTTGTATTAAGCGACTTAGAAGTAAGGGTAAATAGGTCTGTTATGCAATGAGCATCATGGATATGAGGCACTGCATCTTTTAATTGTCTATTGTAACCGACAATTTTGCCACTTAAGTTCGTAATAACGGCAGCCTCTTTAACATTTGCCAGTATAGATGCAATGCCTAGCTTGCTGGTATCAGCCTGTTGGGTGTCATTGTTTTCGCTATTGTTTTCATCAGTGCTTTCAAAAGAACCGCTACTGGACGCCAAAGTACTCATGAGCAACATCCTTATGATCTTGTTGTGGCTTAAGATGCACGACAACGTGACAATGCCCATCTCCATTAGCGATTGTTTTATTTAACTCTACAGCAGCATAACCATTTTCTGAGGAAACTATCTTACCAAATACATTCGCAGTCATATGACAAAGAGGCTGCTTACCCACCACATTGACTCCAAATGGACATAATGAGTTTTGCAATACAATGGTATCGGGAGTGATGGTTGAAACACTAAAACGTCCCCCTATCCGTCGTTTTAAATCCACAAGTACCTGTGCGATAACTTCAGGAGACATTCTCTCGTTACCTAACTGAGCTTTATATTTTTCATGAAACATGGCTCCAACATGGTCCGCGACCATACCTACGAAGCCTTTTGACTCCTCGGTGCCAATAACATCTTCCATGAGCGTTTCCAGCTCTAATAAGATAGTTTGATAGAAGGACGCTTCATCAATGTCGATTTGTTTACACGCAATGCGCTGCTCTAAAGTATCGATAGCGTTGACCTCTTCTTATTAACTATACTTTAGTATTAGGCTAACTTGACTCGTTGTGCAAATAAAAATTGGGCAAAAAAAAGCCCGCTAAAAGCGGGCTTTTCATGATATGCCTAGTGACTAACCTTTCTCTACCTGACCGAACTCTAGGTCTACCGGTGTAGAACGACCAAAGATAAGTACCGATACTTTTACGCGGCTCTTTTCGTAGTCTACTTCTTCTACCACACCGTTGAAGTCGGCAAATGGACCGTCTGTAACGCGTACCACTTCACCTGGCTCAAACAATGTCTTCGGCTTAGGCTTATCTACCGACTCTTCAAGACGGTTTAAGATAGCATCGGCTTCCTTAGGAGTAATTGGCATTGGGCGGTCTGAAGTGCCACCAATAAAACCAAGAACGCGAGGAACACTTTTCACTAAATGCCATGAATCTTCATTCATTGCCATTTCGACTAGCACGTAACCAGGATAAAACTTGCGCTCAGACTTACGCTTTTGACCAGCGCGCATCTCAACAACTTCTTCTGTTGGCACAAGTATTTGGCCGAAGTGCTCTTCCATGTTGTGCATTTTGATGTATTCAAGAAGGGTTTTCTTGACTCGAGCTTCATACTGAGAAAATGCTTGTACTACGTACCATCTCTTTTTAATTTCTTCTTCAGACATACGTTATGCTCCGATTCCCGTTATAAAGCCAACTACACGAACGATGATCCCGTCTAGTCCCCATAAAATAAGTGCCATAACCAAGGTTGCAGCCAAAACAATCAATGTGGTTTGGTTAGCTTCTTGACGTGTAGGCCATACTACTTTGCGTACTTCAGTACGTGACTCTTTAGCAAAGCTTAAAAACGCACTACCTTTGTTTGTAGATGCAGCAATAAAGCCAGCCACTACAGCAACAACTACCGCTGCAAGAGCGCGATATAATACCGAAAGTTCACCGTATACTGTGTTGGCAGTAACCAACCCTGCAAGTAGTGCAAATACCACTACCCATTTAAACATGTCCAACCCGTTGGACTGATTTTCCGTCTTTTCGCTCATGTCACGATCCTAGCACTACAGCGTCGTTTTGCTCGCGCTAATACGCGAACTTGTAATTTGGCAGGGGTGGAGGGACTCGAACCCCCAACCATCGGTTTTGGAGACCGCTGTTCTACCAATTCGAACTACACCCCTGTGGCGTTTTTACTCTTAAAATTTGCTTACACTACCCTTGTGATTTGTGCGTCTTTTCGAAGGAAAGTGCGGTATCGCAAGGGAGGGACGCGTATTATACTTAACCACTTTCAAGTTACAAGCGGTTTATTCCCCTCCTACTGTGCATATCGCTAACGGGGCGTGGGTTATTCCACGCCTATGAATCCACCCGTTTGATGCGCCCACAGCTTGGCATAAATACCGTTATAAGCAATTAGCTCGCTATGGGTGCCCTGCTCAACAATTTGACCTTTGTCTAGCACTAGTAATCTGTCCATTTGGGCGATGGTTGATAACCTGTGAGCAATAGCTAACACCGTTTTTCCTTCCATCACTTTATCTAAACAGGCTTGAATGGCTGCTTCAACTTCTGAATCTAGCGCCGATGTCGCCTCATCTAAAATGAGCACTGGGGCGTCTTTTAACAGCACACGGGCAATCGCTATTCGCTGTCGTTGCCCGCCAGACAGTTTAATACCGCGCTCTCCAACGTGAGCATCGTACCCTGTGCGTCCCTGATTATCAGTAAGAGTTAATATGAAGTCGTGGGCTTCCGCTTGTTTCGCCGCTTTAATCATATCTGCTTCGCCTGCGTCGGTGCGTCCGTACAGAATATTGTCACGCACTGAGCGGTGCATCAGTGATGTATCTTGGGTCACCATACTGATTTTAGCTCGCAGTGTTTCTTGCCCAACCTCAGTAATGTCCTGACCATCAATTACGATTCGCCCGCTTTGCGTATCGTAAAAACGCATCAATAAATTAACGAGTGTGGATTTACCTGCACCAGAGCGACCTACCAAGCCTACTTTCTCACCGGGCTTAATGGTTAAATCTAATTGCCTGAACACATCGATAGGCTGATTGTTTGCACCTGAGTAAGAGAAGTTAACATTATCAAAATGAATTTTACCGCCGCCTACGTTCAATGCATCGGCATGGGGCTTATCTTTAACCGCTACTGGCTGCGCAAGGGTATTCATACCGTCTTGCACCGTTCCTAGGTTTTCAAATAACCCAGACACCTCCCACATTATCCAATGGGACATGCCGTTTAGTCGCAAGCATAAGCTAACCGCAATGGCGATATCTCCAGGGGTCGCAATCTGCTCCAACCAAAGAAATACTGATAGCGCGCCTATTGTGAAGATCAAAATAGCATTTGCCATCTCAACACAGAATTCAAGAATGGTAACAAGGCGCATTTGTGGATACACCGTTTGCAAAAAGCCGTCCATGCTCTCTTTGGCATAGTCTGCTTCTCTGCGGCTGTGAGAGAAAAGTTTAACCGTGGTGATATTGGTGTAGCTGTCGACTATCCGCCCAGTCATTAATGAGCGAGCATCGGCTTGCGCTTGTGAAACCGCTTTTAGCTTTGGTACGAGTACCCGCAAAATACCAATATACACAAAGAACCACACCACTAGTGGAAGCGCTAATCGCCAGTCAGTACTAAATACCAGCACCACCATAGAGATAAAATAAACGCTGATATACACCAACAAATCGAGCATTTTGGTGACTGTTTCTCGCACGGAAAGCGCGGTTTGCATTACCTTTGTGGCCACGCGACCGGCAAACTCATTGTGAAAGAAGGTAAGACTTTGTCCGAGTAAATATCGGTGGGCCTGCCACCTTATTCGCATAGGGTAATTGCCCATCAGCGATTGGCGAGAGAACAATGAACGCAAAAAGATAAATGCAGGAATAAAGACAAGTACCGTTAGCCCCATTCCGATCAACGTAAACTTCTGCTCTTCTAAGAACGTTTCTCGACTTTGCTCTGAAAACCAATCGACAAGCTGTCCCAAAAAGCCAAATAGCGCCACTTCTAACATCGCCACTATGGCACTTAACACCGAAACGGTCAGGATGATATGCCACATGCCCTTCGTGTAGTACTTACAAAATGCGACTAACCCCTTAGGCGGTTGCGTGGGCGGCGTATCTGGAAAAGGCTGTGTGAGCCTTTCAAAAAAAGAAAACATGCAAAAACTCTTTTTGTTATTGAATCGCCAGATGCGTACTGCATCTCGGCGTTAAGATTTACGTTGAGGTGAGTACGCAATTCTACACGATATGTTCAGTCAATTAATTAACTCCTTGATGAAAATCACTAGAGATAGAGTGGATAAAGGGCGTAATGACTGAGCATGTATTTTGCTATCAGTCTTTCGTTAAGCTTCCTGTTATATGCGATTAACATTCTTTTGACATTTAACGGGATGCTTCATACTTCTTACATAAAAACTATAACAACAAAAAAGACGTTTAAAAAATGGACACTTGGATATATAAGGCACCTCTGCGTTGCATCGGTTTTTACTGGCGCTCGTGCTGCCTCGTTTTATTGCTTGCTCTAGCATTTTCTGGCAATGCTGTTGAAGGTAATTCAGCACAGCAGGATAGCCAACAAACAAAAGAAGACAACAAACCGGTAGCCGTGGTGATTCAGAGCGCTACGGAATCTGCTACTCAAAACACTACAGAATCTGCCACTCAATCGGCTGAGCCATTCTCTTCAGATAGCGGCTCTACCAACGTTGATGAGACTACTTCACCTAACGAGGCCCGTACCTTTGACACTGTCGTTGTTCCCTATCTTTCAGAGACGATTACGTTAGACGGTATCTTAGACGATGAAGCATGGCAGCGGGCTAAGGAAATACCGCTAAATGTAGTGACTCGCCCATTTGAAAACACAGCCCCACCAGTAAAAACCATCGCCAGAATATTCGAAAATGGCGATATGATTTATATCGCTTTTACTGCATTTGACGATGACCCTTCTGCAATACGCGCATTGTTTCGCGACCGCGATAGCGTGTGGGATAACGACTTGGTAGGCGTTAAGCTGGATACATTCGGCGATAGTCGTCTCTCTTATCAATTTTTTGTCAACCCTCACGGCATACAAACCGACTCTATTGAAAACCAAATGACGCGCAGCGAAAGCGCCAGTTGGAATGCAATTTGGGACGCTGAAGCAAAAATCACCGATGAAGGCTATACCGTAGAAATCGCGCTGCCGTTTCGCATTATGAATTTTCTGGATATTGATGGGCTTAAGCAATGGCGCGCAGAATTTGTCCGCTTTTACCCAAGAGATAACAACCTGCGTATCTCGAACCGCCCTGTGGATCGCAATAACGCGTGTAGCTTATGCCAAATGGGAAAAATGGAAGGCTTTAGTCGTGCTACGCAAGGGAAGAACCTCTCAATTACTCCCTATGCCGTAGCCGGGGCCGCTCGCAGTAGAACGCCAGCAACCCCAGAGCAATGGGAATACGGCAACAATCAAGAAGTGGGAGTAGATATAAACTGGGGCATTACCTCTGACATGCTGCTTCAAGCCACGATTAACCCAGACTTTTCACAAGTAGAGGCCGACGCAGGACAGCTTGGGATCAACAACCCTTTTGCACTTTTCTTTCCTGAGCAACGTCCGTTTTTTGTGGAGAACGCCGACTTTTTCAGCACTCAGTACGACTTGGTGTACACCCGCAACATTGGCGCTCCTGATATTGGCAGCAAACTTACTGGCAGAATTAACGACCATACCTTTGGTTTACTGCTGGCAAACGATGAAACTACCACGTTCCTTGTTCCAGGGAATTTGGGCTCAAGCGTTGCGCAGCTCGAACAAGGCAGTACAAACCTTGCTGCGCGCTATCGCTATGATATTTCCGACACCCTGTCTGTTGGTTCTATATTTACAGGTAGACACGCTGATGAATACCACAACCTAGTCACCGGTGTTGACGTGCGCTATCAAATTACACCTAGTGACACTCTACGTGCGCAATTGCTTCGCTCTGACACCCAATACCCTGACGCTCTTGCCTCACAGTTTTGTCGAGGCAGTTGCGAGAATCAAGAAGATGTTACCGAAACTACATTGAGAACAGACAAACAAGACGCGTTCTCTGGAAGTACCTACAAGATTGATTACCGCCATGAAGAAAGAGAATGGTATGTCATTGCTAACAGAACCAGCACTCAGTCTGACTTTCGCGCCGACTTGGGTTTTGAAAGTAATGTAGATAGACACAAATCGGTACTCGGTGGTGGGCTGTTGTGGTGGAAAGATAATGCGTGGTGGAACCGTCTAGAGTTTGGTGGCGACTGGGATATCACTCACAATGACAATGGCGAGTTAATAGAACGAGAAGTTCAGGCGCAGATAGAGATGAACGCAGCCTATCAATCGTATTTCAACTTCCAATGGGTGAAGCGAGACCGAGTTGGATTACGCCAAAACGGCGCAAGCCTTGCCATCGACGGTAATACCACCCGGTTTACCGAGGAGCAGTTTTCATTCTATTTTGAAGCGCGACCAAACCGAACCCTGTATTTTGAGAACTTTGCCCGAATAGGTGATAGAATTGATTTACGCAACAATCGCTTAGGCGATCAGATTCTGCTTGAGCCCCAAATAACTCTGAATATTGGTGAGCATTTAGAAGCCTCAATTAGCCATGAATACAACCGTATTGACGTAAACAACGAGATGCTGTTTACCGCCAATTTATCTGATTTTCGAATGAGCTATCAATTTGACGCAAAGCAGTTTCTCCGCCTTGCGCTTATTTACTCAGATGTAAGAAGAAACCCCAATAATTATCTGGTAAATGTAGATGCCAGAGAACGCAATATGGGTACACAGCTAGTGTATTCTTACATGATTAACCCCTTGTCTCGCTTGTTCATTGGCTATGGAGACTCTGCATTTGCAGATGAAGCAACACCCGGGCTTTTTCGAACAGAGCAAGCTGTGTTTATGAAATTTAGCTACGCGTGGCTGTATTAACGTTATCGATATGAACTGCTCTAGGCTTAATCTTTATAACCTAGGGCAGTAAGTGTTGTTTCGACTTTTTCCCTGTGCTGCTTTTGCCACTGAGCTAGCGACATTGACGAATCTTTGTCTGCCCGCGCTTTTGCGATGCTAAAGGCCTCTTCTGATTCAGCGCGTGGAATAACCGCGATACCTTCTTCATCAGCCACAATGATATCGCCAGCATTAACGGTAACACCGCCACACACAATAGGCTCATTGAGTGGCGCTATACATTTCTTGGCGCCTGGCTTTGGCACAACTCCACGCCCAAAAACTGGAAACTTATTTTCCCTCGTCTCTGCAATATCTCTAATCACGCCATCGATGACAAAGCCAGCAATACCTCTTTCTTGGGCGATAGCGCACACATTCCCACCTGCCACAGCAAATTGATCATCGGCTTGAACCACAATTATATCGCCAGGTTGGGCGCGGTAAATTGCAGCATGCAGCATAAGGTGATCGCCCGGAGCACATTTTACCGTAAAGGCAGGCCCTGCAATGCGACCCATTCCATCCCATAACGGCTTTATCTCGTAGCCCATAAATTGGTCCCGCGAGAGTGCATCGGCATATTCGCAGGGCGAGACTGAGGCAAATAGTGCTGAGTTGAATGGCTTCATGATATGTCCTCGATTAAGCAAACTGATGAGCGTGCAAGCTCTAACTCATTAAGTTCTAACTAGGCATCCACTATAACCAATTAGCCATTACAAGTTGTTACAACCTGTGTATTTTCACTATAAATACTTTTGCTAATGGTACCTTCATGCTAAAAGATGCTTCAAACCTCTAATAAGTGAGCGGTTTTTCCTTTTTTGAATAGGATTAATAGCCACACAAAACAACGGCACAGCATCGCCATTACATAGCTTTACATTGTATAGCGCTTAATAAAGTAGGCCTACAACACGTAGAGAAAGGTAATACAAAGCAGTGCTACATTTTAATAAGAAGGACATAGCAAAAGATGTTACGTAGCGTATTAAGCTTAAGTGTTGCACTTGCATTAGCGGCATGTAGCCCGCAAAACACGGTACCAGAAACCGGTATCGTTGCCGAAGTAAAAAATGAAACGCTGTCTTCGGGGATCATCACTAAAAATATGGATCTGAGTGTCAGCCCTGGCGATGACTTTTTTCAATATGTAAACGGGAAATGGTTCGATACTTTCGAGATCCCTGCCGATAAATCTAGCTATGGCGCCTTCGTTATTTTACGAGATGAAGCACAAGACCATGTGATGGACATTATAAAGTCATCGGCAGAAGGCGACTTCAAAGCGGGTAGCGACGAACAAAAAGTGGGTGATTTCTATCGCGCCTATATGGATGTTGACACCCGAGACTCACTGGGTGTCACACCGCTTACCCCTGAGTTAGATAAAATTGCGAACATCGAAAATTATTCAGATCTTGCGGCCTATTTTGCCTATGCGGCTCGGTATGGTTACGGCACGCCGTTTAGCCTTACTCAATATCCCGATTTAAAATCGCCACAACAGTACCTTATGTACACCTGGCAATCGGGGCTTGGGCTACCAGAGCGCGAATACTATTTCAAAGACGATGAAAACTCGCAGACCGTGCGCGATGCCTATGTAAAACATATTCAAACTATGTTCGAACTGGCCGGTTTTAACGCACCACAACAAAGCGCGCAAATGTTGTTTGAGCTAGAAACTCGTATTGCAAAGTTACATATGAAGAAAGAGCAAGCGAGAAACTTCGCGGCCAATTATAATAAGTTGACCATTGAAGAGCTTGGCGAACTCATGCCTAACTTTGATTGGTCGAGCTATTTAGAAAGCGCTGATATAAGCGACATTGAGGCATTGGGAATTTTGCAAAAAGATTATATGCAAAGTATCGATGGTGTTATTCAACAAACCTCTATTGATGATTGGAAAACCTTTCTGCAGTGGGGACTGCTCAATGCATCGGCAAGTCGATTGAATAGCGAGCTTGATGAAGCAAACTTCAACTTTTACAGCAAAACACTTCGCGGCGTTGAAAAACAGCAGCCTCAGTGGCGACGTGCAGTAAACTTATCGAATGCCCATGTGGGTGAGCTAATTGGCAAGGTCTATGTGAAACAGCACTTTCCACCTGAAGCCAAAGAACGCATGATGGAAATGGTGAACAACCTACTTCTTGCCTATAAAAGTAGTATTGAAAACCTTGAGTGGATGACTGATGAAACTCGCGAACAAGCCCTCGATAAATTATCAAAATTTACCGTGAAAATTGGCTATCCAGATCAGTGGAAGGACTATTCAGCACTTACGGTAAAAGCCGGTGACCTATTTGGCAACTTAAAGCGCTCTTCTGATGTACTTTATGAAGAGATGTTGAAGAAACAGGGCGGCCCGGTATGGACTCACGAGTGGGGTATGACGCCGCAAACCGTGAATGCTTATTACAATCCGCCGCTAAATGAAATTGTATTTCCTGCAGCAATTCTTCAGCCGCCATTTTTTGATATGAATGCTGAAGACGCCGTTAATTATGGTGGAATTGGTGCAGTTATAGGTCATGAAATTGGCCACGGATTTGACGATGCAGGCTCAACATTTGATGGCGATGGTGTGTTGCGCAACTGGTGGACCGATAAAGACCGCTCAGAGTTTGAAGCCCGCACAACCAACCTTATTGAACAATATAACGAGTTTGAAGTGCTGCCTGATGTGCATGTTAATGGCGAATATACCCTTGGCGAAAATATTGGCGATCTGGGTGGAATAAGTATTGCCCTTAAAGCCTATCACCTGTCTTTAGATGGCGAAGAAGCACCTGTTTTAGACGGTTTTACCGGCGACCAGCGTGTGTTTTTAGGGTATGGCCAAGTGTGGGCAAGTAAGTACCGCGACGAAGCGTTGCGAAGCCAAGTTCAAACCGATACCCATTCACCGGCTCAGTTTCGTACTAACGGCGCGGTTCGGAATGTACCTGCCTTCTACGAAGCATTTAACGTAACCGAAGAAGACGCACTGTATCTTGCACCAGCAGACCGCGTGAAAATTTGGTAAGCGACTCTTTTTGCTACTAATTGAAAGGGGCGCCTGTCTTCACAGGCGCCCCTTTTTTTCTCACTCTTGTTTTAACTTGCTTGAGCCTTGTCCATCACTTGTCCATTACAGCGTTATAGCTTTTTAGCTCTAATGCGCTTGCCCTTTATTTTGCCTTCGCGAAATTGGGTCATTGCACGCTTCACGCTGCGCTGCTTCACTGCGACAAAACTTGCGCTATTTTGTACCGCAATTTTACCTATATCATCACCTGGAATACCTGCATCTTTGGTTAATGCACCAAGGAGGTCGCCAGGGCGAAGCTTTTGTTTCTTACCCGCGCTAAGTGACAGGCAGGTAAACTCTGGCTGGGTAATTTTGTTTTTATGAAAACGAAGACTTTGCGCGCCTTTAAGGGGGATGTCTTCTTGCTGCAGCACCTCAATTTTTCGTAGCGAGTTCTCTTCATCATCGCTAATTAGCGTAATGGCCATTCCTTCTGCGCCGGCACGTGCAGTGCGGCCAATTCTGTGAATATGCACTTCTGGCTCTTCACTTACGGTGTAGTTAATGACACACGCGATATCATCAATATCCAGTCCTCTGGCAGCCACATCGGTAGCAACTAAAACCTGCAGTGAATCACTGGCGAACTGCATAAGTACAGCGGTGCGCTCATGCTGTTCCATATCACCTTTTAGGCCTGCTGCACTGAAACCTTCTTCTACAAGCTCCTCTACCACTTCAGCTACCTGAACCTTGCGATTACAAAACACAATGGCGTTTTTAGGCTGGTAATGAGTCAGCACCGCTTTTAGGGCTTGAACCCGAGTGTGCTCTAGCACGTTGTAACCAAGCTGCGTGATTGCTGGCTTGTTGTCTTGAGATTCCACTTTGCACGACACAGGGTCTCGTAAATACTGATTAGCTACACGCTCAATTTGTTCAGTAAAGGTGGCAGAAAACAACAGTGTCTGTACCTTAGATGACATAGGAGAGAAAATAACGCGCAAGTCATCCTCAAAGCCCATATCCAACATTCTGTCAGCTTCATCAAGCACACGAAAACGCACATTTTTTAGTGTAATTCGACGTTTTTCTACGTGATCCATAATTCGCCCTGGCGTACCCACGATAATGTGCGGACTGTGTTTAAGGGACTGAATTTGCGGCCCCATGGGTTTACCGCCACATAGAGTTGTCACTTTCACGTTACCAATTTGCTTTGCCGCCTGCCTAAACTGCTCTGCGACCTGATCGGCTAACTCTCGCGTTGGGCATAAGACTAATGCTTGAGTAGTAAAGTCATTAACATCGATGTTTTCCAGCACAGGAATAACAAAACACAGGGTTTTGCCACTGCCCGTTTGCGCTTGGCCAATAATATCCCTGCCTTGTAAGGCACTAGGTAAAGACTGCGCTTGAATAGGCGACAGTTGGTGAATGCCTTGAGCGTCTAGCGCTTTTACAACTGCGGGGTTTATATCAAGGTCTTTAATCGTTTCAACTGTCATTATTCTATCCAATGGGGAGATTCAAAGGCCCTCTTTAACGTTTTTACCACTCGCTAGTGGCATTCTTACTGACCATTAGCGGTAATTAGGAGGTAAAAACGGAAGGCCCATGATAATTTAAAAACACGCGAGCGGTTTTTCAATAACCGTTTTCATAACAGCTTTTATAACTGCTACTACCACTGTTTCTTAAACAGGTAGTACTATTACTATTACTATTACCAAGGTCGCGTGTTTAAGTATAAAAAGAAATTGTCGCTATAGCGCAAATATTACGCTAAGTGCTACGCCGACTGGAAAGCTGATTTAAGCTTCCACTGCAGTGTTTGACCCGCGTAAAACGGTACCATATCAGTGCCATCGGCCAAGGTCACTTGCTCGGGTACATCCCAATTTTCTTTCACTAAGGTCATCGTTGTTGTGTTGCGAGGCAAACCATAAAAGTCTGCACCATAGTGGCTGGCAAATCCTTCAAGCTTGTCTAGTGCTCCTAGCTGCTCGAACACTTCAGCATATAGCTCTATGGCAGACCACGCGCTGTAACACCCTGCACAACCACACGCATTCTCTTTTTTGTGTTTGGCATGAGGCGCTGAATCGGTGCCTAGGAAAAACTTCTTGTTCCCGCTGGCGACCATATCTCTTAGCGCTTTCTGGTGGGTGTTTCGCTTTAATACGGGTAAACAATAATTATGTGGACGCACACCGCCTACTAATAAATCGTTGCGGTTAAGCAATAAATGCTGAGGCGTAATAGTCGCGGCCACAAATTCATTGGACTGCGCCACAAATTCTGCAGCGTTTGCTGTAGTAATATGTTCAAACACCACTTTTAACTCAGGGAAAGCAGCGGTAATTTGAGTTAAATGGGTATCGATAAACACCTTTTCACGGTCAAAAATATCAATGTGATTTTCTGTCACTTCTCCGTGAATAAGTAGCAGTAACCCCTGCTCCTGCATGGCTTCAAATACGGGATACAAGGCTTTAATCCCTTTCACTGCAGCATCGGAGTTAGTGGTGGCTCCAGCGGGGTAAAGCTTACACGCAGTTACCCCTGCATTTTTCGCATCGACAATATCTTGTGGTGATGTTTCGTTAGTGAGAAACAGTGTCATTAGAGGTTCAAAGCTACTGCCGGCAGGACGCGCTGCATCAATACGCGCTTTGTAGTCCATCGCCATTGTAGCATTAACCACTGGGGGCACTAAATTAGGCATTACAATGGCGCGCTGAAAACATCGTGCCGTAGCAGGAACAGTTTCAGCTAGCATCTCATTATCACGGAAGTGAAGATGCCAATCGTCAGGAGTAGTGATGGTTAACGTTTGCATGCCTAATTCTCTCATTACTTTTCAGGATTTTGGTATTACTACAATTTACTGAGTACTTAAATTTTCTATGCACTGAGGTCTTTATGTCATAAAACCCTCAGCGCTAAATGCACATACATAAGAGCTCGGTCATAAGCGCTCTAACGTGCTTTGCGCCAGTGGTAAAATGTATTATCTATGACTTTTTCGTGTATGCCGCAATAATAACGATGCGGGTGCCGTTGACCTTGCCTTCAATATGTAACGGGTTATCACAAAGGCTGATCCCCCTTACCGGTGTACCCCGCTTCGCAGTAAACCCAGCACCTTTAACGTTTAGGTCTTTAACAAGATGTACGTTATCGCCGGTTTCAAGCGCAGTGCCATTACTATCTAATGTGGCATCGCGCTCTATAAGGCCAGCTTCGGCCCAGGTCTTAGCATCGTCATCGAGGTACATCATATCTAGTGCATCTTGCGCCCACGCTTCGGTGCTTAATCGAGACAACAATCTATAGGCAACCACCTGCACCGCAAGCGTTGTCGACCACATAGCATCGTTAAGGCAGCGCCAGTGCACGGGGTTAAGTTCTGCTTCACCCTCTAACTGAGCACGGCAAGTATCGCAGGTTAAAATAGCGCACCCTGCGGTGTCGTCTGGTGATTCAGGTACCATGTAAACCTCAGTATCAGAGGTGGATTTACATAGTTCGCAAGCATGATCAGCTCTGGTTATAACGGCGTCTTGAAGCACAATTTACATCTCAAAAATAAACTGTGTGCAATAATAGCATAAATTGCTCATCAACACGCCCTCTCTCGAGGTGAACTTCAACAGGTCCTTTTAGCGTTATTTTCTAAAGTTGTTGTCTAACGTTACCCCCTAAAGTGCTGTATTTTGATCTACCCATATGAGTTTGTCGGTGTCGTAGCCCGCATTTTCAGCAAACGTCATTAGTTCTGCGATGGTCGCATCTGGCAATGTTTTCGTTCTCGCTAGCAACCATAGATATTCTCTATCTGGGCCGGTTACTAATGCGTATTGATAATTTTCCTTATCAAGCTTCATCACGATATAGCTGGCGTAAAATGGCCCAAAAAATGACACTTTAAGGTGTGCTGTGGTGGGCTCATCGACAAAATAAGCGGTACCCTCTGCCTCCTCCCATTCACCAGCGTCTTCCGAATAACCGCGGTTGATAACCTTCACGCCATCATCATCTCTCATAGAGTAGGTAGCCGTAACACGGGAAAGCCCTTCTTCGAAACTATGATCATAACGGGCAAGCTCATACCACTGCCCAAGGTACTTGTTGAGATTAAAACCGGTGATGGGCTTCACGCCATCGGGTACGCTTGTGCAGCTCGATAGCAGCACGCAAAGAAAGGTAACAAGTGTTAGTTTTTGTAGAAAGCGCATACTAATTTCCTAATTTCATACGTATTCATAGCATTAGCTTTAATGCCGTCACTTTATTTATTGATACGTCGCTTTTAAAAGGCCTGCAACAGCGATATTGTAACTGATGCGACATAGTCTATACGTCACAGCTTTTTTGAAGAACACCTTTTTTTAAGATGAGGGTTAAAAAGCATATTTTGGAGAACGCACTTTTGAAAGGAAACGCTTTGAGTAACGATATGAGTTCCGATTTGAGAAGCCATGCTAATAAGGGCATGCAAGCACATTTCCCATCTGCCAGCAGACTCGTTTACGGCTGCATGGGCCTAGGCGGTGGCTGGAACAACAACCCAGTAACGTCAGACCACATAAACGAAACACATGCCATTATCAATAAAGCGTTAGAGCTAGACATCAACGTATTTGATCACGCAGACATCTATACGTTTGGAAAAGCAGAGCAAGCCTTCGGTGAGGTGCTAAAAACATCGCCCACGTTACGGGACAAGATGATTATCCAATCAAAATGCGCTATTCGTTTTGAAGATGACTTAGGTCCTAAGCGCTACGACTTCTCGGCAAAATGGATAAACACATCGGTGGAGGGAATTCTGTCCCGTCTACATATCGAGCAAATTGATGTGCTTCTTCTTCACCGACCAGACCCACTTATGGAGCTTGATGAGGTGGCTGAATGTGTGGCGTCACTTCAACAGCAAGGTAAGATTAAACACATTGGCGTGTCTAATATGAACGGACATCAAATAGCGTACCTACAATCTGCGCTATCAACGCCTATTGTGGCCAATCAGCTCGAAATGAGCTTAGGCTTTAGAGAGTGGGTAGAGGACGGCATAACCACCAATAGCACTGCCAATCGCCAAGTTGGCTATGCATCGGGTACGGTTGAACACTGCATGCTAAACAATATTCAACTACAAGCATGGGGAAGCATTGCCCAGGGTCGCTACACAGGTGCCACCACAAATAATAACACTGACAAGAACACCGCAGAACTCGTAAAACGATTAGCGAGTGAGTACCAAACTACCCCAGAAGCTATTGTATTAGGTTGGCTTATGAGGCACCCCGCTAAAATACAGCCTGTACTTGGCACGACCAATCTTGCAAGACTAGCAGCATGCAAAGAAGCGGATAACCTGACGCTATCGCGTGAGCATTGGTATGCGCTTGTAGAAGCCGCTCGCGGCCAGGAAGTTCCATAACACCAAAGCCACAACGCAGTGGCGTTGTGGTCAACGCCGCTGTATTTCATTACATACTTAGCGCGTTCTTCGCGCAAAGGGGTTTGCTATGCTAAACGGGTTTCATCACGTTGCTATTATTTGTAGTGACTACCCGCGTTCAAAACAGTTTTATACCGAGATATTAGGGTTTAGCGTTATAGCGGAAAATTATCGCGAGGCCCGAGATTCCTACAAATGTGACCTTGCACTTGCCGACGGCAGTCAAATTGAATTGTTCTCGTTTCCGAGTGCTCCAACTCGACCTTCTAGGCCTGAAGCGCAAGGGTTAAGACACCTCGCGTTTAAAGTAGATGACCTAGATGCGACCATCCAAAAACTAACGGACAAAGGCGTAGAATGTGAACCCATTCGCGTAGATGAATATACTGAGAAGCGCTTTACCTTCTTCCAAGACCCCGACGGCTTGCCGTTAGAACTCTATGAGGTAGCACTCTAAACAATCATGCCCTAAACAATCATGCCCCAAAACAATGAAGCCCTAACAATACAGTTCTGAGCAATTGTGTTTTAAACAGTCATAAACAATGCTGTTTTGAACATAGCTGTCCTGAGCCGTACTGTTTTAAATCATGTTGTTTTAAACCGTGCAGTTTCAAACAAAAGAACACCGCATTCTTAAGGTAAGTAGGCCAAGCAAGCTATAGCATTTTAACTTCACGTTGAGGAAAGGGTATTTCTATCTCCGCCTGTTTTAAGGCGTCGAACACGGCTTTATTCAGTGCATACCGAATTTCAAAATGGCGCTTTGAAGGAGCTAACACCCGTATGCCAATATTAATACTGCTGTCGCCGAAATTATCTATACCAATAGAGTGCGTTTTGTCCGAAGGAACACCGTCTACCGACGTCACTGCATCTGTCACTACTGAAAGCACGCGGTCTACGTCACTTGAATAGGCTACGCCAACAGACAGTTCAATAAGCATGTTGTCTGCAGAGTTATGCAGCACTTCCCCCACAATCAGTTTATTAGGAATTTGAATAGTGACATTATCTTCATCGATAAGCAGGGTGTAAGGCAGCATTACTTGGTCTACCACCCCCGAGACGCCCTGCACTCTGATAGTATCGCCAACAACGAAAGGACGCGTAATGATAATGGTAAAGCCCGCCGCATAGTTCGCAAGCATTCCTTGAATGGCGAGTCCAGCACCAAGACCCACAGCACCTATGGCCGCAATTAACGGCGTAACGCTTATTCCGATATTGCCTAGCGCAATAATGATAACGATGCCGAGGATAACCAGTTTGCTGGCGCCTCCTGTGAAGCGACTTAGCGTAATATCAATATCTCGGCTGATCATCACGCGCTCGACAACGCCACCTATTTTTGCCGATAACCACCAGCCCACCAAAAAGATAACCAAAGCGCCAAACATCTGGAAACTGTAGGTTACTGCAAACTCTACCAGGGTATCGTAGAGTGCTTGGGCTTGCTTGAGTTCGTCCATAGGTGAAAAAAATACGTCAATAATTGAGATGTTCCGAGGATAAACAACATTGAAACGACATACAATAAAATGAGGACTCTAGAGCGTGTGGGTAACGTGAAGTGTCTGCGCAAATAGAAACGGCCCAAATGAAAACACCCCCAGTTATTGGAATGTCCAATGACTGGGGGTGTTTCATAGTATTCATGTTGTCGTTTAGTTGAGGCGCTAGCTTACGGCGTTAATTGCTGTATTCAGACGCTTCAATTTCGGCTAGGCGTTTTTGCGTTGGGTTTTTAACAAAGTTATACACCATGCCGATGAATAAAATAGCGGCAAATGCCGTTGCAACCATAAACCCGTACTTAGCGTCGCCACCATTAGCATCACTCACTAACCCCATGATAAAGGGTCCAGCTGCCGCACCTGCGGCAGTGAAGAAAAGAATAACTCCCGCAACACTTCCGTGCTGGTGCTTAGGAAAACAGCTTATTCCTTTAGAATTAAAAGTAGGGTAAATAACCGACATGAAAATACCCGTTAACGGGAATAAATAGAGCGCTACCTGCTTGCCACCCATCAGTCCGGCACCAAAGCAAAGCACAATGCCGCCGCTAAATAACATTAGTACAAGTGCCCAATTAAAATGCGACATCATCCAGATACCAACAAAGCGACCCGCAGCGCGTAAAATGAAAAACGCCGTTACCGAGTAAATCGCTAAGGTTTGGCTGAAGCCTTCTGTGTAGCAGTCGTAAGTTGCTCGAAGTGTAGAGGCATCACATACTAAATAGCTAGGCATCCACACATATATTGCGCTTTCCGCAGCCACGTATAAAAATGCGCCTACCGAAAAGCCAAAGGCGTAAGGATTCTTTATAAGCGCTAGACTTTGCAGTACTGAAACCTGCTTTACTTTCTCACTTTTTTCACGGGTATAATTTGGGTATTTTACAAATAGTGCACCCACAATTAATACAGTACATACACCACCTGCAATCACATAAAGCCACTGCCACGCCACTCCTTGATGGATTAAGTAAGCGACGATTAATGGCCCTATGATTGCGCCCACGCCAAAGAATGCCTCGGCACCGTTCATCGTTGAAGTATGCTGTTTTGTGGATGAGGAAATATCGCCTATAAGCGCAAGCGCGCCGGTTTTAAATACACCTACAGCGACGCCAGATAGACTCATCAAACTTACAATAAGCAAAAAATCATCAGCAACCAAAAAGCTGTAGCACGCCACACCAAAAATGGCTAAACCCATAATAATAGTTGGCTTTCTACCTATTTTATCGGCTAAAAAGCCCAAAAACAGGCCTGACAACGCTATGCCCAACATGGGAAGGGAGTGCATAAGGCTTGCTTGTGCATTAGTGACAGAGAATGCCACCTTCACTTCCTTTATAATTTCCCCTACCGAATCTGATGTCATGGCGAACATCATAAACATCAGGTAGGTTAACCATCTTATAATTCTGCTATTTTGATCCTGATTGGACATAGTGAGTCTCGCATCAATACTGCTATTAGAGCCTAAAACCAAGCTAATTTATGTTATTCGCCCGTCACTATCTAGATGTACTAGACTATTTGATGAACAAATGTGTAAGTTTATTTGATAAAATAACTTAATCGTTTAAGATAAAAGTTAACAGAATTTAAAATCCCTGTAAACTTGTTAATTCTTATCTTTCTTTTAACGCAACAGAAAAAACGGATTTGCGTAACAATTTGGAGCCATCTATGAACTATGCCGCTGACGTTAGTGTTTGCCTAGACCGCATCTTGGAGTCTACCGATCTATCAGGCCTAACGAAGAAGGACGCGACGTTATTCACCCAACGTCTTGAAGCGCATTTTCCTTCGCTCTTCGAAAAATACACTTATGTGTATGGCCACCAATACGATTGTTACTACCATTTACAAAAATTAGTAGAAACGTTAAGAGATGGGGTTAAGAAAAGAAAACCCGCCCTTAAAAAGCTTGATGAAAACAGGCTTAAATCACCGCTATGGTATCGCGACGAAAAACAAGTAGGTTTAGCGTGTTATGTTGATTTAATGGGCCCTACCCTTAACGACCTACACAACCGAATTCCTTATTACAAAGCACTAGGTATTACCTATCTTCACCTAATGCCACTTTACGATGCGCCTTCGGGCGACAGCGATGGTGGCTACGCTGTGTCTGATTATCGCAAGGTAAACCCTACGCTTGGCACCACAGCAGATTTAGAAAAGCTTGCTGATGCTCTGCTCAAAGAGGGAATTAACCTGGTACTCGATTTTGTGTTCAATCACACCTCTGACGAGCATCGCTGGGCAAAGGCAGCGCTTGAGGGTAAAAAGCAATATCAGAACTATTACTACGTTTATGATGATAGAACCATACCCGACCAATACGAGACCACGCTAAGGGAAATATTTCCTCAGGTTCGTCGAGGGAGTTTTACCTTCAATGAACAGATGCAAAAATGGGTATGGACTACATTTAACAGCTTCCAATGGGATTTAAATTACAGTAATCCAGAAGTCTTTAATGCCATTACATCTGAAATGCTGTTTTTAGCTAATATAGGCTCTGCAGCCCTTCGCCTAGATGCCCTTGCATTTATTTGGAAAGAAATGGGGACTAATTGCGAAAACCAAGACAAGGCCCACGTTTTAATTCAAGCGTTTAATTGCTGTTTAGAAATAGCGGCGCCTGCGGTGGTATTTAAATCTGAAGCGATTGTGCATCCCGATGAAGTCAATAAATATATTGGCGAAGACGAATGTAAGTTGTCTTATAATCCACTTCTTATGGCACTGCTTTGGAATAGCCTAGCAACCAGAAAAACCAGACTACTGACTCGCTCAATGCAAAAGAGCTTTGCTATTTCTGATAATTGCACTTGGGTGAATTATGTTCGCTGCCATGATGATATTGGATGGACCTTCGACGATGATGTGGCACAAGAGCTTGGTATTAACGGCAATGATCACCGCTTTTTCTTAAACCAATTTTTTACCGGACGCTTTGAAGGCAGTTTTGCTAACGGCGTGCCGTTTGCAGAAAACCCATCGAATGGCGATTGTCGCGTTTGTGGGTCTCTCGCGTCTCTGTGCGGACTGGAAAGTGCCCTACAAAATAACGATGCGAAGGGTATTGAGGAAGCCGTCAACCGTATGTTGTTACTTTACGGCATTACGTTCAGTATTGGTGGTATACCGCTATTGTACTCAAGCGATGAGATTGCAAAGCTTAATGACTACAGCTATCGCGATGACGTAACTAAGCAACACGACGACCGCTGGGTAAATAGAATAGCCGTTACCCCTGAAGACACTGCACTGGCCATGGAAAAAGTACAGCGTACGCTAAGTCCTCAAGAAGATGCGAGTTTAAAGGTATTTAAAGGCCTTCAACACATGTTGGCAATTCGCAAAACCCACGCTGTATTTGGTAAGGCGCGCACATACATTTTAGAAGCTAGCAATCACCACTGTTTTGCATTTTTAAGAGAAAATGAAAACGGCGAGAAATTATTAGTAATAAGTAACTTCAGCGAACACGTGCAGCAAGTTGATGGTGAGATACTAAGAACACTAAATGGCACATCGTGTAAAGACTTACTATCTGACAGCACCTTTAAAGGCGATGAGACGGTAGTCACACTTCGCTCTTTCCAACAGCTTTGGATTACGCAATAAAAAGTATTTTTATCTTATTCGCCCCATTAACTGTCATTGAGCGTACAATAAGGGCGCAGCAGTCAACGCTGCTGCGCTTTTATTATTATATATAGCAAACACTTACCTTTTTTTAATGACTTTTTAAGGCAAATATTACCAATACCACTATACTTGAGTTTAGTGAGAGCCTTAGTTTACCGACGTTGCGCTAGGAAGCGCCACCGTCAAAGTAGTTTTTCACTTTTAAGCTTTTGAAGATTGATTCATCACGCAATTTTTGTGCTTCGGGAAACTGAGTACGCAACGGAAGTATCACGCAAAGCGTGAAATATGGACATCATTATGGGGAAAGAAAAAATTATGCATGGCGAAAGCGGATTGGAATATATGTGCCCACATTGTGGGGCAACGAACACGGTTCAAATTGGTATACTCAAAGACATGTATACCGAACAATTTGATTCCTGCAGTGGCTGTAAAAAACACTTGAGCTTAACACCCGCTGACGGCGTTGGCGGAAGGATAAACTTGGTCATTGACGCCTTAGACCCCGATTTTCGAGCCAGATAAATTCAAAAGACAAATTCAAAAACTGTATTCATAGTATAAATATAAAAAAAGCCTCGTAGTTAACGCTCTTATGGAGCAATAACTACGCGGCCTTTTGTACTATTTATGGGTGTTGCTGATAAAACTAGTGCTGAAATCTAGCGTTAAACCTTTTTTAAGGTCTCTTTTTAACTTGGCTTTACAAGCTCGCTATGAAAAGAAGCTGCGTTTCAAGTCCTTATCAGTAAGGAACTCACCGCCTAACGCCGACGTTTTAGTATACGAGTTTGTATCCTTAATGCCTCTCGCTTTCACGCAATAATGCGTAGCGTTAATAGACACCGCCACATCATCTGTTCTTGCTAGCGTTTGTATAGCCACGAGTACCTGTTGTGTTAATCGTTCTTGTACCTGCGGGCGCTGGGCAAAAAAGCTAACAAGACGATTTATTTTGGACAAACCAATAACAGTATCTTTTGGTATGTAAGACACTGTCGCAGTTCCGTCGATAGTGACAAAATGATGCTCGCACGTGCTGGTTAGGCTAATGTCAGACACTTGCACAGGCTGGTCAATCTGCATCTTGTTCTCAATGGCAGTGATTTTAGGAAATTTCCTATAATCTAAGCCACCAAAAATTTCATTCACATACATTTTTGCAATGCGCGTAGGCGTGTCGCACAAGCTGTCATCCGTCAAATCTAGACCTAGCGTTTCCATTACGTCGCGCATGGCACTGGCAATACGCGTGCGCTTTTGCTCATCGCTTAGACCGTTAGGCACCATGGGCGTTTCTAAGCCTTTCGCTTCTAATACGTTACGTACACGCTGCGCTGATTCAGATATAGAGGGATCGAGTGCGTCGCGCACAATTACCGCTTCTTTTGCTAACATTGGATTATCCGTATATGACTTCTTTTTTTAACTTCTACGCACATCAATGCGTTACAGATCGACTAGGCCAGTAAATGACTTTTTTTTAATATAGTTGCCAAGTTATGTACCAATGGCACACTATTTACGTATTCCCTTACATATTAACTATTTAGGAAAATACATTGACCTCACCTATACTTATTACAGGCGCTAGTCAGCGATTAGGACTGGCTATGGCAGACAGCTTGCTCGAAGAGGGTAATGCCGTTGTCGTAACCTACAAAACACTGCGACCCACAATAGAAAAACTCAAAGACAAGGGCGCAACCGCTATATATGCAGATTTTAGCACTGAGCAGGCTATTGATCGAGCAATTGATGATATTAAGGCAGCAAGCGAAAGCTATCGCGCAATCATTCACAACGCCTCCGATTGGGCACAAGAAAAAGACCATGCCGATAAGCACAGCTTGTTTAACCGCATGATGAATGTCCATGCTCTCGCACCCTACCGTATTAATCTCGCCTTAGCCCATTCGCTTTCAAATCAAGATGGTTTTAGCGACATTATTCACATGACAGACTATGTACAGGATACGGGCAGTGAAAAACATATGGCCTATGCGGCCAGCAAAGCAGCTTTGCACAACTTAACGCTCTCTTTTGCAAAAAAACTAGCTCCCCACGTAAAGGTAAATAGCATTGCCCCTGCCCTTCTCATGTTTAATGAAGGTGATGATGAGGCCTACAAACAGAAGGCATTAAAGAAATCCTTACTTGAAACGGTACCTGGTGCACAAGAAGCAGTAAAAGCTATGCACTATTTACTAAACAGCGACTACACCACCGGACAAACCCTGCATTTAAATGGCGGTAGGCATTTAAAATGATGCAAAGGCTCAGAATAACGAGAAAAATAGTGTGTTAGATGCTTTTTGTAACATGTAGCCAATGCCGTAAATTTATTAGACGGAGTGTTGGTGGGACTGCACGGTACAGTTATACTTAGCCTTTCACTGTTTACTTGGATGAACTATGCAGGGCACACGCACTATGGCGCCAGAATGGCATGATGCAGACGCTATCATGCTGGCATGGCCTCATGCCCAGACCGACTGGGCACTATGGCTTGAAGAAGCCAGAGACACCTATCTCAACGTCATAACTGCAATAAACCGATATAACGCAGGGGTAATACTACTTTGTGCACCCGCCGATATCGACGACCTCACGGCGCGCCTTGCACCTGATGCAAAGGTATTAATTGTACCTGCCACATATAACGACACCTGGGTGCGGGATTATGGGTTTATAACCTGCTTAGATAGCGACAAAAACGGCTCGCCAGTGGAATTTCGCTTTAACGGCTGGGGCAACAAATTTAACGCTGAAGACGACAATCTTGCCAATCAGCGATACCTGGCCGCTCTGTGTAAATCAGTATTGAGAAGCAGCCCTATTGTTGCTGAAGGCGGCGCACTTGAAATTGACGATCAAGGGCATTTGCTAACCACTGCACAATGTTTGTTAAACCCAAAACGCAATGCTGATATGCCGTTGTCTTCCTATGCTGATGCGTTCAGCGATATATTGGGATGTAGCAAGGTTACCGTATTACAACACGGGCATCTTGAAGGTGATGACACCGACGGTCATGTAGACACGTTGGTGCGATTTACGCCTAATACAGGCCTAGTCATTCAAGCGTGTGATAATCGCCCTGATGACAGTCACTTTGAAGGGTTGAAGGCACTTTGCGACGAATGCGCCTGTGCACTTCCAGAGCATCAGCAGTACCGCTTACCGCTGCCGCTCATCAACAACGAGGACGGCGATAGATTACCCGCCTCTTATGCTAACTATCTTATTTGCAACGGCGCTATTTTGCTCCCTATTTACGGGCAAGACGAAGACAGGGAAGCGATTAATGTTATTCAGAAAGCGTTTCCAAATTACATTGTTGAACCAATTGATTGTCGTGTACTCGTAAAGCAATACGGCAGTTTGCACTGCATTTCTATGCAAGTGCCAAAAAATACGCTGAAAGACGACATCATTGAGACATTAAGGAAAGGAGTATCACTACATGCCCCCAAATAAGTTAAAAGTGGGCCTTGTGCAGCAGGCTGTAAGCGATAACGACAAAGCGACAAATTGGAACAAAAGTGCCGAGCAAGTGGCTAAACTTGCCGAGCAAGGTTGTGAATGCATTTTGCTACAAGAGCTGCACAGCACCTTATACTTTTGCCAGCAAGAAGACACCGACGCCTTTGATTTAGCAGAGCCAATTCCAGGACCGGCGACAGACTTTTTTGGTGAGCTCGCTGAAAAACACAATATCGTTTTGGTAACTTCGCTTTTCGAAAAGCGCGGCTCAGGGCTTTATCACAATACTGCGGTCGTCTTTGATAGAAGTAGGGAGATTGCCGGGAAATATCGCAAGATGCATATCCCTGATGACCCGGGTTTTTACGAGAAGTTTTACTTTACACCGGGCGACACCGGCTTTGAACCCATACAAACAAGTGTTGGAAAGCTGGGTGTACTAGTGTGTTGGGATCAGTGGTATCCAGAAGCGGCGCGCCTAATGGCAATGGCCGGTGCAGACTTGTTGTTTTATCCCACCGCAATTGGCTGGGATGTGAACGACACTGCCGAGGAGCGCGCCCGTCAACATGGCGCGTGGGAAACCATTCAGCGCTCGCACGCTGTGGCTAACTCAGTTCCGGTTATCGTAGCCAACCGTACTGGCTTTGAAGCGTCACCTGTTGAAGGCGACCCAGGTATTCAGTTCTGGGGGCAGAGCTTTGTAGCAGGCCCGCAGGGTGAAATACTGGCAAAGGCCGAAGCAGAGGGTGAAACTACGCTATTAGTCGAGCTTGATATGGAACGTACCGAGCAGGTTAAGCGCATTTGGCCTTACTTCCGTGACCGTCGCATAGATGCCTATGATGACCTAACAAGACGCTGGCGCGACTAACCCAAATAAATGGGGGGCAGAGTGAAATAAATGGACGTCAGAGTGCATTTTTTCAAAGCGGCAGCAGCTTCTAAATTGTAATCTGACCCCATTTTTGTCGAGCCTGTGGTGTACAAATGCTGCGTTTTAAATGCGATGCTTTAAACGCTATGTTTTAAAAATAATACCGTCGTACATCATAAATGTATTCCTTTCGTTTTTTGCCAGCAGTGACAGCATCACCTCATCCTCGATGTCGAGGCCGCCGGTAAATTGACCAAAGGCTGGCATAACAAATAGCTGACTCGTTGATATAAAACACTTTCCCGAGTATCGCCTGCGTGAGATTGCGGTTCGCATTTTAGGGTGAAAATGACCAATAATTTGCGCTCTATTGCCAGTTTTTGTGTTGTTTCCTAAGTTATTTTCTAAACCAGCTTCGGGCTCATGACGAAACACCACATCGTAAGCTCCTTCTTTGTTAAGATGTATCTCCTCACAAGCTTCGCCGGGGATGCCCTCCGGCAAGTCAGGATCGTGATTGCCCTCTACCCAGCTCCACTGTGTCACTTGCGATACTAAATTGCATAGAAAGGCGCGGTCTTCAGCTGTCATTCGAGCCATACTGTGCTTGTCGTGAAAACTATCGCCTAAACTAATGACTCTTGCCGGCTGATAATCTTTAATAATAAGCGCTAGGCGCTTAAGGGTTGCTTGAGAGTCTACACTTGGCAGCGGATTACCATAACTTCGTAAGTAGCTTCCCTTTTCTAAATGCAAATCTGACACCACCAGCCAATCTAGCGCCGGCAAATACGCCACGCCTCTGGCATCTAGCACCCACAGAAGACCTGCAAATTTGGTTATACTGAGTTTTCTTTTTGCTAACTGAGTCGTTAGCCAACTGTCGCTGATTGCCAATGAATACCTATTATTGTGTTTGCGAAAGCAGTGCGCGTACGTCTTCTAGCATGTTTTCAGCCTCAGCGTACAAATCTGCTTGCTCGATGATTGCCTGAGCCCCTGCGCCTTTTATTTGTTCACTGCGAACATTCAGCACAATAGGAATAGCCATGGGAGACACTTTTTCTAAATTGACCAAGGTCGCGCTATCAACATAGCGAATAAGCAGGTTTGCCAGCCTGGATAAATCTAGCAACTCTCGCTCTGCGTCCTCTCTCGCCACTTTTAATAAAATATGGTCAGGGTCGTGCTCACGCAAGGTGTCGTAAATTAAATCTGTCGAAAACGTTACCTGTTTCATGGTTTTTTGACTGGCGTGGTAGCGCTGCTCCGTGAGCCCGCTCACCACAGCAACCTGGCGAAACGACCGTTTTAGCATAGGTGCCTGCAACATCCAGTCTTCTAACTCGTCGCCCAATATATCGGGCTGGAATAAGCGCTGAAGCTGCTGCTGTGTAATTGGGTTCACCGACGCTATTGATAGCCCGTAGTCAGTAACGCTAAAGCTAAGGGGTTTAATACTCATCTTTTCCATACGACGGGTTAACAACATGCCAAGGGTTTGGTTGGCCTTTCGCCCGTCGAAGGTGTAATACAGCGTGTAATACGCTTGTCGAAATGGAAATTGCTCTACCAATACATTGCCGGGCTTTGGCAGTTGAGAGAAGGCTTCTTGAAGAACTAACCATTCTTGCACTTGTGTAGGCAGTACTTTCCACTTCGAGCTATCAGCTAAAATCCCTCTTACGCCATCAGCTAAGTACGTAGACAACGGCATTTGCCCGCCACCGTAACTCGGTATTTTAGGCTCTTTTGCCTTGGCAGGCTTCGCGTGAAGCTGCATGTCTCTAATTGCTTCGTATTTAAGTACTTCACCGGCAAAGTAGAATGTATCGCCTGGAGTAAGCTGCTGAGCAAAATACTCCTCCACTTCACCAATAATTTTGCCCTGATTACCACGGCGTATTCGTTTAACTTTAAGACGGCCAGACTCCACAATTGTGCCAATATTTTGCCTATGCCGCTGGATCACGCGCCGATTCGCGGGGGAAAACGTACCGTCGTCGTTTTCTAATAGCCGCTGATAACGCTCATAGGCGTTAAGAGCACTGCCGCCATCTAATGTGAACTGCCATAGTTTATCAAAATCACTTCGGTCTAACCCTTGGTAAGGGGTGGCGTTTAGAATTTGTTGGTACAAGGTGTCAGGCTTATCGGCCTGACTGCACAAACAGTTCAAAATAAACTGGGGAATAATATCCAGCGCCCCCGAGTGCGGGGCATCGCCATCTAGCTCACCTTTGTTAATAGCATCTATTGCAGCCTGACATTCTAGCGCTTCAAAGCGATTCGCTGGGACTAACAGCGCTTCGCTAGGTTCATCCAGTCGGTGATTAGCCCGCCCAATACGCTGCAATAATCGGCTTACCCCTTTCGGCGCCCCCACTTGTATAACCTTATCCACATCGCCCCAATCTATGCCCAGCTCTAGTGCAGATGTACACACCACAGCGCGAAGCATAGCGCTTGCCATCATAGCTTCGGTTTTGCGACGTTGCTCTTTGCTTAAACTACCGTGGTAAAGGGCAATAGGCAGTGCCAGTTTGTTCACTTCCCACAGCATTTGAAACAGCAATTCCGACTGCGCTCGGGTATTAACAAACACCAGCGTGGTTTTCGCTTTTTCTATTGCCTTGTAAATATCATCAATGGCATAGCGCGCCATAAACCCACCGAAGGGCATTCGTGCTTTTGAATGCAGCATATCTACCTTGGGCTTCTCCCCTGCCTTTACTTTAACAATGTTGGCGGTACTGTCGCTGCCTGCTAGCCAGGCGCCAAGTGTTTCAGGGAAGGCCACGGTGGCTGATAAACCAATACGCTGCATGGCTGGCGATAAAATAGATAGCCGCGCTAACGCTAAAGACAAAAAGTCACCACGTTTATTCGCCATTAAGCTGTGGGTTTCATCTATGATCACCCGCTTCAGCTTGCCAAATAGTTTATCTGCATCAGCATAGCTCAGCATTAACATCAGCGACTCAGGCGTAGTTAATAATATATGCGGGGGCTTTTTACGCTGGCGCTGACGTTTGTGGGAAGGTGTATCTCCGGTTCGCGTTTCTGCGCTAATACCTAACCCCATTTCTTCAATAGGCTGCAGCAAGTTGCGATGTATATCCTGGGTGAGCGCTTTTAGGGGAGAGATGTATAAGGTGTGCAACCCCGTAAAGTTTGACGTGCTCAGTAACGCATCCAACTCTACTAGACTCGGTAAAAAGCCTGATAATGTTTTTCCCGCTCCTGTAGGTGCAATAAGCAAGGTGCAGTCATGCTGGTCTTTTTCAACAAGCATATCCCGCTGATAATCGCGAAGCTGCCACCCTTTCTTTTTAAACCATTTGGCAAATACAGGAGGTACTGATTTCATTAATTAACTTACTTCCATTTTTTACTCGTTATACGCAGGTTACCCAGTTAGGTTTACCAGCAAGGTTTATTTGCATTGGCTACATTCCTCAATACTCATGCACTGACCCGTCCTTGCATGTAAAAGAAGGCATTTAAACGAAAAGGCTTTCACCTAACTGATTTCAGAACAGCACCGTAACGATATCGTCATGAAGGTGTCAATTAACTGTCAAGTTGATTGGTTAGGGTATGCCCACACCAAATGACTATTTGAGCATTTCAATGATTAAGGCTCCTCACTTCAGAAGCGTTTTTATCTCAGATACACACCTTGGCAACAAAGACTGCAAAGCAGAATTTCTTCTTCACTTTCTCAACAATATGACCTGCGACAGGCTTTACCTAGTGGGCGATATTGTAGACATGTGGTCGATGAGCAAACAGTTTCGTTGGCCAGATGCGCACAATGAAGTGATACATAAAGTTATCCAGCTTAGTCATGAATCTACAAAAGTCATTTTTCTACCGGGCAATCACGATGCCCCCTTACAAAAGTATTCAGGAATGCAGTTTGGCGATATAGAGATAAAGCGCCAATACGTGCATGAAACCGCAGCGAACAAACGCTACTTGGTGTTGCATGGTGATCAATGTGATGGCGATGTAACTTTAGGCCGCTTTCACGCCTGGATTGGCGATAAGGCGTATGATGCGCTGCTATTTGCAAACCGTTGGTTTAACCTGCTGCGAAGCTGGAGAAAACAAAGCTATTGGTCGTTAGCAGGCTACATCAAGCAGCGAGTGAAAGGCGCAAATAAGGCCATAGCACGGTACAAAAACGCCACTACTAAACGGGCGAAAGAGCTGCAGCTTGACGGCGTCATTTGCGGCCATATTCACCACCCAGAGTCGGATATGGTGAATGGAATTCATTATGTGAACGACGGCGATTGGATAGAAAATTGCTCTGCGCTAGTTGAAGACAACGCCGGAAACTTGCAGCTATTAGACTGGGTTGTGTATACCAAACAAGAAACGGTGACTGAACTAGACCTTAGACACCTTGATTCGAAAAATAAGGCGGCGTAATGCGCACGTCAACCAAATGAATGCATGTGAAAGACATTAGCCATTGAAGAAACTTAAGCGGTATCAGTACGAGCGCTATGCCGTACTGTGTAAGTTGGCATATCCGAAAGAATTTGACTATTCATCACTGGGCTTTTCAGCCCATGAGCACCATTCTGTGTGCGATTCACGCGGCACCGTAGTGGCACGCATTCTCTGTCGCCCAAACAAAAAAGAAGTTATCGTGCTGTTCAGGGGAACCCAATCCATCCGAGATTGGTTACTCAACTTTTGTATTTTCCCAAGTAAAGCCAAAGGAAACTTTAAAGATAAATCAAAGCATAACGGCTATGTTCATTTTGGCTATCAGCTTCTCCTCAACCAAAAAAGCAAGACTAGGATCCCCTTACCTGCTGACAGTAAAAAAACCAGCGTAACGCTCAGTATATATGAAGATATCGAGGCTAAATTGGCACCGCTTATCGAGTCAGGTAAACGCATCACACTTACCGGCCATTCGTCTGGCGGAGCCATGGCGGTTTTAGCAGCGCAGCGCCTTGAATTGGCATTTCCTAAAAGCGTGCGCCGCGTTGTCACTTTTGGACAACCTTCTACCAGCTATCGTCGATTCTTTAAGCATTACTTACTGCATCACCGCACATTTAGAGTCGTTTGCGACCTAGATATTGTCACCTTCCTTCCCCCTATTCCAGGGCTGTTTAAGCACCTGGGGCGCTCGCTTTGGCTACATAACGAGCGTGTTTACGACAACGCCAAGCCTATCTGGCGGCTATATCGGGTTATTTCCCAGTGGCTGATTTCCCCCATCTCATATCACTACATGCATAAATACATTCGCAACAAAGACTTCTTCGATAAACATTAGGGCCTGTTGAGCGAAGTAAAAAATTGAGCTATGCAGGCTAAGTGGTCGCTTTATCTTTTCTGTCGTATGTACATTTACTGCAAATACAGAGGGAAACGCTGCCTGTGCATCCATCAACATGGTTAAAAACTGATAATACTGGCTTGTACTGCGAACCGGGTGGGTTTTACATCGACCCCATGACCGAAGTAGACACTGCATTAGTGACTCACGGCCATGCTGATCACGCGCGGGCCGGACACCATACAGTTTATGCCAGCGTAGAAACCCTAGCCATTATGCAAACTCGCTACGGCGAGGATATGGCCGAAAAGCAACACACTGTATCATTAGGTGAAAAACTCACCTTTAATGATGTCACGGTAACTTTTTATCCCGCGGGCCATATATTAGGCTCTACGCAAATACTCTTAGAATACGGTGGCTACAAAGTGGTGGTATCTGGCGATTATAAACGGCGTCACGACCCCACTTGTCCGCCTTTTCAAATTGTGCCTTGCGATGTGCTTATCACCGAGGCCACTTTTGGACTGCCTGTTTTCGAACACCCACCCATTGAGAACGAAATAGAGAAATTGCTTCACTCGCTGCGGGTATTTCCCACTCGGTGTCATCTGGTAGGCGCCTATGCCTTAGGCAAGTGCCAACGTTTGATTATTGCGCTTAGAGAGGCAGGCTACCACAAACCTATTTATTTGCATGGGGCTCAGTTGAAGTTATGCGATTTATACCAACAGTTTGATATTGACCTTGGCGAACTTATTCCCGTCTCGCAGGTTGACGATAAAAAAGAGCTCGCGGGAGAAATTGTGATTGCTCCGCCTTCTGCATTGGCAGATAGATGGTCGCGAAGTCTTCCTAATGTGCGCACGGTGATGGCATCGGGCTGGATGCAAATTCGCGCCCGCGCAAAGCAGCGAAATGCCGAACTTCCTCTTATTATTTCCGATCATTGTGATTGGCCTGAACTACTTAGAACTATTGAGGAAGTTAACCCGAAAGAGGTGTGGGTGACTCACGGAAGAGAAGATGCGCTGATGTATCAAGCTGAAAAGATGGGGTTTAAAGCCCGAGCATTATCATTGGTGGGCTATGACGAGGAAGAACAAGGAGGTGATTAATGGAGGCATTTAGTAACCTGTTAGAGCAACTGTACTTTACCGCTGGAACGAAAGCGAAAGCGCAGCTTATTGCAGACTATATTGAAAATACGCCCGACCCAGATAGAGGCTGGGCTATTGCGGCCATGGCAGGCACCCTGCGGTTTGATTTTTTTAAACGCAATACCGTGAAAAAATTGATTACCGAGCATACTGACCCCGCCCTATTTGCGATGAGTTACGATTATGTGGGCGAAGTGAGCGAAACCGTTGCGCATCTATGGCCGTTCAATAGCCCTGTGTCTCCCTTACCGTCTCTTCATAGTATTGTAGATACTTTTGCTACTGTTTCTAAACAGAAAGTGTCTGCAACGCTGGCTGAATACTTAACCATGATGACACCGTCCCAGCGCTGGGCACTGCTGAAATTAGGCACTAAAGGGCTGCGCATTGGCGTATCAGCACGCTCAATAAAACAAATATTGGCTGACTACGGCAAAAAAGATATTAAAGAGATAGAAACTTTATGGCACGCTGTAAACCCACCGTATACCGAGCTTCTACAGTGGTTAGAAGGGAAGGCCGACAAGCCTGATATAGAAAATGCCGTCACGTTTCATCCCGTCATGCTTTCTCACCCCATTGAAGACAATGATATCGACACCTTTGATGCCAACCTTTGGCAAATTGAAAATAAGTACGATGGCATTCGTGTACAGCTTGCGGTGAATACTGAGCTTGCTGGCAAGGATAAAGAAAGTGAAAAGCTCGCAACCAATTCCACTGATGAACAAGAGCGCGAAAAGGCGCTGTTCTCTCGAACTGGCGACGATATCAGTCACTCATTCCCTGATTTATTGGACGAAATGAGCGGCAATATGGTGCTCGATGGCGAGCTATTGGTTATTCACAATACCGAGAAGGCTACTGCCAGTGCATCAGATATGGCCAGCAGATCGTCTGCATCAGAACCTATCGTTGATACGTTTAATGCGCTGCAGCAAAGACTTAACAAGAAAAAGCCAACCAAACCCTTAATGCAGTCAAATCCGGTGGGGCTTATTGTTTACGATGCCCTTGTACTAGAGGGGGAGAAGCTGACTTCCCTAACGCTAGAGGCTAGGCGTAAAAAATTAGCCTCTTGGTTTGAGCAAAAGAAGCCGCCTCGGCTATTTTTATCTAACACCTTACGTGCATCATCGCCCGAAAGTTTGCGCGCCCTTCATAACACGGTTTGCGACAATAGATCCGTTGAAGGACTAATGATTAAACGACTCGACAGTACATATGTGCCCGGTCGACCTAAAGGCCAGTGGTATAAGTGGAAACGAGACCCTCTAGTGGTGGATGCGGTTATCATGTACGCGCAGCGAGGACACGGAAAACGTTCAAGCTTTTATTCAGACTTTACATTTGGCGCATGGGAAGGCGAGCAATTATTGCCTATTGGCAAAGCTTATTCAGGGTTTACCGACGAAGAATTGAAAAAATTAGATAATTGGGTGCGGCGCAATGCGGTTGGCCGGTTTGGTCCGGTGCGAGAAGTGAAAAAAGAGCTGGTTTTCGAAGTCGCTTTTGATGCAGTGCACCCTTCTAATCGTCATAAATCGGGAGTGGCCCTTCGCTTCCCGCGAATTCATCGAATACGCTGGGACAAGCCTGCTAATGAAGCAGATACCTTAGACGCGCTTAAACTACTGATAGAACGTTAATTAAAAGAGCCTGTTACGCTACTGCGTAACAGGCTCTTTGTTGCGTTGCTTGGCGCTTTAAATATTCTGCGCTTCGCTCATTTAGCGCTTCGCTCATTTAGCGCTTAGCTCATTTAGCGCTTAGCTCATTTAGCGCTTCGCTTCTCTGGCGGCCTAGCCGCTAGCTCCGCTGATACATTAGCTATTTTGCTATTTCGCAATATCTTGCTGAGTAGGCAATGCACTAAACGCGCCGTATTGAGTTACGGTAAATGCACCACAGCGAATCGCAAACTCAGTGGCCTCGCTTACATTTTCAAAACTTGCTGCCCAGCTATCAAATTCGTCAGCATTTTTAACTTTGGTTGATAGGTAATAAAGGAACCCACCGATAAAGGAGTCGCCTGCCGCCGTTGTATCTTTAACATCCATTTTGGGCGACGCTAACGTGCCGCTAAATGATGTCGTGATGTAGTGAATAGGCTCACCGCCGTCAGTCACCAATACCACTTTTACGCCGCTCTCAAGCCATTGTTGTACTTTCGCATCAGCATTTTCTGCACCGTATAGCTCGTCGAGCTCTTCACGGCTTGCCTTTAAAATGGAAACCCGTTTCGCTGCAGCATCTATTCTTGAAGGTGCATTAGTCGTATCGTCCCAAAATGCAGGGCGGTAGTTGATATCTAAACACGCCATCATGCCCTCTTGGCGCGCTTTGTCTAAAATAAACTCTGTACCCGGTATCAACTCTGGCCCAGCAAGAGAGCCTGAGCAAAAGTGCAGTACCGCATCTTTATTACAGTCGATAGTAGCCAGGTCTTGCTCGGTAATGTGCTTATGCGCTGCATTATCCACATAAAAGTCGAAGGAACGCTCACCGTCTTCATCTAGGTTCACAAACGCTAATGCTGTATTGCCTTGTGAGGTAGTCCATACAAAATCGGTATTAACTTTATAATGCTCAAGCATTTCTTTTAAAAAAGCGCCAAAGGTATCATCACCCACTTTTGATACCATAGCACTGCTGCCACCAAGCTGTGACACTGCCACAGCAACATTGGCTGGCGCACCACCTGCATAGGGTTGAAAGGGCTTCATTGCCGGTATGTCACCGTCTTTTGGCGCCGCACCTTGGCTTAACATATCGATAAGTACTTCACCTAAACATAATATTTTCATACCAGCCTCACTTTATTCGTTATACATACAACCGTAGTGCACATTATACATATCGCACTTTTCGTTAATAAGTCGTTAATTAGTTATTCAATCGGGCATAGTATTATCTTTCTTTTTAATTAAATCAACCTAATTGACTTAATTAAAATGAAGACAACAAAATTTGTATACTTTAGGTTAAGATTAGTGACCCACTGGGGTTTATAGGTTACATTCTGGTTCACGAGCACTGTTGGGTGTGTCAAACTTTTCGCTATAATCTGTGTTAACGCGCACCATGGGAAAGCCTTATTTTTATTTAACATCAACACGTAAAACTCACACTCAAAGCAAACTTCAATGTTTTAATAATCCTCATTGAACAACTACTTTTACACTAGAGAGCAAGTTAACTATGGCAACACATTTGGCAGATAATCGTTCGGACAATGAACGGGCCATCATCTCGCTGATTAATAAGCATAAAGAATTACCAAAAGCTCAAATAGCTGAATTAACTGGCCTTTCTGCACAATCTGCCACGGTAATTATTAAAAAGTTAGAAAGCGACGGTTTGGTATTACGCAATGCGCCAGTTAAGGGAAAAGTAGGGCAACCAAAGGTGCCTTTCAGCCTTAATGCCGACGGCGCGTTTGGCCTAGGTTTAAAAGTAGGTCGACGCAGTTTTGAGATGACCCTTATAGATCTTTGTGGAAATGTACGGGCTACCGTCAAAGAAAAGGTGGCTTATCCTACGGTTGATACCCTTATGTCGTTTACAGAACGGGCTATCAACATGTTGACGAAAAACATTGCGGCTGACCATTTACCCCGAATTCGCGGATTAGGTGTGGCCATGCCCTTTGAAATTTGGACTTGGGCAGAAGAAGCCGGGGCACCGAAAGAAATGCTAGAGCAATGGAAGCAATTCAACCCAAAATTAGCGCTAGAGTCTCTTGTCTCTCTGCCAGTATTAGTGCGCAATGACGCGGCAGCCGCATGCAGTGCAGAAATGTCATTCGGTAATGCTGCCCATTTCTCTCACTTTTTATATTTATTTGTAGGCACATTTCTTGGCGGTGGTGTGGTCATTAACGACGCACTGTTTACGGGAAGATCGGGAAATGCGGGCGCGGTAGGTTCTTTACCATTTTTTAACGGCAATGAGGAACATCAACTTTTAACACAGTCTTCATTATATGTTTTAGAAAATACACTTGATAATACTGGCGCAGAGGGTAGACAAATTTACAGCTCTACCGAGTACTGGAACATAGAGGAGAGCGTGATTGATAATTGGGTTCACTCTGCAGCGCAAGGTCTTGCTTATGCAGCACAATGCGCAATGAGCTTACTTGACATTGATGGCGTTATCATTGACGGTGCGCTACCTAAGAGCATTAAAACGCGACTTGTTGAGCAAACAAAAAATGAAATTGCCAAACGAGACATGCGTGGCATTACATCGCCGCGCATCATAGAGGGGCAAGTGGGAGCAAAAGCTCAATCCATTGGAAGCGCAAACCTTCCTTTAGTTGCAAATTATTATTGAAGAGCGAGTTATGACAGACCCCTTTGAATACATAGACATTTTAGACGGCGGTATGGGGCGAGAACTAGAGCGTGTGGGCGCTCCCTTCAAGCAGCCCGAGTGGTCTGCGCTATCGCTTATGCAGTCTCCTGAAAAAGTAGCGCAAGTGCATCGCCACTTTTTAGATGCCGGCGCTCAAATAATCACAACCAATGCCTATGCTATTGTGCCTTTTCATATTGGTGACGACGCATTTCAAGGGCAAAGTCTTTCTTTAGCTCAACGAGCCGCTCGTATTGCGAGACAAGAAATAGACGCGTTCGTCACTGAGCAAGAGGCACAAGAAAAAAACACACCGCTACTTGCCGGCTGTATTCCACCTGCATTCGGCTCATATCGCCCCGACTTGTTCGATAAAAGCCAGGTTGAAAACATTTTACGTCCCTTGATAACAGGCCAGCAAGATGACGTTGATTTTTGGCTAATTGAAACCGTATCTTCAATAGAAGAAGCCAATGCCGTTGTCTCTATACTAAGAGAATATTCTACCTTACCCATTTGGCTTTCTTATTCTCTTGCCAACAGACATAGCGACTCAGAAACGCCTAAGCTTCGCTCTGAAGAGCCATTGGCCCACATTGCTGCAACACTTGATGGTGTGGATGCGGTTTTATTTAACTGCTCTCAACCAGAAGAAATGGAAGACGCCATTGCAATGACCCGCAAGATGAACAGTGGCATACGCATCGGTGCCTACGCCAACAGCTTCTCTGAGCGCAACCGTCAACATGAGGCTAATGCACTGCTTTCATCACTGCGCAACGATGTAACCCCAGAACAATACTTACATTATGCAAAAACGTGGGTTAGCGCGGGAGCATCCATCGTTGGGGGGTGCTGCGGAATTGGCCCTGAACATATAGAAGCATTATGGGACTATTTCAAAAATCCTTCTTTCCCCCTTCCCAGAAAAAAGAAAGCAGAGTCTCCTCGCATTCTCTAGACAATAAGAGGCCAGGATCAAAAAACGCCCTTATGGGGCGTTTTTTCACACAGAGCGTGCTAGCTCTTTAGGTTTTTATCCAGAAAGTTAATTAACCCCTGATAGAGCTCTCGCCTATCTCCCTCATCGAAGACACCGTGCCCCGCCTGGGAGTATTGAAGATACTCTGGCGGGTTACCTGCCCTAATAAGCGCTTGAGAAAGTGCCTCTGAGTTAATTTCTGGCACTCGTCTATCTTTAGAACCGTGAATAAGCATTACATTCGCTTTGATTTTATCTGCATGGTACAGGGGCGAGTAGGCTTTAAGTTGCGCTTTGTCGTTACCCAGCACTTTCTGCAAATAGGCTTTACCGCCCCAGTTATTAGGGATATCACTTTGCGTAAACATGTATTGTAAATCATAGATGCCTACATACCCTATTGTACACTCGTAAAGGTCTGGCTCTTTCACCGCAGACATAAGCGCCGCGTACCCGCCGTAACTTGCTCCGTATGCACAAACGTTGTTTCCATCTACGTACTCTTTATCTATGGCCCATTTCACAGAGTCGTTAATATCATCAATCATCTTACCGCCCCACTCGCGATAACCTAATCTCTTGTATCTTTCTCCATAACCATCACTGCCGCGAAAGTTCACTTGCAAAACTGCGTAGCCACGGCTGGCTAAAAGCTGTGTTTCGCTGTTGTAGTCCCAGAAATCTCTGGTACCGCTTTGATGCGGGCCTCCATGGATCATAACCACTAGAGGAGGCTTTTCCTCACTTGATTGCTTTGGAAGGGTCAGGTAGCCATTAATTGTTTCGCCATCTGATACTTCAACGCTAATCGGCTTCATCGGCGCTAATAATCTGGGGTCTATCCACGAGCTATTTGCCCATATAAATCGTGCGGCGAGCGTTTCACTATCAAACAAGTAGTATTCACCAGGATTTACATCGCTGCGTACATGCACAAGTAATGTTTTCCAGTCTCGAGTGTGGCTGGCGATAACAACAGTTTGACCTTCAAAGGCATCGGCTAATAGTTTGTGTATTTTGCTTGTTCTGCTTTCTTCCGTGGCGTAAACGTACTGAGATTTGCCCGGGTAGGTGATACCCACAGCTGGTAAACCACCGTTATCGAGGACAATTTGCTCGATATCAGTATTGTGTTCATCAAAGATTCTACTGTGCTCACCGGTCGACAAATTGAGCTTGAAATGTGTATAAATACCCTCTTCACCGGTAAACCCAGACATATAAACATATTGTTCGTCTTCACTAAGACCTCGTGGAATTACGTCTTCGCCAACGTTGAAAGCGTCTTCTAAATTTATCCATTCACTGTCGTTATCTTCTCTGTAAGCAGCATGAAAATTACCATTCTCATCTTCCCACTTCATAAAAACCACTTGACCATTTCTGGTTGCTAGAGCACTGCTGCGTTTGTGCGGTAAAACATCTATTTTTCGTTTTCTGCCAGACATAATGTTGAGCTTACTTATGATGGCAGGCTTAACACGGTTGTTATAATAAGTATTACCATTCATATCCCACGGATACTCGGCAATTAGGATGTACCGGTCATCATTTTCTAATAGACTTAGAACTTCTTGACTGGCTAAGCTATCGTCCTTGTTTGTAATTCGAGTGCCTGTTTGCTCGTCGCTTGCTCGATACCCGTAGAGCATTTCTCGTCTGCCACCATCAAGATTCATAGCAAATAGTTCACCCGTAGGCACAGGTCTATCAAAAGAGAACTGCTTTTCGGCATACTCGAACACAAGACGCTCGTTATTTACCCAGGTTACAGTATGAATGATATCGTTATTTGGTGGGCGCACACCGCCGACAATTTGCATATCTTCGGTGGCTAAGATACCCAACATCACCTTATTGTCTAAGCGTACTCGGGCCGCTAAATGCTTACCGTCCGGGGAAAGCTGAAGGTCGAGGTAGTCACCGTGTTTGATAAAATATTCGAGGGGCAGTTCATCGTTTGCAGAAATAAATAAAGAATAAAAGACCAACATGGCCCCTAAAATCCGTCTCATAATTGTCCTTTTGACTTAGTAGAAAAGCGTATTACGGGTTTGACGTTACATCACAACTATCGTGTTTTCAATCACAGTCATAAACCACGAACAATATTTAATGTTATATTTTTTAACAAGTTATGACTGTAATTCATTGCACAATGTTGTTTCAAAACCCCGTTTTCACTACCGTGTCACCACGTTTTTTGCACCTTTCAGCAACGCTTCTTTGTCTATTTTATTAGGCACTTCAACGCCGCGCCTTGCCGCGGGTCGAGCTTCAATACTGTTTTTCCAACGAATGAGATTATCTAGCCCGTCAATGCTGGCTCCCGACCACTCGTAGGTTCTTACCCAGCACCAGTTTGCCATATCAGCAATACTGTAATCGTCAACCAAGTACTCGTGGTTGGCGAGGTGACCATCTAACACTGTAAACAGTCGACGCACTTCGTTTTGATAGCGATCGATAGCTATGGGCATTTTCTCTTCTAGGTATCGATAGAAAACATTGGCTTGTCCCATCATCGGCCCTACGCCGCCCATCTGAAACATCAACCATTGCAACACTTTGCTGCGCCCTCTCGCATCACTTGGTAAAAACATACCGGTTTTTTCAGCTAGGTAAATCATTATGGCGCCAGATTCGAAGACCACGTGGTCGTCTTCACTTTTATCCACAATTACCGGTATGCGACCGTTAGGGTTTTTAGCAAGAAACGATGCCGTTTTCTGTTCGCCCTTCAAGAGATTAACAGGCACAACAGAGTATGCTAATTCCATTTCTTCCAGTGCTACGGAGGCCTTCCAGCCATTCGGTGTTGCTGCTGTATATAAGTCAATCATTAGGCTTTGGCACTCGCTCTGCTATTCATACTGTCATACCAACGAAGAAGGTTGGTTTGTTCATCTTTAATTCTAATATCAACAACCCGGGCAAAATCGATGGCACATAGGGCGGTAATGTCCGCAATTGAGAATGTGTCCCCGGCAATAAAGGTGTTAAGTTCTAATCTGCGTTCCAGAATATTGAGATACTTAGACGCATTAATACCCGCTTCCTTGCCATATTCGGGGACTGGAACCATACGATCTTTAAAATAGCCTGTGGTGTGCTGAAAACACATGCCAACTTGAAGCATAAGAGCCAGCTCTACTTGCCGTTGCCACATTGCTATCGTGCCTTTTTCAAGTGCACTACTTCCCATTAATGATGGCTCTGGATGAAGCGCTTCAAAATAGGTACAAATTGCATCTGTTTCTGCAATGCATGTTCCATCGTCAAGCTCAAGAATAGGTATTTTACCAAGGGGGTTTTTCGCACGCATTTCAGCGCTTAAGTTTTCACCTTTTTGGATATCAACCTGAACATAGTCCATATCGATACCTTTTTCGGCGAGAAACATGCGAACGCGACGTGGATTAGGAGCAGACTTCGTTTCGTAAATTTTCATACTTGTAGGGCCTTGTTTGTTTTAAGTAGATTAGAACTTAGTAAAACCGGGATCAAATCACTCTAAATTAAGGTGAGTCTATTCAGTCACTGAATGGTTATACCTGTTTGCCCAATCGTTAATTGTTGCTATTCACCACTACTCTAAGACGCTTAATTTCATTTTCTGTAAAATCCGAGGTCTCATATTCACGTATCAAATTACTGTATTCTTCCTTTGAAAGATTAGCGCTTTGTAGCTTTCTAACATGAGCGCGGTAATCTTCTACTTTTTGTTCCCACGCGCCCTGCTTTTCCCACAATGTATTAAAGCGCTCGGCCACTTCATAACCAAATTCAGCGCTTATTGCGCTAAAGCGAGAATTGTTATCACGGTATTGCTGCTTTATTTGTTGAATTCTATGCATATCAACCGTTGGTTTAAAGGCTTCGCTATCACTTGCAACAGCGAGAGATTCGACGATGGTATTCTTTTTTTCCTTGCGAGTAAGGGTGCTGTCTTGGGCTATGGCAAGCCTTGCTAGTGCATCGTCGTCGGAGGCTGCATCACTGCCAAACAAATATTCATACTCTCGATGACTGAAAAACTGCCGTCGTAAATCATACCGAGCATCCAGCTTTTCCTGAACGCTTTTGAATGACGCCTGAGCCGTATTTATTTCCACATCTTCGCTGGCTAATGCCACTTTGTAGTTAACAAAACGGGAAAATAAGTCCACTGCGTAATCATGAGTATCTTTGGTATGTAGCGATTCACTGTGGGTCACATAGGCAATTTGTACGGCCAGAGGCGCTTGTTCAGCGTGTTCTGCAATAAAGAGCTCGAATCTATCCTTAACCCAAATATTTAGCATAAATGGAATGAGATTTTTGGCATTTTCACCTTCAACTGTGGATGAGGCTGCCTGACTTGCAACCGTGCTTTTTAAAGCAGCGGGAAACGATGGGGATGCGCCATTGTTAGCGGTATCTTGTGAGCCTGAAGTCGTCGCCACAAAAGCTTCTGTATCGCTCTGTGTTGTAGCAACCGTCAATAACACAACAATGATAAGGAGGACAAATAGCCCCCCTCCTATAACTGCCGCTTTCACTACAGCCCTTGACGTTTCAGTCTGTTAGCCTGCTGCACGAACACATTCACTGGGTTGGTTTCAAACCAGTGGGTAATACCAAAACTTTGATTAACCTCATCGAGATGGTTCATTCTGTAGTTATCTCGCAGTACTTTGCCTAAGTGAGAGCTACAGGTAGCCACTAATCCATCATTGGCTTCGTTAAATGCAGTGCCGGTAATGGCTAAGAAAGGATCGACAACGTCAAGTGCATTGGTAAATGTTTTACCTCCACTCCATGAATAATAATACACGCCATTTTCCGCCAGCATTTTGCCATCATTTCTGCAGTACGCCGATGGCATACCCTCTGGGTAGCGTTGATTAAATCTCACGGTTTCATCCGTTGATAGCGAATTTAACGCAGCAATAGCGTCGGTGGGTTTGTCTCTAGGATCTGACCCCGAGGCAAATTCAATAATGTTGGCAAATGCGTTAACAACAACCCCAGCAGCATCTTCTTGAAAAGAGTCTTCAGCAATAGCATTACGCAGTTGGTCTGCTACCTTACTGCCCCAATTCACACCGCCTACTGAGCTTACTGAAGCAACCTTATCTGGTGCAACGCTTGCCGCATAGCGTGCAGTTGGGCCGCCGTGGCTGTGCCCAATCAAATTCACTTTTTCAGCGCCTGATAATGCAAGCACTTCGTCTATATAATTTAGCAACTGCTCACCACGCACTTCCGTTGAGTTTGCAGGTGATACTTCGGCAATGTAAACAACGGCACCATTGCGTGTTAGCTTTTGCGGTACTTTGTAGAAGTAATCGACAAATAAGATATCTTCAAACCCAAATAGACCATGTACTAGCACTATAGGGTATTTCGTTTTCGCGTATGTGGATGCTGAAGCATGGCTGGCAAATGCCATGCAAATTACAGCTATTAGTAGTGACACTCTTTTCATTATTTTCATGTGTTCCCCTTTTATCGAACGAATTAGCATCGTATCAACCTTTAATCTCATTGAGCCGTCTGTATGAACGGCAAACTCTTTAAACAGGTCCGTGGTCAGACCTTTGTTAAAACTATGTAAATTCAATGTAAAGATCAAGCATGCGAAAGAATGGCTAATATGCGGAAAAGGTATATTTGAAGTTATTTACGATATGCAACAGAGGTGAGTATCTAATAATCAGTAAGTTATAAAAATTTAAGCGTATGACTATCCATACTATTTTTAGTATGGATAGTCACCATTCGTGGTGAGCATACTCATTAGAGTAAACTGCCAATTATTACGAAAAGTGTAACGTCAGCTGTGTTTAGAACGAAGAGTACTAAAGCTGCTGCTGATTAGCATAAGCCTGAATATAATTCACCGCGAGGCTTGATGTAGTATGCCACGTAGAAGTGAACGGATTGAGTTTCATGCCCACTTGATGCTGTACTTTAAAGTCGTCACCCACCCAATTAATAAGCTCTTTAGGGGTGACAAACTTACGCCAGTCATGGGTACCTATAGGCAGGTAGCGCATAATGTATTCAGCGCCAACAATAGCAATGACGAAACTTTTCACCGTTCTGTTTAGCGTCGCTAATATTAGCAGTCCACCGGGTTTTACCATGCTAGCGCACTCATTGATTAGCTGCTTTTGATCTGGCACATGTTCAACCACCTCTGCATTAATCACCACGTCAAACTGTCGACCCTCTTTAACGACCTCGCTAGAGAGTTGATGGCGGTATTCCACATCCACATTACTTTGCTTAGCGTGACGTTTAGCCACCTGTACGCTTACTGCGCTGGCATCAATTCCCGTGACCGCGGCTCCTTTTGACGCTAGTGGTTCACTGATTAGGCCGCCGCCACTGCCAATATCAATGATTGATAGGTTAGAAAAGGGCGTCGAGCTCTCTTGGCATGTAAAGTGTGAGCGTATTTGAGACTCAATAACCTCAAGTCTCGCTTTGTTAAAGTCTAGCGCCGTTTTAAATTTACCTTTTGGATCCCACCAGGTTTCAGCAAGTGCATCAAATCTAGCTATTTCCTCTTGAGAAAAGTTGACGTTCCCGCTTTTGGTGCTTTTATCCAACATGTATGTGTTACCTCAAGTTCGTATTTCGAAAAGCATGTTTCGAAACCCGTATTTTGAAAAGCGTATTTTGAGAAGCGTATCTCAAAAAGCGTATCTCGAAAAAAGGAGTGTACAAAAAGGGGTTATCAACATGATGTGTAAAAAGGGATGCATCCCTTTTTACACAAAACCGTATACACTCTAGATTTATTAGATACGCAAATAGCGAGGTATTTGATTTTGGCGAATGCAAAAAATGTTTATGGCAGACCGCTTCAGCTTTGCTGCGGCAACGCCGGTTTTACGAGAGAAGGCTTTTGCTATGTGCCTTCGGCTGATGTAGGCAATCATAGCGTATGTGCAGTAGTAACAGATGAGTTTTTACAATTCTCTTTGCGCCAGGGTAATGACCTTATAACGCCGTGGCCGAGCATGGAATTTTCGGGCCTACTTGCGGGCGACAGATGGTGTTTATGTGCAAGTCGATGGCTACAAGCTTATGAAGCTGGTGTGGCACCTACCGTGCGTCTAGAGGCTACACATGAAAAGGCGTTGGACGTTATTCCGCTAGCGATACTTGAAGAGTATGCAGCAACGTAATTTCATCGAAAACTGACACGTTAAAAACATGTCTTTCTCGAAATGTAGCATTATCAGTTTGTATAAAGCATAAAAAATTAAGGCGCTTGTTAGCGCCTTAATTATAGCTTTACAATTACTGCGGCGTTCGCAACACCATGAGTCGAGTCTCTGACATATCCTCGATGGCGTAACGTATGCCTTCTCTGCCCAAGCCAGAGTCTTTCACTCCGCCATAAGGCATATTATCGACGCGCCAGCTTGGTACATCGCCAATGACAACACCACCAACATCTAGCTCGTTCCACGCCTTATGCGCTTTATAGATATCTCGAGTAAATACACCAGCCTGCAGTCCGTAACGACTGTTATTAACTTCATCTAGCGCCTCATCATAACTATCAAAGGAATAGAGCACAGATAGCGGACCAAAGGCTTCTTCCGCGCTAGCATCACAGTCTTTCGGTACCCCCTCCATTACTGTAGCATCAAGCATGGCACCGTCTCTGGTACCGCCACACAGAATTTTTCCGCCTGCTTTTTCAGCGTCGATAATCCAGTCGTGAAGTCGCTCTGCCTCGCCCTCAGAAATCATTGGCCCAATAAAGGTATCTTCACTCGACGGGTCTCCACTCACTAACGATTTTACTTTTTCAACGAAGCGCGCCTTAAAATCATCATAAATGGCGCTGTGTACCAGTAGCCTTTGCACACTGATACAGCTTTGACCTGACTGATAGTATGCACCAATAATAATACGCTCTACGGCATCATCCAGGTCGGCATCCTCATCTACAATGCACGCAGCGTTACCACCTAGTTCTAACACTACCGGCTTTTTACCCGCCTTGGCCTTGAGGGCCCAACCTACATCTGGTGACCCTGTGAAGCTAAGCAGTTTCAAACGCTCGTCTGTTGTAAAAAGGTCTGCACCATCTCTGCTGCATGGCAGAATGGAAAACGCACCTTTGGGCAACGCGGTTTCAGCTAGCACTTCGCCAATAATAAGTGCGCCGATGGGCGTGCGTGACGCTGGCTTAAGCACAAATGTACAACCCGCTGCAATAGCGGGGGCCACCTTATGCGCCGCTAAATTAAGAGGGAAGTTAAAGGGCGAAATAAACGAACATGGGCCTATTGGCACCTTCTTCGTCATACCTTGATACCCTTTAGCTTTAGCTGAAATCTCTAAATTAACCACTTCGCCGTTAATGCGAACCGATTCCTCAGCAGCAATTTTAAACGTGTCGATAAGGCGACTTACCTCGCCTTTAGCATCTTTAATTGGCTTGCCCGCTTCTATACACAGCGCTTGTGCAAGCTCATCGGCGCGCTCTTGAAACCGCTTTACGCAATGCTCTAGCACTGCTTGGCGCTCATAAGGTGCCATTGCGGTCATTGCTGGCTGAGCGGCTTCTGCCGCCGCAATGGCCTTATCGATGGTATCGGCGTCAGCGATGGCAACCTGAGTGGCTACCTCGCCTGTATATTTGTTTGTCACGTCAAGATTAGTATTAGCGTAACACGCCTCGCTTGCGAGATAGTACGGATAGCTTTCCTTTAACATATCGGCTCCTTATGTTTTGCTTTGCTGTTTTAACCTGCTGTTCTAATACGCTGCATCAGCGCGCAATATCACAACTTAGCGCTAAGTTCTTTAATGGTATGATTGAGCGTTTCATCGTTCATGCTGTAATCAATGGGGCAATCAATAATGTGAACGCCCGGGGTCTGTAAACAGCGCTCAACCATGGGAATAAGTACGTCGGTATCATCCACTCTCCAGCCCTGCGCACCATAGCTTTGAGCATATTTAACAAAGTTAGGGTTACCATAATCCAACCCAAATTCGTCGAACGCCATGTTGGCCTGCTTCCATTTGATCATGCCGTAGGCGTCATCTCGTAAAATGATCACCACGAGATCAAGTTTAAGCCTTACGGCGGTTTCTATTTCTTGGCTATTCATCATAAAACCGCCGTCGCCACATACACTTAACACGGGAACGTCTGGATTCACTAATTTTGCAGCCATGGCAGATGGTAATCCTGCGCCCATACTGGCTAACGCATTGTCGAGCAACAGGGTATTGGGGTGATAAGCGGGATAATTACGAGCAAACCAAATTTTATAGATACCGTTATCAAGGGTGACAATGCCGTTGTCGGGCATCACCTTTCTAATATCTCTCACAAAGCGCTCTGGCAATATTGGAAAACGATTGTCGTCTTCGGCCTCTGCACGATGATGCACATAAGCTTCATGAACGTCTTTGTAAAAATCGAGCTTCCAGTCTTCTTGCGGCGTAATTTCTTCTTTGATTTGCCAAATGCTATTAGCAATGTCGCCCACAACTTCAAGCTGCGGGAAGTACACAGGGTCCACTGCAGCGGGGTCGAAGTTAACGTGAATCACTTTTTTATCGTTGTGATGCATAAAGAAGGGCGGCTTCTCTACCACATCATGGCCTACATTAATAATAAGGTCTGCACGTTCGATAGCACGGTGTACAAAGTCCCCGTCCGATAGTGCCGTGTTGCCGGCAAATCGCGGGTCGCTCTCGTTAAGCACGCCCTTACCCATTTGCGTGGTCACAAATGGAATACAGGTTTTATCCACAAATTCTCGGAGCATTTTAGCGGTAAGCTTTCGGTTAGCACCGGCACCAATTAATAGCAGTGGCGACGTTGCATTTTCTATCATGGATACCGCAGAAGACACCGCTTTATATTCAGCAATAGGTCGTCTTGCCACACTTGGCTCTAAGAGGTGCGCGGTAGTTTGTTCTGCAGCAATGTCTTCCGGTAGTTCAATGTGAACCGCACCAGGTCGCTCTTGGTGAGCCAGTCGAAATGCTTCCCTCACCGTTGAGGGTATTCTGTCACCGCTTACCACCTGCGTGGTAAATTTGGTGATAGGACGCATCATGTCCACTATATCGATGACTTGAAAGCGCCCCTGCTTGCTGGTTTTAATAGGTTTTTGGCCCGTTATCATCAACATGGGCATAGCGCCAAGTTGCGCGTAGGCAGCGGGAGTGACTAAATTCGTTGCTCCTGGGCCAAGTGTGGCCAGACACACCCCTACCTTACCGGTTAATCGCCCGTAGGTAGCGGCCATAAAGCCAGCACCCTGTTCGTGTCGCGTAAGCACAAGCTTGATGGATGAGGAACGCAATGATTCAAGCAGGTCTAAATTTTCTTCACCTGGAATACCGAACACGTACTCAACGCCTTCGGCCTCAAGTGCCTTCACAAATAAATCAGACGCTTTCATATACCACACACTCCTTTGTTGAATTAAATTCAAATAGTGCCTATTGCTACGCACTTAAGCCAAAAATCGATTGGTGTGGCTATAACAATAGGTGAATTGTGGTGTTTGTGCCCAATGATCGTGGAATTTGTGCCTAACTATTTTGCTGTTCAGCTTCCCATTGTTCGAGCTTTTCTTTGGTGGCCGCATCTACCGATGCTTTATTCTCACTTATCCACCAGCGTTCCATTACTCGCACATTTTTTTGATTTGCTTTGTAAAACACGTCGATGATGTCGCCTACAAAGGGAATAAAGCCTAAACCAAAATCGATGGCAGAATTTTTTACCATCTGCGCAACTAAGGCGCTCGGCATACCAAGAGATTTACCAAGCCAAACAATGCGCAAAGAAACGAATAACATGAGTGCATCACCTGCACCAGGGATTAAGCCGACAATAGAATCCAAGCCAATTTTGATAGGGATGAAAGGGAGCTTAATCGCAGTATCTAATAAGTTGGCGAGCTTTTGCGCCTTCAGTAATGCCGGTGGTGCTTTAACGTCCATATTCACTCCTTTTTGGGCATACTGCCCTGATGTAAATTAACAATGAGGCATTAACACTAACATGCCCCATTTGGATGACTCAGGCCTGATACTAAACCTATATCTCGTGCCCCATGTCTTGAAGCCTATATTTTAGAGCCTAGGGCTTTAGCCAATCCTGCGCGCACCGAATTGTCAGATTCCACTGTCCAACCGTGAAGGTTTTCTTGAACAATATCAAATAGCACATCGATGTGTTCTTCGTCGCTATTTAGCGCGTCAATATATTCGTAACGCTCTCCGCCTGCTTCCATGAAGTACTCGTGGTTCTCTTCACCTATCTCTTCAATCGTTTCTAAACAGTCAGCGGAAAACCCAGGGCACATAATCTGAATTGATTTAATGCCTTGGCCGGGAAGCCCTTTTAACGTTTCATCAGTGTAAGGTTTCAACCACTCTTCTCGCCCGAAACGGGATTGAAATGTCGTCATATATTCATCATGAGATAGGCCGAGCTTTTCAGCAAGTAAGCGTGATGTTTTGTGGCATTCGCAGTGGTATGGGTCGCCATTCATCAAGTAGCGCTTGGGAATTCCATGGTAAGAAAGAATAAGCTTATCGGCACGACCGTGTTTTTCCCAGTGCGCTTTCACCTTATTAGCAAGGGCTTCGATAAAGTTGCTTCTATCATTGTAGTGGTTGATAAAACGCAGTTCAGGTAACCAACGTCTTTTCGTAAAATCATTTGCTATCGCATCGAACGTAGAGCCTGTAGTGGATGCACTGTATTGAGGATAAAGGGGCAGTACTACCAGTTTTCTCACCCCATTTTCTAACATCTTTTCAATCCTATCGCTGATGGCTGGTTGACCGTAACGCATAGCAAAATCGACAATAACATCATCGCCATACTTTTCTTTACAGCGCTGCGCTATAGCTTCTGACTGGGCCTTGGTAATCGATAATAATGGTGAGCCTTCATCTGTCCATACTGTTGAATACGCTTCTGCGGAACGCTTTGGGCGAATATTCAAAATAACCATATTTAGAATAAACCACCAAATAATACGAGGCACTTCCACAACTCGCGGATCTGATAAAAACTCTTTCAGATAGGGGCGTAGCGCTTGCTTGGTTGGTGCTTGGGGAGTGCCTAAGTTGGTCACCAGCACGCCAATTTTATCCGCCTGAGAGTGAGTAAAACCTTTATTTGATTTGTATTTCATTAAAAGCAGTCCGAAAAGTACAACGTAATGGCATTATTATACTGAATTAAGGGCCGTTGTGATCTCTTGTACGCCTATAAATACGCAATTGAGTTGATAGGATATTCAGATTAAAACAAAAAGGGCACGAGATAAAATCTCACGCCCTTTTCTGACAAACACTTATCACTTTCAGAGGTTAATTGCTAAGGCTGGTAGTAGGTTGCAGCACCTGGCCCTACCGGCATACCTAGTAAGAAGACCCATACGTAAAACAAGATAGTCCATCCAATAATAAATACCATTGAATAAGGCAGCATCATTGCGATAAGTGTACCCATTCCCAAATCTTTCTTATATCGCGCAGCCATAGCTAATATAAGCCCGAAATAACTCATCATAGGTGCGATAACATTGGTCACTGAGTCACCAATTCTATACGCCGCCTGAATAACTTCAGGCGCATAGCCAATCAGCATAAGCATGGGAACGAAAATGGGAGCGGTAACAGCCCACTGTGCTGAAGCACTGCCAAGTGAAAGATTGACCACGCCACACATCAAAATAAACAGGATAAATACGGACGGTCCATCTAAGCCTGCGGCTTGTAATAGCGCCGCGCCTTTTACAGCCAATACCGTGCCTAAGTTTGTCCATTTGAAAAATGCTACAAACTGAGCGGCGAAAAACACTAACGTAATGTATAACCCCATTGCGCCCATGCTTTTTGACATAGCGTCGATAATGTCTTTATCGCCTTTCATAGAGCCTGTCACCTTGCCATAGACAAAGCCGGGTACCGCAAAGGTAATAAAAATAAACGCAACAATGCCTTTTAAGAAAGGGGAACCTGCAACTTCGCCTGTCTCAGGATGGCGCAAGATACCATTTTCAGGAACCACCGTAAGTGCCAAAATAGCACACACTAAGGCAAATGAAATACCCGCCCAACGCAACCCTTTCTTCTCAAGGTCGGTAGGCGCATCCATTGACTGACTACCTAGGTCGATAGACGCTTCAGAAGGGTCGTATTGCCCAAGTCTGGGCTCAACCACCTTTTCGGTAACCAACGCGCCCATTGTAGCCACCACAAAGGTACTGATAAACATGAAGTACCAGTTTACTTCAGGGCCAACCGCGTAGTCTGGGTCTATCATGTGCGCCGCTGCTTCGGTTATACCAGAAAGAAGTGGGTCTACCGTACCCAGCAGCAAGTTGGCACTATACCCCGCCGATACGCCAGCAAAGGCTGCCGCCAAGCCAGCTAAGGGGTGACGACCTAGAGAATGAAATATCATTGCCGCAAGGGGAATAAGAACAACATAGCCCAGCTCAGATGCGGTATTTGACACAATACCCGCAAACACCACAGCAAAAGTCACTGCGCGTTTAGACGCATTCATCACGAGTGCGCGCATGGCCGCCGAAAGCAGCCCAGAATGCTCCGCCACCGATACGCCAAGTAGCGCAACCAATACCGTTCCAAGTGGAGCAAAACCTGTGAAGTTAGTCACTAAGCCGGTAACAATGCGCTGCAATCCCTCGGCGCTCATTAACGAGATCACCTCAATCATTCCATCAGCTTCTCGGCCCTTGGCGCCCTCAGGGCGAGGGTCGACCACAGCTAAGTCAAAATAACCGAGAATACCGCTGAGTAAGACGATAAATAGCGATAACAGTGCAAACAGGGTGACCGGGTGTGGAAGTAAGTTCCCTAACCATTCTACCGTTGCCAAAAACCGCGAAAATAAACCACCTTGTCCGCCATTATTACCGGCAGACTTTATTTGTTTGTTGTCCGTTGTCAAAACGTTCCCTCTGTCGTTATAGCGTGCCTGCTTAACATGCTCGTTGCTGGGAAGGCAAAGATGCGTTGTGTGATATGCATAAAGCAACAAAGATCACGGCGTAGTTAGCGGCACTTTTATTGTAAATTCCATGGCATTTTATCGGATTTAACGCGACTTTGGCAGAGCGAGGTATAAATGAGGTGTTTATCTTATAAAGATAACCAGAGTAAACCATTAAGATATGTCGCTAAAACAGATACTTGCCACTTTACAGCAGACACAAAAAAGCCAGCCCGAAGGCTGGCTTTTCAATGCCTAAATTGGCTTATTTAGCTTGTGATTGGTTCATATATTTGAAGAAATCACTGTCAGGCGCAATAACCATGATGTCTTGCTTACTAGAGAAACTCTTCTTATAAGCATCCATACTGCGAAGGAAGCTGTAGAAGTCTGAGTTCTTCGAGTACACGTCAGCGTATATTTGCGCTGCTAGGGCATCACCTTCGCCGCGTAACTGTCTAGCATTACGCTCGGCATCGGCAAGCATTACCGTCACTTTCGCGTCAATGTTCGCGCGAATCACTTCCGCTTGCTCTTGGCCTTCCGAACGGTGCTCACGAGCAACCGCTGCACGCTCAGCACGCATACGCTGAAAAATAGAGTTACTGACTTCTGTTGGCAGGTTAATTTGCTTCACTCGCACATCAACAATCTGTATACCCAACTCATCAGATGACGTAGACGCTTGCTCCATTGCTTGGTTCATTAGCGCTGAACGCTCGCCTGAAACAATTTGCGCAATAGTTCTAGTACCAAACTCTGAACGCAGACCGTTATTCACCTTTTGCTTTAATAATGCTTCGGCTTGTAGCTTGTTGCCACCTGTAGATAGGTAGTAACGAGCAAAGTCGTCGATGCGCCATTTCACGTATGAGTCAACAATAAGGTCTTTTTTCTCACTGGTTACAAAGCGATCCGGTGAGCCATCTAGCGTTTGAATACGCGCATCTAAACGACGCACAGAATCAATAAACGGCAGTTTAAAGTGTAAGCCTGGCGTAAATACTCGTGTCTCGCCAGTGGCTTCATCACGTTGTATTTTACCGAATTGGATCACAATAGCTCGTTCACCCTCTTTAACGGCAAACAGAGAACCCGACGCCAATAGGACTAGGAGAACGACAACAGCAATAATTATGTTTTTCATAGCGATTATCTCCCTTCTCTAAATGATTCGCCGCGCAGGCCTGATGTCGGAGTACTGTTAAGATTACGACCGCCTTCATTAGTTACCGGCATTTGTAGTCCTTCCAGCGTACTTCTCGACGTTGGCTTAGCATTCTCACGCTGACGGTCCATGATCTTATCAAGCGGTAGATACATCATGTTGTTACCGCCCTTACTGTCCACAAGGATTTTGCTAGAATTACTCAGCACTTCTTCCATTGTTTCAAGATAAATACGCTCGCGGGTTACCACAGGCGCACGCTCAAACTGAGGCAGCAATTCTTCAAAACGTGCTACTTCACCTTGGGCTTCCAACGTAACGCGTTCTTTGTACGCTTGCGCTTCTTCGTTCATACGATTGACCTGCCCACGCGCTCGTGGCTCAATTTCTCTTGCATATGCTTCAGCTTCACGGATGAAACGCTGCTCATCTTCCTGTGCCGCTATCGCGTCATCAAATGCGTCTTTAACTTGCTCTGGCGGACGGGCATCCCTGAAGTTCATATCGATGATTGATACACCCATGTTGTAGGGTTCAATGATACCTTGAAGCTCTTCCCACACACGTTGGCGAGTTAGCTCACGACCGTCTGTTAACACGTCGTCCATCTTAGAGTGACCGACTACATAGCGAATTGCACTGTCTAACGACTGGCTTAAGCTGCGATCTGGATCTTCTACTGCAAACGTCCAGCGAACAGGGTCAACAACGCGAAATTGCATTTCCATTTGAACACTGACCACGTTCTCGTCTTCTGTCAGCATTGAACCTGATGAAGATTGGTCTCTGATAGACTGAACGTCTACCGGTATCACAGAGTCGATAAACGTAGGGGCCCAGCGTAAACCTGGCTCCACTTGTTTATGATACTCTCCAAAACGCAAAACAACGCCTTGCTCAGCCTCTCTAATTGTGTAAAAGCCGCTTATAATCCAAATGGCTATGAGTAGCCCAGCTAAAATACCAGCACCGATACCGCCTAGGCTTTTACCTGAACCGCCACCATTGCCACCTGATTTACCAAACTTACCGAATAAGTTTTTAAATACATCATCTAAATCTGGGGGACCTTGCTCTCGGCCTCCGCGATTCTTCCACGGGTCGTTTTTATTGCCACCCGGCTCATTCCAAGCCATGCTGATACTCCATAGATTACAGTTTTATTTTTTAAGTTCGCATGCATTATCAACGCTTTCGCACTGATTAATGTCGCACAACATACTCTGATATTCCGTTTTCTAGACGCTTTTCAAGTCTATTCCAATCGGCAGCTGGCATTCTCACATCCACTACCCAATCGCCCTGATTGTCATACTCTTCGTTGGAAATGCAGTTAAGCTCGTAAAGCACTCCACGAAGACGGCTATGTGCCGGAGGTATCTTCAAGGTATAATTTACCATGCTTTTGGCTAGGCATTCGGTGAGTGCTTGACCAAGAAGCTCAGTACCCTCACCAGATTGGGCTGATAGCCACACTCGGGTTGGAATACCTTCCTCGTTTCTTTCTATACGCGGTTCGACATCGTCTAGTTTATCAATCTTATTACAGATTAGTAATTGTTGTATCTCGCCTGCGTCAATTTCTTCTAAAACGTTATTAACTTCATCCATCGTCTCACGATATTTGGCATCTGCAATATCGACGACGTGAAGCAATAGATCAGCCTCTTGGGTCTCTTGCAGCGTCGCTTTAAATGCGGCAACAAGGTCGTGGGGAAGATGACGGATAAAACCAACCGTGTCGGCAAGAATAGCCGGCCCAACATCCTGCAGATCAATTTTCCTGAGTGTAGGGTCAAGGGTGGCAAACAACTGGTCGGCAGCGTAGACGTGTGAATCTGTAATGGTATTAAACAGTGTCGATTTACCCGCATTTGTATAGCCAACTAAGGATACCGTTGGTATTTCGGCTCGTTTGCGCGAACGTCTTCCTTGTTCACGTTGTTTCTGAACCTTTTCTAACCGGCGTAGAATGGCTTTAATACGCCCGCGTAATAAGCGACGATCAGTTTCTAACTGCGTTTCACCCGGCCCGCGTAATCCTATACCCCCTTTCTGGCGCTCAAGGTGAGTCCAGCCTCGTATTAAACGAGTAGAGATATGGCGTAGCTGTGCTAGCTCCACTTGAAGTTTACCTTCATGAGTTCTAGCGCGTTGGGCAAAGATATCGAGTATTAGACCTGTTCTGTCTAATACTCTGCATTTACACACAGCCTCGAGATTTCGCTCCTGTGAGGGAGAGAGGGAGTGATTGAAAATAACTACGTTGGCATCGTGTGCCTTAACAGCAGCAGCTATTTCCTCTGCTTTACCTGATCCGACGAAGAATTTTGCATGGGGTGCACTGCGCGAGGTAGTAATAACCTCAACGGCATTGACACCGGCTGAAGACACAAGTAGCTCAAGCTCACTTAAGTCTTCTTTGCTGTTCTCATCAGAAAAATGTATATGAACAAGTACAGCCTGTTCACCGGCTTCATAACGGTCAAACAAGCGCGTTACCTTTTAGTTTATTCAGTTTTAGTATTTTCGGAATCTCCTGTTGTGCTTGGCATTGTGATAGCACGTGCTGGAACAACGGTTGAAATTGCATGTTTGTAAACCATTTGGCTCACTGTGTTCTTCAGTAAAATAACAAATTGATCGAAAGACTCAACTTGTCCCTGAAGTTTAATTCCATTTACCAGATAAATAGATACTGGGATACGTTCCTTGCGCAAAGCGTTCAAGAATGGGTCTTGTAAAGATTGCCCTTTAGCCATTTGTAATCCTTAGTTTTTATTATTAGCGGGCGCTGTTTCACTCCGCCTCACGTCTATTGTATACCACACTCAATCGTTTAGAGTGTGACTCGTGCTGCAATTTTAGTCAATTTATCGTTAGCAAATGTGTCTAACCACGTCACATCTTGCCAACCACGTAACCAAGTAAGCTGTCTTTTGGCAAGCTGCCTAGTCGCAATGATGCCGCGTTCACGCATATCATCGTAACTAAGTTGTCCTTCAAAGTACTGCCACATCTGCCTATACCCCACAGATCGAATAGAAGGTAACTCGTCAGAAAGATCACCTCGCTCGTATAACTTTTTTACTTCGTCTTCAAAGCCTTCAGCAAGCATTAAGTCGAACCTGCGCTCTATTCGCTCATGTAGTATAGATCTATCTTCAGGCGCTATAGCAAACTGGGTTATCTCATAAGGGCACTTTGTACCCTCTTGCTGCTGCCAGTGAGTCAGGGTTTTTCCTGTACTGCGATAGACCTCTAGCGCTCGCGTGATACGTTGAGGATCGTTTGGATGAATTCTTTCTCCGCTTACCGCATCGACATCCTTGAGTTCGTTATGTAAATGCGTCCATCCTGACGCTTGTGCTTCACGGTTAATCTGCTCGCGAATAACTTCGTTTGACTTAGGTAGTGACGAAATTCCATTTATCAAGGCATTAAAGTACATCATTGTACCTCCTACCAACATGGGTAGCTTGCCACGACCATGTATTTCACCAATAAGTCGCGTTGTATCGTTCACAAATTGCGACACCGAATAACTTTCAGCGGGGTCGATTATGTCGATAAGGTGATGGTGAACCACCGACTGTTCTTGCTCAGTGGGTTTCGCCGTACCTATGTTCATGCCTTTGTAAACCAAGGCAGAATCAACGCTGATAATCTCGCATTCAGTGTGCTTAGCAACATCTAGTGCCAAAGCCGTTTTGCCTGATGCCGTCGGACCCATTATTGCTAATACAGGAGAAGCAGTTTCTATGCCAATAGACATATTATTCTCCCCACGCTTTTAGTATGTCGTTTATCGAGCGCACTTTAGCAAATTGCTCAATATATTCCCATTGTTTAGACAGACTTTGCTGCTCCAACCAGTACCATACTGCGGCTGACGATTGTTCATCAATATCTTCATTTGGAATAACGACCTTATCGCCGATGCTTTGTGGCGTTGTTAGTGAAGCACACAGCAGGTGTTCGAACCACTTTATCCAAGGCAAATGTCTGCAGCCTGCCGGCACTTGTTGCAAGCGATATTTCCCCGCCACTTTGTTGATGTCAAAGTGCAGTTGTGACAGCACGTCTAGCGTAGATTGGGAGACCTCGTCGGCATGAATAGCCACCGGCATTAGCAAGGGCTGTTCATGCTGAGCCTTACAGAATAACTCTGTTAACCATAACCCAATGAGGTTTTCTGCAGAGAGTAGGAATACGCTATCCTGTTTTGGATACACTCTGTGCATGGCGGTAAGACTTGTGTACGCCAGCCCGTTTAAGCCACTTTCGTTTTGGTTTAGGCCGTTTTGGCTTAGCCCGCTTTGATCAAGCCCGCTCTCGTTTAACCTGTCTTTATTTGGCGTCATTAGGGCGTTGAAGCCAGCCTGATAAGCCGCAGAGGGCCCTTTACTTTGCCGTTGAAATTGTGCCATTCGGTTAGGTGAAGACGACTCGCTTCTTCCGCCAGCACTTGGCGTACCTTCACCTACTCTATCTGGATACGAGTGAGATGGACCTGTATGCAATTGATGAGCAGAACCCGAATTATCACTGGCTTGGGCATTCTCAGTGCGGGTATTCTCAATGCGTGAATTGGCTGTATCTAACGGACGAATATAGCCATGCTCCACTTTAGGGTTCATATAATCAAAAGGTTGTTCGCCGCCAATTTGGCTCTCGCCATGGTGCTGGTAATTGGGGCCGTCGGGGTCGCTGGTGTCGTTATTCAGCGCGTTTAATGCATCGCAAACGCTTTTACATATAAAATCATGTACTAGGCGACTTTGTTGAAATCGCACTTCGTGTTTTGCGGGATGAACGTTTACGTCGACATCTTTTGGATTCAAACTCAGGTAAACAACAAAACTGGGTTGCTCAACCACGCCCCACACGCTTTCATAGGCTTGGCGAATAGCGTGAGTAATAAGCTTATCTCGCATTCCTCGACTATTTACAAAGCTAAACTGACAGTCGTTGCTGCTTCTTAGCATAACTTCATTGCCTAGCCATGCATCAATAATCAATCCGTCGTACTGCGTATTAATATGCACTGCATTTTGAATAAATTTTTGACCCACTACTGCAGCAATACGACGCTCCATACTGCCCGCTTTATCAGCGATATACCGCTTAATGACTTTGTCGTTATGCCTAAGAATGAAAGAGACGTGAGGGTAGCTCAACGCGACACGTTTAATCACATCTTCAATATGTTGAAATTCAGTTTTTTCCGTTCGTAAAAACTTGCGCCGGGCCGGCGTATTATAAAACAGATCAGCGACATCGATTGTGGTACCCACAGGGTGCGCAGCTGGTCTAACCGCCACCGACATATCTCTACCTTCACAATAAGCTTCCCATGCTTCGCTTTGCGACTGTGTTTTAGATGTAAGCGTTAGACGCGTTACTGAGCTAATACTCGCGAGCGCTTCACCACGAAAGCCCAGTGAAAGAATTTGTTCTAAATCGTCCAGCGTCGATATTTTACTGGTTGCGTGGCGACTCAATGCAAGTTGTAGTTCGTCTTTTGCAATACCGCTGCCGTTGTCTTTAATGCGAATTCTTTTATGCCCGCCCTTTTCAATATCGATCTCAATTTTTGTAGCACCAGCATCGACACTGTTTTCGAGCAGTTCTTTTACAACAGACGCAGGCCGCTCTACCACTTCACCAGCGGCAATTTGGTTTGCAAGTTGGGGCGATAAAAGCTGTATTGGCAAGGAAACCTCTGTCTTGAAAATAAATAGGCGTTGTTTTGTTAATCAAGCATCGCGATGGCGAATAATGAACAACGAATAAAAAGTATTGTTTCTTAGGTACTGGGGATAGTTAACACTTGCCCGATGCGCACAACATCGTTACGCAAGTTGTTCGCTGCTTTAATACTGCTCACTCTTACGTTGTAACGCTGAGCCAATAACGATAGCGACTCTCCGGAGCGAACACGGTGGGTTCGATTTTTTGCTTTTTCAGCAGCCCACAATGTCCCATCTGGAGGAACCTGTCTAAAGTAGCGCTTAGCCGCATTGAACATTGCTTTTGCTAATCGCTCTCGATATTTAGACCAATTGAGATTCTTTTCTTCTTGAGGGTTTGAAATAAACCCAACTTCTACCAAAATTGAGGGGATATCTGGTGATGTTAACACCGCCAAACTCGCAGCCTGCGGCTTGCGCTTGTGTAAAGACGTTACGGCTTTCAACTCTTCTATGACTTTGTTGCCTAAATCGTGGCTTGTTGCCATGGAATGATCCATAGAAAGCCCCAAGATAGTTTCCGCTAGATAGCGCTCACTAGACTTATCACTAATGACTTCGGCGGCACCACCGAGCAATTCCGAGTGCCGCTCGGTTCTCTCCATCCAGCGTCCTAGTTCTGTATCAGCTCTTCGCATGGACAGCACCCATACCGAGCCGCCGCGAGGCTGTGGCTGGGTAAAGGCATCAGCGTGAATGGAGATGAGTAAATCCGCTTTTTTCTGTCGTGCAATTTCTGGGCGCTTATTGGGTGAAAGGTAATAATCGCCAGTGCGCGTCATAATCGCGCGCATACCATCTTCTGCATCGACCATAGCTTGAAGCCGCTTGGCAATGCTCAGGGTTATGTGTTTTTCAAACGAGCCAGCGGGACCGATTGAGCCAGGGTCTTGTCCGCCATGCCCCGCATCAATGGCAACGATAATGTCGCGGTCGCGCGTACTGCTAGATTCATCAATAACCACACGCTGCTTGGAAGACGAGGTGGCTGAAGAGGAAGCAGGCTTTTGTGCAACTTCGGGCGCACTATCGGCTAAATCAAGCACAAGTCTATGGCCGTAGGACTTATTTGGCGCTACTGCAAACAATGAGGGTTCGGCATTGCGGTTTAGCTCTACGACAACACGTGCAGAACTTGCGCGTTTAGGTGTTGAATACCGTAACTTTCGCACTAGGCTGCCACTATTTTTAACCGAAGAAAGTTTGAACGTACTCGCCGTGTTTTTTAAATCGATAACCAACCGTAGCGGCTTTTTGAGTGTGAAATAAGTAAAATCCGGTGCAGTATCTACATCAAAAACAATACGTGTCTTGGCAGCATCTGGCGACACTCTCACATCATTGATGGTATTTTGTGCAGCACTGACAGCATGCGTCATCAGACACAACATTAAGACCGATATTATACTGCGCACCATAATTTGCCTTTACGTCTTCACTCTCACGTGGATTACACAAGATGTGATTTTATCGTTTTTATATACGTTTACATTGCTGGAGCAGCTTTGCACCAAGTGCAGATTTTGACTCTAGAACAAACTGCCTACCCGATGGCGTTGCATTTATATTAATCACTAAGTCAGGGGATGCCAAGTACTCTCCCCCCTTTTGTGACCATTCAACAAGCGCAATCGAATCACCGCCAAAATAATCGCGTATGCCCATGAATTCTAATTCTTCAGGGTCTGACAACCGATATAAATCAAAATGATATATATTGACGCTGTCTAACTCATAAGGTTCAACCAGTGTATAGGTAGGACTTTTAACACTACCTGAATGACCAAGTGCTTGAATAAAATAACGGCTAAATGTGGTTTTTCCAGCGCCGAGGTCGCCATTGAGAAAAACGACCACATTAGCGGGCAATTGGCTAGACACTGCTTGAGCAAGGTCTTGGGCTAGTAGCGATGTATCGTCAACATCGCTGGCAAAATAGGAGGACTGCGGGTAAGACATCTACGTTATTCCACTAAAACTAAACTATGCAGTAAATATCTTACAAACCGCAACTCATGAGGGCTTTGATGCTAAAGCACTTATTTGTGGTTTATCAAGCTACGAACCGCATCATAAAAATCACTCGCTATCATACCACGTTGTCCATGCTGTTGGGCAATATCGTCACCCGCTTTTGCATGCAGTACAACGCCGTACTTAGCTGCAATATCGGTCTCTACCCCTTGAGCGAGTAACGCGCCTAAAATACCGCTTAGTACATCGCCACTGCCAGCAGTTGCCATGCCGGGGTTACCGTGTCGACACACCCACGTCTTTTTCTCGTTGTCGATTAACGTACCTGCACCTTTTAACACACACACCGAATGATAGCGCTGTGAACACTGGCGCGCATAGTTAAACCGGTCGCTTTCAACGTCATCTATCGACACGCCTAACAAACGAGCGGCTTCCCCCGCGTGAGGGGTGAGGATACTTTGCGAAAGCGTGAACGCCGTAGACTGCTTACACAGTATATTGAGCGCATCAGCATCAATAACAATAGGCTTATTCGTCTGTTGGCAATGCTTCAATGTGGTGAAAAAGGCGTCTTCAGCCCACTCATCCTGACCAAGTCCAGGCCCGATAACGACACAACTAGCCCACTGAAGGGCATCGTCTAACTGGCTATCGGTCACCATTAATTCAGGGCGCCCAGCGCTTACCTGCACAACGGAAGATTCGTGAGTATAAACACGCACCATACCCGCACCACTTCGAAGCGCCGCTTCACCCGCTAAACGAATGGCTCCGGCAGTGCCCTTATTACCACCTATACATAACAATCGACCATAGGTGCCTTTATGACTGTGCACGTCCCGTGGTCCCATGCCTTTGAAATGGTCTATGTTTAACATGGTAGCGCTCGCCTTTGCTAACGACTGAAACGCGTTACCAATACCTAAATCAGCATAAACCAATTTACCGCAAGACTGCTTACCCGCTCCGGTTACTAACCCGGGCTTGATGCCGACAAAAGTCACTGTAATATCAGCTTGCACACAGCGACCTAAGCTTTGGCCGGTATTGGCATCTAAACCAGAGGGAACATCAACACTAACCACAGGGGTATCGCTACTGTTTATGGCATCGATAACATCGGCAAACTCGTTTCTGATGTAGCTATTAATTCCCGTGCCCAATAGCCCGTCAATAATCACATCGGCTCGCTCAAGCAGTGATGCATCGAAACATTCCACAGCACCTCCTGAGTCAACCCATCGCTTTTGCGCGAGTCCGGCATCGCCTTCTAACACTCGCTCAGGCTCAATAGCACACACAAATACTTGCTTACCTGCAAGCTTTGCGTTCATTGCGGCTATGTAACCGTCTCCCGCATTATTGCCCTGACCCACAAGAACAAGATAGACATCGGAATTAGGAATGAGCTCTAAGCATTGCTTAAAAACCGCGTCTCCAGCGCGCTGCATCAATGTGAACATGTCACAGTTTGAATTAGCAGCAGCTAACTTTTCATTTTCCCGAACTTGGTCGGCTCGAAATAGTTTGTATGATAAACTTGACGTGAGTTGAGTATCTAGCATGAGAAAATGTCCGCAATTAATTCTATTGATCTCGTTGAGTTAACCCACAATATCAAGGCTTGGGGAGCTGCGCTAGGCTTTCAACAGGTTGGCATCAGCGATATTGATCTACATCAGCACGAGGCTCATCTGCAAGATTGGCTAGACAACGACTACCACGGTGACATGCACTTCATGAAAGCTCATGGCATGAAACGAGCTCGGCCAGACGAATTGGTGCCCGGTACGCTAAGAGTAATCAGCGTGCGAATGAATTACCTGCCACCCGACGCATCTTTTGCCAAACACCTTAAAACCTCAGATATTGGCTACATCAGTCGCTATGCGCTTGGGCGAGACTATCATAAAGTGCTCCGCAAGCGACTTAAGCAGCTGGGAGAGAAAATTACTGCTGCGTTAAGTGATATCGAATATCGTGATACTGAATACCGGCCCTTTGTAGACTCTGCCCCTGTGCTAGAGCATGCCATTGCTGAAAAAGCTGGAATAGGCTGGACCGGAAAACACAGTTTAACGCTTAATAAAGAGGCTGGCTCTTGGTTCTTTTTAGGCGAACTATTTATCAACCTTCCGTTGCCTACCGACTCTCCTATTGAAGAGGGCTGTGGAAGCTGTACAGCCTGTATGACTATTTGCCCAACCAATGCCATTGTAGCCCCTTACAAAGTGGATGCGAGACGGTGCATTTCCTATCTTACTATTGAGTCAGGCGAAGATATTCCCGAGGAACTTAGACCCCTAATGGGCAACCGTATTTATGGTTGTGATGACTGCCAGCTTGTTTGCCCTTGGAACCGCTATGCCGATGTTACAACTGAAGAAGATTTTCATCCAAGACAAGTACTGCACGGACAATCCCTCTTAACCTTATTTTCTTGGAGTGAGGAAACCTTTTTAGCCAACACACTGGGCTCACCTATTCGCCGCATTGGTTACGAAAAATGGCAGCGTAACATCGCTGTTGCTATCGGTAATGCTGATTTTAGTGAAGGTAATATAGCGCTATTAAAGGCACAAAGAGGAATGGTAAGCGAGCAAGTTGATAGGCATATCGATTGGGCTATGACTCAACAAACTGCAAAAGAACATCACCAAAAAAGCGAACAGCGCAAGCAACAAAGGCTGATCAGAGTTATCGAAAAGGGACTTGTGCGAGACGCCTAGCTAAAGATTATTCGCTCGGGCATGTTAATAAGGTAAGCCCACTTAACAGCGTTCTCAAGCGCTTTTGGTTAACGGGTTTTTAACCGAGGTTGTTTGTTCTTGGGAAACGGTTTTATCTGTCTGCTGTTGTTTATGAGGCATAAAAGTAGCAGTAAATTTTACCACTTCGGTTTGTAAAGCCTCGTCTGATGACTCCAGTACCCCAAAGGTCCACCATGAAGGATTGGGAAGACTCTTTACTGCATCGTTGAGTTCATCCGCCGTGCCAACAAATACACCCACAATCTCGCAAGCGACTTGAGTACAGGCGATATTATCAAGGGAGAATAGTTGCTCGTACGGCGATGTATCAAAAAAGTGAAGCAAATCTTTATGAGCCGCCGACACATCAGCAGTCTCTCTTTCTTCTTTCACTTTATTGATAGGCTTTATAATTTTTAGTTCGCTGGTTTGTGTAGAACGAGAACGCGCTAAGACATCGCTTAGGCGTTCGTGTTCTACTTTTGAGTGGTCTAGTTTCTGTTGATAAGAGACCACCTTAAAACCAGCAATAACAGAAAAAGCGACAAGCAGCACTAACAGCCAGGTTTTCATCGTTTATCCTTTTTCACCTGCTAATGATTAGGGCATGTTGACCCAGCCTGCTGATTTATTTAAACAGGACTCAGATTATTTATGGTACTGCTTGCTTAACTTGTGCACAGAGTCAACGAAAACCCCTGCATTTTCAGGCGGCACGTCTAAGTGAATACCGTGGCCTAAATTGAACACATGACCAGAGCCTTCTCCGTATCCTTTTAAGATGGTGCCCACTTCTTCTTCAATTCGCTGAGCCGGCGCATAAAGCATTGAAGGGTCCATATTCCCCTGCAGAGCGACTTTATCGCCAATACGGGCGCGGGCTTCTTTGATATCGATAGTCCAGTCTAGGCCAACTGCATCACAGCCAGTTGCTGCTATAGACTCTAACCACATGCCGCCATTTTTGGTAAACAAGGTAACAGGGACTTTTCGACCTTCGTTTTCTCGCGTCAACCCACTCACGATGCGTTCCATGTATTGTAGCGAGAACTCTTTGTAATCACGTGGCGATAAAACACCGCCCCAGGTATCAAAAATCATGACAGACTGGGCACCAGCAGCAATTTGCGCATTGAGATACGAGGTGACTGAATCAGCTAATTTTTCCAGTAAGGTGTGCAGTATTGCAGGCTCTGCAAACGCCATTTTCTTAATTTTTGTAAACGCCTTACTTGAGCCACCTTCAATCATATAAGTCGCTAGCGTCCACGGGCTGCCAGAAAAGCCAATTAAGGGAACATCGCCCTTTAACTCTCTGCGAATAGTGCGCACTGCGTTCATCACATACTGCAACTCGCCTTCAGGATCGGGAATACCAATTTTATCTACGTCGGCTTTACAGGTGATAGGCTTTTTAAAACGCGGGCCTTCCCCTGCTTCAAAATACAGCTCTAATCCCATGGCATCTGGAATGGTTAGTATGTCTGAGAATAAAATTGCTGCATCGAGAGGAAATCTTCGCAGGGGCTGCAACGTCACTTCGCAAGCAAGCTCTGCATTTTTGCACAGTGACATAAAGTCACCCGCCACAGCACGTGTTGCTTTGTATTCTGGTAAGTATCGACCTGCTTGTCGCATCATCCATACGGGTGTTACATCAACCGGCTTTTTCTCCAACGCCCGTAAATAACGGTCGTTCTTTAACGCTGGCTTATCGACATTTGGAATATTTTGCGACATATAACTCACCTGATTTGAGATTAAAATTAAGCGGCGAAATTATACCAGTAATTCCCCTTAAGTGTGTGAAAAACCTTAATTCAAACACATGCTTTCGATGTATGTGCCCCACAGAGCGATGAGTAGTGTGTGTAAATAGCGACAACCCCAATGCACAAATTTACTTGCGCTTTTAAAATACCTTTGCTATCACTATACACGCTAACAAAAAGAAGCCTTTCAGAGGACCGTGCTAAAAAAACCTAGAACCCTGCTCCGGCAGGGTTTTTTATTTGTCGCTTATTAACGACAACGTTTCCGCAATAAGCTGTCCAGCAATTGAGACCTTAGGCGGTATATTGGGTAGCGCATCCACGTCAAACCATTGAGCATCGTCTATTTCATTTTCTTGGCACACGATATCGCCACCGTCGTATTCGGCGATAAATCCAACCATTAATGAATGAGGGAATGGCCACGGCTGACTGTTGAAGTAGCGTAGATTTTTTACTTTTACCCCAACTTCTTCGAAAACTTCTCTGTGAACGGCTTCTTCAAGGCTCTCGCCGCTTTCCACAAACCCAGCTAGCGTAGAGTACATATTTGCTTCTTTGTGTCTGACCCCTTTGGCCAATAACAGCTTTTCTTTATTGTGAATGGCAACGATGATGCAGGGAGATACGCGGGGATAGGTGCGATGTTTACAGCGATGGCATTGCATTGCCATCTCCCAGTTTACACGCTCCATTTCAGCGCCACACTGCCCGCAAAACTTGTGGGTTCGTAAAAAATGGATATATTGCCAAGCTCGACCTAGCACAGAAAACGCTATATTTTGTTGTGTAAATAGAAGCTGACGCAGTGAAACCCGTTCCCAGCCAGGGCTTTCAATGTGTTCTGAGCCAACGTCAACCACGTATATGGGCGATTCGGTTACCGCAGCATCATTAAGAGGGGGCAATTCATGCACGTCTTCTTGATACGATGCGAGAAACGAAAGCTCCTCAAAGTGCGCCTCCGGCAATATAGGATCGTTCTCTCGCACCACAATTTTTCCACGGCTAAAGATTACCCATATTGCTCTGCGCTTACTGATTTCAGTACCAGATAAATTAATCATCATAGATTAAGTGCCTTCTAATTTTTCTTGCTCATCATAATCACAAAGCTTTGGGCCTTTGCTGCTCATTTTATGAAAAACGCTGACATTCTTCGCATAGCATAAACGAAAGTACGCTTACTGTACGACTTAATGATTCACATTATTTTGGATAATCATGGATAAAATAGCCTTGGCATTTGTGTCGTAAAAGCACAGTGTTATACTGCGAGCAACGTGTTGTAAAAAATAGTGTGACAGTTCAGTCTTTGCATTCCGGTTTTGCGTCTCATCGGTTGGAATAAACAGAGCAAAATCTCAGGTACGATAGATTTATTTTCGCGCCGTGCGATCCCTGACTATGGGGTTTCGCAAAAGTTGTACCTATTTTTGTATAACTGTTTTTACTTGCTGTTTTTACTTGCTGTTTTTTAAATAGTTATTTTTAAGTAGCTGTTTTTAAATAACAGTGACGCGTGCTAATGCACTTACGGCAGCAACGTTGAGACTGACAGGTACGCTTTTTCTCTGTGTGAGTTTATTGAAAGAATAGTAGTTACGTCAGTATCAGAACTGAAAGTATGAAAGGTTTAGCATTGAAGTACCGCTATTGAAGAAACAATGCGCTAATTTTGAAAAAAGCACGAAAAAGAAATGCTTAACTAAAGTGCTCTATAATATTGTTAAAAGAAGACTTTTTAATAGCCTAATTAATGGCCTAGGTGGTATCTATATAGTGTATAGGTAGTTACTGTAATGGCCGAGCTAATGGTAGCGATACATGAATAATATGACACTCATTCACAAAGCGCGTGCCTACTGCGAACAGCGCGGGGCAAGGTTTACGCCATTGCGAGAGAAAGTGTACGAAATACTGCTTGCCAAACACGGACCTATGGGTGCTTATGAGCTACTTGATTCGCTAAAAGAAACCGAGTCTAGCGCCAAGCCAGCCACCGTTTATCGGGCATTAGATTTTTTACTCGATTTTGGTTTTATTCATCGACTAGAATCTACCAACGCATTTGTAGCCTGTTATCACTTTGGGTGTAATCACCCAGTTCAGTTTTTAATCTGCGATAGCTGTGGCGATGTGGCAGAGATTCAATCCGAAGGTCTTAAGGATACGCTTGACAGTCAGGCTGAAGCACACGGCTTTCGCGTCTCTAAGCAGACTATTGAAGCACATGGACTTTGCGCAGAATGTCAGAAAACGGAAGATTCCACACGTAAGGAGCAAGTACATGAATGCTGAATTTGTAAATCCGTTTATCGGCGGTTTACTCAACGTAATGGAAACAATGGCGCAGACCAAACTTACACCGGGCAAACCAAAGAAAAAACAAAGCGACGTGGCTAAAGGTGATGTGTCAGGACTTATCGGTATGGTGGGTCCAAACGTAAGGGGCTCTATGTCGATTACGTTTGATGAAGCGCTAGCACTTACCATCATGGAGCGCATGGTGGGAGAGCGACCTGAGAAGCTTGACGCTGAAGTGGCTGATATGGTCGGTGAAGTCACTAACATGATTTGCGGAAATGCCAAGCGAGACCTTGCCGAACGAGGTTACGAATTTGGTATGGCAACACCTATTGTAGTGTCTGGTCATCAACACACAATAAGTCACCAAGTAGACGGTGCGAAAATTATTCTGCCGTTTATGTGTGATGAAGGACTCGCTCATTTGGAAATCTGCTTTGACAAATAATGTTTGGCAGTCTGAAAAAATTACACTGTCTTCCTACCCACGAGGCTTCCACCTCATCACTGAAAAAATTGTAGAAGCCATTCCTTCACTGCATATTGTTGAGGTTGGCTTGTTACATTTGTGGTTACAGCACACAAGCGCCAGCCTCACGGTAAACGAAAATGCCGACCCTACGGTTCGTCAAGATATGGAAGATTATCTTAACCACAGCGTAAGAGAAGACTCCCCTTATTTTAGGCATACCTATGAGGGAAGCGATGATATGCCGGCCCACATTAAATCTAGCCTATTAGGATGCGAAATAACTGTGCCCGTACAGCAAGGAAAACTTGCACTTGGCACGTGGCAAGGTATCATGCTCGGCGAGCACCGCGACAGCGGTGGAAGACGCACTATTATTGCCACACTACAAGGGACAGCAGCTTAGCCCGCATAATAAATGGCATGCTTTGTGCTTTGTTCTAGGAAACTAGTTCAAAACTAAGCTCGCAAGCACAACTATAATTATCAATTTGATAATCACTCAACGTTAAACAGGATGTGACTATGAAACACAACTTAAAATTAGCAGCGCTATCTCTTGCTGTAATGGCTTCAACAAATGCGTTTGCACAAGAATCTTCAGAACCAGAGTACAAGCACTGGATTGGTCTTTCAGGCATGTACTACAATGCCGACGAATCTCGCCCTTTGTCACTCACTGAAGGCGGAACGTACGATAAAGGTCAAGGCCTTTCATTAGAATACGGCTTCCGTTTCACACAAAGCTGGGCAGCGCGCGTAGAGCTCACTGATTTAGAATTAGATAATGCAGCCGGCATCCCTGCAAATGACGCAGACGGTGAGATGGTTGGCGTTGACGCTATGTACTTCATGCCTGATGACGCCTACTTCCTATTTGCTGGTGTTAAGCGCCAATCAGTAGGTGTATCGACTACTCAAGGTAACATCGGTATTGGTAAACACTGGAACATACATGAGTCTGTAAGACTTATCACAGAAATTGCTGCTTACCACGATTTTGGCGAAGACTATAACGACTACAGCGTTAAGGTAGGTATTGCAGTACCATTTGGTAAAAGCACGCCTGCAGCGCCAATGGACAGCGACAACGACGGCGTTGTAAACGGTAAAGACCAATGCCCTATGACACCAGCCGGCGTTCGCGTTGATGCAACAGGTTGTTCTGTAGACAATGATAACGACGGCGTAATGAACAGCGTTGATCAGTGTCCAAACACACCAGCAGGTACGCAAGTAGATGCAAAGGGTTGTGCAATTAAAGATGCAGACAACGATGGCGTTGTAGATAGCAAAGACATGTGCCCAGATACAGAAGCTGGCGTAAAAGTTGATGCGAAAGGTTGTACTGTTTTTGACGAAGAGACTGTAGAAATTACACTACGCGTTCTTTTCGACAGTGAAAGTGCTGTTGTTAAAATGCCTAAAGATCCAGAAATTTCTGAATTTGCTGGTTTCATGAAGCAGTATCCTTCTACTACAGCGGTAATCGAAGGTCACACTTCTGCGCCAGGTACTGAGTCTTACAACATGGACTTATCTGAGCGTCGTGCCGCTAACTTTAAAGACGTAATGGTTGATATGTATGGCATCGATTCTACTCGCTTAGAAACAGTAGGTTACGGTGAAACACAATTACTAGATTCAGCAAGTAATGCTGAAGCACACCGTGTAAACCGTCGCATATCAGTGACAGTTAAAGACACTGTTAAAGTAGCTGAAGAGAAGTAATTCTTAACCAGCTAACGCAAAAAGGCGCTTAAGGGCGCCTTTTTTGTGTCTATCTTTTTTACTATTGTGTCAACGGAAGCTCTAACTAACGCTTTAATTAATTTACAGAGCGCCGCGAATTAGCTTTTCATCAGCTTTTAAGTCTATTGTCTTCGCTGGGTTACGCCTTTTTTACGAAAAAACACATTAGCCTGACTAAGTCTGCTTTAGTCGCCATAGGCCTAATCTTCACAAGAGCTTGTCGCAAGCGCTCGTCCTTGTGAGCGCTAGTCGTTTTAAGCAAAAGCGGTAGTATGCCCTACTCTTTAGCAGCGCTAATAATCATCGGCCATGGCGGGGCCTGCGTAATTGTCGAATCGCGAGAACTGGCCTTGGAAAGTAAGTCGAGAGGTACCAATAGGCCCGTTACGCTGCTTACCAATAATGATTTCTGCGATACCTTTATCTTCACTGTTTTCGTGATACACCTCATCACGATAGATAAACATAATTAAGTCGGCATCCTGCTCGATAGAGCCTGATTCACGTAAGTCCGAGTTAACCGGTCGCTTATCGGCTCGCTGCTCTAGGGTACGGTTAAGCTGAGATAGGGCCACTACCGGCACCTCCAGCTCTTTTGCTAATGCTTTTAATGAGCGTGATATCTCCGCAATCTCAAGAGTACGATTTTCACTTAGTGAGGGAACCCGCATAAGCTGAAGGTAATCAATCATGATTAGGCTGATACCGCCGCGCTCTCTAGCAAGCTTTCTTGCTCTACTGCGCACGTCCATAGGCGTTAGGCCTGAAGAATCATCAACAAAAAGGCGGTCTTTGTCTTTTAACATCGCCATCGTATTTGAAATTCTCGCCCAATCTTCATCATCTAGCTGCGCGGTTCTAATTTTTGTTTGGTCAACACGACTTAATGATGCAAGCATACGCATCATAATTTGTTCAGAGGGCATCTCAAGACTGAATACGAGAACCGGCTTTTCTTCTGCCATCATGGCATTTTCGACCAAGTTCATCGCGAACGTGGTTTTACCCATTGATGGTCTAGCTGCAACAATAATAAGATCGGAAGGCTGCAGACCACTGGTTTTTTTGTCTAAGTCGGTAAACCCTGTTGTAACACCGGTTACCTCTTTATTCGTCTTAACCAGCTCCTCAAGTCGGTCAATGGTTTTGCCTAGAACAGACTCAACATTGCGAGGACCTTCATTTTCTCCGGTTCTTCGTTCGGCAATTTCAAACACTCGGCTTTCTGCTAAATCGAGAATATCGGCGCTATCTCGGCCCTCTGGATTATAGCCAATCTCTGCAATCTCGTGCGCAACGCCTATAAGCTCTCTGGTTATCGCACGCTCACTAATAATTTGAGCATAAGAGGCCACATTAGCGGAACTCGGAGTGTTTTTCGCCAGCTCGCCGAGATAAGCAAACCCACCGGCATCTTCAAGTTCATCGTGCTTTTCTAGCTCTTCAGATACGGTAATGAGATCGATGGGATTACTGATATTTAAAAGACGAGTTATGGCTTTAAATATAATTTGATGCGAACGATTGTAGAAATCTGTCTCTGTGACGAGTTCCGCTACTTTATCCCAACTCTCAGGATCGATAAGCATACTGCCTAAAACAGACTGCTCCGCCTCTATACTGTGAGGGGGAACCTTCAATTTTTCTATATTCTTATCGCCTTGGGGGGGAGAAGCCACGTATGAAACCTATTGTAATGAAACAAAAACAGTGGACTATTATGCGCTTTTACCACGCGTCTCTCAATAAACTTACACCGCATTCTCTGCAACAGGACAATATTCACGCAGATATTTTTAAGGCAATAATGACAACGTTGGGTACCCCAATACGTTATAAGCTCTCTGCGTTTTAATGCACATAGCCCGAAAACATTTCAAGAGGAGTCGCTTCTTTCGCACAGAAGGAGCAACTCATTATGGAGTACCGCTTTTAAATCGTTGCTTTTTCTAGGCGAAAAAACGTTCCATTAGAGGGTATAACTGCGTTATCGCTTTGCTGAATGAGCAATGTTCTGCCTAACGTTGCTACATCAGATGCACAGGTTAGTTCAATCTTAGTGACGTCGTCACGTGAAAAACCAATACGCTGCGGGTCTACCTTATATTGTGAATAAAAGTCATCTGAACTTAACCGTTGAGTGTGGTATTCAGGCACTTCACAGGCAAATTGGTCTAGCTGAGCGGACGTGGCCGAGTAGGTGAAGGAGCTTCCAAGTACGCGACTCTTACTCGTATTTTGGCTACTTTTTTCATCTTGATAAGTATCTGTTATCACCCACGTTCCCTCATAAAAGGACGGTTCGTGGATAGCGCAACCTAACGTTAATGCGCAAATGCCAAACGCGCCTATAATAAGGCTATGAAATTTCCAAAAGCGTTTAACATGTCCAATAATCTTCACTGCTATCTCCATTATTTCTAAATCTATTGTGGCTTCCTGCAACCTATCACTGCTATCAACTTCGCTTTCACACTCGCTCTCATCATAACTGCTGCGACTTAGTACGTGTTGATCTAACACAACCTTTACGCTTTGACGTCGAGTTCAAGGAAAGCTGGGGGAGCGAAGAGAGAATCTGTACGGTTTATCTCTGAATTTGTATCAAAAAAAGCTGCCTTTGTATGAGCAGCTTTCTATCTATCGATTTTTAGCGAACCACATCATGATTAATAAATGCGGACTAAATCTGATTATTCAACCTAGTAAACAAATTAGAAATGCACTAGCTTATTCACTTTTCGTCTATTTCAATTCGCCCGTGCACTGTAGAAATGTCAACGTTTGCAGAGCCACCGTTTTGAATGAAGCGAAGCCAACGACTTGGACCGTATTTCGGTTTCTTCACTTCATCGTCGCTAATGTTATTCTTGATGTTGCCGCCAGCATGGGCCTCAATATCAAACTGCGCTGAAACACCTTGCTGGAAGGCAAGAGACACAGCACCACCAACGGAATTTGCTTTTACTTGTCCGTTATCGTTTAACGACATACTAGCCGTCGTCTTTCCGTTAACCGTATCAATCTCTAATCTATCTATTGCTGCTAATGTAAGCTCAATACGACCATTGACCGTTTCAACCGCAACCTCTGGACTTGTTGTGTTAACGTCTAGGTCTCCATTAACCGAAGTAAATGAAATTTCATTACTGCCTGTATGCGTTACCTCTATATCACCATTAACGGTTTCCACATCGAGGTCGCCCACTACATTTAACAACTCAATATCACCGTTTACCGACTCTACTTCAATGTGTGAACCCGAATTCTCAATGGTTACGTCTCCATTGACGACTTCAATGTCTACAGCATTTTGAATCCCTGTAGCAATGACATCAGCGTTTACTGCGGTATAGTGAAGGTCACTGTCAATAGGCGCATAAATGGTAAGCTCATCGCCATCGTTATTATTACCATACCACTGCTTCGACTTGCGCTTTACCTCAACATGAATAACAACCACATCGCCGCGCTTTTCAAAGACAAACTCTTCTGTTCGATCGCCGAGCTCCCCGACCACGCGAACTTGTGACTTGTCCCACACTTTGATCTCGGCACTGCCGTTTACGTGTTCAATATCGAGTTTTGGTGATGATGAAGTCTCAATGGTTTTATCGACTTTTTCACCTGCAAGCGCGGTAGGTGAAAGCGCGAGTGCTATCACGGTGCTAAATGCTGCTATCGCCTTTGGAACTGTTATCACTCTAAGTGCTGGTATCGCCTTAGGTGTTAGTATGTTGTTCAGTCTTGCGTTCATTAGATTACCTCTTATTAAATTTGCTGCCATTTTGGCGCGTGCACTCGCTCAACTAAGGCAATTTGTTGTTGATAAACATGGTGTAGCATTTTGATTAACGCTGAATTATCAGGGTCCTCTTTTAATGCTGCTTTGATGGCATCTGCTGCCGTATCTAATTCATTTAATTGCTGCTGCCAGTCTTTTGTTAGCGCTGGCGTAGTTTCAAAACTTGCGAGTAACCCCGCTATGTATTGACGCTGCTGTAAGCTTTGCGCTTCAACGAGTTCGTAGTTATTCACTGAACCATCGTTATGTGTTGAGCCCGGCGCGTTAACCAACATATCAGCAGGTTGTGATGCTGATGGATTACCAATAGGCGTTAAAAACCACAGCATGAAGCACACAACAGCAAACGCGGCAGCCACTGCCCACACGCCTTTCGAGGCGAACACTGCCTGACTTTCGCCATGCTCATTGATTACAGCACTATCTACTGCCCTGTCATCTTGACGGGTTAACCCCAGTTCAATACCACGCCAAAGATCGCGTTCGGGCTGCCGTTCTTTTTTCAATTCGCTAAGGCGCTGTAACAGCTGTTTATCCGCATTACTCATCGGTACACCCCATTGCATGTTTTAAAAGCCCTCTGGCTCGATGCAGCTGTGCTTTGCTCGATCCCACCGCCATTTTGAGCATGCTGGCTATCTCTTCGTGTCGATAGCCTTCTACTGCATAAAGCACGAACACGAGCCGGGCTCGTTCTGGCAACGCGCGAATATGCATGTCTAAATCGTTATCATCTGTTTCTTGAGGCGCTACAGGCTCTGTAATGCCGCTGGTTTCTATATTTAGCATGCGCTGAAACCAACTGCGCTGCTTACGCATATAGGAGATAGTGACATTTGCCGTCACGCTGTGTAGCCAAGTAGAAAATTGACTATTGCCATCGTAGTTGGCAATTTTTCTCCATAGCTGGATAAACACCTCTTGCGACGCATCTTCGGCCAAGCCTTTGTCGCCAGTTAAGCGGTAACACAATGCATAGACGCGGCCTATATGCTGCTCGTATAGCGTCTTAAAAGCGTATTTACTGCCCGCTTTTACGTCAGCGATTACCTCGCTTTGTGATTTGGCGGTAAAAACCGCTCTGTCGCAACAAGTGCGTTGGTGGCCTTGCTCCATGACGCTCTCTTTTTTGTGTACACTGTAATAGAAAATGTCAGTGTGGCACCTGTTAGTGTTATAACCTTAGTCGTAGCCTATAGTAGAAAGGTTTAAAGAAAAAAAAAGTTTTTACAAAAATGCGGAGTTGGTATGTCAGAATTTAAAGTCAATGCACTGTTTGCAGGTCAACCAAGCCCTTTAGGGCCGCGAGGGGCACCCAGCAGTATTGTGAAAGAACCGGTGTCTCAACTCACTGTGCATACCGATAAAACTGATGAAGATTTACAGGCAAACAAGCGCCTTCACGGTGGCCCTGAAAAAGTGCTGCACCAATATAACCCCACTAACTACCTTACCCTTCGAAAACATTTCCCAGAGGGAGAGTTTGTACCCGGCAGCATAGGTGAAAACCTGAGTGTTGAGGGTATGGACGACGCAACGGTTTTCATTGGCGATATATGGCAATTTGGTGAGGTTCAATTACAGGTGAGCGCTCCAAGAGCGCCTTGCAGCAAAATATCTCAACGATTTGGTATATCAAATTTAGACAGATTTGTGGGTGAAAGAGGCATCACAGGTTGGTATTACCGAGTGTTGAAAACCGGTGTTATCTATCCCGGCGATAAGGTGCGTTTGATTGAACGCCAGGACAACACCGTTAGTGTGCATGAGCTCATGCAGTGTACACACACTAAAACAGATAAAGCGCTAGCAACAGCACTGTCTTCACTCTCCGTTCTTGATGATGAATGGCGATTGAAATGTGAAAAAATTAGCAAACGTTAAGCACTAGGTGGCCTTAAAAGGTCACCTTTTCTCCCTCATTGAGAATATATAGCGGAATGGTGTTATTTAACTGCTTGTCCATTTCTATTAATCTAAACAGTGCCGAGTGGGAGGTTTTATCGCCCATTTGCCAACTCGCATTGCCATAACCCCACGGAATAACCACGCCACAGTTCAATTCCTTTGCAGCCACAAGCGTATCTTCTGGCGTGGTGTGCACATTGCGATACCATTTAGGAGACGACTCACTGAAGTACGAGGCGATAGGAAGTAGGCAAACGTCGATACGACCAAATCGATTTCCGATATCTTTAAAGTGGGCCGAGTATCCAGTGTCGCCGGCAAAGAACAAGGTTTTACCGTTGCGTTCTAGCACCCAACCACCCCATAGCGCTTTGTCATTGTCTTCATACAAGAAGGGCACCATTATGCGACTGCTAAAATGATGGGCAGGAACAAAGTGTATGGTGGTATCGCCGAGTGCTTTTTTTGCATACCAAGCCATTTCGGTGATGTTATAGCCGCCACTAGGAAAATGCTCACCAAACCCTAGTGGTACTAGATAAGAGGGCATATTACCAATGTGCTTGATATCCGATTTATTAAAATGATCGTAGTGAATGTGGGAATACATGACGGCGTCAGTGTGTTCTATTTCTTGTGATGATAGCGCCGAGGCAGGGTTGCGGAAAAAGCCATCGGCTAATTTAAATGCCCAATTCACCGGCCAGTCAAATTGTTCGAATACGGGGTCAAACAGAAACTGCTGTCCCTCTTTAGTTGTCACCACAAAACTAGCATGTCCTAACCAACGAACGGTAAAACCGCTATCGATAGCCAGTGACGGATTGTCACCGCGATAGACACAGTCTTCCATATCGCCTTCACACTTTATTTTGTCAGTAGGCGCATAGCAATTTGTAGTACACGTAATTGGGTAGCTTGGAAAGTTAGCGTAAAGGTTGCTGAATCGCCCTTCAAATCCACCCGTGCTATCTCGCTTTATCACCGACTCTGAAGGAGCGTTAGTCTCAACGTGGTTTTTTGCGGCGCATCCACAAAAAAGCAATACGAAAGATAAAATGACGAACTTCATAGCGAACGTAATAGCGAGCTGCATAGCGACCCCAAAGAGAATTAATACACTGATAGTATTGTATTTATACCCTACCTAGCACAAGTATAAAAACGTAAGTAATACCAGTCTGCATAGATAATTATTTTGTGATTTTTAGGCATAAAAAAACCGCTCATAAGAGCGGTTTTTCTAATTACATGAACGCTTACGCTTCAGCAATGATGATCACTTTAATTGAAGTGGTTACATCAGAGTGAATCTGTACGTCGATGTCGTACTCACCAGTTTCACGAAGTGTACCGGTAGGTAGTTTAACCTGTGCTTTTTGTACTTCAACGCCAGCTGCAGTAATTGCATCAGCGATGTCACGTGTACCAACAGAGCCAAACAACTTGCCTTCTTCACCAGCAGGTGCAGCAATTGTAACTTCAGCCAACTCGTTGATTTTTTCAGCGTTTGCGTTTGCAGCAGCTAGCTGCTCAGCAATTTTCGCTTCAAGATCGGCACGACGTGCTTCGAACTTTTCAACGTTGTCTTTAGTTGCAGGAACCGCTTTACCCTGTGGGAAAAGGAAGTTACGAGCATAACCAGACTTTACAGTCACTTGGTCGCCCAAGCCGCCAAGATTGGCGATTTTATCTAGTAGGATGATGTTCATCTAAGCTACCCCTTAAGTTCGCCAAATTACTTGTGTGAATCAGTGTACGGAAGCAACGCAAGAAAACGTGCGCGCTTGATCGCAGATGACAGCTGACGCTGATATTTTGCGCTAGTACCAGTAATACGACTAGGGACAATTTTACCGCTCTCAGTGATGTAGTTCTTAAGAGTAGCGATATCTTTGTAATCTATTTCGGTCACACCTTCTGCTGTAAAACGGCAGAACTTACGACGTCTGAAAAAACGAGCCATGGGTGATCTCCTTAAGCGTTGTCTTCAGTGGTTTCAGTTTTCTTTTCTGCGCGCTCTGTGCGAGGTGCAGAATCTTCACGACGCTCACGACGAGGCTCTTCTTTCATCATTGGAGAAGGCTCAGTAACAGCGTTTTTAGTGCGCATTACCATGTTACGCAAGATCACGTCATTGAAACGGAAAGCATTTTCCAATTCGTCAACGGCGTCAGCAGATGCTTCAGCATTGATTAGTACGTAGTGTGCTTTGTGTAGCTTTTCGATTGGGTAAGCCAATTGACGGCGGCCCCAATCTTCTAAACGATGAATCTGACCACCGTCTTGCTTAAGAATAGTAGTATAACGCTCGATCATACCAGGTACTTGTTCACTCTGATCAGGGTGAACCATAAATACGATTTCGTAATGACGCATTATAGCTCCTTACGGTTGTAGCCTCGACAGTACAGCCAACTGTATGGAGACAAGGAACGAATTGGGATGGCTGTAAGGGCGCGCATTATACGCATACCGTTAAAATTGCACAAGCATTAATCACTGCCATATTGAACAGCTCTGGGGAGGGTGAACAATTTACCGTTATTAGGGGACGGCTTAGATAGGAATTTTCAGCGAGAATTCTGTTTTCGAGGCATCGGATTCTACGGTTAACGTTCCGTTGTGGGCGCTGGAAATTTGCGATGCGATAAAAAGCCCAAGCCCTAGGCCACCTGTATCTCGATGATTTTGCTGTCGCCAAAACGGCTGAAATAGCCGTGACATCGCATCGGCTGAGATGGCGTCTCCGTGATTGGATACACGGATAACTAAGCTATTCTCAACAATATTTCCATTCACCTGAATCGGCCGGCTATCATCGCCATGCACAATGGCGTTTATTAAAAGGTTAGACAGTACTTGGCTAATTCTTTCAGGGTCGCAATGCACCTTACCCTCTAAATTGATATTGCAATGAATATTACATTCTTTATGCAGTAGCGTTAATTCTGATACCGCATGAAGCAAGACGCTATTGAGGTTGTCAACATGCTGCATGTTAAGGGGGATCTCACTGCCCATTTTACCATGGGTGAAATCCATAACGTCTGATATTAGCCTAGACATCCTACTTGCACTGTTATCCATACGTGTTAGCACGTTTTTGGCCGTATCGTCCTGGGTAATATCAGATAAAAAGTCGATCCCCATTTTTAGTGATGATAGAGGCGTTCTGATATCGTGCCCTAAAATAGCAATGTATTGCTCGCGCAGCTTTGCTGCTGACTGCTCGTCAAAAAGTGCTGCTTTGGTATCCTCAAACACCTCATTCATTTTTATTTGACGAGAAATAAGGGCAGCAAAAGAGGAAATCTGATTGGTAATACGGCCGATTTTTAGCGTTGCAGGTTGAGGATCTAACCCACAAATGGTGCCGAAAAAATTACCATCCACATCGTATATAGGGTATGAGAAGTAGCTTTCAAAGCCATACATTTCTGGAATGGGGCTATGCTTAAACTCGTCGTCTTCAGACGCATGTTCAATAATAACGGGCTGCTGAGAAATTCTTACCGAATTACAGAAGGTAGTTTGTATATCAAGTTTGTCACCTGGGTTCAGGTTGAACTCGATACGGTCGAGCACAGAACACATAGTCCACTCTTGCTTTGTTACCCTGGCTACACAAATAAATCGCAAGCCCGTTAAATCTGCAAGCATTTCCATAATGTGTGGAATAACATCAATCGTTTGTATAACGCTAATATCAGTTGAGGCTTTTATGCTCACCGGCAGCTTTCTCCATGTTTGAGTATTCCGTTTCTCAATCTATTCTTTATTCTCAATCTGTTTTTTTACTCACAATTTGCTTCTTGAAAGGGCATTGAAGAAAAAGCAGCATCGCCATGGAATAAGCATTGTCCCCATTTATATGGTGACACTGAACCCTACAAAATAAAAGGTGTTATTTATGTTTATGAATTGGCTCTGACGTCCCGAGTGCTCTACACAACGTACATTTTAAAAAGCTAATATTAAAAAGTACGGAGCGAAGAAAAATTAACCTCAAGACTGTTTATTTATACAGTAAAATGCTGTACAGTTTTTGAGAACTTAAAAAGAAGGGGACCTACCATGGCCATTACCACACAGTATGTTGTTACGCACAAAGGGGTAGAAAAATTGGTAACTACCGACAAAAAAGAAGCTGATCAGTACGACAAGATGCTCGATGCAGCAGATAACTTAGCGCAATATATCCAAGCAAAGGGTATTGGTCTTGATGACAGCGCGTTAGAAGAACTCTCAATCTTGCTGTCTAAAAACAAAGACAAGATCAGTAAAATATTTAAGGGCTCGTCTGCCCAAAGCGTACTGGAAGACGAAAGCGCAGAAGTGGTAAAGCTCAAAGCTAACGGCTAACAAACAGCCGTTAGCACCCGTGCTTTTTACGGTGCTTACTCCTGTCTTTATATTAAGCTGCCCAAAAGCTAGGGCTCGCTTTCTATGACTTACTATCTCAATCATCAGAATTAGCATAACGGGCTGAACATTCAAGACATGTAAGTCACTTCGTTATTCGATAATATAGAAGAATGAAGATTGAGATAGTAGTTAGGAGTTAGCGTGAAAGCAGGCGTTAGTGCAACAGAAAGCAAAAAGACAAACGGTTCTTATAACATTGCCATTGCTATAGATAACGTTAGCTTTTCCCATAACGCTGCTCATAGTGAAAGAGCCCGACTTTTTATTGAAATAGAGCAGTGGCATTTGTACCGTGGAGAGCATGTGTTTCTTTCCGGCCCATCTGGAAGCGGCAAAAGCACGTTTTTAAACTTACTAAGCGGCACCCTTACACCTGACAGCGGTACAATATCTCTCTTAGAACAGCCTTTTTCTGCACTTTCTAATAAGCAGCGGGATCGATTTCGCGCTAACAATATTGGCGTTGTGTTTCAGCAGTTTAATCTCATTCCATACCTGTCTGTGAAACAAAATATTAAGGCCGCTCTCTATTTTGCCGGTGCAAATATAAAGGACAAGGCCCTTGATGAGCGAATATTGAAACTACTCAACGACTTACAGCTTTCAAACCAACTGTTAAATGCGAAAGCAGACACCCTAAGCGTGGGTCAACAGCAGCGCGTTGCCATTGCCCGCGCACTCATCAATACGCCTGATATTTTAATTGTCGATGAGCCCACATCAGCCCTTGATGCCAAAGCGAGAGATAGCTTCATGGACGTGCTAAAAAAACTCGCCAAAAACAGTGCGTTGGTTTTTGTCAGTCACGACCCTTACTTAAAGAAGTATTTCTCAAGGCATATGAGTATGCATCAATTTACCCCGAATCATCAAAAAGTCGCTGATGTGTCTGATGCCTCTAGGGACGCATCACCATGTTAACCACAATCGCGATAGAAAGTTTAAAGCGCCGCAAGAACACTGCACTTCTTACGCTAGTGAGCATTGTGATTAGTGTGAGTTTACTGCTTAGTGTTGATATTATTCGTTCCCAGGTGAAAGGCAGTTTCACGCGCACGGTGTCGGGCGTTGATGTGATTGTAGGAGCGCCAAGCGGCCAGCTTAATTTATTGCTGTCGTCTGTCTTTAACTTAACCACACCGTCGAAAGGGATTAGTTGGGACAGCGTAAGTTCGCTTAACAGCGACCCCCGTGTATCTTGGCTTATTCCCTTATCGCTTGGCGATACGCACAGTGGGTATCGCGTCGTCGGTACCACTAACGCTTACTTTGAGCATTTCAAATATGGCGATAAACAACCTTTGGTGTTTGTTGAAGGGGGCCCATTTGCCCACGTGGGCTCAGCTGTTATTGGCGCTGACGTTGCAGAGTCTTTAGGTTACCGCGTTGACGATAGTATTGTTATATCTCATGGATTAGGAAATGTGTCCTTTCGTCAGCACGACGGCTTTCCTTTTTCAGTGACCGGCGTGTTAGAGAAAACAGGTACACCTGTTGATAAAGCGGTGTATGTCACGCTTATTGGCCTTGAAAAAGCCCATGAGCATGCTGGCCCGTCTGGCATAGTGAAGCCATCCCAATCCATCCAGCGCCCGTCAAACTTACACGCTCAGGCACACGCACATACTGACGGTGAAACTGCTGTTCACGATAAAGATGACCATGACAAAATTAGCCATGAAAAAGCTGAGCCTGAAGAAGCTGGTCACAAAGAAAAGAGGTACGAGGGTGATAATAGCCCTCATGCACACGAGGAGGACACTGAGCGCCAACGCATGGGTGAGATTGACGTTGAAAACAATACTGTTTCATCAGTGTCTGCGGTGATGTTGGGGCTAAAAAATCGTGTAACCGCTCTGCAATTGCAATATCAACTCAATCAGCGAAACAATGAACCCGTGCTCGCCATATTGCCGGGCATGGCACTCGCTGAGCTATGGCAAATTATGGGAAATGTGGAGGCCCTGCTTTTGCTGTTGTCTTCACTTATCGTGATGTCAGCCCTTATTGGCCTGGCCACCATGCTATTGGCTACCATGCGAGAGCGTTATCAAGAAATTGCGGTACTACGCACTATTGGCGCAAGTCCAGCCGCTCTTCTTATATTGGTACAGCTAGAGGCGTTGCTTATCGCGTTAGCTGGGTGCGGTGTCAGTATGCTAGTGGTAACAGGCTTGCTCACTGCACTCAAGCCATGGTTAAGCGCCGAGTTTGGCTTATTTTTAAGTGATACTCTTCTGTCTTCAAACAGCCTAGCAATAGTCATACTTGTATTAGCAAGTACTTACATTGTGTCATCTTTTCCAGCCTATGCCGCGTATAAACGCGGCTTACACGCTGAATTAAACAGTCAATAACAAGCGAGTTATTGTTGCTCTCCCACACGCTTGCCGGTGCTAAAGCGCAAAATAAGTTCGTGAACGCGATTAACCGTTTCACGTAAGTCATCGCTTGCGGCCAGTGAAGCCTCTGAAGAACGCTGGGTTTCCTCAGCACCGTCTGCAACATCGACAAGCTGTTGATTAATGTGCTCAGCAACCGTACTTTGCTCTTCAACTGCTGATGACATCTCCACCGTGGCGTCTGCAATACCGCTTACCGCGTTATTAATTTCAAACAAGGCTCCGCGGGTTTCTTCTACTATCAAACTGCCTCTCTCTGCCGACGCTAAACCATCGGTAGATACCCGTACCGCACGGTCTGAACGCTCAGCCAGTTCAGTGATAATATTGTGAATTCTATCGGTAGAATCTCGAGTACGTGAGGCAAGCGTTCTTACCTCATCGGCTACCACGGCGAAGCCTCTACCTTGCTCACCCGCTCTCGCTGCTTCTATTGCCGCGTTAAGCGCTAGTAGGTTTGTTTGTTCTGCGATGGCGGAAATAATATTGGCGGCCTCGCCAATATCGCTCGTTGACTGCGCTAGCTCAGTCACGGTTTCTGAGATTGATTCAACCGCTCCTCGCAATGACACAATAGCCTGCATAGCCTCTTCGGCTTTTTTGTTGCCCGTGTCCACGTTCATGGCCGCGGTTCTAGCGCTCTTCGCATTGCTTTCTACGCGCTCTGCAACTTCCTGAATAGCCTGACTCATTTGCGTTACCGCAGATGCTATTTGCTGAGTAGCCTGATTCTGCTGTACCACAGCTGCACTGGTGTTTTCAGCCTGTGTGTGAGTGGTTCGCGACACAGTTTCAAGCCCAGCGGATGCATCTTTTATGCGAGTAAGTGCAGTACGTGTTCTTGCAAGTTCACAGCCAAGAACCAGCTTTGCTTGTGCAATATGAGGGGGATCTTCAAAATACGTCTGAGCCACAATATCATTACTATAACTTTCAGGGCTTAACGTAAGAAACTCTGTCCACTCACTTCGCGTTTTCGCGGCCTGTGCACTGATAAGCACTAACAACGCAATAAGTGAAATAGCTGCTGCTATTGTATTAGATGTAAACCACACCGCTGCGACCCCAACAAAGCCAATCAGTAGAGAGGGCCAAACATGACCAAGGCGATGGGCTATTTGATGAGACACTGAAGTGGCAGATTTACCTCCACGAATTCGCTCATACATGTCAGTAGCACGCTGCACTTCCTCTGCAAGTGCAGGCACCCTCACTGACTCGTAGCCCACAATAGTCGATTTATCATAAACTGGAGTGACAAATGCTGACACCCAATAGTGATCACCATCTTTGCGTCTATTTTTGACTAATCCTAGCCAGCATTGACCAGACTCAAGGGTTGCCCACATTTCTTTGAACACAGAGGGTGGCATATCCGGGTGGCGAATTAAGTTGTGGTTTTTACCAATTAACTCATCTCGCTCAAATCCACTAGCTTCAACAAATTCATCATTACAATGCTGAATAACACCTCGTCTGTCGGTTGACGAAATTAGTCTGAAGTGAGGAGGAAACTTATACTCTTTTTGAGTAACTGGCTGATTATTTCTCATTAAACACGGGCTCCATTAGAACTCATCAGTGATGCTGGTGCGACACTGCTTCCTAATACTTAAGACTAGAACAATATTAGTTAACGTCTAGTTTTAATGAAACTTTAGTATAGCGTTATGTGTTTAAGTAGGAGTTCGGTACAGGTTTGAAGGGAATTCGGTGAAAAAACTAGCTGGCGTCAGAAAGAGGAAGAGAGACTACAACGCGGGTACCCACACCCTCAGTACTGTAAATATCTACCGTTCCGTCGTGCTCTTCCACAATCGTGAGTGAAATTGACATACCAAGCCCGGTTCCATCTCCAGGCGGCTTTGTGGTGTAGAAAGGTGTAAAGACTTTATTGAGCACTTCGGGGGGCATTCCCTCACCCTCATCTTCTACAATGAGGCGCACTATAGGTTCGTCCACCTCAATACTCAGCGTAATACTCTTACCTTCTGCGGTGGCGTAAATGGCATTCGTTAGAAAGTTGACCAACACCTGCTGAATTTGCCCGGCATTACCTTTGAAGGTTGCATCGTGTTCAGGCGCTTTAAAATGCACTGTATTTTTATATCGATGCAGATTATTCGTCAGCTTAATTGCGGTTTGCATCGCTTCTGTAGCGCTGATATCCGCCGGCTTTCCAGAACTGGGATATGAGAAGCTTCGCAACGCTTTAACTATATCGATGATTCGCTCAATGCCTTCAGAAGACTCCTCAAACATTTCGGCAATGTCTTTTGCGCTATCTTCAAGAGAAAAGTCTTTTTCTAATTTTTGGAAGGTTTCCGCTATGTGACCACCCGCATCTCGACATAAATCACCTATTTGATCTAGTGCGCTTTGGTAATCACTGAATATCTCTTTCGCTACCGCCGTATTACTTCTTACATAACCTATAGGATTATTTATTTCGTGAGCAATACCTGCGGCAAGTTGGCCTAACATGGCCATTTTATCAGCGCTAACCAACCGCTCCTCTAAATGTTTTCTATCTTGTTCCATAGAGGAGATGGCCGCTTCTTGATGACTCAACTTGTGAGATTTGTCTTTATCGCGAAGACCAAAGTTTAAGTAATGTTTGGTGGTGTCGAGGATATAGAGCGTTTCTTCCTCTAGGGTATCATCGGCAGTGAGAAGGGCTAACCACGCGTATTCGTTATCTGAAAGTTGGTGCATAAGATGGATAACACGGGCCTCACGCCCTACATCTTGGCGCTCCACCGCGTTAACGCACCAATGTGAGTAACTTTCTGTGAGCGTTAACGGTAATTCATCCACAATAAGAGTAGAGAGCTGTGGTGCTTCTACCCAGCCATTATCTGAAGTTAGCACTTTGTCATCATCACCCACGACCATGTTGCCGTTTTTAATGATAATTGCTTTACCACAGCTTGCCTGACAAAACTCCACGGCAGACTCTAATGCAGAAAAAATAAAAGAAGCCACGGTGCTGTTAGCGCCAAGTTGAGAGGCCGAGCGACTTAAATAAAGTAACTCTCGCTCTCTTTGTTTGGAGGCCTGAAGGGATTTTCTGAGGGCTTGATTGGCTAAGTAAGCATCTTGAGAGTAGGTTTCCAAAAATGCTTCAGCACTTTGCCGCGCTAGCTTTTGGCGTTTGAGCTGTCGCTCCAATGAGTTAACACGTGCTTCAAGCTCGCTTATCTTTTGACTTGCAATGCTCTCTCTCTCATCACTCACGGTCAGCTACCTTAAAATCTAAATGGGTGGCTTCTCGTGCTCACCCACATAGTCATTCTTACCGCTAATAACCGGCTAGCGTGTCGAGAAGTTGCATGACTCGCCCACTTGCTTGCTCCATTTCCATAAGCTTAGCATCAGATTTAGTGTGATCACCCGCCAATTTTGCTTCTATCGCTGCTTTACCACTTTGGTGAACGGCTGCATGGGGAGTGTCGAGCTCTCTAAACGCTGCGGTCTTGCCTATGTTGCTGCTAGCACTTTCTCTGTACCACTGACCCAGGCGACAGCTTGAATGATCTGACAATTCCGAGACAGATTTGTCACTGTAACCACACAGCACAGCATAAACATCAGCTTTGAACACCACGTGGTCTAGCTTAACAGTTTGAATAAACGTACTAAAAGAACCTTTGGTAATTGTCGACTTCATGCTGGTACAGTGAGCCACCATACCCTCGTAGCTGCCGTTGAGTTCATTAATGCCAGCTTCTAAGTTTTCATTATTACCGCGCAACTCGTTAACGCCAGATACCGCTTTTGCGGTGCTTTGAATAATACCATTAACCAATTCAGATACTTCGGTAGCCGACTTATTCGTTTCAGTGGCAAGGGCTCTTACTTCATCAGCAACAACACTAAATCCTCTACCGGCATCGCCCGCTCGCGCTGCTTCAATAGCGGCGTTAAGAGCAAGTAAGTTCGTTTGATCTGAAATACTCGTGATAGTGGTAACAAATTTATTGATATTGTCAGCGGTAGTAGAAAGCCCGGAGATACGCTCACTCATACTGCCCATCTGCACATTCAAGCCACTCATATCATTGACGATATTGCTTAGCGTCGATGCTGAGTGTGTAAATAGGCTATCAATATCTGCAATAGACTGATTTTCTGAATCAATGTTGTGAAACGCAGCAAGCACTGATTCTCGAATACCATCAATTTGCTGAAGCGCATCGATAATGCATTTAAGCAAAACAGAATCATTTATTTGTGCAGAGGCTGCATGTAAATGTTCAACTTCGTTTGCCAGCGACGTATTTTCAGCTTCTAATACTGCGACTCTATCTAGGGTTTCTTGCAGACGCGTTTCTAGTTGCTTAGCCAACGCCTCTTTTTCATCATACTTACCGCGTGAAACAAACATATGTTTTTCCGAAAATTATTGTTATTTTTTTTATTTAGAGTAACAGAAAATACGTAGATGTGACTATTAATCTGAAGTCGAATACGAGTGTAAAACCGTGCTTAAAATTATCGACCGTTTCAACTACCCCTTTAACAAAATTTGCGTTGGCGTAGCGTTTTACGGCCAATGGTATACATAAACTTATAAGTGACACCTTTCGTTTACAGAAACGCGTTACAATTAGTGTTAGGGCTAACGCCAATATCAGCGCCTTTGTTTTTGCATCCTCAACTACATTTACTGGTGAACCTTTCGCATGGTTATTGAGACACTTCTTTTAACGTTTGCGCTTCTTGGCGTAGCCACATTGTTGCAAACTCTAAGTGGTTTTGGCTTTGGTTTAATTGTTGTCTCAAGCTTCACCCTGCTGGAAATTATGCCGCTAACTGCGACAACGTTTTTAGTGAGCTTTTTGAGTTTATTTAATTCTGTTAGCTTGGTCTTTAAAAACACTCATCATGTGAACAAACGCGCCTTCAACATATTGCTTGTCACTGCAATTCCATTTATGGCTGCGGGATACATTTTGTTGGAATACCTCTCTCAGTCTATGTCCCACTGGCTCAATATTATGTTAGGGAGTGTGATTTTACTGTGTTGTGGGCTGCTCGTTATTAAACGCAGCGCTGTAGAGCGCTCTGAACCCTCAATAGGTTTTGGTGTTGCGGGGGCAATGAGCGGTCTACTAGGTGGGCTTTTTTCTACGTTTGGCCCCCCCGTGGTATTTCAATGCTACAGACAGCAATGGTCAATTACTGAGATACGCATTACCTTGCTCGCTTTTTTCTGCTTAACGTCGCTGATGCGCTTAATTGTGGTGCCCTTTGGTACGCTGCCCTCTTACGACATTGTCCTTTCAACTCTTTTTGCTATTCCCATCGTTTTACTCTTTACCCGTATTGGCCGTTTGCTGGCAGCAAAGGTCTCAGCAAGACACATAAAATTACTGGCCTTACTTATGCTCACCCTAAGTGGCAGCTTGCTTATCATTCAAAATATTACGCTGTAAAACGATATTCGTTTTTCTCATCGATGTAGCCATTAATTCTCAATTTCCACATGAGCATTATCATGAGAATGCCTGTGGAGGTGGTCTTTCTCATCTCGGCATGGTTCACCAGGCAATTCAAACTCTATGGTGGTGTGGGCTAAATGAAAGGGCTCCAGACTTTTTGCCACTTCATATTTCAACTTGAGTAGTGTCTGCGTATCAACGCTACATTCAATCACCAAATGTGCGGTTAATACATGCTGTTCGCCATCAAGAGACCAAAAGTGCAGATGGTGAATTTCTTCAACATGAGAAATCGCTAACAGCGTGTTACGAATTTCTAAACGACTTTCATAATCGGGAACACCCTGTAAGAACAGCTTCATTGTTTTTATGACATATCGAACAACGTTGATGGAGATAAACAGAGTGAAAACAATTGAGAGGATAGGATCTAGAATGGGCCAATGCACAAACTGCAGTAGAATAGCCACAAAAAGCACCGCCACCCAACCCAGAACGTCTTCAATCAAATGCCAGTTGAGCACTTTTTCGTTCATGGAGTGGCCGCCACTGAGTTTGTAGGCGGCGAACCCATTTACTGCAATGCCCAATATTGCCAATGCTATCATGCCCTCAGTGACAGGCATTTCAGGTTCGAATAACCGGGGAATTGCTTCAAACAGTATCCATACAGAACCGACGATTAAAATTAGTCCATTGATCATAGCTCCCAGCAGACTCAGCCTTTTGAATCCGTAGGAATACTTTTCAGTGGCGGCTTTATGACCTAATTTGCTTAAGTACCATGCTAGCCCAATAGATAAAGAATCACCTAGATCGTGCACAGCGTCAGCCATTATTGCGACACTGTTTGTTAGCCACCCTCCTATAAACTCTATTATAGTAAAGATGAAATTTAGCCAAAATGCCCACCCAATCCGTTGGCTATCTTCGTTTGCATGGTCCTTGTGGGAATGGTATTTATGCAAATGGTCTGAGTGGGAATGTCCATGATGATGGTGCATAGTGAAATTTTCCATTTACAGTTAGGCTAATAAAGGTGTTTTCACAGCGGGGTTATAAAGTAAAACATAGCTTAAACATCAACTAGCTGTTTTAACTATAGGCTCTGCTTACGCCTTATATAACACACCATTGTCGATTAATTTCATGAACCAATGTCGCAAAGACACATTTTCACGACCCATCTTTGACAAAGACGGCAATTTATCCCACTCAAAAACGTGTTGTTAACACTTTAGTCTATTCGTGATGGTGACAATAAACATAATTTTCACAAAACTGGGATAACACAATCACTTAACCTGCGCTCTTCACTCGTTTTCAGTCTATGTACTTTTTCACGGAATTGTTTAAAACCCACTTTTACTGTTTAAATTCATACGCATAGAGTAAAAAACATTTAACACTTACCGTTAAAGGCTCTATCCAAACAGCGATGGCATTTACAAAAAATGTTATCGATATGGTAATTCGTGAACGGTTTTAATGTTAAAAAGTTGAAAAGATGATTGATCTTTTCGTTGCACTCCCTTAATGTTAGGAAAATGTAAGCGCTTCCAAAATCCTCACGCTTAATTTTGTAAGCGCTTTCAAAAACACAAAAGCCATCGCGGCTGTCGTTAATTCACACTCAACGACACACTTAACAACACATTTATAGCAAGGCTGAAAGCAATGACTAAACATGCATCTAAAATTACGCGGGTAGCTGCCGCGTTGTCAGTCACAACCCTATTTGGCTGTGGGGGCGGTGCCACCACATCTACTGATATAGACGCGGTAGACGCCTCTGCACCAGTGTCAGATTGGCAGCTTGTATGGAGCGACGAATTTGACGGTTCAAGCATTGATGAGAACAAATGGACTCACGAAGTAGATTGCGCCGGCGGTGGCAACAATGAAGCTCAGTGCTACACAGAAAGTGAAAGCAACTCTTTTGTCGAGGACGGCACGTTAAACATTCTCGCGCTTCCAGCAGAAGAAGGTGCACCAAAGCCCTATACTTCTGCCCGACTTAATACCCGTTATAAAGGTGATTTCAAATACGGTCGCATCGAAATGCGAGCAAAAATGCCGGAAGGACAAGGTTCTTGGCCAGCATTTTGGATGATGCCAACAGATGAAGTATACGGTGGATGGCCTCGCTCTGGCGAAATCGACATCATGGAAGCGGTTAACCTAAAAGCAGCAGACATTGACGGTAACCCCGAAAATCATATCTACGGCACACTTCACTACGGTCAAGAGTGGCCGAACAACGACAGTTCGGGCCAAGCGTATTCGCTACCTAATGGTGCGAACCCTGCCGACGATTTCCATACTTACGCCATTGAATGGCAAGAAGGCGAAATCCGTTGGTATATGGATGGTTACCTGTATGCCACTCAGCGTCGCTCTGAAGTACGTGAAAACAGTAAAGGCGAAGCAACTGGCCTTTCACACCGTGGCTGGTATGCAGAATACTTCGAACAAGGCACAGGCGAGTTAACAACACACTGGGACAATGCACCATTTGACCAAGAGTTTTACCTTATTTTGAACCTCGCTGTTGGTGGAGCATGGCCTGAGTCTGTCAATGAAACCGGTATCGATGCCGACGCATTTGCAGAAGGTCAAAGCCTAGAAGTTGACTACGTTCGCGTGTACGAGTGTGGGTCAGACCCAATGACAGGTAAAGGCTGTGAAACCGTTCGCCCAGGTTACGACTCACTTGAAGATGCATTAGTTGAAGGTGCAGCACCCATTCCATCACCACCTTCTACTGGAATAGCTCAAAACCTGACTATTTTTGACGGTACACCTAATCCAAACTGGCCTGCATGGGACTGCTGTGGTGGTTCTACACCCGCACTCGTAGAAGATGCAGATGAAGGTCAGGTATTTGAATTTAGTATTGGCGATGCGCCAACGGTAATGGGTTTCATTAGCCGTTCAGCGTTTATCACCGACCCTGACGGTCAAGCTTCACCGTTTGACGCGTCACCAATGGAAGAAACAGGCAGCATTAAGTTCGACCTTAAAGCGGTTGCCTTACCAAACAATGCAACAACGTCTTGGTTGTTTAAAGTCGAGAGCTCTGAAGGCTCTACTTTCGCTGAACTTCCTTTGATGGATGGCTATGTTGGACCTGCTGACGTTGCAGGCGACACACCTGAACAAGGCGTATGGGAGTCGTACGAATTCCCACTGAGTGTATTAGCAGAGGCAGGCCTAGACACCAGTGCCATCGACGTGATCATGGTATTCCCACTATGGGATACGGGCAGCGGTGCGGTATATCGCATGGCCAACGTTGAAATTTCACAAGAAGGCGGTGCGTCATACCCTGAGCTTACTATCTTCGAAGATGGACAAAATCCAAATTGGCCAATGTGGGATTGCTGTGGCGGTTCAACACCAACTGAAGAAATGGATGATGAAGAGCACGGTCTTACTGCTGAATTCCGTATAGGCGCAGAGCCAACAGTAATGGGCTTTACCACTCGTTCAATTGATGGCGGTGGTGCTACTCCATTTGACGCCACTGCACTTACTGATGGTGGTTTACTGCAGTTCGAAATGAGAGTTGTAAGCGCACCAAACAACCCAGACTCTACTTGGGTATTCAAAATTGAATCCAATGATGCTGCTACTGCCGTTGAGCTTCCACTTACCGACAGCGTAGAAGGTCAAGCCCCAGTTGAAGGTGAATGGCAAACTTACACGTTCTCTATTGCAGACCTTCAATCACGCGGCCTAGATGTAAGCGGTATTGACGTCATCATGATATTCCCAGCGTGGAGTACAGGTGAAGGTGCGGTATACCGTGTTGATAATGCGAAGTTCTTCCACCCTGACAGCGGCAACGAGACGCCTGCTGGTGGCTTGAACATTTTTGCTGACACCGCAGCTGAGCAATGGTCTATCTGGGATTGCTGTGGTGGCTCAACACCAACAGAAGAAGTAGACGACGCTGAGCACGGTACAGTGGCTGAATTCAGAATTGGTGAAGCACCAACTGTGATGGGCTTTTTGGCTGATGAAGAGGTGTCTTACGACGCATCGGCATTGCTTTCAACGGGCGTAGTTCGCTTTGAAATGAAAGTGAGCGCAATGCCTATTGATACATCAGGTCAGTGGTTATTTAAAATTGAGTCTATCGGCGCATCAACCGCAGTAGAGCTGCCAATGTCGTCAAGCCTTGAAGGTGTAGAGCCTGTTGAAGGCGAGTGGCAGACATACACGTTCCCGCTGCAAACACTTTATGACGCAGGTCTAGATATCAGTGCAATCAACGTTCTTATGATGTTCCCTACTTGGGATACAGGAAACGGCGCTGTATACCGCGTTGATAATGTAGAAATAGCAGCTCAGTAATAAAGCAATTTGCCGCCAGCAGCCTGGCGGCATATCAAATTGATAAGAATTAGTAGGCAATTATGAAAAACACAACTTTTAAAAAGACCCAGCTTGCCACGTCAATGGCTTTGTTATTGGGCTCTACTTTGGCCATGCCTAGCTACGCGCAAGAAGCAGAGACAGCAATGCCTGAAGAAGGCGATGTAGAAGTTATTCAAGTAAGCGGTATTCGCGGCTCTATGATCCGCTCTATGGATTTAAAGCGCAGCTCTAGCGGTGTTGTTGATGCAATATCGGCAGAAGAACTCGGCAAGTTTCCAGATACTAACTTAGCCGAAGCCCTTCAGCGCATAACGGGTGTAACCATTAGCCGTAACAACGGCGAAGGTAACGAAATTACTGTACGTGGTTTTGGCCCAGAATTTAACTTAGTCACCCTTAATGGCCGTCAAATGCCGGGCACAGGTTTCACCCGTTCATTTAACTTGTCTAACCTTTCTTCTGAAGGGGTAAACACGCTAGAGCTACAAAAAACCGCTCGCGCAGAGAACCCAAGTGGTGGTTTAGGTGCAACGGTGAACATCATTACTATGAAGCCGCTTGCTCAATCTGGGCAGCGCGCATCGTTTTCGGTAAAGGGTATCTACGATACCTCAAACGAAGAAGGTGACGATGTAACACCAGAAGTTGCCGGTGTTTATAGCAACACGTTTGCAGACGATATGTTCGGTTTTGGTGTGTCTTTTTCTCATCAAGAGCGTGATTTTCAACAGCAGGCCGCTAATATTCAAGGTTGGCAGCTGCAAGAAAATGATGCGTTACCTGAATTAGATGCAGAAAACGTGGTTGATAACCGCTCTAACATCACCAATGCAGCCTTCTTTCCAAAAGATATGAACTACAGCATTAGCGATGTACAGCGCGAACGTTCAAACGCACAAGTTACGTTCCAGTTTCGTCCCATTGATGATTTCACAGCAACAGTAGACTACACCGCTTCTCGCGCTACCACGGGCACTAATACTGTGGGTTGGGGTATTTGGAATAACTTTGGCGCTAACATCAATGAATACGAACTCGATGCCAACGGTACGGCTGTTTATGCCGATATTAGTGGCGATGACGGTTCATTCACTGCAAGTAGAAATACCACCCGTGTAGACGCTCGCTCAATCGGTATTAATCTAGATTGGACGGTAAGCGACGACTGGCACTTTGCCGTGGATTACCACGATTCATACAACGAGATTGATAATGGATATGACGAAGGACTAGGTAGCTCTGGTCAAATCATTCTTGGTTCAAACCAGCTTCAGTCAAAAGTGTATGATTACCGCGAAGGTGACATTCCTCAAGTATTTGTAAACTGGAATAACGGCACTAACGAAATTGCACCGGGCGAAATAGACTCTAACTTTAGTCAGTTCATTTACTCACCTGGTCGTTCTGACATTGAGCAATTCCAGCTAGATGGCACCTGGTATAACTCTGCCTTTGATATTCCATTAATGAAGGTAGACTTTGGTGTTGCGCGCACAGAGCAAGCGCTTAGCGGCTTTACTGCATGGAGCGGACTGCGTGGCGGCCCGGGCTTTAATCCATCGTTTACGCAAATATTCCCAGACAGCATGTTCGTACGCAACGACACCAGCGGTTTCCTAGATGCCTTTAGTAGCGGCGGTGCTAACATGAACCCTGGCTATTACTACACCTATGATTTTGACGAAGCCATTGCTCGACAATTAGCGTTTATCACATCAGATGTCGTGGGCGAAGCAAATGCCTACTCTACAGACCCTTATTACATGGGTGCACCTGCTGTGAGTAACGTTGAAGAAATCACCAACTCTATTTATGTACAAACAGAGTGGGACTTTGAAGTTGGCGACTACTACGTACAGATAAACGCAGGTGTGCGTTATGAGGAAACTGAAGTACCAAGCTCTGCGGAAGTTCGCGTCCCAGAACAAGTTAACTGGGTAGCCGCTTCAGAGTGGATCACGCAGTTTGAAGACGGACTGCAAGTACAAGACTTCACAGGCGAATACGACGTATTGCTTCCTATGTTTGACGTGAAAGTAGACGTGACCGATGACGTAGTAGCCCGTTTCTCTTGGGGTAAATCAATTACCCGCGCGCCTATCGGCCTATTGCAAGGCGGCCTAGCGTTTAGCGGCAGCCCTAAAATTGGTTCGCGTACGGCCTCAGCAGGTAACACCAGCCTACTGCCATTTGAATCATCAAACTTAGACTTATCGTTTGAATGGTACTACGACGAGGCAAGCTATGCGTCAGTGGGTCTATTCAGAAAGTCAGTAGAAAATTACATTACCACTACCGGTCAAGACCGTCAGTTTGAAGGGCTTAACGATATTTACTTAGGCCCACGTTGGAACGAAGCAGTAAATGCACTTGAGGCGGCCGGCACGCAGGCAACTGACAGCGCTATTTATGGTTACTTTGTAGATAATGGATTTGCCGATGAAAATGGCGTAGTAACTCCTAATGCAGACGACCCATTAATTACATGGCGTACAACCCAGCCTGGTAACTCTAGTGATGCGAAAACCGTAGAAGGTATTGAGCTTGCTGTTCAACATACCTTCGGTGAAACCGGCTTTGGCTTTGGCGCAAACGCCACATTAGTCGACGGCGACGTTGAATACGACCCATATAACCTTGAAGAGCAAGACCCGTTAGTTGGTATTAGTGACTCTGCCAACTTCCAAGTGTTCTACGAGAAAAATGGTTTGTCTGTGAAAGTTACTTACGCATGGCGTTCAGACTACGTAGTGGGTATTGGTCAAGCTCAGGGCTCATCAGATAACCCAGCCACTCAGTTTGATACCTACGCACAGGTTGATGCAAGCATTAACTATGACGTTGATGAACACCTAACGGTATTCCTTGAAGGGATAAACATTAACGATGAAACCGAACGTGGATACGGACGTTTTGAAGAGCAGTTCTTGTTTGCTCGTCAATACGGCCCTCGTTACACGCTAGGTGCTCGCTATACGTTCTAAGTATGTTTAGCACGGGGCACGTCTTTTAAGACGAGCGCCTCTTTTAAGACAAACCCTATTAAAAAGGCCGCTTCATTCCCATGAAGCGGCCTTTTTTGTATGCGTTATTCAGTAGTTGCTAGAACGACCCAATAACAGACAGTCTTGCATTAATTGGCGCACCAACGGTTGCTTGATGTCTAGAGTGCGCGTTCGGGAAGTATAATGTGTCAGTTAAGTTTTCCACATTAAGCTGTAAACGCATGCCGTTGTTTAGCTCGTAGTATGCTGACGCATCTACACGCGTGTAGCTTGGTAATACCGGTGAATCGGTAGCGGTAACCACAAAACTCTCATCTTGATAGGTTGCGCCAACGCCAAAGCCTAACACGTCACTTACCTGGTACGTTGTCCATACCGACATGGTGTTCTCTGGAAGCTCACGAAGCTCAACGCCACTGGCATTTTCACCGTCTAAGTTGCTGTAGTTGGCAGTAACAAACCACTTATCTGTAATGTAGCCTTGAAGCTGCAGCTCAAAGCCTGACACGTCAGAATCAACTTCGATGAAGCCTTCAGGGTCGTTAGGATCGTTATCTAATGAAGTTTGCTCATTCTCAAATATCGCCGCTGTAAAGCTCATGCTGTCGGCGAAATCCCACTTTACACCAATCTCTTGATTAGTGAACGTATCTGGGTCTAAGCTATCTGCATCGCCGTTAATATTGGCATATTGCTCACCACTGCGTGGTAGAAACGATTCACTGTAGCTGGCATAAATTGAGATATTTTCTTGCGGCTTGTACACCAAACCTGCACGAGGAGATACTTCTTCATCAGTGCGGTTGCGGGTTTCTAATACCTCAGGGCGTGCATCAAATACTTCAATATCGAAGCTGTCGAAACGCGCTCCTAATACAAGATCGAAGTTTTCAGATAAGGCAATTTCGTCTTGTACGTAGAATGAATATACGTCCAAATCTACGCGAGTATCGTCGTTTAGCGCTGAAAATGCAGTTGTCACTGTGGTGCCAGCGGCGTTAGTACCCGTTAATCCTCTAAAGTTTAAAGGGCGGCTAACTAGGAAATCTTCCTGGTCGTCACCATTTGAATCAAAAACAGGGTTTAAACGATTTTGGTCCGATTCAGTGTTGATAAATTCGCCACCGAAAATAACCGTGTGCTCAATGCTACCTGTTGCAAACTCACCGACTAAGTTTGCCGATAGAATAAGATTTTCACGCTCAGTTTCATCAATATAGCCATCGAGTGTTACTACATTTGTTTCTGGCGCAAAATCAGCGGCGTAGAAGTTGGCATACACTTTATCGTAGTTACCATAAAAAGCGTTAAAGTTACCCTTCAGGTTGTCAGAAAAGTTGTGTTGTATATTGGCACGAAACACATCGGCATCTAGCGTTTGATAGTTATTTTCAGGGTCGCCAAATACAATGTTTTCAAACGCTTCTACCGGCTCGCCGTTTGCACCGGTAGGAATACCACGGTCGATAAAACGTTCGTGGTCGATATACTCATAGGACAAATCAACGATTGTATCGTCGCTTAGCTGAAAGCGTGCTGTAGGGTTAAAGCCGTAACGATCGCCGTAAAAGAAATCACGATGGTTATCCAAGCTCTCATACATAGCATTAATTCTTACCGCAGAATCTTCACCCGTGTCGACGTTAGTATCAAGCTGTAAGTTATAAGCACCGAAAGTATTCGCAGATACGTTGTAGTTTACAAACTGCTGATCGATAGTCGCTTTCTTAGAAACGCGGTTTAGAATACCGCCCGTACCGCCACGCCCAAATAACAAGGCATTCGGGCCACGTAAAATTTCAACTTGCTCAACGTTATACAGCGCACGGTAGTACTGAACGTCGTCACGATTACCGTCTATATAAAAGTCGGCGGCTGAGCGCACACCACGAAACACAACGGCGTCACGGTGTCCTTCACCCTGAGAGGTATTCACCCCAGGGGTGTAATCGATAATTTGGCCCACGCTTGTAATACCGCGGGCAGTAATTTCTTCTGCCGTCATAATAGATAAGCTTTGCGGTACATCAAGAATAGGTGTTGGACTTTTTATAGAGTTAGACTGGTTTACCGAGAGGTACTTCCCTTCAACGGTAAGTCTTTCAATATCTTCCATTGCCACCCCTAGGGCAGCAGGGCTTAACATAACGGCCGTAGCAATAGTCGTAAGTTTAAATTTCACTATAATTCTCCACGTGTTCTACAAGTTTTATGTGTGTTTCTGGCACGCAATCAGGGGTTATTCCCTTTTTGACTTACTCAATTAACATTGCGCGTTGAATGCGTCTTTTAATGTTAATAGGAATAGTTACCATTTATATTGCTGATAATAATGGAAACGAGTCGCATTTGCGAGTAATGCAGTCATATTTTTAATAATGCTCAATGAAAAAGACGTGGCTGATGTGAGGGTTAGTGAAAGAAACTGAGAGTAAGCCAGTAAACTCGGCTGTTGTAGCGCATTTTTATATTATCAGCACTATAATTTTTCACACGTGAAACAGGCTAAAAAAAAGCCACTTCAACGAAGTTAAAGCGGCTTTTTGCATGGTTTACGTATGGTTTTATTTACATGTAATGTCTGCGTTTTCAGCAGCCTGAGGCGTAAACTGAATATCTGCAACGCTGATACTTGCCTTGCCTGAACTGCCAAGTTCAAACGGAACCACAAGGCCGGTAAAGTCGATACCTGCATTCACAAAACACTGTAAATCGATACTGAGTGAAGACCATGTGTTTTGCTCTAAGGCGTTCACTTGCTCACTAATATCAAGTTGTGCAGAGCAGCTACCTGGCATATCGCCCTCGCCCTCACAATTCATTCCCACGGTAAGAGAGCCCACAACCGTACTATGAGGGTTAATGTTTAGCGTAAGCGCGGCTTTATTAAGTAACTGGGCACTTAAGTCTTCGCGGAAGAAGCTTTTGCTCGCAAAACGCATGGCGGCAAACTCACTGCCATCAAAGGTTACTTTACGGGCATCTTCCTGAACGACTTTATCCACAGTGCGATAGGTAATTGCGCCCACGTTATGGGTGCTCGCATTAACCGTTAGCGACTCATCGCCAGAGTAAAGCCACAACACCCAAGGCGACTGCACCGCACCGTTTAATATTTCAAGAGACTGACTGTTATCACTGCTTATGCTGACCTCGGTGTTCAAGTTATCCGCTAGCACGTTGTCGTCGACATAAGTGAGGCCAAATCCATATGGCAATAGTGGCTCGTAGGTATCGTCGCCAATATTCACAATTTGCTGTGGCTGTGCTGGCCATGAGAAAGGAAGCTTACCTTTAAAGTCTTGTTTGCCGAATAACACATCGGCCACCGCCGCGCCCTCTGAACCAGGCAGCCAAGCCGCTACGAAGGCATCAGATGCGTTAAGCTCTGCGTTTACCCACATAGGGCGACCGCTGATAAAAACTGACACGACGGGAATACCCTGTGACTTGAAGCGCTCAAGAAGCGCTAGGTCTTTTTTAGTACCGTACTGATAAATTAGCGTCTCTCTGTCACCGTGGCCTTCTGCGTAAGGCTCTTCGCCAAAGACTACAATTGCCACATCTGGCGTGTTCCCGCCTTGTGCAATTTCACCATCAACAGAAAGCACCACATCGCCACCCGCAGCCTCTACATAACGCTTGATGCCGTCGTAGATGGATGTGCCGCCAGGAAAATCAGCGTTGGTATTGTTCGTTCCCTGCCACGTAATACTCCAACCACCAGACTGTTTGCCTATATTGTCTGCGGCATCGCCAGCCACTACTATGCGTTTAGCACCCGATAAAGGAAGAATGCCCTGCTTGTTCTTAAGCAAAACAAGAGACTCGCGCACAGCTTGACGTGCTACCTCGCGATGCGCTTCGTTTCCGATAAGCGACCGATCGCCAGATAAAGGGCGGTTGGCAGGACTCGGCTTATCAAACAAGCCCGCACGCACTTTTACTCGCAAAATACGGCGTACCGCATCATCAATGCGAGACATGGGAATGACGCCATCTTTAACGTGGGCTAAGGTAGATTCATATACCCCTTTCCAGTCGCTAGGGACCATAAAAATGTCCAAGCCAGCGTTAACTGCTTGTGCACAGTCAACGTTGCTGCAGCCTTTAACCTGGCCGTGGCCATTCCAATCTCCAACGACGAAGCCGTCAAAACCCATTTGCTCTTTTAACACATCAGTTAGTAGGTATTTGTGACCGTGTAGTTTTGCACCATTCCAACTGTTAAACGACGCCATTACCGATTGAGCGCCTGCGGTTAAACCACCCACATAGCCCTGAGCGTGAATATCGAACAACGCTTGTTCGCTAGCAATATTGTCGCCCTGATCGTCGCCGCCAACGGTTCCGCCATCACCCACAAAGTGTTTTACCGTACTGATAACCCGTTGGTCACTGAGAAAGTCTTTATCAGCCGCGCCCTGCAGCCCTTTAACTACTGATGCCGCATAGTCGCGTACAATGGCTGGGTCTTCTGAATAACTTTCATAAGTTCGGCCCCAGCGGTCATCTCTCACCACCGCCACGGTAGGCGCGAACACCCAATCGATACCCGTCGCCATGACTTCTTTTGCTGTAATGTGGGCTATCTTTTCTACCAATTCTGGATTTTTTGCAGCCCCTAAACCGATATTATGAGGAAATAAGGTAGCGCCAATCACATTGTTGTGACCGTGCACTGCATCTGTGCCCCACATGGTTGGAATTGCAGAGCCGTCGAGGCTGTCATCAATAGACGCTTGGTATAATTTTTCAGCTAGGGCTACCCAATCATCCGGCGTGGCGTGCTTATCATTATTTGGAAAGGCACCGCCCCCATTTAAATACGAACCGAAACCATACTGACGCATCTCTTCAACCGTGATATTGCGAATTTCCGGTTGGATCATCTGCGCTATTTTTTGCTCAAGCGTCATTTTCGATAAAAGATCTGACACTTGCTTTTCTACAGCAGGGTCTTGTTTTACTTCTATGTCGAGTTTAGGCCATATTGCTGCCGCGCCGCTTACAGCAGAGCCAGCTTTTAGCGAACTGCTCTGGTTAGCACTATCAACATTATTAATGGATACGTCTTTTTCAGATTCAGCGCAGCCACTTAGTAAAGCACCAGCAATGACTGAAGCGAGTAATGTATTTCGCATGGTGATTCCTTAATCTTTTATCAGTTGAGTTACGCGGCTGCCTATCAAACCGTAATAGGCGATATACAGGTAGCAAGACGCCGGTAGCAAGAATGACATAGTCACTCCGATACTATCTGCCAACATACCCTGGAATAACGGGATGATAGCGCCGCCCACAATGGCTAAACATAAGATGCCTGAGCCCTGTGGCGTATCCTTACCAAGCTGCTGAAGTGCCAGACTGAAGATGGTAGGAAACATAATTGAATTGAACAGACCCACACCAAGTACGGTCCACAACGCAAGCGGTCCCGTGGTTGATATTGATAGCACAATGAGAAAGATAGCCATGGCTGAATTAAATGCCAATACGATACCACCAGACACTTTTTGCATTATCAATGCACCGATAAAGCGCCCTACCATGGCGCCCCCCCAATAATACGCCAATAACTTAGACGCTTTCGCTTCGGTTAAACCGGCAACCGAGGGGCTGGCAAGGTAGTTAACTAACATACTACCAATAGCAACTTCAGCGCCCACGTACATAAAGATACCGACTGCCCCGAGTACGAGATGCTTGTGCTGCCACGCGCCACCTTTGAAGATTCCGGTATTACTGCTGGTGTGATTAAGCTTAGGCAGCTTTAGATACAAAAATACGAGGGCAAGCAATAGCAATGAAGCTGCCAATATAAGGTAAGGAATCTGAACATCAGAGGCCGATGCGGTGGCAGCGTTGTGCTCACCGGTTGCACCGTACATTAAATACGAACCAAAGAAAGGCGCTACCGTGGTGCCAAGTGAATTAAATGCTTGTGTCATAGTAAGGCGAGAGGAGGCGGTTTTAGGGTCGCCTAACGCAGTGACATACGGATTTGCTGATACTTGTAAAATGGTAATACCGGATGCCAACACAAATAAGGCCAGCAGGAATACACCATATATTTGGTTCTCTGCAGCGGGATAGAACAATATGCATCCCAAACAGGCTATGCCAAGCCCCAATACAATGCCTTTTTGGTAACCAATTCTAGAGACGATTGCGCCAGCGGGTAACGAGACAATAAAATACGCACTAAAAAAGCAAAACTGGATAAGCATTGCTTGTGTAAAAGTGAGGTTAAACGCACCTTTCAAATAAGGAATAAGAATATCATTCAAGCAGGTAATAAATCCCCACATGAAAAATAACGTTGTTAATGAAATGAGAGCAAAACGATAATTACCGTTTGGCGCCGCACTGTTCATTGGTTGCGATTCAGCTTGCGATGGTATGTCCACTGATAACCTCTATTGCTATTTTTGTAATTAATGATAAATTAACATTTGAAAGCGCTTACAAAGAGATGCACACTCTTTGTAAGCGCTTACATTTCAGTGAATAATTACATGAAGCGTTGCCGAATTCAATGTAAAAATCATGTTATTTTTGATTTATGAATAACAAACTATAATCAAAGTTTGTTAAGCCTAGGACATGAGAAAATGCCAAACATTACGCTGCCCGCCGACTCCTTATTGTTATCAAAGGACTTTTTATACGGCGTAGCCACCTCAAGCTTTCAAATAGAGGGGGATAGAAGCGGGCGACTAGACTCAATTTGGGACACATTTTGTTCACAAAATAACACCATTGAAGACAACTCCAATGGTGATATTGCGTGCCAACATGTGGAAAAATGGCAGGAAGATGTTGCACTCATCGCAGGATTAGGAGTTGATGCATATCGACTCTCAATCTCATGGCCTAGGGTGGTTAACAGCGATGGAACTATCAACCATATCGGCATGCAGTTTTACGTAAACTTGGTTGACGAGTTAGTAAAACGCAACATCAAAGTATTCGTCACCTTGTATCACTGGGATCTTCCTCAGTATTTAGAAGAAAAAGGCGGATGGTTAAATAGAGAAACGGCCACAGCCTTTGCGCATTACACTGACATAGTAGCCAGTGCGTTAGGTGATAAAGTGTATTCTTACGCTACCTTAAACGAACCATTTTGCTCAGCGTACCTAGGCTACGAACTCGGTATTCACGCACCGGGCAAAACCGGCGTGGCCAACGGCAGAAAGTCTGCGCACCATTTGCTGTTAGCACATGGTCTGGGTATGAAGGTGCTTCGCGAGAAATGCCCTAACAGCTTAAATGGTATTGTGCTTAACTTTTCTACTTGTCACAGTGCCACCGAATCACCAGCCGATAAGTTAGCCGCAAAGCTTGCCGATGAATACCATAATCGTTGGTATTTACAGCCTATTATTGAAGGCACCTACCCAGATGTGTGCGACCAACTGCCCGTAGAGCAACAGCCGGATATTCTCGAGGGTGACATGGACATTATCTCCCAGCCGATAGATTTCTTGGGCATTAACTTTTATACACGCACCGTATACAAATCCACAGAAAATGGTTGGTTCGACGTACAAGAACCTGAGGATGTGCCTTTAACTGCCATGGGCTGGGAAATTACCCCCGATGCCTTTACTGAGCTGTTAATAGATTTGCACCAGCGATATTCACTGCCACCCATTTACATTACCGAAAACGGCGCCGCCATGGATGATGAAATGGTAGAGGGTGAAGTTGCTGACAGCGACCGCGTTGACTATTTCAACTCCCATCTCAACGCCGTACACAATGCCGTTAAAGCAGGTGTGGATATTAAAGGGTATTTCGCGTGGAGCCTGATGGATAATTTTGAGTGGGCACTTGGCTATACAAAACGATTTGGCATTGTTTATGTAGACTACAACACCCAAAAAAGAACCGTAAAACAAAGTGGTATTGCCTATCAAAAACTGGTCAACAGTAGAGTTAATGTTACATTAGCGGGATAATATAAAAAGGATAAGTACCCCACACCATGGCAACTATATACGAAGTTTCAGAAGCGGCAGGTGTTTCACTGGCTACCGTTTCCCGGGTTATGAATGGAAACACCAAGGTAAGTGACCGCACCCGTAAAAAAGTAGAAACCGCAATGGCTGAATTAGGCTATCAGCCAAATGCCATTGCACAGTCCTTAGCGTCTAATAGAACCAATAGTGTGGGCCTATTAGTTTCTGAACTTCACGGTTCCTACTTCGGCGACTTAATGAGTACCGTCGAGCAAGTGTTAAAGCAGTATGGAAAACACGTCATTATTACTGCCGGTCACGTAGACGAAAAGCGTGAGCATGACGCCATAGAGTTTTTGAAAAGTCGCCGATGCGACGCCCTTATACTGCATGCTGAAGCGGTGTCAGATGAATACTTAACAACCTTGTGCAAATCCGACCTACCCGTTGTGGTTATTAACCGAAAAGTAGACGGACTGGATGATCATTGCTTTGTTGTTGATAACGAAAAAGGGGGGTATTTAGCCGCCCAAGCAGCCATACAGCAGGGGCACAAAGAAATAGGTTACATCAGCGGCCCCAAATTCAAAAAAGATGCGAGCGATCGCTTAGCTGGGCATAAACGTGCACTTGTTGAAGCAGGCATTGAAGCAAAAGACGACCATATTTTTGAAGGTGATTTTCATGAGTCCTCAGGCCAAGAGGGCATGCATTATTTGAAACAACACTTTCCTGATATTACCGCCCTTATCTGCGCCAATGACGAAATGGCGTCTGGCGCAATGACAGCAGCACGAGAAGCAGGGCTTGAAATTCCACAGCACCTGTCTATCGTGGGTTTCGATAACGTGCTGTTTTCTCGGTATTTATATCCTAAGCTCACCACCATTAATAACCCCATACAATCTTTGGGCGAAATGGCAGCGCGCTGGGTGCTTAAGAATGTTTACGATACCAAAATAAACCAAGCAATTGAGCATTTGTTTGTGCCTGAAGTCGTTGAAAGACATTCACTGAGCAAACGTTAATATGATAAAAAATGTGCCTACCTCGCTTTGCTATACGCTTATCGTCTCCCTTGGAGGCTTTATATTTGGCTTTGACGCTAGTGTAATATCTGGCGCTATTGGCTTTATCGACGTTGAATTTGGCTTAAGCGACTGGCAACAGGGCTTTGTTGTAAGCTCTCCTACCCTTGGCGCATTGTTTGCCATGCTGTTTGCGGGCGCAATAAGCGACGCTATCGGTAGACGTAAATCACTTATTATTGTTGCACTACTGTATTTTATCTCGGCCATTTGCTCAGCATTGGCACCAAACTATGTACTATTGGTTGCTGCACGCTTCATTGGCGGTATTGCGTTTTGCTCGTTAATTATTGCACCGGTATATATTTCTGAAATTAGCGCTGCTAAACACCGAGGTAAAATGGTGTCGGTGAACCAACTGAATATTGTGCTTGGCTTCGCCCTGTCCTACTTCAGTAACTATTATTTCTTGCAACTCAGCAGCAGTGAACTCATATGGGTAAAAGAGCTTGGCATTGATACCCACACATGGCGCTACATGCTGGGACTAGAAACTTTACCAGCAGCACTCTGGCTTACTCTGCTGTTCTTTGTACCAAAAAGTCCTCGCTGGCTCATGCTGAAAGGAAAAACCGACGAAGCCAAGCAATCAATATCTACGCTTTTCGACCCACGTGAAGCAACAATGCAGCTTGATGAAATTTACTCATCGCTATCAGAAAAGAGCTGGTCGTTAAAAGAGCGGCTTGGCTCTCTCACCGTTAAATCGATGCGTTATCCATTGTTTATTGGTATTACCATCGCCATTGCTCAGCAAATTACCGGCATCAACGTCATTTTCTTTTACGCCCCCACTATTTTTGAACAAAGTGGTGTGGGTACCGACGCTGCATTTATGCAAGCAGTTTGGATTGGCCTGGTGAACGTCGCATTTACCGTGGTTGCCATGTTAACCATCGATAAATGGGGCAGAAAGCCGCTGCTTGTTATTGGCCTTTGCGGTGTTGCTATTAGCATGACGGTATGTGCCTACGGCTTTAAACAGGCAGTATATGAAATTGACAGCAGCGATATTGCAGCAATTCAACAAACAGATCAGCAGCTTGCTTCCAAGCTCACAGAGATAAAAGATGTGGTTTACTCCTCAGATGTCACCTTTAAACAGAGTCTGCAAGCTACGCTGACTACCGCTGAATATGACACCCACCAGCAGAATATACTCAACAGCAGTATTACTATGAACGCGCCCTTAGTGCTATTTGGCATTATTGCCTTCGTGGCGTCTTTTGCTGTATCCCTTGGCCCTGTAATGTGGGCCATGCTAGCGGAAATATTCCCTAATCAAACCCGGGCTATCGCCATATCTCTTGTGGGCGTGATTAATTCACTCACCAGCTTTTTAGTACAGCTTGTTTTTCCTTGGGAATTAATGAATTTAGGCGCTGCGGCGACCTTTTTCTCCTACGGTATTTTTGCCCTAGTAAGCTTAGTATTGGTCGTTAAATACTTCCCTGAAACTAAGGGGAAAACCTTAGAGCAAATTACCGAGTCGTTTGAGGTTAGATAAAACTAAACGCTAATTATGTGGCCGCAAAGAAAGCAAACTAATTTACGCCAACTGGCGCTTGTGTAACCCTATGTTTTCTACATTCGCTTCTTCTAACACCACATGCTTATCAATAGACAACGCCGTCGGCAACACATGAGAGGCTACGATTACTAATCTACGCTGAGCTTCTTTTTCTAGTAAAGCGCACACCCGCTCTTGGGTCTTAATATCAAGGCCTTCAAACGGCTCATCTACCATTAACACGATTGGCTCGGCTAACACGGCTATTGCCTGCTGCACCTCTCTGCACAATGGCAACTGCATCCCAAGATTCAGCTAACTACGCTAATGAACAATATCTTCGATAAGTTTTATGCGCCTCACACCGCTGGCGTAAATCGCGCAGCGCAAGAAGATATGGCCGCAGGAGAGCCTGTGCAGAACCTAGGTCGAGAGTGGCAAATTTCACTGCGGTATCAGTTTTAATCTAGCATATTATAAAGCGCCTCGCGTAAAGAGGCGCTTTGTAGAATCGCAGTGTTAACAAAAACGGAAAATTAGCTGCTTGTTCTCTTTCTTCAAGCTATGCCAAATTTTGTAACGCCTGCCATAGCAACCTAAATGCAAGTAAGGTAATAACGGCCTTGAACAACCAATTGAAGGTTTCGTTTGGCACGCGTTTGAGCATTCGTAACCCAACAAACGTACCTAATGCGCCACTTGCAATCATGGCAACAATAACACCGCCCCACTGACTGAAAGAAAACCCCACGAAGAGAAAAACGAATGCTTTCAACGCATGTTGGATAGTCATACAGGTTGCGAGTGTTGCGGTAATACGCATTTTGTCAGCAACACTACGATGAACAAATGCAGCAACTAAAGGCCCTGTTGCACCCACAAACATTGAGATGATTGTGGTAATAAACCCTGCAATGCTGCGCCCAATGGGAGATAGTTCATGCGCTTTAGGTTTCTTTCCCCACACCATAAAAAGGATAAACCCAGAAACCGCAAACTGAATAAACACCAAAGGAAGCTGCACAACAATAAATGATGCCAAAATGCCACCTAATAAGGCACCAAAACTAAAGTACATGACGATTTGCTTATCGACATGCGTGCGGGTCATTAACGCTCTATTCCCGTTTGAGCCAAGCTGAACCAAGCCATGAACTGGAATAAGCGCAGTTATTGGCAAGGTTGAGGCTAGAATAGCTAATAGCAGAACGCCACCGCCTATTCCCAGAGATGCTGTAATCAAGGAGGTAAAAAATGAAGCAACTATAAGCAAAGTAGCGCTTAAAGTGCTCAGTGCACCACCTGCTGTTATGAGTTCATAAAAAATATTCAAACAAGGTTTCTCCTAAAAAACCGCAACACATAATCAACATGGGGGTGATCAAATCTGATTACTAAGGCGTTTAAAATTTGTCCAACGCAAATGGTGATACGCCATGGCTATGCCAAGATATGTAATGAAAGCCCTTGATACTTTATTAGATGAGCACAGCACCATATCGTCTAAGTCCATAGCACGCCAAATTCTTAAAAACAGCGGGTTAAGCGAGGATGATATAAAGGTGTGTGTGAAAAAGCGAACGCTATCACACACCTATATTTTTGAGGCATAACGACTGTGACGTTTGATAAACAGACTAGGGTGCGTTTTATCAATTAAGTTTTCCCCTATTACAAAATCAAGCAACATCTTCTGCAATACTTGAGAAGGTAGATGCCGCTCTCTACCAAGCTAAAACAACCGGAAGGAATAAGGTAATATGCGCTTAAGCCGTGTGTAAAAAACAACACAACATTAAGAAAAATTTACACTCTCTATTTTACTCAACTTGCCACGCCAGAACCTAACGCCCTCAAAAAAAACAACAAACTCAATAAAAACAATAATTTGCAAAAATAAATATGGAAAAAACCCACTTGGCACGAATAAAGCATGTATTAGACTAACGGATAACAAGAGTCGTAATGTGAAGCCAGGAAGGCTTTTGAAATGGAGAGTCCATATTACGAAATAGCGAGCTTTGATGGAAGACGATTGTCACGATATAAGGATTGCGTCATCCACGGAAAATGGAATTTACTCAGCACCGCTTAAGGAAATTGTTTTACGTTGCATTACTCATCGATGATGCGGTTGGGTTGGAATAAAACCAGCAAACTGAGCAGGATGCAGCAACCTTGGTTAATACGGAAAATAACTAAGATTGTCAGTACCCTCATCGAAAGTTTCGACATTGATGTCGCATGCTACGAAGGAATGTTACCTATTTGGACTGGTTGAAGAATGTGTGTTACTTCAGCCGGACCATAACGAGGACATTGATAAAGTCATCGATTTTATCAATGAGTTGTCATCAGACGACTACCCTCTCCCCACCAAGACCCATCCCGGTCTTTACACAACTCTGATTTTTGCCCGCCTTTGGCGGGTATTTTTTTGCCTGCTCGAAAGAATGAGAGCGAGTTCATGGTATTATGTACGCTCTTTGCAATATCCTCTATTTAGGTTAACTACTTTGCAGCCTTCTTCGTCTTCTCCTGTCGTATTTAGAATGTTGTTCTGCGCCATGCTTGCCACCTCGGTAGGACAAAGTGTAATGCTAGCGACGCTGCCATCAATGGGCCGGCAAGCGAATTTATCTGAATTTCATATAGCGACAATCATGTCGAGCTCGGCACTTATTTTTGCTATCGGTACAAATGTGTGGAGCAGAGTAGCGCGACGTGTTGGGTTCAAGCGTACATTGCTTATAGGTCTGGCAGGCTATAGCGCGGGAACGTTTGCTTTTGCGAGTGCGTGGATGGCTGGATTTTCAGGCATTATCAGCGGAACTAGTTTATTTTTAGCATTACTCATAAGCCGAAGCTTGCAGTCTACAATTATGTCGGCTACGCCACCGTCTGCAGTTGGCTATGCTGTGGCAATTAGTGCCCCAGCACTGCGCGTTAGTGCAATTAGTAAAGTAACATCTGCCAGTAATGTGGGCCAGATCATAGGGCCGGCCTACGCAGGTTTGCTAGTTGGATTTGGTCTCTTGGCCCCACTTTATAGCATAGTGGTGCTTACCCTATTGGCATTTGCCCTCGTACTTTATAAATTACCGGTTTTACCGCCGCAAAACTCCACTGAACAAAAAGTGCCTACGGTCGCTTTAGAAGATAAGCCACCCCGCGTTCCCTATGTATTTGTAGCAAGCTGTGTATGCGTATTTGCAGCTATGGCAATGATGCAGCAAACCATGGGCTTTTTCTTTATCGATTTTTATGGCAAGAGCCCTGTAGAAGCCGCTCGCTTAGTTGGGTTTGCAATGATGATGAGTGCAGTCACGTCATTAACCGTTCAGTTCACCATTGTGCAAAGGGCGCGATTGAGTAAAGAAATCATGATGTCCTTAGCCCTTCCTTTATTGTCCCTAGGCTATCTAATTTTGTATTTTCAACAGAGTTTTGCTGTTTCATACATAGGCATGGCTGTTATGGGCTTAGGTATGGGCATGGCGTATCCCTCACTTGCTGCAGCAGCGACAACCTATTGCTCACCGTCGCAACAGTCATCAATTACCGGTCTAATTACCGCAACAACGGCAATGGGATATATTGTAGGCCCGCCACTGGCTGCAACGCTCTATCAAGTCAACATTGCACTGCCATTTGCAGCAGCCAGTATATTGATGGCACTTATTTCATGCGTCGTTTTACTCACACTCTATAAAATAAGGCGGTCGGCAGCCCATTAAGCACGTTACTTTTTAACGTAACCTCAGAAAATATTGGCTTATTTATGTGATTAGCGAAATAAAGTTAAATAAATGCGGAACCTTTTCTAAACTTTGCCCTCTTACTTGTACATGAAGTCGTTGAGTGTTCGGTTTTATGTAGTGTGTGTTTTCCAAGTGATATTGTGTTTTCTAAGGGGCGTTATGCCCCTTTTTCTTTTCTACCTTTCCTGTTTGTATCCCCTCTCTTTTTCTATCTGTTTCCTTTTTTAGCGCTTTCTATAAAGTCGAATTGGATCAGGTTTATTGTCCGCATTTTGCACATGTTAATGATAATCATTATCAACTATTATGCTGATTATTAAATCGAGGAGTCAATAATGCCAAAACCAAGTCCGCGCCTTGCAGAAGTAACCAAAATAAGCCGCATCTCCCCTTCTATCCAAAGAATTCATTTAGGCGGCAAAGCGCTCCGTACATTTCCTTCAACAACGCCAGGGGCTTACGTTAAGTTGATGTTTGACCTTGAAGGCCAACCGCTTACGGCTGTGGTCGATAAAAGCCAAGTTGCAATGCGTACTTACACGGTAAATAGCTTTAATCCATCAATACCTGAAATGACTATTGATATGGTGCTACATGCCAGTGATGGTGCAACAGGTCCCGCATCAGCATGGGCAGGCTCTGCCAAACCTGGCGATACCATACTGCTGGCAGGCCCAGGAACCAGTAAAGGGTTAAGCGACACCTACCAATGGGTTTTACTTGCAGGAGATATGACCGCTTTGCCAAGTATAAAGAATCATCTTGCTGCGCTGCCTAAAAACACAAAAGGCTATGCCGTTATTACCGTTGAAAGTGAGGGTGATATCGTCAACATACCTAAACCCGATGACGTTGAAGTTATATGGGAAACAAAGGCACCTTTGCCTGAAGTTGTGGCTTCACTTTCGTGGCATGAGGAATTACCCGCCGTATGGATAGCCTGTGAATTCAGCGATATGCGAAATATAAGACGCTGGCTGAAAGACGAGAAAAAACTGCCTCACGAACAGCTTTATATCAGCAGCTACTGGAAAAAAGGTCGTAGCGAAGATCAGCACAAAATAGAAAAGCGGCACGATAGCGAAGCGTTTATTAATAGTTTAAAAGCAGGGTAAGCGAGCACTCGCTGTTCATGCAGAATTTTCAGGCGCTTGTAATTACTGCACGAATTATATTGCGCCATGTAATCCAAGATTTAAAATAACCATTAATTTCAGTGCTTTATACATTGGACTATGAATTGCACCCTGACTATTGAGTAAGCAACTCAGGTCGACTCTAAAGGCCAACAAATGCTTTATTCATTATGATAAGGAGAAACCATTATGAACAGTGATCGTATCGAAGGTAATTGGAAGGAAATGAAAGGTAAAGTGCAACAGAAATGGGGCAAACTTACCGACGACGACCTAGATAAAATTGATGGTCGCAGAGAAGAATTAATTGGTAAAGTACAACAGGCATACGGCAAAAATCGCGACGAAGCAGAGCGCGAAGTTGACAGCTACCTGAACTAACTAATCCTGCTTTTTATCACATTAAAAAGCGAAAGTTAGCAAAAAGCGCCATAGGTTTATCTATTGAATATGATAAATCTAATGGCGCTTTTTAATGTGCCTGAATAAACAAATTACAATTTATACATAAGCCACTCGCGAATTCAAGTTCGAAGTGCACCACTCACTAAATTAGGCCGCTCCGCGTAATT
>OJFG01000029.1_pt1 | contig 113121 bp, 90 predicted proteins | sample 1594071 | NCBI WGS metagenome assembly OJFG01 (sample SAMN05416818, study PRJEB24817) | seawater metagenome | isolation source: Sea water | place: Canada:Atlantic | collected 2013-07 | reverse complement strand
ATGGGCTAAAATTAGGAACGAAGTGACGCAGCCCATGTGTTAGCGTCCCAGCGAGCGAAGCGAGAGCCTTGAGTGGCTTGTTATGTCCGTTTTCCAAAATCATCCTTGAATTTCTTAAATTTGAATTCGTTTATGGAGATGAGGATCGTAGCATAAGCGATAACAACAATAACTGCTCCCATAATTTGTTGGTTCTGAGACCATTCTAGGTATTGCATGATTCTAAATGTAACAAACATGACAATTACACCGCGGAAAAGCTTCCAGACCTGAGACTTTTCTTTTTTGTACTCATTGAATAATTCTCGCATTGCATTATCGGATTCCACCGTTTGAGTATTAGCTGCCTTTGAAGGGTGTTTTTCAATCGTATCCAAGAGTAGTGAATAGCGTTCGGGAAATTTTTCCTTGTCTAAGCTTTCCTTAATGTCATACAGCTCTTCTAAATCATATTTAGAGAAATCGGGTTCCATTTTTTCTCCTAGGACATAACAATTTAATGTACGGAAAAAATCCTTTATGCAAGGTGGAATATTTCCGTCTATCACTCAAATAATTATTCCACTTTCGCACGTAACTGCCTTTGCTTCAATATCCTACGCTTTTTTATAAAAAGCTCAGGGGCGAAAAACGGAAAATGTCCTTTTTATTTTTCGTTTGAGTCAAATTTGCATTAACTGTGTTTATATACAATTAATCTTTTGCCTGAGTACGCCTAAATTTGTTATTCAAGTTTCAGGCCTAACGCTTTATATTCTCGCTAACACCGCGCAAACGCTCTTGAAACCTGCGTGATACGGAGAAGGGCATTACATCAGATTCGTGGGTTTTATTTAAAATGTGCTCACACGCGTGGCTTACTTCAAACTCAAAACCGCTGCCTTTGCGTTCATCCGAAAAGTGCGCTTCTACCTCTAATCCTTTATAGAGTATGCACTCTGTTGCCTTCCAAAAGTCTGGTATCTTTATGGTTCCTTCAGTGCCAATAAGAAGCGCATCATTTCCTAAGTTGCTTTTAAAACTGCTGTGTAGCACCGACACAACTTCGTTATATCGATACATCCAAAGTACGTCGTTGTCAGCGCCATTTGGTGCTTCATCGCTGTTAAGTACTACAGAGGGTGCATCATCTGTATTAAAAAGCGCATCTAAAGCAATAGGGTATATCCCCATATCTAGCAAGCATCCACCTCCTAACTCACGGGCGTACTCTCTACTTGTAGCAGAGTAGGGCATGGTAAATCCAAAGCTAGCTTTAACGTGAAGCAGTTTGCCTATTCGGCCTGCGTTAACCCACGCTAGCGCCTCATTAATAGCTGGTAAGAAGTAGGTCCACATGGCCTCCATGAAAAACCGATCTTCTGTTTTCGCAACGCTTATAATACGCTCCAACTCTTCCGGAGACGTCGTAGCAGGCTTTTCACATAACACATGTTTGCCCGCCTTAAGTGCGGCTATCGCATTGTCTGCATGAAGGGTATGAGGAGTGGCAATGTATATGGCATCGATAGTCGGGTCGTTAAGTAAATCTTCGTAACTGCCGTACGCATGAGGTATACCGTGCGCTGCTGCAAATTCTTGCGCGCTATCGAGGTGCCGAGAGCCTACTGCCACTAAATTGGCGCTTTCACAGTACGCAATGTCTTTTGCAAATGTATGGGCAATCCTCGCTGTTGATAATATTCCCCAGTTAACCGTTGTTTTTGACATTCGTTAAATCCTTTATTGCCTGTATAAGCGTTGAAATTCCACTAGCGATAGAATTCGCTTTGCGTTGGTACCATAACAACACGCTTGCTCGGTATTGCCAATACAATACTAACGCAACGTGCTGTGTGACGATGTTTTATTAAGAAGCTTTGTGATGAAGTTTTGCTAAGAGGCTTTCTAACTTTACTTTGTCTCTGCGGCTTTTAGGCGGCAAATATCTTCCGCTAATCAGTTCCTTTTTCTCCGCTTTTTCTGTTCTCTTCGATGTCGCTTGGCGAATAGTCATTGGCATGGCCGCCCTTTATCCCACTCGCTGCATGTCATTTGTACCAGCTCATATCAACTGAAAGCGTAAAAACCTTGGTGTAAAACTTGCTAAACAACGTTAATAGTAGGGTATTACGTACTGATTTAGTCCATCCTTGCCGCTTTTTTGACGGGCAGGTTGATATCACTAAAACCAGGCGTTATTCGAAACCGCGCTTTATTTGGAAACGTATTATGTTTAAACCGCTTAACATCAAGGCATACAAAAGCGCTGCGCTAGTTGTTGCAATGGGTGCTGCACTAGCCACAGCCGTAACGGGGTGCTCATCGTCAAGTAACGACAATGCACAGAGAATTCAGTCAGACCCCTCCATTTCTGCACTAGGTAATGTGGAATATTACACATACATGCTGGCCAACGAGCTGTTTTCAGATGTGCGCACACCCCGTCAATCTCGCTACGCGGTTGTTGGTTTCGTTCCGGTCGATACAATGAAATATAACGCTGAACACCAGCACCCTCTAATGTTGCTTGGCCATCAGCTCGAACAGGGAATGATGACAGAGGCCACAAAAAGAGGCTTTTCTACTCAAGAATTTAAGTTATCGAACGATATAATTGTTAGTGAAGAAAGCGATAGGATCCTCACGCGGGATATCGAAAAGCTCTCGGGTATTGAACGGGTCGACTTTTACATCACCGGCACTATGGTGTACCAAGAGTCTGGCGCCATGGTAAATGCCCGCGTTATTGATGCCCGAAATAAAGATGTTGTTGCTGCTGCTACACGCTTCTTTCCTGCAGAAATTTTTTGGCAAAAAGAGCAAGTCACAACCCGCAATGGAAAGCTGTACAGAATTGAAAGTGTAAGGTAAGCCCATGAAAAAATTTAATAGCTCGGTAGCCTATATTCTATCCGCATCGTTTTTAAGCCTTAGCGGCTGTTCTATGATGATGGGCGATGAAGAAGTGGCAGAACAGGTACCTGCGCGTCCAGCAATGAATGTTATTGATATCACGGCTGAAGATCGCGCGCCTGCAATGCCTCGCAAAGCTGATGACGAGACACAAGAGCAAGGGATGGATGCCTACGGTGCTATTGGTCAGCCGCCACTGTATTCAAGTGTACAGGGCGCGTATAAAGGCCGCCCGTTAACCAAGCACATCGGCGATTACGTAAAGAATATGACGCAAGATCTCATTGCTAATATGGAGTACGTAAACAACAAAACAGCCATCGGCGTTACGCACTTTGCGCTATTAGACACAGACCTTCAGCAAACGGATTTACTAGGCCGCCAAATGGCTGAGTCGTTTGTGCATGAGCTGCATAAGTTTCGCGTGCCGGTTATCGATTTTAAAGCTACTGAGTATATTCGCATTACCGAGGGTGGCGACTTTGTATTAAGCCGCGATTATCTCGAACTCAGCAGTAGCCTGCCTATTGAGTACGTGTTAACGGGTACCATGACTAAGCATCAAGGCGGTGTTTTAGTTAATGCTCGCATCTTAGGAATGGAGTCTCGCGCGGTAGTGGCGAGCGCACAAATGCTTGTGCCATTTTATGTGGTCGATGCCCTTATTCCCAGCGATGGTAGTGAGAGTAATTCCATGCGTGATGGTGTGAAGTTAAGCCGAGGCTAATGATGAAGCTAACTGCGTTTTTTTCTATTGCAGCTGTATCGAGCGTTTTAGCACTAACGGGGTGCTCAAGCACAGAATCAATCGGTTCGTTTTGGTTAGGCGAAGACGGTGAAATTACCCATGATGCAGAGCCTGTTTCAGTGCCAAGTCGCTCTGGTCTGGTTTACACCCCAGACTCTAGAGACAGAGAGTATCAGCAACATGTTGCGGTGACCCCAGGGTATAAAGACCCTATTCATTCTGGTTTCTTTCCCGCTAAAACCCACAAAGCATTAAACGATTACGCGTCGCAGTTGGCGATGGAGCTAATGGGCAACGCCACAAGGCTTACTCAGCAGCACACTGTGGGTATTGCGAGTTTTGTACGTTTAAATGCGGGGCTAAGCGACAGTACAGTGCTGGGCAACCAATTATCTGAATACTTGATCACTGAACTGCAAGATTTTGGCCTAGCCATCGTCGATTTTAAATTGACTGATGGCATAACGGTGACGCCGCAGGGCGACTTTGTAATGTCGCGAAGCGGTAAGCGTTTGGCCAAAAGCGTTGAGATGGACCATGTAGTAACGGGCACCATCATCGAAGACGATAGAGGCGTTAGAGTGAATGCCAGAATTGTTTCACTGCAAAATAAGCAAATTGTTGCCAGCGCGAATGTGTATATTCCAGCGTTTATAGTAATGGATCTCAATAAAATGGCGCGTGTTGAGGCGCCATCATCCATCACCGAGTAAATTTAAAACTCGCCTCGCACGGCCTCACGCACCATAAAGCGTGAGGTGTTAACCGCATTAAGCAAATCGTTGTTCAGAGGCAGTGGCTCTCTTAATAATGTGCTCGCCAATACTTCGGCTAAAAGTGGGGCAGTAGTGAGGCCTCTTGAGCCTAAACAACTTAATGTAGACACATTGCTTAGCGGCAACGTACTCACCTTTTGAAACGGTTTTCCCACGCCTAAATCGGCATATTCTTGCTTTAGCGTTTTAAAATTATGCAGTGCGCCAACCACCGGTTGATGATCTGGCGAGCCAAGTCGCGTCGCCGCTCTCGCCGTACCATCATGCTTCAATTGGCTCACCATGTCCGTATTCGCAAGGGCCTGTTCATGAGTAGCTATGTTTTGCTCGCTTTCCTCTTCGCGAGGCTCAACGGCCAAGTCGTTTTTCACATACGTAGAGCCCAGTGCATGGCGTCCTTCCATGGCCGGAGTCATATACCCTTTGTGGCAAAGCACCGTTTTTAATGCGTCAATAGGTTGTTGTGATGCAATGGCTTCAACCTGTCCTCGCACAGGCCGTAAAGGAAGACTATCAAATGCATCTGTGCCCACGGCGCCTGCGCCTAATGCAAGCACCAAATGATCTGCCTTTATAGTCTCGCCATGCGTAAATTCAACGTCTCCATCGCTTCTATGAGATACATAACAATGGTTGGGTTTTAGCGTTAGCTTTCCTGTTGTCTTGGCTAAATCGATAATATCGCTAACAAGTTGCGGGGGCGACAACCATCCGCCTTTGGGAATAAACAAACCTTCATAAGGTAAATCAACCCCAGCGATACGGCGTACTTCTTCACTGTCTACGTGCCTAATAAGCTCTGAAGGCCATACGTCGTCGTTCACCAATTTCGCTTGTCGTACACCCACTTTGTCATTAAATCGAAGCTGGATAACACCACAAAAATCGTATTTATTTTCTTCTTTTGTGAGCTTTTTATTGCTTGTTTTAGTGATGGTTTTCAACTGAATGTTGCTGTTAACGCTGTCGTAATAATCTCTCGCATACAAGAAACAGTGAGCCTGCAAACGACTGGTGATACTCGCTTCACTATGAAGCTGAGGATAAAAGCCACCCTGAGGATTACCCGAAGCGCCTTGCGCTAGGTTATCGCCGTCAAAGCAAAGCGTTACGCGAATATCGCGCTTGGTTAGCGCCAAACACATTGTTGCGGCAGCAAGTCCAGACCCCACCACAACCACATGGTGTTCTTCTGTAAGGGGCGCGTTGATATATCGATAGTAAGGCCCCTCTGGCAGTCGCAATTTCTGAGAATGCTTCTTTTGTGTAGCTTTAGGTAAAGACTGGGGTGAAGATTGTAACTCAGACTCAGGTGAGGACCGTACTGGCGTTTCTATATTATTGTCCTCATTTTCACTTGCTGATGTAAGTTGAAAATAACCGGTAAGCATATCTCGTTTGCGACCAAATCCTGCGCGTTTGTTTATCACAAATCCAACATTGGCCAACCCACGCTTTACAATACCCGCCGCCGTGAAGGTACCAAATGTGGTGTCATTTTTTGACAGCCGAGCCATTTGTGAAAACAATGCATCGGTCCACATGTCAGGATTTTTACTTGGCGCAAACCCATCTAAAAACCATGCATCTACAAGCCCTTCTTCAGGTGAATGCCATTGCCCAAGCAACTGATGCACATCGCCTATCCACAAGTCTAGGGTGGTATCAAATGCAGTAAAATGCAGCCGATGGCACCCATCAAGCCCTATCGGATATAGCGCTATTAATGCCTCTGTTTCGGCCTGTAGCGACGTAAACGTTGATAACGCACGCTGAATATCGGCCTTTGGTAGCGGGTATTTTTCGGTAGTGATAAAAAATAAGCGCTTGAGAGGGTGGTGAGGGTTTGCCTGCCTAAACTGCTTAAATTCATGCATGGCTACCAAGAAGTTTAAACCAGTACCAAAACCGGTTTCAGCAATAGTAAAGTGTGGCTTATCCCATAACGTCCAGCGCTGATGAAGGTCATTACCTTTTATAAAAACATGCTGGGTTTCATTAATACCACTGTCGTTAGAAAAATAAACGTCATCAAAATGATCGGCAATGGGTATGCCGTTTTCATTAAAATGTACTTGCGCATGTTTAGACTTCACTACCTATCTAACCTCTTTTTAAGCTATGTATTTCGTTGTGTTTCCGCGTGTCATAATGGCGTCACTTGCCAGGGCTATATTCTACAAGGCCTCAAAAAACTTTACCGTAAAAGTTTTTAATTTATCTAAAGCGCGTTAGCCATTGCTGAACAAATTGTGATGTGCAGCTTGTATAAAAGCATTAATGAAAGCTTTTTCATTTTCTTACAGCGTTGAGGCAGTGCGATATTCTAAGCCAAAGTTTCATGCTACCTTAAGGACAAGCTGTTTACACAGCGACAGCGTTACCGATAGAAGTAACGCATTAACAATCAAGGTGCGGGGATTGGATTTAACCGTTACAGGTGTTCATAAAAAGGGTTTTGTGTTGAAGTGCAAAGCAGACCACTTTATCTCGTAAAATCGTTAACATATGCCGCATCAACGCAAAGGGTAAACTATGAGAAGAGCAGTTATCACCGGTCTCGGTATTGTATCGAGCATCGGCGTAAATAAAGAGGACGTACTTGCATCATTAAAAGCAGGTAAGTCTGGGATCACATTTTCAGAGCAGTTCGCCGAGATGGGCCTGCGCAGTCAGGTGTGGGGTAATCTTGACATTGACTTAAAAGAGCACATCGACCGCAAAGCCATGCGCTTTATGGGTGATGCGGCTGCATACGCGTATGTTGCCATGCAGCAGGCTATTGCAGATTCTGGCCTTGAAGAAAGTGATATTTCAAATGATCGCACAGGTATTATTGCCGGCTCCGGCGGTGCGTCTTCTGAAAACCAAGTGCTATCTGCCGATATTCTTCGCGAAAAAGGGGTTAAGCGAGTAGGGCCATATATGGTTCCACGATGCATGGCGTCTACAGTGTCTGCATGTTTAGCCACACCGTTTAAAATTCGCGGTGTTAACTATTCAATCGCCTCAGCCTGTGCCACAAGTGCACACTGTATTGGAAACGCACTAGAGCTTATTCAGCTTGGTAAACAAGATGTGGTGTTTGCCGGTGGCGGTGAAGAGCTTCATTGGTCGCTATCAAGTCAGTTCGACGCTATGGGCGCACTAAGCTCAAAGTACAACGACAACCCATCGGTAGCCTCTCGTACCTATGATGCAGCACGAGATGGCTTCGTTAGCTCTGGCGGCGGCGGTATGGTTGTAGTTGAAGAGCTTGAGCACGCTCTCGCTCGTGGCGCGACAATTTACGGCGAAGTAACCGGTTACGGCGCTACCTCAGACGGCTTCGACATGGTCGCTCCTTCTGGTGAAGGCGCTATTCGCTGCATGAAAATGGCGATGCAAAATGTAGACGGTCCAATTGACTACCTAAACACTCACGGCACATCAACGCCTGTTGGTGATGTAAAAGAGTTAGCGGCTATTCAGGAAGTGTTTGGCTCATCGGGCGTGCCCATCAGTGCAACGAAATCGCTTACCGGCCATGCGCTAGGCGCTGCTGGCGTCAACGAAGCTATTTACAGCTTGCTTATGATGCAAAACAATTTCATCGCGCCGTCAATTAATATCGACACGCTAGATGACGCAGCCAAAGGCCTGGATATTGTCACTGAAACAAGAGACGCCCAGCTAAACACAGTGATGTCTAACAGCTTCGGCTTTGGCGGCACAAATGCTACCTTAGTTATGCAGCGCTACAACCGCTAATGCCGTCACTTCTGTTAGTGCTTTTATTAAAAGTACTGTCGTAGTTCAGACACCTTAACAAAAAATCCCCCAACGAGCTTAATCGGTCTTGGGGGATTTTTTTATTGCACAATTTTTATATACCATAAATAACCGCTTTATTTTGCGACTACCTAAACCTGTAGTCGTGAAACAGTTTGTCGGGGTTGGGGATAGTTATCTTACCGTAATGTAGTAAAACGAGGCCTTCTTGTTGAAGCTCACCTAAAAGCCGATTCACGGTTTGCCGACAGCTGTTTATCATTTGCGCCAGTGACTCTTGAGATAGTGTTAACGTAATGGCGCTGTTTTCAGGGACGTGTTGCCCGTAACTGGTGGTTAACATTAACAGTCGCTTTACCAATTGATGTTTTAAACTAAGCCCAGTGCTTGAATCGATAAACTGAAAGGCACTTCTTACCCTAGCGCAAAGCAGCGTGGCGAAATAAGGGTACAGTTCTGGAAATTTTTTCAGCAGTTCGTTAAACGCATTTTTAGGGATAACGGCAATAGTACTGTCGGTTTCGCAAAAATTATCGTGAGTGCGGGGAAGATTGTCGAACATAGAAATTTCCCCAAACCAGGTTCCTGGGCCCAAAAGCGCAAGCAGCATCTCACTGCCATCTACGCCAATCGTGGTCACACGTAGTCGACCTTCGCATATTCCGTAAAAACCAACGCCGTCCTCGCCTTTAGCGTGTAGCTGTTGACCGGCTTTAAAGTGCTTAAGTCGCACTTTGCCTAGTAGCTCATTTTGCAAATATTCAGGTAGTGAAGAAAACCAAGAAGAGCTTATTAGTACAGGTATAAAATGTTCCATTTAACAAAATTATTACAATGTCGTTGTAACGACAGTCTATACCTGTTTTCAGGGGTAAGGTAGCAAAAAATTACAACACGATTTGAGGTGAGTTATGAGTGATTTTGTAAAGTCTCAGGTGAGCGAAGAAGAGTGGCAGACCCGTGTAGATTTAGCCGCATGTTATCGGGCTGTGGCCATGTACGGCTGGGATGACCTAATTTTTACTCACATATCTGCTCGGGTGCCCGGGCCAGAACATCATTTTCTTATTAACCCATATGGAATGATGTTCGATGAGGTAACGGCATCTAGCTTGGTAAAAGTAGACCTTCACGGCAATAAAGTGATGGACAGTGAGTACGACATTAATCCTGCAGGGTTTACCATTCACAGTGCAGTGCACGAAGCCCGCGATGATGCAAAGTGCGTGATGCACCTTCACACTACAGAGGGCGTTGCAGTATCAGTACTCGAAGACGGGCTTCAGGCCTATTCGCAGCAATCGCTATTTCCGCTGGCGTCGCTGTCTTATCATTCCTATGAAGGCGTTGCCTTAAACCCCGATGAAAAAGCACGCTTGGTGAGAGATTTGGGCGATACCCAATTTATGATTTTGCGTAATCATGGTTTGCTTACCTGTGCAGATACCATCGAAGACGCATTTTTATTTATGTTTATTATGCAGCGAGCATGCGAAATTCAGTTAAAAGCCCAGGCTACAGGCCAAAAGCTTATTCCTATCCACTCTGCAATACTGCAGGGGATTAAAGCCCAAGCAGCCCAAGTCACTAAACAGGCTGGTGGTTCGTTGGCATGGCCTGGTATAAAGCGCAGGGTAGAAAGGCGTTTCCCAGGCTTTGACGCCTAAATAAAGAGGCACAAAAAACAACGCTTTTCTGATTTAAGCAAGCTTGAAGAAAAATGTTCGTTTAAAAAAAACGCCTGGCGCACGCAGTGCTAAGCGTGCGCACAAGTTTACCCGTCTAATTGGGTTACTATCGCCTTATTTTGGGGTAAACTTGTGGTCATGAAAATACTTCTTGAAGACACTATCCCATTTGGCGCGAGTTACCTCGACAACGTAGGTGAGGTAACCACTTACGCATGGCAAAATTTAGTGGCAAGCGACCTTGCTGATATCGATATTTTAGCCCTTCGCTCTACCACAAAGGTAACGCCTGAGCTGATTAAAGGTGCAAACAAACTTCAGTTTGTCACTACCGCCACCGCTGGAACCAATCACATTGATAAGGCCTGTTTAAACGCTAACAATATAGCGCACAGTTCAGCCGCCGGATGTAACGCCGTTGCGGTGGCTGAGTATGTGTTAAGCGTTCTGCTGCACGCCCAAAAAAGTAAAAAGCTGGATTTATACTCGGCAACGGTAGGTATTGTGGGCGCGGGTAACGTGGGTACTGCGCTGTCTGTATTGCTTGACGCTGTAGGTGTTAGCTATGTGCTGTGCGATCCGCCGCTTCAAGAAGCAGGAGATAAAAGAGCGTTTGTAGAGATGGATGATATTGCACGTTGTGATGTGATTACACTGCACGTACCGTTTGTTCAAGGTGGGCCTCATCCAACGGGTAAATTAATTGATAGTGCATTGCTAAGCCAACTTAATGATCATCAGTTACTCATCAATGCCTGTCGCGGCGAAGTCATAGACGAACTCGCTTTGCACGCTCGTTTAACGTCACCAAACGCGCCTACCGTGGTACTCGATGTTTTTGATAACGAGCCGGCGATCGATACCCGTCTTTTCGACCACTGCTGGTTTATCACGCCTCATATAGCGGGTCATTCGGTTGAGGGAAAAGTGCGCGGCACACAAATGATATATGAGCAAATTTGCCACCGCACCGGCCAAAAAGCGACCAAAGCGTTGTCTGATTTTTTAGAATCAATTCCGCCCGTCAAAGTATCTTTGCAACATCCGACACAAACGCGATTATCCGTAGTTGATTTAATAGATGTGTTCCACCGAATTTACGATGTCGCCGTTGACGATATAACAATGAGGCAGTCAGTTAAACAAATAGAAAGCGCTGACACCCATGCCCCTAGTGAAAGTGTGGCTTCGCAGTTTGCAGCATTGCGCAAGCACTATCGGGTACGAAGAGAGTGCAGTGCACACACATTAGTGGTGCCACATAATACCAGTGAAGAAATTGCGAAAACCCTTAAGAACCTAGGTTTTTCGGTACAGCGTGAGCAAGCGCAGTAGTTTATAATCCAAATTTAGTGCCAATCACTTGCTGATTGCTGTGCCTAACTGGCAGTAATGCTAGTGAAGATGGCGTTATATCAATATATTTTAAATACCCCATTAGCTAAGCGCGTAGTGCGTTTACTAACACTTAGGAGAAGAAAACATTATGTCGCAAGCGTTTGACGTTGCAGTTCTTGGCGCAACAGGTTTAGTTGGGCAAACGATGATTGAGTTATTGGAAGAGCGCGGCTTTCCCATTAACCGTTTATACCCTTTAGCCAGTAAACGCTCTGCAGGCAGCACGGTTTCATTTAAAGGCGAAGATATTGAAGTTGAAGATGCTGATGAGTTCGATTGGTCACGTGTTCAATTTGGATTTTTCTCTGCAGGTGGCAGTATCTCTGCTAAATTTGCGCCGCTAGCGGCGGAAGAGGGCTGTATTGTTATCGACAATACTTCAGAGTTTCGATACGACCCCGATATCCCATTAGTGGTTCCAGAGGTAAATGCACACGCACTCGCTGATTTTCGCAATCGTAATATCATTGCTAACCCTAACTGTTCCACTATTCAAATGATGGTGGCGTTAAAGCCTATCCAAGACGCAGTGGGCATATCACGCATTAACGTATGTACGTATCAATCGGTATCTGGCGCAGGTAAAGACGCTATGGAAGAGCTAGCAAAGCAAACTGCTGGTCTGCTGAATGCCCGTGAAGTAAAACCCGATGCCTTTAGTCGTCAAATAGCGTTTAACGCAATTCCTCAAATTGATGCATTTCAAGATAACGATTACACCAAAGAAGAAATGAAAATGGTGTGGGAAACTCAGAAAATAATGGGCGACAATAGCATTTTGGTGAACGCCACAGCAGTGCGCGTGCCTGTGTTTTATGGTCACGCTGAAGCTATTCACTTAGAGACGCATTCCCCCATTGATGCAGAGCAAGTTAAGCAGTTGCTTGCGGATGCACCAGGCGTAACCCTGTATGAAAGTGCAGAGCAGTTTCCAACTCAGGTAAGCAGTGCCAGCGGGAATGATATGGTGCATGTGGGCCGCGTAAGAAATGATATTACGCATCCTTGCGGTCTAAACCTTTGGGTAGTGTCGGATAACATTCGAAAAGGTGCTGCAACTAACAGTATTCAAATAGCAGAAACGCTCATTCGCGACTATATGTAACAGCACAGTGCTATTACAGTAGGAGCACAGGAGCATCACAGTACTGGGGTGGCCGCGTAAGCGCTAGATATGGGTAAGCCCTAGATAGGTTGTTGTATCGGTAAGTAAATAATAAACATTTTTCACTACTTGCCGATATGACACTATGATAAGTACATGTTACTCGTGATACAGATTGTTTCAAACCAGCATGTGACAAGCGATTGGTTTCGAACAATTAGGTTAGAAGAGGGCACTCAGCACGCATTTAGTGAAAATGGCGCTAAAACGGCACCGCTCACTAGATTGCCCTGGTTAACTGGTTTATAGTCTAAAGATTGGGCTTTTAAACTTGCGAAAATTGGCATTCAGTCAGACACTTAGCAAAGCCATTCAACTTTTTTGTATTAGGCGGATGGTCAAGGCAATGTGTACATCGCCATTCACTATGAGTGACGACACGAAATTGAAAATAAAAATAAAAGCCAGCACGTTTATTTGGAATAAGCTGGCGCAAAAATCCATCAACCTAAAAGGGTGGTAAAGACGCTTGAGGGCATATAGGACTGCTATGAAATTGCATTTGACGGGCTTACTTTTACTTACATTTTGTTTGTTTGCCCCTATATCTTCAGTAAATGCGCAAGAATCAGCGACCTTATTGAAAGGACCAAAAGACGCTAGCGATCAATTCTCTGGTCTTGAGTACGGCCCCATCGACTCTAGCGATACGCTTTGGCGCATAGCCGAGCGCTACAGACAGAATAATAATCTTAGCGTGTATCAGGTTATGACAGCTATTTACCAGCTGAACCCCGATGCATTTGAAAACGGTAACCTCAACCTGCTAGTTAATGGCGCAACGCTCAAACTTCCTTCAGAGCGATACATTGCCCGCATCAGCAAAGAGCAAGCGCAATTGCGTGCCGAGCAAGATGAGCGTGAATTTGCTGAAGCTCTCAATAAGCCAGGCAGCAGTGTCAAAAATATCAAGCCGTCTTCACCGCTTGTTAATCAAAACGACCTTTCACAAACGCAAACCGACATCGAGAAAAAAATTACTCGCTTAGATGCAGAGCAAACTCGACAGTTTGACGAATTGCGTATGCAGTTCGCAGCGTCACTCGATAATGTTCAAGAAATATTGAACGAAAACAGAAAGCTATATGAGCGCGTTGAAGCGGTAAATGGTGAGCTTGAATCGCTGAGAGGGCAAGTAGAGGGCGACGTAAAAGAACAGCTTGATATGCAGGTGGCACTGCAGCAAGAACTGCTTGATATGATAAGAGCAGAGCAGGCAGAAAGAGCCGCAGAAAAACAAGACTCTATTTTAAACAAATTAATGAGCCCAGTTAGCTTGATAATAGGCACTGCAGTGCTGTCTTTGCTATTGGTTGGAGGCCTTATTACATGGTTGCTCAAGCGCAACAGCAAGCCTGAAGAGGCGCCAGCAGCGCCATCTGGTGCATTGAGCGACGATGATGATGTACCGGTTCCAGACAGCGATTTAGGCGACCTATCAAGCGCGCTAGCGCCTGATTTAGATGATAATAACGAACTCACTGACGACGATTTGTTTAACGACGACGACTTGCTCGATGACGTTTTAACATCAGACCTCGAAGAAAGCTTAGACGACGAGCTTGAAAACTTTGCCGACCTAGAAGACGATTTGTTGGTACCAGATGATGATGCAGACGACTTATTCGAAGCGGGTGATGATGAGCTGGACCAGAGCGAGTTAGACAGTTTATTCGACGATGATGACTTGTCTGACAAAGTGCTCAATGAAAACGAAGCAGGTGATTTAGACGGCATCGATTTATCTGAAGACGACGATCTGTTTGATGAAAGCAGCGACAGTGAGGACGACTCTGAAGATAAAGATAGCTCTGATGATAAAGGCAATGCTGAAATTGAAGAAGACACATCCGCTTCAGACGATGATTTTGATATTGACGATTTGTTAAATGATGTACAAAGCCAAGCCTCATCAGAAGAGGACTCATCAGAAGAAGTAGACCCTGACGATATATTAGACCAGTTCGGCGAAGACGACTCATCCGCGAACGAAGATGTGGATGTAGATGACATAGATACGCTGCTTGAAAACAGTGGGGGTGATGCATCACAAGACGATATTGACGATTTATTAGATAGTGCCACAGAAACGGCGTCACTACCTACTGTTGACGATGAAGACGAAAAGCCCGAAATCAGCATTGACGATCTGCTAGAAGAAAACGCGCCGGATACCGCACTGACTGATGAGTTAGATAGCAAAGATGATCTTATTGATGAAGAAATGCTCGAGAAACTCGACGACGAGATACATCAACAAGACAAAGAAATAAACAAGATTACCGACGATTTACTCAATGAAATTGAGCAAATTGAAATGATGGGCGGGCTTGATGACGATGAAGACGTTGACGAAGATGAATTAGAAGAAGAGATCACTTCGGCAGCACCTTCGCCTCAATCAATACAAAACTTCGATTCCATCACTGACGGCCTCGATGAAATGTTAGATGATGAAATTGAAAGCGACGATATAGAAAACGCTGACGATTTCTCAGATCCCTTGTCAGATGAGCTAATTGCCGAGCTGCAAAGCGAAATGCCTGATGAGGATGAGTCTACAGACGATGCTCCCGCAAATGAAGAACCAGCGGACGAGCAACCTGAAGACGCCGCCCAGCAAGAAGACGACTTTAATGACTCCCTTTCCGACGACTTATTAGCTGAACTAGAGGCAGAACTTGAGCCAGAAGCAGAAGATGCAGAAGACATTGTAGAAAGCGATGAAAGTGATGAGGACGTTGATGGCGAACAAGACCCTGCCAACCCAGACGATGAAGACGCAGCATTTGAACAAGAAGTCAGCGATCCTTTAACTGATGAATTGCTTGCAGAATTGGAATCAGAAACCACTGACTTCGATGATGCGGAAGAGCCTCCAGCAGAAGAGGAACCTTCAGCAGAAGAGGAGCCTTCAGCGGAAGAGGAACCTTCAGCAGAAGAGGAGCCTTCAGCAGAAGAGGAGCCTTCAGCAGAAGAGGAGCCTTCAGCAGAAGAGGAACCTTCAGCAGAAGAGGAGCCTTCAGCGGAAGAAGAGCCTTCAGCAGAAGAGGAGCCTTCAGCAGAAGAGGAGCCTTCAGCGGAAGAAGAGCCTTCGGCGGGCGAGGAGCCTTCAGCAGAGGAGAAACCCTCAGCGGAGGAAGCTCCATCCACCGAAGAGGTTGAAGAACCTGACTCGCCCGAAGAAATCAGTGAAGAATTACCTCCGGTAGATGATGAGGAGCCTTCAGCAGAAGATGAATCTTCAGCGGAAAAGGAGCCTTCAGCGGAAAAGGAGCCATCTGCCGAGGATACCGCAGAACCTGACGCAGCCGAGGAAGTAAGTGAGGAACTAACTTCGGAAGCAAATGAAGAGCCCACAGCGGAAGAAGAGCCTTCAACAGAGGAGAAATCCTCAGCGGAGGAAGCTCCATCCACCGAAGAGGTTGCAGAACCTGAATCGCCCGAAGAAGTCAGTGAAGAATTATCTCCGGAAGATGATGAGGAGCCTTCAGCAGAAGAGGAGCCTTCAGCGGAAGAAAAGCCTTCAGCAGAAGAGGAACCCTCAGCTAAGCAAGAGCCTTCAGCAGACCCATTAGATGATGCGTTAAACGACTTTGAAAAAGACATGATGGATGATATTCCATCATTTGGAGACACAGAGCCTGATTCAACCGAGCGTGAATCTGTTGAACGTGAGGCATCCGAATCCGAGTCTTCAGAAGAGCAAGACGAAAATGACTATGACGATAGTATTCTCGATGATGCATTCGACGACGTAGACGCTTTTTCTTTAGAGCAAGAAATTGACGGCGAAGAACCAAACAAAAATAGAGAGTCTGAACTTCAGCAAGAACCTGAACAACAAGAGCAAGTAAGCGACTCGGCTGATTCAGAAAAAAGTGATGACGATATTAACGAGCTGGGCGATGTACCTGGTCTTGATGATTGGCTGTCTGGTGAAAGTGATGACGATATTGAAGATGAAGAAATTTTCGATGAGTTAGATAGTGCCGAATTTGACGAGTTACTTGAAAGCTTAGAGGCAGATACACCAGCAGATTCAAATCCTGTTCAAAGCAGTGAACAGTCTGGTGATGCAACACAAGAATCACAGAGCCAGCCAGATTTAGAGACAGAGCCGGCAGAAGATGACGATACCTTTGAGCTAGACGATGCATTTGAACTAGACGATGATGACAGCGAGCTGGATGATCTATCATTGCCTGATATTGACGTCGATGATGTGGACGGAAATGTGAGCTCGGAAGAGGCGCAAGAAGCTTCTTCGCAAGACGCTTTTTCGAAAGAGGAGCTAGAGCAGGAAAGTAAAGAAGAGTTAAAGTTAGATAATCCAGACCTTGATTTAGAAGCCTTACTTAACGATGTGCCGTCCGTTGAGATGGGTGGCGATAGCAACGGCGCTGAAGATTTTTTAGATGTAGAAGCGCTAATGGATGACGGCGATGATACAACGTTTAACGATCCAGATAGTCAGCCTCTTGATTTAGACGTGAGTTTGTCCGACTTTACAGGCGTTAACGATACAGACTCCGTTATCGATATTGATAAAGACGCGGGCCAAAATGCGAACCTAGATTTAGCGCGTGCGTATCTCGAAATGGAAGATGTTGATGCTGCAAAGGAGCTTCTCGAAGAAGTTATGCGTGAGGGAAGTGAAGAGCAAAAACAAGAAGCTGATACTATCTTGAAGTCCATCGACTAACCCGACTATTTGCATGTTAAGTTTGCATGTTAATTGCCATCTTATCTGCCAAATATTGCATGTTAAGTGCCATATGACTACACTTGGCGGCTTTTAGTTAAGAGGTAGCAGAATCATGGGGCGAATTGCCTTAGGGATTGAATACGACGGTGCTTCTGTTTTTGGTTGGCAACGCCAACGAGAAGTGCCCAGTGTTCAAGAGTATCTTGAAAAAGCGTTATCAAAAGTGGCTAATCAGCCAATTCAAGTTCAATGCGCAGGTAGAACCGATGCTGGTGTTCACGCCACAGGGCAAGTGGTTCATTTCGACTGCGATACTCATCGCGCTGAACGTGCCTGGACTCTTGGTGTTAACGCCAACTTGCCAGACTCCATCGCCGTAACCTGGGCACAAGATGTCGATGATAATTATCATGCGCGCTTCTCTGCTACTCATCGCCGCTACAGATACATTATTCACAATAGTAAAATGCGACCAGCGATACTAAATCACGGTGTCACTCATGTTCACAAGCCCTTAGATGCTGCGAAAATGCACGAGGCTGCTCAAGCGTTACTCGGCGAGCAAGATTTCACTTCTTTTAGAGCTTCTCTTTGCCAAAGCAAAACCCCTTTTCGAAACGTGACGAATGTGGACGTTTATCGGCAAGGGCGCTACGTTGTTATTGATATTAAAGCCAATGCATTTCTACATCACATGGTGCGCAACATTACGGGCTCGCTGGTTGAAATTGGCGCGGGAGAGCAACCCGTAGAGTGGATTAAGGAATTATTGGCCCTAAAAGACAGAAGTAAAGCAGCTTCTACGGCAAAGCCAAATGGTCTCTATCTTGTTGATGTGACTTATCCCGATGAATACGGGCTTCCTAAAGGACCGCTTGGTCCATTGTTCTTGCCACAAAGCTAGCGTTAAAGCCTAGTGCTTAAACACAGCTATCACACAATCAGAACTGGTCCGAGCTAACTTCTTAGACCAGTTTTGTTTTTTCCATTTCGTTGTATTGTGGTCTAATAGCGCGCTATATTAGATAGCTGCTTTTTCAGGTTACGCATTTTTTCTTGTAACGCTGTCAAAGACATAAATTAATGTATTGCTGGTACTCAAGATTAAAAACAAATACCGGCAATCAAAACAAAGGATTCAATTTCCATGAGCTGGATTCAAAAAATACTTCCACGCACGCAAACTTCAACAAAGGGCAATGTACCTGAAGGAATTTGGACAAAGTGTGGCTCTTGTCAGGCAGTATTGTACAAAACTGAATTAGAAAAATTACTAGAAGTCTGTCCTAAGTGCGACCACCACATGCGCATAACCGCCCGCCGTCGTATTGATGCGTTTTTAGACGAGGGCGATCGCGTAGAGCTTGGTGCCCAGCACGAGCCTCAAGACTTATTAAAATTTAAAGACTCTAAGCGTTATAAAGATCGTATTGCCGCGGCGCAAAAGTCGACCAATGAAAAAGACGCGCTAGTGGTTATGCAGGGAAAAGTGAAAGGCATGCCTGTTGTGGTGGCATGTTTTGAATTTGCCTTTATGGGCGGCTCAATGGCCTCAGTAGTTGGTGCACGATTTGTTGCTGCAGTGAATGCATGCCTTGAACACAATACGCCGCTTATTTGTTTTTCTGCCAGTGGCGGCGCGCGTATGCAAGAAGCCCTCATGTCGTTAATGCAAATGGCGAAAACCTCTGCTGCACTGGCCAAAATGAGCAAGAAAGGTCTGCCTTATATATCAGTACTTACTGATCCAACAATGGGCGGTGTGTCTGCAAGTTTAGCCATGCTAGGTGACATTAACGTTGCTGAGCCTAAAGCCTTAATTGGTTTTGCGGGTCCTCGCGTTATTGAACAAACCGTTCGTGAAAAACTTCCTGAAGGGTTTCAGCGCAGTGAATTTCTCGTAGAAAAAGGCGCAATCGATATGATTGTTGACCGCAGAGATATGCGTGATAAATTACACGGCTTGTTGACCAAGTTGCATTACAAAAATTAGTGAATAACGAAAACAATAAAAACATTGGCTCAGAGCAAACATCATCTGTTGATAAAAAAAGCCTGGGCCAATGGCTATCCTACCTAGAATCAATTCATCCTAGCGCCATTGATATGGGGTTAGAAAGAGTGAAAGACGTGGCAAACGCCATGTCGCTTAACCTCAGTGAATCACTTGTCATTACTGTTGCCGGTACCAATGGCAAGGGCACAACATGCCGCCTTCTTGAACAGTCGTTGCTGTCGCAGGGAAAAACGGTAGCAGTGTACAGTTCTCCACACCTTATTGATTATTGCGAGCGCGTTCGTATTAATGGTGAACTTGCCCAACAGCAAGCCTTTGTCGATGCGTTTGAATTTATAGAAAGTGCTCGGGGCGACATAACGCTCACCTATTTCGAATTTAGCACCCTTGCGGCAATGAAAATGATGCAAGACTGGCAGGTGGATATCGCCATATTGGAAGTAGGCTTAGGTGGACGGCTAGACGCCACAAATATTATCGACCCCGATTTAGCTGTGATTACCACCATTGACCTCGATCACCAAGACTGGCTTGGTAATACGCGTGAAAAAATAGCCCGAGAGAAAGCCGGCATAATGCGGTTAAACGGCAATGCTGTTATTGGGGATTTGTTCCCACCGTCATCACTTTATGACGTTGTTGACGAGCTTCAGGTGAACGCTCGCTGGGCGACAAAAGATTTCACCGCTGCTGTAGAAGCTGAACATAGTGAATGGCATTGGAAGGGGCAAGAGCATACCTTCACAGCGCTTCCTTACCCGAATATTCCGCTTCAAAATGCCAGCACAGCATTAGCGGCCCTAGAAATGCTTGATTTATTACCCGAAGAAGCCGCGCTGAATACCATTATACGCAGCACAACCATGCCGGGGCGTCAGCAGCAAATAAGTGAGCTACCTCTTGTAGTGGTAGATGTGGCGCATAATCCTCAAGCCACTGCGTCAATGCAAGAGTGGCTATCTCGGTATAAGGTCGATAAGTACCGCGTTGTGGTAGGCATGCTGAAAGACAAATCAATCGCTGAAACGCTAGCACCCTTATCGTCACTTAATGCTTCTTGGTATGTAGCAAGTACCCAAGGTTTTAGGGGCTGTGAAGCGCAGGTTCTTGAAAATGCCCTTGTGAATGCCGGCACAACCATAGAGAATATAGCCACATACGACAATGTTACCCTAGCTTATGAAAGTGCACTTGCAGATTATCAGGCAAATGAGCTTATATTAGTGTTTGGATCATTTGTTACCGTGGCAGATGTGCTTGTAAAGCAAAGCCAATAAATCGCGAATTCGCCCTTTCAATTTTTAAGGGAACGGGCGCAGTCATTCAAGCAGGAGACAGCAGTGACATCGGCATTAAAGAATAGATTGGTAGGAACCATTATCATAGTGGCCCTTGCCGTTATTTTCTTACCTGACTTTCTCGATGGCAAAAAACAGACGAACCGAGAGCCTTTCGTTTCAGTTCCTGCAAATCCACCGATAAAGCCAATAGTAGAGCCTGAGCCATTTCCTTCTGAGCGCGTTGCACGAGCCGCCGTGCCAGAAGTTGAAGTTGAAGAAGCCGAAGCGCTTGACGATGTATACGAGTCTCAAGAGAAGACCGAGTTACAGGCCAGCGAATTGCAAGCAAGCGATGACACGCAAACGACTTCAACTTCTCCTGAGCCCAAAGATGAGCTTGCCAGCCAAACCGTAATAGAAGCTAGCAATGACCTTGCTGAAGAGGATGCAGGGTGGGTTATTCAGCTGGGAAGCTTCAGACACGAAAAAAATGTAAAAAGCTTACTGGCGAAGCTTGAGCGCGCTGGTTATCGAGCGTTTAGTCGTAAAATCCAAACCAGCTCAGGGTTACTGAACAAAGTTTTTGTCGGGCCAGATTTAGACAAACAAAAGCTCGAGTCGGCACTGCCGCATTTAAAGGAACTCACTAAGCTTAAAGGCAAGGTCACAACCTTCAAAGTAGAGTAACCTGAAAAATTAAAGCCGCGTTTTTATACTAATAGAGGAGCTAATTTGTTACAGACTGTTTACTACAGACTAGTAATATTTTTGGCTTCTGTTAGAATGCGCGCCATCTCGCCAACGGCAGTTTGTCTAGCATAAGTTAGGCAACATCAACGCAATAAAGAGACAATGAACTGGGTTGACTTCTCCATATTGGGTATCATTGCGGTATCGACCTTAATAAGCCTTATTAGAGGGTTTGTTAAAGAGGCCATTTCCCTTGTGGTGTGGTTTTCTGCACTCTTCATTTCCAGTAATTTTTATGCCGACCTTGCTGTTTACTTTACTGCCATAGACGATCCTTACATTAAAAATGGCGCAGCTATTGCGGCATTATTTGTCTCTACACTTATACTAGGTGGCATGGTTAACTATGTGTTTAGCCAGCTAGTTCAAGCCACAGGCTTATCAGGCACCGACCGTGCATTAGGCATTGTTTTTGGCGCATTGCGCGGTGTTCTCATTGTTAGCGCTTTACTCTTTTTTATGGATACCTTTACAGGTGCTGCAACCGCATTGTGGTGGCAGGCGTCGGTACTTATTCCTGAGTTTGGTGTCATTATTGAGTGGTTTTTCACGTATGTGAAAGGCTCATCCAGTTTCTTAAATCCCGTTTAAAATAGGTAACGCACATGTGTGGTATTGTCGGAATAGTTGGTAAAACCCCCGTAGCTCAGTCTCTTTATGACGGTTTGACGGTTATTCAGCACCGCGGGCAGGATGCTGCAGGTATAATGACTATCGATCAGAATATGTTTAACTTACGCAAGGCCAATGGCTTGGTGCGAGACGTTTTCCACACCCGCCATATGAAGCGTTTAACGGGTAATATGGGGATTGGGCATGTTAGGTACCCAACAGCGGGAACATCAAGTTCAGCGGAGGCACAGCCTTTCTATGTTAACTCACCGTTTGGTATAGCGTTTGCTCACAACGGTAACTTAACCAATGCCCACGACCTTCAGCAGGAAGTATTCCGCATTGCTCGTCGCCATATCAACACGACATCTGATTCTGAATTATTGCTTAATATCTTAGCCCACGAGTTACAACAAGTTGCTGGCTTAAGCGTAAGTGCCGAGCACATTTTTGAAGTGGTCACAAAGGTACATAAGAAAATTCGCGGCGCGTATGCGGTGGTTGCAGCCATCATCGGCCAAGGTATTGTTGCTTTTCGCGACCCTCACGGCATTCGCCCACTTGCGTTAGGTAAGCGAATGACGGAAGTGGGGGAAGAGTGGATGGTTGCCTCGGAAAGTGTCGCTATTGATGCTGTAGGCTTTCAGTTCGTTCGCGATGTTGCGCCAGGTGAAGCCGTGTTTATCACCGAAGAAGGCCAGTTGCATACTCGCCAGTGCTCGGAAAACCCAATTACCTCGCCCTGTATTTTTGAATTTGTATACTTTGCCCGCCCCGATAGCTTTATCGACGGCATCTCAGTGTATGCATCACGTGTAAATATGGGTAGAAAGCTCGGTGAAAAGATTAAGCGTGAATGGTCTGATTTAGATATCGACGTGGTTATTCCTATTCCTGAAACGTCGATGGATGTAGCGCTACAAATCGCGACTACTCTTGAATTACCGTATCGACAAGGTTTTGTGAAAAACCGCTACATTGGCCGTACCTTTATTATGCCGGGCCAGACGTTACGTAAAAAGTCGGTTCGTCGAAAGCTAAATGCGATTTCGTCTGAGTTTAAAGGTAAGAGTGTACTGCTAGTCGATGATTCTATCGTTCGCGGCACTACGTCAGGCCAGATTATCGAAATGGCAAGAGAGTCAGGAGCCAAAAAGGTTTACTTCGCTTCAGCAGCACCTGAAATACGTTTTCCAAATGTGTATGGCATAGATATGCCATCCGCTAACGAGCTCATTGCCTATGGCCGTGAGATTGATCAAATAGCAGACTTAATCCAGGCAGATGGTCTTATCTTCCAAGACATTTCAGACCTAGTAGAAGCGGTTCGTGAAGAAAACGAAAGTATTCAGCGTTTTGAAACATCAGTGTTTGACGGAAACTATATTACCGCAGACATAGACCAAGAATATTTAGAGCGAATTGATATGTCTCGTGGTGAAAAATCGAACCAAGCGCCAACCATGCAGGCTGAGCTGAGCAATTTAGATGTTCATAACATGGACTCTAACTAGTTGATGCACGTACGCGTACTTTCGTGAATGCTGTTTTGAACACTATTGTGCTCACTATTGCTAAGGTCAGTGTGCAGAGATGACACTCTGAAAAGTAACCATTAAAAATGCCGCTTTTAAAGCGGCATTTTTGTGTTTATTGCTAATACGATAACGTCAAACCCGATAACGTCAAACCAGTTAACATCACCACGTTAATGAATAAAAACAGGCCCACCTGATAATCCCCACACTAACACCGAGCCAGTCATTAATATTACTAACAACACAAGGCCGCAAGTAACCACCGAGCTAGAATAAATAAAGCCTTTGTCTTCATGCATATGCATAAGAATGGGAACACCAGAGTAGAGCAAATAAACCGAGTAGCTAATGCCCACTAACAGTGCCGTCATCACCACCCATAATTCAGGGTAAAGACCTGCTAAGCCCACCATAAATAGGGGAGTGGCTGTGTAGGCGGCAAGCTCAAGTGATTGTGTGTAGGTAGGCGAGCTGTCAAACGCTTTTGCAAGCTCATGAATTAAAAGCGCTAGCGCAACCACCCCAGCGATTAAACCGAAGTACATGCCTATGCCCATCATAATAGCGCTGTTTTCGCTAAGTCTAATAACGTCACCTGCACCAATGCTCCAGCCTGTATGAGCGCTAGAATAATAAGCAACAACAGAAGGAATAAGTGCAATAAATGCAATATGGGTAAGCGCGTAGAAATAGTTTTCGTGTTTAGTATCAATTGTCTGCCACTCTTCTCTTGGATGAGTGTAGATACCGATGAGGTGATTTAGAATCATAGTCCCTGCCTTTTTAACAACGTTATTATTATAAAAACGAACGAGTGTATTGTTTTGGCAGTGAGGTTTTACCCTAAAGTGAACGCATCAAAGCGAACAAAGTAGAGCGATCTCGGTAAGGTAAACACGCGGTTTATTTATAAGTAAACCAGTGACCGCCTGTTATTGACTCAAAATACATAAAGCGTGCTTGCTGTTTCTCAAGCTTTGAACTCTTTAACTTTCAAGTTCTCGAGTTTTACAGCTTTCGAAGCTATAAGTTTCAAACTTGCAGTTTTCTTACTTACACTGGCGCTTACATCAGCGCTTATATCGAGCTTGAATTAGCACGCTGCTAACTGCCGTTAACAATATTTTTACAATTTCAGTGTGCAGTAAGAACATACGGGCGTCAATAAATATTGACTAAATAATCGTCTGTTCGGCGGAGGCTGTGTTTATAACGTTTAGAGTGTTTCGGTCAAGGCTATATATGTGAGAACTGAGTTTATCCAATCAAACTTTTAAGATCAGTACATTTTTACAGCGTTATTGACAAATACACACCCAACGGTAAATACTAGGGTTAACAATGATAGATATGGACATAATCATTAAAGCGCTCGTATTATATTTTATAGCATTTGCTGAAAGCCGGCATTGGGGAAAACTAGGGTTGTGGATTCGCTCTGTAGCGCTAGTATTCTTAATCCTTCTCGATCCGTTTAAGATAACCACTGCGACTGACAATGCATCTGCAGATATCCTAAATAGGGTAAATGCCCTTTACTATAGCAGTAAAGGGCAAGACGAAATTGTCGTGGTGCTTATAAATGATGATTATCTCAACAACAATGGATTGAGTTGGCCCCTCTCTTACGTTCAGCAAGCCGGTTTATTTAAACGAATTTTATCATACGAGCCAAAAGGGCTTTTTGTTGATCTACTTTACACACATGATAGGTCTGCGCGGGGAGATTCCCCCGAGCCATTAGCCAATATTTTTAATAGGTACAGCTCAAGAGTACCGATCTATCTTCCACGTGTTAATAATTCGGCGCTGTCCGGCTCCAATTTCTTTTCAAGTACTGATCCGGTAATAGTTCAATGGGACGGTTACGACAGCTACTATCCCTCACAGATTGATTCTTTATCTACCCCTGCCTTTGCCCTATACAGCCAATATTGCAACGGTGACTCTCAGTGTTCTATTCCTGAAGCGCCACCGCCAATTGCTTTGCAATGGGGAATGGAACTATCTAGCGCCCAGTACAGCTTGACGAATAATGCAAGCTGCATGTCAGAGCAATATACGCTGACAATAATGTCGCAAATTCTTCTGTCAGAGGTATTTTGGAAATTTGTGCCAGAGTGGCGTCAACGTTGTGCTTACTCCACTACGTTGCCACCAGACTATTTATCTGCCACTAAAAGTGAGGATAAAAAGATTTTGAAAGATCTTTTAAAAGACAAGTTCGTGATGGTTGGCGCATTAATTCAAGGTGCACGTGATGAAGTATATTCACCTGTTCATGGAAAAGTAGCCGGGGTTTATTTTCACGCAATGGCACTTGATAACTTGATAACGTACAAAGAACAGTATTTCAGACCTGCACCAACGGTTTTGGGTAGTATCGATTTGGCAGATATAACCGATTGCTTATTGTTTCTGCTGGTCTTTATGTGGCGAGAGAAAGTTGCTGAAAGGCAGTCTGAAAGCAAGACTATTGGTGCAAGCGATAAAAGGTTTATAGCGGTCTCGGCCATAATTCTTGTTGTACTTCTCTTAGCTGTCGTTATCGTTTTTTCATATCTACTTAATTTTGAACCAATCAATTGGGTAGCACAGTTAACACTTATCCTCTCTATTTTTGCAGTAAAAATAAGGCTGTTCACACCGTTAAAAACATCTATTACATACCTTAAAGGTCTTACCAAGGAGAAAATCGTATGATGAAAAAATATTCTGCCGCGCTAACGTTACTCATGACGTTTAGTGTAATAGCAAATGAACCGTTAGCCATCACAGGCTTTAGTGTTGAGGAAATTGAAACACTCGATGCAAAAGGGAAGGTAATTGCAACGGTCGCCGTAGACACTCTTCCAAGCACTGACATACCCGTACTTGAGAGAAACGACGTACTCGACCTCGTTAAAATAAAGAATTCAAAGGGAGAGGTAGTGTGGCTGGATACATATTTCGTACAGCTGAATAAAGGAAAGGTAGTCGATTTACCCTGTTATAAAATAAGTGAGACAGGGGCAAAGGATAAAAGAGAAACCGGCACCATGGGTTTTGGGGGAGCGTGTGAAAATGCGAATTAATTCTACTTTTACTAAGCTAACCATTATTTTGGGCTCTTTATGCGCTATCAGTGCTTGTCAAAGCACTATTGAAGGAGTGGGCGATGCAATGGGTAACCTCACTGGCAAGAGTATTCACAATAGCTTCGATGGAAAGTACATCTCTCAACCGCAAGTTGCTGAATACAAACAGCGAGAAGATGAATTTAGTGGCACTGAAGGAGTGATCAGTTACTCGGGAAAGGATATTCCAAAGCAGCAAATTCGGCAGTCTCACGTCGTTCATTCTCCGAGATTAAAAAAATACCTAGATGGTATTCTTGATAACCTCATGGCTCAATGGGATGGCAGTCCAGTAAACGTTCAAATTCAAGTGGTTCATTCTCAGTCTTTTGCGCCTTATGCTGATTCCTTCGGTATGATAAGCATTCCCATTGGTACACTGAACAATGTGGAAAGCGAAGACGAGTTAGCTATTCTTATTGCGCATGAGGTAAGCCACATTCTTATGCGTCATCACGAGCGGGACGCTGTAGTTCAAGACAATAAAGAAAACGTCAATATGCTAGCCAGCGCAATTGTTATGGCAAACGTTGCGAAAGACACTAGTTTTGTAAAACAGGGTAAATCAAGAACACTTGAATATAACCCAAGCGAGCAGGGCAGTGATAATATTTCAAAGGCAATGGTTTACAATGCTGTGATACAAACGGTGTCTGATAGTGTTTGGAATACGGCTTGGAAGAGAACCCAAGAAGATGAAGCGGATTTGTTAGGGTTTGACCTTGCAATTGCCGCTGGATATTCTCCGCGAGCTCACTCTCATGTGCTAGAACGGCTAGAAAACTTTCAAGGAAAGCAAGAAGGCATGCTGTCTGCTTTTTGGGAAAAGCAGCAAGAAGCCCTGACTGGAGCCTTCAAGGCAGGAGATTTAGGAGGTATCAGCCAACAATTTAACGCATTCCTAGTAGAAGGACTAAGCACATCTCTTTCAACTGCCGCTGATTACTTTCAAAAACGCCACATGGCGCCTGATGTGAGAGAAGAAAATATAAAGTCTTACGCACTAAGAGTGTATCGTGATGAGGTAAGGCGCAAAGTAGATCGTCAGAAATGGAATGAAGTAAAAGAAGTTTCAGAAGTTGCAACGGTGCTGAGTAGTTATAGGGTAGCGTTTGAAGCCTCTAATGCTTTGTCTGCGGGCGATATTGATACAGCGATGTCGCTTGCTCGTGAATCGCAAACTTCAATCACAAAAAACCATCCTTACATGCGAGAGCTTATGTATAACATTCGGATGGCCAAAGGTGACAGCATCAAAGCAATGCAGAATTTAGATTTAATTGAAAGATGGCAGGATGCGTCTCCCTCTCTTGTAGAAATAAGGATTGAGCGTTTGATGAAGCAACAAAAATTCGAAGATGCTCTTGCTGCTATTGAAAGTGCGGAAAATACATTTGGTAATGAAAGCTTATTCATATTGCAAAAAAGTATCGCTCTTTCGAATACTGGTAATAATGAGGAAGCTCTTTCCACTCTTGATAAATGTGAAAAATACGATGAGTTTAAATTAAGCTGTCAGTCATTAAGAGAAAGGATAACTTAATTAGTGATTATAGAGTTGGAAATTCTTACTAGGTAAAAGCTGTGTAGAATTAACTCAGTTCTTCTTTCACAAAAAGTTTCTAAGGCTTTTAACAATAAAAAACGGGCTGCGCTAAATTCAAACGCGGCCCGTTTTTTTAAATAAAATGAGTTCGAGCAACCAGTTTACGAGCGCAGTTAAGCCATTAAACTTTCAATAGCAGGGAATCCGCTATGAAACCTAAACTCTTCATCTGGCGTTTTGATGAGCTGCTTTTCAACATCGCCGAAAAGTGAAACCCGCTCGGTAATGTCCACGGGCGAAATCGCCGCGGCAAGGGTCAAATAGTCCTCAAAATGACGAGCTTCTGAACGTAATAAAGACACATAAAACTTGCCGAGTTCATCAGACACATGTGGAGCAAGTTTTGCAAAACGCTCACAGGAGCGGGCTTCAATGTAAGCGCCGCAAATAAGCTTATCTACTAACTTTTCTGGCTCGTAAGTGCGAACGTGTTTAAGTAGTCCGTTAGCGTAGCGACTAGATGTTACCGATTTATACTCAAACCCAAGGCGATGCATTATCTCAAGCACTTGATAAAAATGGTGAAGTTCTTCTTTAATCAACATCACCATTTTATCCAACATGTCTTTTTTAACGCTGTCTAAGCCATCGACATTGAACACGCTCTTTGACAAATGCTTTGTGTTTAGAGACTGCCAGTCGCCAACGTGTCTATACGTAAAATCTTCATAAGGCTTAAGCCAACCTAGAAGTACTTTACTGGTTTCTTCATCTGCTACATAACGGCGAAGCAAGTACATGGCGCTCTGGGCAGCTTTTAACTCACAAATTAAGTGGTCGGTAAGCAGCATACGAAGGTTCTCTTCTTTTTTTGCTTCATCTAACCATGCGTCTGGTGTATTACATTGCAAAAACGCATTTACTGGCTCAAGGAGAGAAGATATTTCTGAAGATGATATTGCAGACATTAATGTACTTACCTGATGAAATGACGTGAAAACTGTTACGATTAGCATTCTTGTAATAATGCTGGATGCATGAACTGACAGCATAAGCGCTGACTGCTTAGCAGCGTTGCTGACTATTGTTTACAAATTTTACCTGATGGCCCCTGTTACACACAACCGAAATAAGAACCAAACAACATTATGAATTATTTAGCTCATCTTTTTCTCGCTAAACCAACGGCAGATTCCCAATTTGGTAATTTGCTAGGCGACTTTCGTCGAGGAGTCGATGTCACTTCTTTTTCACCGTATGTGCAGCGGGGGCTTGAGAATCATTATGTAGTGGATAAATTCACTGACCAACACGACTTAGTGAAAGAAGCGAAAACACTGTTTCATCAAAGCAGGCGTCGATACGCTCCCGTCGCTATTGATATCTACTTTGATCACCTGTTAATTAAACATTGGGCTCGTTTTGCTGACCAGCCATTTTCATCATTTTGCTCTCAGCGATTTGAACTGCTAGAAACGCGGCTGCCGCAAATGCCACGCACAATGCAGCATAGCGTTGGCCATATGATCACTCATAACTGGTTCGACGATTACGCAAGAGAAGAGGGAATTGCTAAGGCTATTACAGTGGTAGCGAAACGCATTCGCTTTAAAAATGACTTTCATAAAAGTGTGGATGATATTGCAAGCAATAAAGCTAAATTGGAGAGTGTGTTTCTCTCGTTTCTTCCTGAGCTTATTGAGCATGTTAATGAAAAGGCGATAGAAAATTAATCGCCCAGATTAACCGCCCTTAGCGGAATTGCACTCTCTTTGCCAACTCTCTCCGTGAACTCAACCTACGAAATCTCTCTGCGAATTTTCTGTAGGCTTTGTCTTCGAGCGTATGTGTGAATAAGCCTCTACAGAGGTATATCGACTAATTTCGTTAACTTATCGTTCTAATTAGAGAGAATAAGCCACTAGGGTTATAGTGGTTGTGTCAATAATCCAAACAAAAAGAAGCGTGTATGAAAATGACAATATCCTACTCAAACACTCGTAAAGCGGCAGCGTCGTATTGTCTGCTGTTTCTTTCACTATTTACGTTTAACGCTATTGCACAAGAACACGACCGTGCTATCGAAATAGACAGTAAAGTTGTAACCGAACATGAGACCAAAATTTTAGGCAAGCGGGTTAAATACAGTGCCACTACTGGCACCCAGCCCGTATGGAATAGTAAGGATGAAGCTGTCGCAACGCTTTTTTACACTTACTACAAGCGCACCGATGTAAAAGATGATGCCAAAAGACCCCTTATCATTTCATTTAACGGCGGGCCTGGCTCTGCGTCAGTATGGATGCATGTGGCGTATACAGGGCCTCGTATTCTCAATATCGATGACGAAGGCTATCCAGTGCAGCCTTACGGCGTGCAAACCAACCCATACTCAGTATTAGATGCCGCTGACATTGTGTTTGTTAACCCGGTTAATACAGGCTATAGCAGAGTGTTGCCTAATGCCGAGGGCAAAATGCCGTCACAGGAAGAGCAGAAAAAAATGTTTTTCGGCGTTAATGCCGATATTAGCTACCTTGCAGATTGGGTAAATACCTTTGTTACCAGAAACAATCGCTGGCGCTCTCCTAAATACCTCATCGGCGAAAGCTACGGTACTACGCGAGTGTCAGGCCTTGCCCTTGAATTACAAAATCGTCAGTGGATGTATTTAAATGGCGTTATTTTAGTTTCTCCAACCGATATTGGTATTGAGCGTAATGGCCCGGTAAAAGCGGCTAACCGCTTACCTTACTTTGCTGCGGCAGCGTGGTACCACAATAAGCTAGATTCAGAGCTTCAAAGCAAGGACCTGCTTGAATTACTGCCAGAGGTAGAAGACTTTACTATTAACGAGCTAATACCGGCATTAGCGAAAGGCGGCTTCATCGAGCCAGAAGAAAAACGCAAAGTGTTGGCAAAAATGGCTCGTTACTCTGGGTTGAGTGAAGACGCTGTTTCGCAGAACAATTTAGATGTCAGTACCGCGTTTTTCTGGAAAGAGCTGCTGCGCGATGAAGGCAAAACCCTTGGCAGACTAGACAGTCGTTATTTAGGTATTGATGCTAAGCAAAGTGGTGATAGACCAGACTACTGGGCCGAGCTTACCTCTTGGCTACACTCGTTTACGCCTGCCATTAACTACTATCTCCGCGAAGAGCTAGCGTATAAAACCGACATTAAATACAACATGTTTGGTCCCGTTCGTCCGTGGGACAGAAGCAATAACAATACGGGAAGCAATTTGCGCCTAGCGATGGCTCAAAACCCCTATTTAAATGTCATGATCCAAGCTGGTTATTACGATGGTGCAACCAATTATTTTGATGCCAAATACACCATGTGGCAGCTAGATCACAGCGGTGCAATGAAAGACCGATTAAGCTTTAAAGGCTACAGAAGCGGGCATATGATGTATCTTCGTCGTGACGACTTGAAATCATCGAATCAAGATTTACGCGAGTTCATTAAAAACAGCACGCCTGGTGAAGGTATGCCTGCTATGTATAAACGTTAATTAAAGGGGTTGACAATGAAGGCCGTAGGCTACACTCGCTCGTTGGCGATAGTTGATGAAAATGCGTTAGAAGATATCGAAGTTGAAAAGCCCAGTGCAACAGGCACCGATTTACTTGTAAAAATTAGTGCCATCGCCGTTAACCCAGTAGATTGCAAAATTAGGCAACGGGTTGAGCCACAAGGACAACCAAAAATACTTGGTTGGGATGCCGTTGGCGTAGTGGAAGAAGTAGGAAGCGATGTCACGGCATTCGCGGTGGGCGACCGCGTGTATTACGCGGGAGACCTTACTCGTCAAGGCACCAACGCAGAGTATCAATTGGTTGATGAGCGTATTGTAGCAATAGCGCCAAAGTCGCTCTCTGATAGCGAGGCGGCAGCGCTGCCGCTGACTACCATCACGGCTTACGAATTACTCTTTGATCACCTGCTGCTAAAACAGCAACAAGAAAAAAGTGATGAAGTGGTGCTCGTGGTTGGCGCCGCAGGCGGAGTAGGCTCTATTATGCTGCAGCTACTGAAGGTGCTAACTGGCGCTACAGTTATCGCCACAGCGTCTCGAGATGAGACGAAATCGTGGGTTAAGTCCCTTGGCGCTGATCATGTTATCGACCACAGTAAACCTATGGCCGAGCAAATAAAGGCACTTGATGTAGGGCAGGTAACTCACGTTGCCAGCTTAACTAATTCCGAAGCCAATATAGAGATGTTCGTTGAGGTAATGAAACCAAGAGGCAGGCTAGCGTTAATTGACGACCCTGAAAGTATTGATGTATCGAAGCTTAAGCAAAAAAGTTTGTCGCTGCATTGGGAGTTTATGTTCACTCGCTCCATGTTTAAAACCGACGATATGATTGAACAGCACCGTCTGCTAAAACATGTCGCCGATTTGGTTGATAGTAAAAAAATCAAAACCACAGTGGGTAAGCATTTAGGGAAAATAAATGCCGAAAACCTTATTACTGCGCACAAGCAGCTTGAGGCCGGAACCGCTGTCGGTAAACTCGTGCTAGAAGGTTTTTAAAAAATACCTATCACTAAGTGACAAGAAGGGCGTTTATACGCCCTTTTTCGTGTTCGTCGTGTGTTTCATTAATGCAGCATTACTGGAAGGAAGCCTATTTGAAGAGAAAAATCATCTCGGTGATTAATAACAAGCATAGCAAGTGCAGCTGTTACACGTGACGATATCACCTTGCTGAAACGTATAAACACTATTTTTTAATCTATCCCTCCTTAAATCAGTATAAATAGATGTTATTACAAGTTCTATTTAGCCTGATATTACTGCTATGCTGGTTTTACTATAACGTTTACAACCCTCTGTAAATGTTCCTCCTAATGAGTGAGAAGAGTTTGGCCTTAACTAATATTGGTAGTGATCATTACCTCTTCACTGAATTAAAAGATTTATTAAAAAGTGATGACCGCTTGTTTAATTTCATTGAGAGTTCTGCTCTTGATGGGGTTTGGTTTTGGGATCTGGAAAATCCTGAAAAAGGCTGGATGAGTCCCACCTTCTGGAAAATACTCGGTTACGACCCTACCAGTAAACAACACCTTAAGTCCGAGTGGCAAAATATTGTCAATAAAGACGACGTTAAAGTAGCCCTTCAAAATTTAGAAAGTCATTATGCCGATAAGGACTCAACCTTCGAGCAGGTCATGAGATACACCCATAAATCGGGACACACTATTTGGGTTCGCTGTCGTGGCGTTGCGATAAGAAACAGTGAAGGTAAACCTATTCGAATGCTTGGTGCGCAGACGGATGTTTCCGACATCAAAGAACAGGAACAGGCGCGAACAGAGTATGAGAAAAAGCAGAAGCTCGCTTTTCAAAAGCAGGCCACGTTACTGGATGAACTCGAAAAAACCGCCAATATCGGCACGTGGGAAGTCAATTTACAAACAAGTAAGGTAGTTTGGAGCGACCAAACAAAACGCATTCATGAGGTGCCGCTCGACTATGAACCAAATCTAGAAGAAGGCATCAATTTTTATAAGCCAGGAGAAAGCCAAAGGCTAATAACTGAGGCGGTAGAGGCAGGGATCAGCGAGGGTAAGTCTTGGAACCTAGAGCTTGAACTTGTCACTGCAACCGGGCGAAATATTTGGGTAAGGGCTCAAGGACGACCTCAATTTGATAGTGGTGAGTGCACAGGGCTATTCGGCGTTTTTCAAGATATAACGCCGCAAAAGCAGATAGAGGCACAGAAACAAAAAGTTCGTGAACGGGCGGTCGCAGAATCAATACGGCTACAGGTCGCTAACGATGCTCTTGGTATGGGAGTGTGGGAGTTCGACCTCATTACCGAAGAGCTGCTTTGGGATAAGTGGATGTACTTGCTTTACGGTGTGTCCGAAGAGCAGTTTACCGGTGCATTTGAAGCATGGGAAAACACCATACACCCGGATGACATTGACGATGTAAGAGCACTGCTCGATTATTCAATAGAAAACGATGTTAAATTTGATACTCAGTTTCGTGTGGTAGTGCCAAACGGTAAGATTAAACACCTCAAGGCCAACGCTATTATTCTTCGCAATGACGCAGGGAAGCCAGTAAAAGCCATTGGTGTTAACTACGATATTACCGATAAAGTCGAGACTATGAAGGTGCTTGAGCAAGAAAAGCTGCGAGCAGAGGCAGCAGCAACAGCGAAAAGTGATTTTCTTGCGAATATGAGCCATGAAATACGTACGCCTATGAATGCCATTCTTGGTGGTCTTCAGTTGTTGAGAAACTCAGATATCCAAGGAAACCTTCGTACGATTCTCGATAACTCCGCATTCTCAGCACAAAGTTTGCTCACCATTATTAACGATATTCTCGACTATTCAAAAATTGAGTCGAATAAACTCAGTATTGAGCTTGCGCCATTTTCGTTATTAGAGGTACTTAGTGCTGTTAAATACGACATGGATGAAATGCTAAGCAGCAAGGGCGTGGCCTATTCTGTCGATATAGATGATAATTTTGAAGATGGCTGGATTGGTGACATTGTTAGGGTAAAACAAATACTCTTGAACCTTGTTTCGAATGCTGTGAAGTTTACCAGCAAGGGCTCTGTGAGAATAAAAGTTGCCAATTGCGAACACAAGGGCAAACAAATGATAGCCATAAAAGTTATCGACTCTGGCATAGGCATGAGCAAAGAAGCCCAACAGCGCATATTCGAACGTTTTGCTCAAGCCGATACCAGCACCACTCGGCGTTATGGTGGTACAGGACTGGGCATGGCTATCACATTAAGCTTAATAGACTTGATGAATGGAGATATTAAGCTCAACAGTATTGAAGGTACTGGCACAACAATAACCGTGTTTTTGCCACTTGAGCCAACACAAGTTGATACGCAAACTAGGGCTAAAAAGTCACTGTCTGCCCCATTAATGTCTAACAAAAAGATACTGATTGCTGAGGACAATGCTATTAACCAAGTGGTTATTCAAACCATGCTAGAAGATACGATGGCTGCAATAACCATGGTGGATAACGGCAAGCAAGCGGTTGATGCGTTACAAGAAGAAGACTTTGACCTCATTCTAATGGATATACATATGCCGGAAATGGATGGTGTGGAAGCCCATAGACAAATAAGCGCAATGAAAAAGCATATTCCTGTTATTGCGCTTACCGCTAATGTAATGCCTGAAGACGTAGCCTATTATTTAGAGGAAGGGTTCGACAGTCATTTAGGTAAACCAATAGACATGAATCAACTGTTTGGCATGTTAAAGCAATACAGTCGATAGTTTGCCTGTAAGCGTCACAGCTACTATTTTCTGCTGTAGGCCTTTAAATAACTCACATCTTAAAAAAGTGCATTAGACTCCTGTCTTTTGCACTTTCGCCTTTCGCACTTTTGACTTACTCAGCTTACCCTAAATCAACTAGCCCTAAATCAACTAGCCCTAATTCAATACACCCAAACCAGCATGGCCAAATCAGCAGACATAGACTGGTCATGCTCAGAGCTTTTTACGCTCAAGTGAGACAGTCTCAAATTCGACAGTTTTAAGCTCGATAAGCCCAAGCTCGAAAAAAAGTGCATAAGTCGGTTAGGGACAAGCCTTGGCTATAGGTCTAAATTTACCAGTGTACGACCAGACAACTGTCCTTTTAAAATAGCGTCAATTTTTTCGTCTAGCTGAGATAAACCGACCTCGGTGGTTAATGCTTCAAGTTGATTAAGTTTCCAATCACCGGCAAGCTTATCCCATAGCTTTACTCGAGGTGGCATGGGGCACTGCACTGAGTCTATGCCTAGCAATGACACTCCCCGTAATATAAAGGGGAATACGCTTACATCAAGCTGAGCTGAAGCGGTAAGCCCGCAACAGGTAACCACACCACCGTATTGAGTCGACTTTATTGCCTGAGCAAGAAACTCACCGCCGACTGTGTCCACCACACCAGCGTATTGCTCTTTAAGCATTGGGCGCTCTTTATTCTCTAGCAAGCTATCGCGATTTATTACGCGGGAAGCGCCTAAAGACATAAGGAAGTCGGCCTGTGAGTCTTTACCCGTGCAGCCTACAACGCTAAACCCTGCTTGGGCGAGCAATGCCACGGCGACGCTTCCAACGCCTCCTGTTGCACCCGTGACAAGTATTTCGCCGTCTTCTGGCGTTACATTGTTTTCAACTAACCCTTGTACAGACAATCCTGCGGTAAAGCCTGCAGTACCTAAAACCATGGCTTCTTTTAACGACAGGCCGTCTGGTTTGGCAACCGCCCATGACGAAGGAATTCGGATATATTCTGCAAACCCTCCAGAAGTATTCATACCCAGATCGTAGCCCGTTATGATGACATCATCACCTGCGTTAAACGCGTTATCATCGCAAGACACAACAGTGCCTGCTGCATCAATGCCTGGGGTGTGAGGAAAGTTTCGGCTTACGCCAGGATTGCCTGAAGCAGAAAGCGCATCTTTATAGTTAAGCGAGGAGTATTTTACTTTTACAAGAAGCGCCCCTTCAGGAAGTTCATCCACATGTCGCTCAACCACAGAACGTGAAAAGGTTTTATCTTCAGATTTCTCTACGAGCAATGCTTGAAATGTTGTCATTGTAGCTTTCCTTAACTGTTATTTACTTGCAGTCCATTCTGACGGTAAATTTATTTTGTGCAAGTATGCACTTTTTAGTAGGGTAGTACCCAAAATGAAACTATTGAGCTTTATTGAGGGTGCAGCATGGCGCAAGTATTAAAAACGGATAGTGCTCGCTTAAGTGAGCATAATAGTGAGCTTCAAATAGAAAAAGAAAGCGAGCGTGAGAACAATCAAGAAACACCGCAATATATTTGCGGTGTGGCTGTTTCACTTGAGATTATTGGTGGTAAGTGGAAAGGCGTGATTTTATGGCACTTATGCCACAAAACACTTCGATTCAGCCAGTTAAGACGCCGATTGCAAGGGGTGACACAAAAAATGCTCACCCAGCAGTTACGAGAATTAGAGCGAGATAAACTTGTAAATCGTAAGGTTTATGCCGAAGTGCCACCGCGGGTAGAGTATTCGTTAACTGAGCTTGGGCGTACATTAGAGCCTACGTTGCGTCAGTTATGTGAATGGGGAAAACATTACAACGAGGATCATCGCTAAACGCCGGTCATAAACAGAAAATTTCTTTTAAAAAAGCATAGGCTAGTGAATATACTCTCAATACGCATGTGAGAATAGTGGCTCAAAACACGCCACCCATATATAAGATGCTTTTAGTAAATACTTGCAAAACAAGATTCTTAAAGCAAGCCTCTAAAGCCAAAGCTCTTAATGAAAGAAAGGCTCGAAACAGAAGTTTCGAGCCTTTCGTGTTGACTACATTCGCATTGTCGTTGCGGCGATTAGCCTAACAATTCACTAATTTTCAACGTAGATGTCTTCTCTCCATCTTTTATATGGATAGCGGCATCCACAGCATTAAAATCAGTAGTAGTAAAGTCGATTTCAAGACGTGCGCTATCTCCTTGATTTTCCCAGTTCAAAGCAAGCAGGCTTTCTTCATACGACACAGAAAAATCACCATTAAACGCGTTGCTGTGATTTCGCAACTTAATGAGCTCAAACAACCCTTTAACAACCGGCTTTTCAACGGCTTCTTCTACCATTTTAGTCGACAAATAGGGGCGGTTTATATCGCGGCCTACATTGGTTTTAGCCAGGAGCTTTATGTCGTTATCGGCGGCGAGTAGGCCCCCATAGTAAACTTGTGGAATACCAGGGCTGAAGAATTGGATGGCGCGGGCTAAAAGATAACTAAAGTCGTTCTTACCCAGTGCATCGTAATAGGTACAGTTTACCTGATACAAATCCACATTATTCGCTGCAGCCCCGGTGGCTTTTCTCGACTCGCCGTTTGAATTTGTATGTATTTGTTCAACAAGCGCGTTTATCGCCTCGTTTTCAAGGAGTCCGGGCTTATCACCATTTGCACCAACATCAACAATGCCAATACCGTCGTGGGTATCTAACACAGTAAAGCAGTTGCGTGGAGAAATAGATAACCAGTGGGCTAGGGCACTTGCATCTTGAGTAAACAGGGTATGTAACACTAATGGGGGCAATGCGAAGTCGTACACGCTGTCGCAGCGTGCAGCAATATCAATTTGCGTTTGATAGTGGCTGTGAATTTCGACAAGACATTGCATGTTCATAGCGCGCGCGCGGGTGCTCAATTCTTCAATAAACGCAAAAGTCTCTTCAAGCATAAAGCAATTAGTACCAGCTCGTTTAATGGCGTAACCCGCAGCATCGAGGCGAATCAGGTCGACATTACTCTCGGTAAACGAAGTAAGGATAGACGACAAGTAGTCTTTCCCAAGATCAGACTCAACATCTATATCAATTTGATTTGAGGTGAATGTCGTCCAAAAAGGTACCGTTTCATTGCCTGCAATATCATAGTCGCTAAAAAAAGGTGTTGGGCGAGGTCTAAAAACCTGTGCAATCTGTGCATCAATTTCAGCGTCGTCTTTACTGTTAAAAACGTCTTGTTTAGTCAAAAAAAGAGGCCAGTATTGTGAGTCTCTACCGTGTTCAAGTACATCGCGAAACTGCTGACTCTGCGCTGACATATGATTAACAATAAGGTCTGCCATAATATCAACAGACTCACCCATTTTCTTTACATGGCCCCAATCACCAAGACGCTTATCGACACTTGTATGGTCAATAGGGTCGAAACCGGCATCTTCACCATCAAAGGGATAATAAAATGGTAATAAATGCACACCCTTAAATAAGTTCGCCAGTGCACCATTTAAAAGGTTATTGAGGCTTTCGATACTGCCATCGCCCAATCTATCTGCATAAGTAATTAACTGAACGCCGTTGCTTATAGACATTGAAATTCTCCGAAAATACGGTTGTTACAGTAGGCGCAGTGAGTACGCCTTGGTATGTAATGAATACCATTAAGCAAGAACCGCTTTATTAAAGTCACTTTCAATAAGGTAGAGGTTTAGCTTAACAATGAGTGACACGAGAGTAGAGTCGTTAATTCCAATGACCTTACAATACGTGATTTTCTTAATCGATTAAGTAATTAGGGGAGAATATAGCAATGGACTGCCGATTTGTAAATGAGATGTTTATTTGTACAAAACAATTGAGAAAGAGCGGTAATTTGTTACAAGATGTTTGTTTTAAAAAGAAAAATAGCTAGGCAAGAACTGAAAATATATTAAATTTTAATGAGTTAGCGATTTTGTTGGTGAAGCTTTTTACTTTTTCCAAAGAAAATAATCCGCTGCTTGGTTTCATTTAAAGATTAACATCAATTGCTATTGTGCATATACTCTGATTGCTAGTTCAACAATATCAATCACATAGAAAAGGAAGTCTGGCTATGACCGCCTGTAATCGTGCCTGTAAAACCTCAATTTTGTCGCTAAGTTCGTTTTTTATCCTCACCGCATGTGGTGGAGGTGGAGGTAGCGAAAGTGGTGGTAATTCGAATATTGGAAGTGGGTCAAACCCGCCACCAACCACACCTGCGGTTACGCTGTCTGGTTATGATAGTCAAGCTGCACTCAGTAGCCTCTCAGCCATGGATAGCTTACTACAAATTGGCTTTATGTCTCAAAACACCTTAGTGCTTAACAGTACCTCTGGTTCAACGGGGGAGTTAAGCTGTAGTAATGGTGGATTGTTTGAGCAAGTGCATGCTGATAATGACAGTAATGGCGAGTTCTCAGATGGGGATACGGTAACCATTAATTATCGTGAATGCTATGTTGCAAGCTTAGACGATGTTGCTGATGGGAGTGTTGTCTACGATATCGAGTTATTTGCTGAGGACGAGAGTTTTACAGCAAATGTGGATATAAGCGATTTAATTATCGATGGCGTCATAAATCTTGATGGCGTAATACGTGTTAAATATGAGGGTGAGACGTCAGAAAGTTCACTTATTGTAAATACAGTAGGCAACGTACCGCTTAATTTTAATAACCAAAAGGTTATGACCTTCAGTAATTTTGAAATTATAAAGCGGGACGATTATCAAACAGCAAAATATAGCGTCGGCGTTAGTGGAAGTATTAACGACGAAGAGCTAGGCGCTACTTATCGTATTTCACAACTGCAAGGTTTTTCAGGTTATTTGAATGAGTTTCCGAATGAGGGAGAGATGTCTATTTCTACTTCTTCAACAGATGTATTAACGGTAACCGCAAATTTTGTCGAAAACTCCACCTTCTTCAACGTATCTTACGATTCAGATACATATTTAATGCAATGGGATGATGCAATCGAAGGCGCAATGATGGGCGTTAGTGCACAATTGCCAGACTATATTGTTCCTTTTCGCTCAGATAACTTTGCTTTTGTCACCGTTGCCAATCAGTCCTCGCTAGATAAGTTTGGTTTGAGTGACAGTGTTACCCTAGTGTTTTCTCGCCCAGTAGAATCGGTGAGCCCACCCTATGGAGAATTTGCTTTTGGTGCAAACGAGTACCCATATGTCGATGTTCCTGCATCAATAGAAATTAACGGGGCTATGGTTATTGCTTCGCCTGAACGAGCTCTTCAGGCTGATAAGAACTATACCTTAGTAGATATTGAGGTAGTAGCGACGAACGGTCAAAATGAATATGTATATTTGCCCTCAATTCAAACAAGCAACGAAATTATTCCAGCTATAGCTAGCCAATCAAAACTATACCGGTTTAATGATACTCCGTTACTTAATGCGGCAGAAACAACAAATAACTCAAACGGAGAGCTCTCTTTTCAGTGGCGCGAGGCTAGCAGTGCGGGAGTGGTTTTCGACAATCCAACTGGCGCAGAAACGAGATTTACCGTACCAGAAGAAGCAACTGACGATCTTTCTATAGAAGTTGTTATCACTGCATCCTCAGGTTACAGCGTGACCGAAGAGTTGACTATCAGTTACGTTGAACCAATGAGCACGATACTGAGCTTTGACAGTCCTCAAGGCGACTATATCGGCGGGGGACAAAGCAGGTTCTTTACTGATGAAGACGGTGTGTTTAATGTTAACTCTTACGAAGAAAGTGCAAATTATTTGGACGTTTCGTTTAATGGAAACGATTGGTGGAATTTAGACCTAGCAGCGCCAACAGACGAAGTTATTGGCGTAGGCATATATGAAGGGGCGAGAAGGTATCCTTTTCAATCTCCTACATCGCCAGGTTTAAGTTTTACTGGGTCGGGAAGAGGATGCAACCAAAGCAGTGGTAGGTTTGAAATTTTTGAATTGTCATACAGTGAATCTGGTGAAGTCGAAAGTTTAGCCGTCGATTTTGAACAGAGCTGTGAACTTACCAACCCAACTTTAAAAGGGCAGTTCCGGTATAATTCGAACACGCCTTTAAACCCTCAATAAATCACAGTAGGGATATAAATTAACGTTTATATCCTTAATCAACTGTTTACAACTGTAATTAAAAAGCCCGGTTCTGCAACCGGGTTTTTTTACGCCTGTTTACTTTTCACCAGAGTTATAGCACTACAGTGTATATGCAGGCACGATACTATGATCCCGTCATAGGGCGGTTTTATTCGAATGATCCAGTGGATGCATTGGGTCATATGCAACGTGGCAACCCACTTCATGGTTTTGGTCGATACACTTACGCAAACAATAACCCGTATAAATATACTGATCCGAATGGAGAGTTTCCATTTCTCCAAGTTGGAGCTGGTGTAATTGGATTTGCCATAGGTGCAATTTCAGAAGCAGTAACAAATGAAAATGCTTCTTTTGGTTCAGTAATGAAAGCCGGAGGAGTTGGCGCTGCGGTTGGTGTTGCTACTACGTTTGGTGGTGGCCTTTTAGGAACAATGGCTGTTGGTGCTGGTGCTAATGGACTCGGCGAAGTTGCTAACCAAGCGATGGATGGTGAGTTTAACACTGGGGATGTTATCGAAGCGGCGGCTATCGGGGCAGTTGGTGGAGCAGTTGCAAAGACAGCCGCAAAAGTTGCTGTCGCAGGTAGAGGGTTGCCCAATAACTCTGCTACACAGGCATCTAATAATATGACAGGAGCTAATTCCCAACGTATATTGGCTGATTCAAAGACGTTGAGTACAACACCGGGTAATCGGGCAGTTGCTGAGGTCAAACTTGGCGGGGCATACGGAACAGGAGCTGCCGCAGAAGCAGCACATCAACAGACTCAGTGTAATGATGATTCTTGTTAAAGTTGAGAAATATGAAAATTGATGTTTCAGAGGGTAAATCAAAGAAAGCTAACAGATTGAGAGCAATGATTGGATATAGCAGCTTGATTATTGCTAGCTTAACTATTTACTTCTTGGGAAGTCTGGTCGTCGGCTTCTACGGTTTTGAACTTCAAACACGTATACGAGATGTTGACCTGTCGAGCGTATCTTTAGTATTCATATCAATGTTACCAATTGTTGCTTTAGTAATTTGGGCAACTCTGGCAACTCTGCGTTGGATGTTTAAGATACTCAACATATAGAATATCGATCTTTTGAATCCAAAGCCTCGCACTTGCGGGGCTTTGTTTTTACAGCAAGTTGATGATTTGTTGAAATTCACCATTGCGCCAATGGCCGAAAGATTTTCTGCCATCAGGCATGATGCGTTCGAGGTAATCTGAAAAGTCTGCATTTTTTCCATAAAGCGTTTGTCCCTGAGCTAGCAAGTCACGGCTTAATTTCCCAGATTGGCTATCGAACTCAACTTTATTCGCTAATGCCAACACATCAAGTTGTCTGGTCACAATATATCTCTCCTGCTATTGATACTTAGCAGCTAATTGACGTTCTTCGTGTCGATGCCATATTTGGTAGCAAAGGCCCGTAGTTTCTTATCGTAAAATGTCATATCTCGCTCAAAACGACAGAAAAATTTTATAGTTTTTTCACCCTCAACATAATACGCCCTTATATCGTTTTTGCCTGCGTCGATGTTAAAGCCTCCGTCACTTAATCTGTGGGCAGCCTGCCCTGCGACAAAGTACTCTTTGGTTAAATTTGTTAGTACGTTTTCGACTTCCTCAGGATTTTTCATCTGAAGTGAGGTATGGCAGTAAGGCATGAAAATAGCTCTGATTGTTTTTCTCTGTATGAATAGTATAGCTGATAACTTTTTTTAAGCATTGCATCCTATCAGGGGGAGCTTGTTCCATGCTGATGATTTTCTTGTTCCACCTTAATAGTACTTAGTGTGCCATTTGCAGCTACGAGGTGTTCCATTTGGGTGGTAATTTATAATTATATATTCCCACAAAAAGAAGCAAGGACGTCGGTCTATCCGAAACAGTTAGAATCATTTAGGTGGAACAAAAGATGCGTGAAGATGGAACAACACACGAAGTGCAATTGGTTGTCAGTTTTAAATCATTTTATTTGAAGCAGGCGTGGTTATTAGACAAAACCCAATTAAGAGTTGCTGTGCAAATGTTGCTTTCAATTTCATCGCAATATTCGCCAGTTACTTTTTTACTGATTTTAGAAATCTTATCTAGGTCTGAAGAAAGCCTCAACGTAAAACATTCGCGTTCATCATTTGAAGATTCTGGCGAAAGCAGTTTATTCATCATGCCTCCCATTTTTAGACTTTTCAGAACGCGATATTTGTAACCGAACAGAAAAAGAAATAGTACATAAGCGTATTGCTCAGCTGAGGTGGGCCTAGCATGGTTGCATACTCGAATCTGATTGAGTGCGATAAACAGTAATGCATTAAACGAATCAAGCGTTCTGGCGTTAAAGTATTTAATTCGTTGACTCGTGTAGGACTGCTTTAGTGCGTTTAAAGGAATTTTTTCAGCAAAGCGGAAACGACTCGTTTTTTTGAGAATGCTCCCTACAGAGTGTCCGTTAAACAAGCCAAGTGACACCTCAACCGATTCCCGCTGATCAATTAAGACCCACAATGGATGTCTGAGTAAATTAGCTGTCGGGTAAACAACGCTATTAAAAAAGCCGTTGATAGTGTTTTTTTGTGTCATTGCCCTGCCAGCAGAAAGCTTATACCAAAAGTTAACATATTTATTTTGCGTGCTATCGCTAGGGTCGTAATTTTGCGATTCAATAAACTCTGCCATTGAAGAATACCCATAATCTTGCAAATGCGTTTGAATTGCGACCTGTACCGCTATAGACCGCATTGTTGAAGAGAGACTTAGGTATTGGTCTTTTATTTCTCGTCTCATCGCTTTATCGAGTGGGAAAATGGTCTTCCACATCCATATTTCATGCTCCTCAATAGATGATCTACTAATCATTCGAGTTATCCTCTGCTTTAAAAGTCAGCAGCTTATTCTTAAATTAAAACAGAAGTTTAAGTGCCATTGCTGGATAATTCGCCTGAACAGATATGGTCAAAATATCGACAATGATAATTTTCAGATTAGAGTATAGGCTAATTGTCACCACTAGTAAGAAATGGAGGATGACAAACATTGAGTGACCAAGAACGAGAATTATTAGCCATGCAGCTTGAGCAAGATTTATTGAAGTTATACGGCTCACCAATTCTCACAATCGAGCAACTACAACGCGCTTTGAACTACCGAAGTGTTGCGGCAGTAAAGCAAGCAATTCAAAGACAGTCATTGCCTTTGCATATATTTGAACTCCCTAACAGGCGGGGACGATTTGCATTGGTGAAGGATGTCTGCGAGTTCTTAGCTGAACAGGCATGCGCCAGAGGGGAATAAAGCCATGTAAATGTAAAGGTTTGAAAATACATATTAATAGCGCAGACAGAACAAAAGCCCCAGAGCGGCAACTCTAAAGGGCTTTTTGATTTAGCAACGAATCGAAACTCGTGACTTAATCATTGTTCTTAAAGCGACATTTGTCAAGTTTCAATTCAAGGTTATTGATGCTTAGGTCGCGTGCGCCTCTTTTTTATCTAACAGAGGACATTAGTAATGATGAACGTCAGAACTATACGAAATATTGTTAGGGCAAAGTTCGTGAAGCCCAACATTACCATCAGAGACCAAGCTGTTATTGCGGGAGCATCGCCTTCCGCAACATTTCGTCTAAATAAACGTTGTAAAAAGCTCAATATCGACCATATGTTGCTTGAGCAATTGAACAATCAAGAGGTATTTGAAGCGCTTCTCTATACTCGTCAACGAGAGTCAAATAAACGTGAGCCAGATTATAATGAGGCGCTAAAAGAATTAAGTAAGGCTCGCGGCAAGCGTAAATCCCGAACTGTTCTCTATTTGGAATATCGCGCAATCGATACTGCGACAGCATTAAGCAAAACACAGTATTTCAGAAAGCTTAATAAAGTAATGAAGCGCGTCAAGATTGTTATGAAGCAGCATCATAGTGCTGGAGAAACCATGTTTATCGACTATGCAGGAACTATGGTCTTTTATATGATTGAAGAAGAAAAGGTATGGGTAAAAGTCTTCGTTGCCGTTCTTGGTGCGTCCAAAATAATGTTTGCCTTTGCCACAGAGGGTGAAAAAACAGTTCACTGGGTTGAGGGAATGACAAGAGCAGCCCAATACTTCGGAGGCTGCACTGAGGCGGTGATGATGGACAACGCTAAAGCCCTTGTAAGTGTACCGGGCCTCGTCGCAAACCTTGTTGATAATGTCATGCTCTGGGCCGAGCATTATGGCTGCTTGATCGATACTTGCCGAGTGGGGCACCCCCAAGATAAAGCGTTGGTGGAGCTGGGCGTTAAATTCATAAAACAGCGTGTCTTAGTCCCGATGTTGGATATGACTTTTTTTAATTTAGATGAAATCAATCAACATATATCACGCGAGGTAGAAAAGCTTAATGACGAGTGCTTTCAAGGATTTGAGCTTTCACGTCGAGATTTGTTTGAACAAAACGAGCGAAAAGCCTTGCGTCCTCTTCCCGCCACCCCATACAAAATGGTAACTGACCGACAAATCAAACGGGTTAAGCCAGATTATCATTTTGAATATGGCAAGCACGAATATTCGGTTCCACATGCGCTTGCAGGTGAGCAGATAGATATCGTTGTGACGCACAATGAAATCGATGTATATCATCAGAACCGCTTTGTTTGTAAACATCAATTGAGTCATCTCAAAGGCTCAGCCACGACAATACCAGAGCATATGTCAGCCGAACATCTTGCAGATTTTGCCTCTTGTGACAAAGAAAGCAATATTAAATGGGCTAAGGAGATAGGTAAGCCTGTGGCGGCGATTGTAAATCACTGGTATTCACAGACCAACAATCCAAAGTCACGTCCTATAGGTAAGCGCTGCAAAGCACTGATGAAACTGGTGACTAAGCGCGGTGACGGTATTGTGAACAAAGCATGTGAATACGCATTACAAAACGATATGGATAAACCCAATGAAATCGAGCTGATTATTAGCGCACATAACGAAGAAGGCGGCTTTGAAAACCTGCCGTCCCGTGTTGAAACGCACGGAAACATTCGTGGAAGAGATTACTATGGAGACAACTATGATTCTTAAAAATAAGATAACGTCTAATCTCACAGAGTTGAAGCTCCACGGTATGGTTTCTGCTCTCAAGCATCAGCTCTGTAATGATAATTATGAGAACAAGAGCTTTTTACAGCGGCTGGATGAAATTGTTGTCGAACAGTTAAATGCTACAGCTAATGTGCGAATAGCTAGATTGACGAAACAAGCGTCCATACGTTTTCCTTCGGCCTCGATTGGTGGGATAGACTACGCAGTCATGCCATCACTGAAGCCTGCGCTAGTGGAGGAACTAGCGCAACTAGAGTGGTTAAAGAATCATCGCCACATTATTATTACAGGCCCCACTGGAACGGGTAAAACAACTTTAGCAAGTGCTTTGGCTAATACTGTCATAACAAATGGTATAGCAGCTATCCATTGCCGTTTTAAAACTCTTATCCTCAACCTTGCAGCCGCCGAGCGAGATAGGCGTGCCGCAACGTTTAAGAGAAAAGTAGAGAAAGTACCGCTTCTAATTATTGATGACTGGGGGACTGCGCCTTTATCGGTGATCGAACGTCATTCACTATTTGAGTTGATTGAGAAACGTGACCAAAATTCGTCCTTACTGATTACATCTCAATTTGCTGTTGTCGAATGGCATGATGCATTCGGAGATGCAACTGTCGCTGACTCTACACTTGATCGAATTGTACACAGTGCTCACAAGATTGTTTTAAAAGGCGAGTCCATCAGAAAGCTCTTGGGATTGAAAGGAGGCTCGAAATGAACGTACCGTCGACGAACCAGTATTTGGATGTTTTGGGGCAACTCAACCTAGACGAATTGAATATTCAGCAAGCATTTGACTACTATCGCGTACGTTATCAGCAAAGCACCTTTGCACAGCAGTTTGTTATCAATAATTGCCGTATTGAAAATGAGTTTATAACAGAACTCAGCATTGGATATTGTGATCGTACAATGGGCAAAAATATACCAAAGACTAAATCACCAGAAGGGGCTGAAATACGTGGTAGCTTGCAACGTTGTGGTTTGGTTCGGCCCTCTGGTCATGAACTATTTCGAGGCTGCATCGTGATACCAACAGTGGATAACAGCGGCAGTATTACTTCTGCGGTTGGGCATCGAGTAGGTCGACTCCGCAATGGTGACAAGCCAGTTGTCTATTGGCACAAACCAGAGCCTAAAGCGTTTGTTGATGCGGGTATGTCATTTGCCAAAGAGCTAATCCGTGAACAAGCCTACCACTAAGCGCATCTGGCGTTGTGCCAGATACTATTTTGAGCTTTGCCTTGCAAGAGGACAAAGCTCAGATACAGTGCGCGGGAAGCGTGGCGGTCTAAAGAAATTTTTTCTTTGGTGTTTAGATCGCGATGTTACCCGTATTGACCAGATTGATTTGGATTTAATGGATGACTATGCCGCCTATTTAAATACATATCGCAAGCCGCTAGATAACCAGCCCCTTTGCCCTGCTCAAAAACGCAACTTACTCACATTTGTAAAAACCTTTGTGAAGTATATGTATATCAAGAAACTACTAACTACTAATACCCTTGCCAACATCGAGTTGCCATCTAAAGGAGAACAAATACCTAAATCACTTTATTCAGTAAGCGAAATAGAAACTATTTTAGAACAGCCACTGCTGTTCGGGATTAAAGGATTACGAGACCGCGCAATACTTGAAACATTCTTCGCAACAGGCATCAGACGCGGTGAATTGGTTAAACTGAACATTGATGATGTCGATTTTAATGCCAAGCTTGTGCGTGTTCATGGTAAGGGTAAAAAAGAACGCTTGGTGCCAATAAGTACTCGCGGTTGTGAATGGTTAGCGTTTTATATTGGCAAAATTCGTCCAATGTTTGCATTTATTGGTTCAGGAAAGGCATTATTTTTGGCTAACAATGGCAAACGCTATGTGCCGGGTAAGTTGTCTGATATGGCATCTCAGTATGTGAAATTAGCCGGCTTTGACCGTACTGGAGCGTGTCATTTATACCGCCACAACACCGCAACAACAATGTTGGATAATGGCGCTGACTTACGCCATATCCAAGAAATGCTGGGCCATGCCAGCATCCTCACAACTCAACTTTACACTCATGTAAGCCGTAAGAAGTTATCTGAAGTTTATGAAGCGACTCATCCTTCTGCTGAAGGTGGTAGTGGGTTGTTTTAGTCAAGAAAATCAAAACTCTCTATTTGACTAATTGAAAAGCTTGTCTCTTACATGGCTTTTTACCCCGATTTATTCAATAGGATTTTTGTAAATAAAACTTCGATCGACATTTTACTGAAGAATTGCTAAGTTAATGACTTTATTAGTAATTGATTGTTGGTAGTGCCAATATTAGTTGGTGTGGGAATTAAAAATTGATTCTAGTCAAAATCCTATTACTCAAACCGTAAATCTGACAACGTTTATTATCTTTGCAAATAGGTGTCGTCAACCAACAGTTAGGAACAAAGCTCGGGAAATGGAATTTTATAAGTGTTAGATTTCGACTTAAATGCAAACGAACTAGATGAACCTACTAGTCAAAGCGATTCAGCTTCTCTACGTCAAGTTTCTTACGGAAAAGTTATAACTCCTCGTCAACACTTACTTCTTTTTTCTCCTGAAGATTGGGAGTTATTTTTAGAGGAATGGGGAACATTCCAGAAGTCTAAATATCATCTTGTAACGAGATTAGGTGGTGCAAATGACTTCGGGGTTGATGTTGCATGTTTTCGTTCTGAAGATGGGTTTGCAGGTGTTTGGGATAATTATCAGTGTAAGTACTACAAAGGTGACCCATTAGCACCGGGAACAGCGATTCCTGAAATTGGTAAATTATTGTGGCATGTATTCAGTGGTAATTTGACAAAGCCAAGTCGATATTACTTTTTTGCACCGAAAGACTGTGGCCCGTCGCTCAAAAAGCTTTTGCTTAATTCTTCAAAGTTAAAAGAAAAGTTAATTGAAGAATGGGATAGCTGGTGTTCAAAGAGTATAACCTCAACAAAAGAAATTAAATTAGAGGGAGAGTTTGAAAGCTATGTTTCAAGTTTTGATTTCAGTATTTTTAAATATAAGCCAGTCAATGATGTCGTCGAAGAGCATAGAGGGACTCCATACTATTCAATTAGGTTTGGTGGAGGATTAAGGGATCGGCCAGAACCCATTAAACCTCCAGAGGTCTATCAAAAAGATGAAACTCGCTATATCGAGCAACTTCATAATGCTTATGCTGATAGCAAAGGTATTAAGAAGCAGGACTTCAATATGACTGCTTTTCCAGATTGTGAGAAGCATTTTGCGAGACAAAGAGAGTCGTTTTACTTTGCCGAATCACTTAGAACATTTGCACGGGATTCTGTTCCTCTTGGTACTTTTGAGGATCTTCAAAATGATATGTTTGATGGAGTAATAGATACCGCAGAGAGTGAACATGAACATGGCCTTATAAAACTTAAATCTGTTTTAAATGATTCAAAGTCAGTCCCTCTTGATTCTAATGGCCTATTCGAAACTATCCGAGTAAAAGATAGATATGGAATCTGCCATCAGCTGGCTAACGACAATAAATTGAAATGGGTAGAAGATGAAGAGTGATACTTTGCATTCAGACTACATATTCAATAGTGCAATAGAAACAGGTGTTAGGGCACTATGCATTTTAGTAATAGATCTATCAAATAAATTCGATATTCAGCAACTGTTAGCCTTAGATCATATTGTTGTACATAGTGGAGATATTAAGAATGCTCCACCAAGTTTGCATCCAAACATCCTACAAAGAAGTGGTGAATTATTAGTAAGAAGGCCACTAGTGGAAAATGGTCTATCCCTAATGGAAAGTAAACGGCTTGTAGAGAAAGTCATTATATCTGAAGGTTTTTATTATCGGGCTACAGAGCTTGCTAGCGTATTTATTGAAAGCTTAACGAATGAGTACATAAAAGAACTAAATAAAAGGGCTGAGTGGGCAGTTAAAATGTACACCGATTATGGTGAAAAACTGTTCTCTGAAATTTTCAATTCTGCATTCGATCGTTGGAGAGAAGAGTTCCAAGTCGCAGAAATGTCAATTACAAAAAATATTTGAGTATTATCAATATGGAAATTAGATTTATAATTTTTGTTGGCCCATCGAAGGACTCAGCAAAAGTTGAATTTGGAAGCGGTTTAAATTTGATATATGGCCCTTCAAATACCGGTAAGTCATCGGTTCTTGATGGAATTGATTTCATGTTGGGCGCAGAAAAACCCTTGAAAGAATTGCCAGAACATGAAGGCTATGAACAAGTTGTTTTAGGTGTAGAATTTTCTCAGTCAGAATGTTTCACTTTTGTGAGAAGTATAGATGGTGGGGATTATGAATGTTTTCAGGGACTTCATGAAAATAGACCATCAGATATAGAACCTATTATTCTAAGGGCTAAAAGTGAAACGAAAAAAATAAAAAGCATCTCTTCATTCATATTAGATAGAGTTAATTTATCCAACAAGAAATTGAGGAAAAATGCGAATAATGCAGTGGTTAGTTTAACGTTGAGAAATACGTTAGATTTAGCAATGGTGAATGAAGCAAATATACAAAAAGAGTCATCGCCATATATAAGCACTCAATACACTAAAGTAACTGAGCATAAATCAAGATTAAAATTTATGCTCACTGGAGTGGATGATAGAGCATTATTACCAGCAGAAATAGAAAAAAAAGCATTATCTAGAGCAGCGAAAATAGAAGTATTAAAGGAATTAATAGAAGAACAAAATAGTTCTGTTACAGATATACCTAGTTTAGAAAATTCTTTAAGTGAGGTTAAAGAGCAAGAAAATAGGTTATTGCAGACTATATCGATGGAGCGTATTACTCTTGATGCCAATGAAGAAAATTATCGCAGTTTAGTTAAGAAGCGTGCAGCTCTAAGAGAAGAAGTTGAAATTAAGAGCGGCAGAAGCAATGAAATTGTGGAAATGTTAGCAAGATTCAAACTCTTACAAAAACAGTACGCTTCAGATATTGCAAGACTAGAAAGTATCTCAGAAACTGGGTTTTTACTAGATGCTTTGCCCACTGAAACATGCCCCACGTGTGGTAGAAGTGTAATGGATGTTGATTATCATCAAGATTGTGATGCCGAAATTAAAGATATTGTTTCAGCAGCATCGTCCGAAAAATCTAAAATTGAAGTGCTTAAAAATGAGCTTTTATTTACCGTTAATAACCTTAACTCTGAACTTAAATTAATAAATGAGCAGCTTCCTTTTATCGAAGAAGAAATATCGGATTTAGCTAAAAAGTTGGCAGTTGTTAACCCTGAGCTTGTTGAACAAAGAACAAGTTATTCAGAACTGTTTAATAAAAAATCTATGGTCCAAGAGTCGATTAAGCAACATGAGCAGTTAATCTACCTTTTTAAAAAGAAAGAAGAATTAGAAAGCTCAGCTCCAAAGAGAGAGCCAAAAGTAAAAGGAGATAATGAACGGTCGTTGCCAACAAGTGCTCTGTTTAAACTTTCTCAAGAAGTAAAAAGCTTTTTGCAGGACTGGGGCTTACCAAATTCTAATGATGTTCATTTTGACAAGGAAACTGGTGATTTTGTTATCAATGGTAAACATAGAATAAGTAACGGAAAAGGTCATAGAGCAATTACTCATGCAGCAGCATCTCTGGGTCTTATGAAGTATACAGAAGAAAATGATCTTCCTCATTTCGGTTTTTCTGTACTTGACTCGCCGTTACTTGCTTATGAGGAACCTGACAATGAAGAAGATGACCTTTCTGGTACTGATGTGAATGTCAAGTTCTTTGATAGCTTGGCTGCTTGGAATACTAAACAAATTATCGTATTTGAAAATAAGAAATCTATCCCAAGTAAATATAGCTCAGGAAAGCAAGTAACACAGTTTACTAAGAAGAACACAGGTAGATATGGATTCTTTCCTGTGACGTAAAAACACTAGATTGAATATCAAACTTATTTACATGATTGGGCTTTGCCGTTTTAAAAAGTGGATCGTAGTTCGTACTAATGTATATGCAGGCACGGTACTATGATCCAGTCATAGGTCGGTTTTATTCAAATGATTCTGTTGGAGCTTTGGGTCATAGCAAGATTGCTCATGGCTTTAATCGTTATGCTTATGCTAATAGTAACACGTATAAATTTATCGACCCGACAGGTGAAATTCCGTTAGTAGTTGCAGCTATTTGGATTTTAAAAGAAGTTGGCGGTGAAGTTTTTGAACAGACTACGGGAATCCGAGCCACAACAGTCAAAAACACTGCTAAATATGGTATTAAGAAAGCCATGAAACAATCCATTAAAAAAAGAAAGAAAATTGAAGGTGTATACAAATTCAAGGAAGGAGACCAAGAATATAGTCTCACGATCTAAACTTGCGGAATTGTATGGGAAGTCACATACCTCAGCGTTGAGTGATTTGAGTATTTTCTAGCACACACCACAAGAGGTAATGCATTTGCATTACCTCTTAATTCATACTAAAATCAAAACCAATAACAGAAGTAAAAGGTATAGGTTGTTATGGCACAAGTTGCTTTAGAAACTGAATCAACACTTACAGACCGTTTTCAAACCACAGTGCCTAGTCCTGTTCGTAAGGCGTTGCAGTTAGGCAAGAAAGACAAAATTAAATACGCTATTCAGTCAGATGGCAGTGTTGTTATTTCGCGTGCAGAAGCACAAGAAAGTGACCCTGTGCTCGGCGAGTTTTTATCTTTCATAGCGCGTGATATGCAAGCTCATCCTGAAAGACTAGAGCCGTTATCAGCAAGTATGCGTGAAAGCGTTGATGCGATGGTTCAAGGTGTTGATATTGACTTAGATGCTCCGTTATTGGATGAGGACGAGTAAGTTTGCAAAAAACGATACCAATGGTTGTAAATGGTTGGACACTTTACACTCATCCGTTGTTTAAAGAGCAATACCTTAGCCTCAAATCACAAGTTGAAGCTTTACGTAAGAAAGATCCAAAAGGCTACCTTAAAAAGAATGCCACGAAACGATTGGCTGCAATTCAAAGACTAATCTTTGAATTAATACCACATGATCCTACCAATGCTGAATTTCGCCAAGGAAGTACATTAGGTGATGACAACAAGCATTGGTTTCGAGCTAAGTTCTTCCAGCAATACCGTTTTTTTTTTCGCTACCACCTAGAGTCGAAAGTCATCGTTTATGCATGGGTGAATGATGAAAAAAATAAACGTGCATACGGCAGCAAAACAGATGCTTATAAAGTGTTCGAAAAGATGTTGAAGGCTGGTCATCCTCCCGAGGTTTGGGATGATCTTCTAAAAGCAGCTAAGGGCGAATTTCTCTCTTCATAAGCGAACCGCTTGTTTCTCAAGAAGGACGGTAGCCTGGATCGTATTTCAGATTATTTTATTTGCAGGCACGATACTAAGATTTAGTGAACATGATGAATATAGGTGTTTATCAACGACATTTAAGTTGCTACTTCACATCAAAAATATTTTTTCTTTGTTTGAGCATGCTTATCTCATTTTGAGAAGCGACAAGAAACGCATCAAAATCTTTGATAATTTCTGGGTAAGACATTGTGGATAGTTGATAGCTAAAGTGTGTGCTTGGTGCTTGTGAAGATGCGACAAAATCTTCTGGTTTGTAACCTAAGTGTTTTGCATAGTGATGCACAACGAAAATACTGACGTCCAGGCCATCGATCATACCTTTTTTCAGCATTCGTACCAGCACACTCATAGAGCTTTCATAGATAAATTTTGTATGCCCAGCGCTAATGTGGTCCCGCCAATGAGGGCCTGGAACAAAACCGTAAAGAGAACCCAGTACTTTCAACGACGACAATGGTTTTGACTCATCTTGTTTCAACACTACTGTGTCAGCGCGTAATTTAATAATTCCTTGACTGAACACGAGATTATCAGTTTTGACGCTCCAAATAGGGCTGTCAGGTATTCGAAAATCAATGTCGTCTTGTTGGTACCATTCATCAAAGCGGGTAACGGGTAAGTGAATATATTCGAATTTCAGTCCATTTCGCTCGGCAAAAAGCTCCATTACGTCAACCAAAAAGCTTGTTTTACTCCGCTCGTCAATCTTAGTGAACATCGGATAATAATCGACGTCCTCAAGCCCTACTCGGTATACTTTTTCTTCGTTGCTCAGCGCGCTGGTTGTGAATGCGCATAACAGCAAAACAAAACAGGCTAGTTTTTTTATTGTATTTCTCATAACACTTCAACAAACCAAGTTATCGACCTAGTGCAATCCCACCCATCGCTGTTTATTAAGTATACACAAGCAGAGAGGTTTTAGTGTATTTTTGTTATTGGTTGGTATTTTCTCGCTCTTTCTCTAGCATTTTCACCTTATCTTTCCACTCGTCTAGCTTTTCAAAATAGGCGTCCCAAACGCATGGGCAGCAGGAGCCGCCACCACAGCAATCGTCTTTTAGCGGTTTTTCAGGTTCGGGTGGCGAGTTGTTTTTGGTGTGCTCACTCATACATTATTAATAAGATGTAGGCTTTGGCTGATTATGTCGTGCTGTGAAGGGGAATTCAAATTAAAGGCCTCTATGCCAGGCATAGAGGCCTTGTTTATAGCCTAATGGAATAGACTAGGTGCTTGCGGCACGTGTTTATTTAACTCTCTGGCTTATGCCTCAGGTGTCGCACTGCCGTTTAATTTCGTTCCGCTTACGTTGGTTTGTTGTGGCGGTGTTGCTGTGCCCGCAAGTAGCTCACTGTTTCCGGTTATTAAGTCGCTTAACGTACCTTTTTCACCATCAACAAGACCCACTTCTCTTAGCATTGAATCTACTAAAGGGGCGTTGGCGCGATAGTTCAGCGCAGCTTGAGTGACTTGTTCGGCCAGCCCGCTGCCCGATGTGGCAACCGTATGACTTCCTGTACTGGATGTGCCTCCTTGCCCATAGCCTTGAAGGATCTTAATACCTTCGATATTTTCAAGAGGCTTCACAGCTTGCTCCACCAATTCTGGTAGAATTTTCAACATGGCTAATGATTTTTGTAGCTCTATTTGCTCATTTTTCAGCGTATTTTCAGCTTCATACAGCGCTTGCTTACCTTGCGCTTCAACAGCAAGCACTTTTTCATCTGCTTCAGCTTGAAGCATTTTGGCATCTGCCGATGCTTTTGCTTCTGTCAAAATGGCCTGAGCGCTGTTTTCTGCGGCTTCTTTTTTAGCTTCTGCTTCAACAGTAATACTCACCGCTTCGCGCTCTGCTTCTTTGCGCGCATCAATAACTTCAATTTGCTTCTTACGTTCGGCCTCAGCTACTGACCTGGCGGTTAGTACCGCTTCTTCTTTTTCAACTTTTTGCTTTTCGGCTTCTGCTGCTTTTGCTCGTGCGGCAGACTCTTCTTCTGATTTGGTAGCAACCGCAATTTGCTTAACTTGCTCAGACACTTCAACTTCTTGTTGTTGACGAATTCTTGCTTGTTCAAGGGCTTGGCGCTTAGCTATCTCTTGGGTTTCAATCTCTCGAGACTTTTCAATTTCAGCGGCTTCAATCGCGCGATTTTTGGCAATTTCCGCTTCACGTTCTTCACGCTCTTTCATTTCACGCTGTTTGGCAATTTCGGCTTTTTGTTCCTGACGTTTAAACGCAAGTACCTGCTCTTGAGTAAGCCGTGCTTCTTCTTCGTCACGTTTAACATCAAGAGATTGCTTTTCAGCAGCCAAATTACGCTGCTCTATTAAAATGCGGTTTTCTTGCTGTATATCGTTTGTTTCTTTGCGTTTTTCTTCAATTATCTTGGCTAAGCGTGCTCGGCCCTCAGCGTCAAAGGCATTATTTTCATTGAAAAACTCAAGGTCAGTTTGGTCAAACCCAGTCAAACTTACCGACTCTAATTCTAATCCGTTTTTCTCTAAATCGTTCGCCACGCTTTGTTGCACTTTTTGCACAAAGTCGGCTCTTTGTTCATGCATTTCGGTCATGCTCATTTCTGCGGCAACGGCACGCAGCACATCAACAAATTTCGATTCCATCAGCTTTTTAACTTCCTCTGCACGAGTGGTTCTCGTCCCTAGGGTTTGCGCTGCCATTGAGATCCCACCGGCATTAGGCGCCACTCGCAAGTAAAAATCTGCTTTCACATCTACACGCATTCTATCTTTCGTTATTAAAGCGTCTTTTTGTGTTTTTTCTACTTCAATGCGAAGGGTGTTCATGTTCACAGGAATAATTTCGTGAACCACAGGCAGCACTAATGCTCCGCCGTCCTTAATCACCTTTTCACCACCAAGTCCGGTTCTGACAAAGGCGGTTTCTTTAGTGGCTCTTTTGTATAGCTTGGCAAATATTAAACCTATAACAATAAGTCCAATAACAATAGCGCCGGCAACAAATAGAATAGACGGCATATTAGTGGTTTGAATTGTATCCATACTTCTTCTCTTTTACGTTATTGATAGCGGGTAGCAAACCAGCTGTGTGGGTTCTTCTGAACCAATATTACCCGTTCGCCTTTATCAAAAAGCTCTTCCGGTTCTAATGGCTCAACTAAAACAAAATGGGGTTGTGAAAAGTTGTCAGTAAACTTGGCTTCTGCAGGGTTACCTCTCGATGCTCGCCCTATAGTAATTTGTGCAACGGCTCCTACGAAATCGTCGCTGTGCATAGCACTTGTTTCTACACTTGGGAGAAGGTAAGCAATGATAAATACGGATTTTGAGGTGATAAAAAGGCCCAATATTACCGCGGCAGGCACTGATACCAGTTTAGGCAGTGCTGTATTGAAAGTAAGTGAACTTATGCCGTTAATCGTAATACCGCTTAGTCCGAAGCAGGTAAGAAAAACCACTAGCCAGACAAGAAACGGTACTTTGTTGATGTTCAGCCAGCTTGCCAACTCAGTTCCCATAAAGCCGTCGGCACTAGTCTCGCCAATCTCATCACCAATGCCGAGTAAGCTTAACCCAAATAACATGCTTACCAGTTCCAGTACGGCTATAAAGGCTATGGCGGTTAGGGCTATGCTGAACCAAAGATTTGAGGGGGATAAAAGAAGGTCTGTCATGTACATCATCCGTGATCGTGTTGGCTTTTTATACCACAGCCTAAAATATATTCCAGTAATAAAAAGCAACAGAATGTAAACGACAACATGGCGAGCAAGCAGCGCCATGCATACTTGCTCAATCACTAAGCTCGTAGGGTATTAACGTAAGTTCGACATTACCTTAATGGTTGTGCTCTCCTTCAAGTGCACGGCCATGTTGATCGTAGAAGCCACTTGCACCAGCTTCAATAAAGCCTTGAGTGACCATTTTTGTAAGAAATGGGTCGGTATGATCGTCACCAATATCAGCGTAATCAGTTGACTGATAATCAATGCGTTTAGCGAAAAAGGTGCTTACGTCTGCTTCATAATCTGCGTTGGTTAGTGTCCAAGTGCGATGCATATTGCCTTGCTCTATATCAAAGCGCTCTATCAATTGTTGTTGTGGCAACCAAACTAATGAAAAAGAGCCTGTGGCGGTTTTAAGCGTGTAAGTATCTTTTTGATTGCAGTGTTTACCTTCAGAGCTTACAAGCGTCATATTATCGATAAACGTATCGCTAATAAGCTGATAACGATAGGAGAAGTCAGTCTCTTTTTTGCCATGAATAGTTTCACCCGGCTGATATTCAATAGCGCGCTGGTGGCCATCAAAGTAACGAACGGGTTTAATCAGTTTATTGCGAACCAGTGTGTAAACTTCAGTAATTTGGGTTGATGGATATTGGTGTGCCACCTTATTGTCCATTCGCCACAACAACAGATTGCTCTCACGTATACTATTGTGCGCATGAACCCCCGTAGCGGTATGCGTTGTAGTTTTAATGGTATAGTCAGCTTTAACCTGTTTACCGTTTTCTTTGCACATGGCAGCATCATCATCGGCATTTACCGCGTGCACAGAAGCGGTAAGGCTAAAAGCAGTGAGAAGAATGAGTAACTTTTTCATTTTAGCTCCAGTTTTGCTCCAAGCTCGCTCCAATAAAAAGGAAAGCGAGTGGATCCTCTCTCGTACATGTAAATTGAAATACAAATGGCCCTAGCTCACAAGCTAAGGCCATTTTTCTACTTTTTCGTATTGATTAAATACTACTTGAATATTGCTTTAGCAATACTTACTCCATTGCACTTTCTGCTTGCGACACATAGTCACCCGCAAAGTCCATTACATGGAAGATGATGCTTTGTTCATTAGTACCATTCACTAAGAATGCACCTGGGCCTTTGGCATAAATGCCAACATCTTCACCCGAGTGTGTTTCTGAGCCAAGTGGCACTAACGCTTCTTGGTGGTAGCCAGGAGTCGTCGTGTCAACATCGGTGATATCTTTACGACCGGTGTCTGGCGCAGCTAGGTAAGACGCGTCTGAATTAGTCACGTCGCCTAGGTTTCTGTAGCCAAGACCATTGGTGTAACCCAAAGTTGTGTAAGGCGTACCGTCTGCGGCAGTGGCTGCTTCATCAGAGCCTACGTTAACTACTTTTCCAAGAATGGGGTTACCGCGTTTCGGGTATCCCGCAATGGTAAACACGTGGCCGTGGTCGGCTGTAACAATGATAAGCGTGTCTTCATCATTAGTTAGCTCGTCTGCCGCAGCGACTGCTTCAGCAAATGCAATAGTATCGTGCAAAGCTCCGTAGGCATTTCCAGCGTGATGAGCGTGGTCAATTCGACCCGATTCAACCATTAAGAAGAAACCTTCATCGTTGTTATCGAGTACTTTAATGGCAGCGCTTGTCATTTCAGCAACCGACGGCTCACCTGCAATATCATTACCGCGGTCTGCTTCATACTGCATGTGCGACTCGTTGAATAAACCAAACACGCGCTCGGTAGTTTCTGTGTCTAAACCATCAAAACCAGACTGGTCAAAAACGTATACACCGTTGGTGTATAGGCTCTGCCATTCTGCCGTTAAGTCACGACCATCTGTACGGTCACCCTCAGTGCTGCTTGCAGCATCAGGGCTATTAAACGCAGGATCTCTTGGTAGGAAATGACGACGACCGCCACCCATAACTACTTCAATACCATCAACATCCAATCCATCAAACTTCGCTTCTAGGTTAGCTTCGAAATTGATTAACTGGTCTGCAATGTCGCTACAGCCAGCAGTAACAGCTGCTTCTGGCATATCTGAAATATCTTCCCAGTTGCGATCTGCTGATTTTGCATACGTAGCAGCAGGTGTAGCGTGCGTTATACGTGCCGTTGAAATAATGCCGGTAGATTTACCTGCAATTTCAGCAAGTTCTAGCGCTGTTACAAGCTCGTTACCTGCTACTGTACTACAATCGCCGCGCTCAATGTCTTCGTCAACGCCAATTACGCCCACGTCAGTTTTGATACCACTCATCATCGCAGTCATTGTGCCTGCAGAATCTGGTGTTTGTGCATCAACGTTATAGGTTTTTGATAAACCGGAGAAAGGGAAAGCGTCGAAGCTCAATTGATTCTCTTCACCCTCTAAGCCTTTCATTTGGCCGTCGAGAATACGTGCTGCGGTAACGGTTGAAATACCCATGCCGTCGCCAACGAAAAGAATAACGTTTTTCGCTGTGCCGCGCAGGTTCTGAACCATCGCATCGAGTTCTTGTTGCGAGCTTACGGTAGCGACACTGACACTAGACGATGATGCAGCATTGCCTGATGTCGCATTCATCCATACGCTTTTGTTGTTCTCAACTTCAGCTTGCCCATCAACAAACCAGTCGTTGTTTAAGCTAGTAAGAATTTCGCTGCTACCTACAGAGTCGACCCCTGGCACACAAACAAAGCTTGTCGATGTAATTTCCGCTTCTGCTAATGTGCCATCGCTGTCGTTGTCTAAACCAGAGTCAATGCGAACACCACTATTCGGGCAGTTTGCATCGCCCACAGCTAATTCGGTTTGCACTGTAAGGCTGTTTACGCCATTACTTCCGTCAGCACCCGCGGCGCCATCAACGCCGTCCTGGCCGTCGTCGCCTTCTAATGAACACGCAGAGAGACCTGCGATAGCAACTGCAATTAAGCTTAATTTAAATACATTCATTTTCTTATCTCCACTTATTCGTTAACAAGGCCAAGGGCTTGATTAATTAAGTGGAAAACAACGTTTTGCTCTACCACGCCTTGTGCAAGTTGACTTCCAGGTCCTGTTGCATGCAATGAAATGTCTTCACCCGAATGCGTTTCAGAGCCTAATGGAATGAGGGCTTCTTGGTGAAACCCTGGAGTTGTTGTGTCGATATTGGTTAAATCTACACGGCCAGCGGCGTTATCTAACGCGTAGGTGGCGTCTGAATTCGTTTCATCGCCTAAGTCGCGGAAACCAAGACCATTGGTGTAGCCTAAGGTAGTGTAAGGTGTGCCGTCTGATGCAGTTGCTGGCTCTTCCGAGCCTACATTTACAACTTTGCCTAAGATAGGGTTTCCACGTTTAGGATAGCCTGCGATTGTGAATACATGACCGTGGTCGGCAGTAACAAGAATCAACGTTTCTTCTGGATTCGTATTTTCGACCGCTGTCATTACTGCTTCTTCAAAAGCAAGGGTATCGGTAAGCGCGCCTGCGGCGTTGCCTGCGTGGTGGGCATGGTCGATACGGCCAGACTCCACCATTAGAAAGAAGCCGTTATCGTTGTTATCGAGAATATTAATAGCAGCTTCTGTCATTTCAGATACTGAAGGCTCGCCCGCAATGTCGTTGCCGCGGTCTGCTTCATATTGCATGTGCGATTCGTTGAACAAGCCAAATACGCGCTCTGTTGATTCGGTATCGATAGCGTCAAAGCCTGCTTGGTCGAATACATAGACGCCGTTTTCATAGGTATTTTGCCATTCTGCTGTCAGGTCGCGCTCATCAGTACGATCGCCTTCTACATCGCTTTGTGCATCAGGGCTGTTAAAAGCCTCATCGCGGGGTAAGAAGTGACGACGACCGCCGCCCATTGCAACTTCAATACCGTCAATGTCTACGCCTGTGTAACGGCCTTCTACATAAGATTCAAAGTTAACAAGCTGGTCAGCTATATCTACACAACCCGCTGTTACAGCCTCTTCAGGCATATCTGAATTGTCTTCCCAGTTGCGATCGGCTGATTTGGCATAGGTAGCAGCTGGCGTAGCGTGAGTAATACGTGCAGTAGAAATAATACCAGTAGATAAACCTTTAATTTCTGCAAGCTCTAGCGCGGTAATCACTTCGTTACCTGCTACAGTAGAGCAGTCGCCCCGTTCTATGTCTTCGTCAACACCAATCACGCCTACGTCTGTTTTAAGGCCTGACATCATCGCTGTCATGGTGCCAGCAGAATCTGGAGTCTGTGCATCTACGTTGTATGTTTTCACAAGCGCAGTATGGGGAAAAGATTCGAAGCTTAAGTAGCCTTCTTCACCAGGGTTGCCAGCTAATTGCCCTTTGTGAATACGAGCAGAGGTAAGGGTAGAAATACCCATACCGTCACCAACAAAAAGAATAACGTTTTTGGCTTTGAATTTATTATTCGTTGCTAGTTTCTCAGTCAATTTCGATTGCGCATCGGTGTACCAAGCGCTATTTGTTTGATGCTCTGGCAATACTGCAGCCTGTAGCCCAGCGGATACCGCCATTGCTACTGCTGTGCATGCTACTTTCCAGTTACGATTCATGATTGTTTCCTAAACGTTTTATTAAAATCGGTTGTGGGTAGGCGTGTTGTAAAGCAAATAGCTATTTTCCGTTGTGCCTTTGCTTAAACGCAGGCTGGAGGTTAGGCAGGATTAGTGACATTTATTTGACAGATATATTGCTAAACTGTCACAACTGTCACATTACGTTAATAGAAAGTGAGCAATAAGAAATGAAATTGAAAAATTCTATTTATTTATTAATCGTTTGCGAGAATGTGCAAAAAAGAATGATTAACAAAAATTTATTATAGGTTGTGGACTGACCAGTGTGTAAGTGTCAGATAAACTTACATAAAATTGTGATGTTGTAACATAGCATCGTTAGGGGTAACCTTCAAAACACTGCCTTGGTCGTACCAATCACCAAGTACTATTCGCGTTGCAGATTTACCGTTTGCTTGAAGTGAGTGAATTTTAGGACGATGCGTGTGCCCGTGGATCATGCGCTGCACACCCCATTTTTCGAGTGCATCAACCACTTCAGAGGGGGTTACATCCATTATCTCTGGCTTGAGGCTTTGTTGATTTGCTTTGCTCTGGGCTCGGCCATTGCGAGCAACTCTGCGTCGATACCATAAAGGGAGGGCAAGCATGAGTCTTGGCCACCACCAACCGCGAGATTTTTTGCGAAACTTTTGGTATGCTACGTCTTTTGTGCAAAGCTCGTCGCCATGAGTGAGCAATGTAGGAGTGCCGTACAGGTCGACAACTTCCTGTTCACTTAATAAGGTCATGCCCGCTTTGTTTAGCCAGTTGTGCCTTATCGCAAAATCACGATTGCCGTGAATAAAGTAAATAGGGCAATGCCGACTTACTTGCTTGAACGCTTCTGCCACTGCCGTATTGAATGGGTTTATGTCATCATCGCCAATCCAAACTTCAAAGAGGTCGCCTAACACATAGAGCGCATCTGCATTAATTGCGTCCTCTTCTAAAAAGCGCATTAAGCAGTCGGTAATATCAGGTCTATCGGCGCTAAGGTGAAGGTCGGCAATAAAGTAGGTAAAAGGCATAGTGTGTCTTTTTCAGATTAAACAGGCCGCACCTAAAAGATGCGGCATTCGCTTTATTTATGAAGCTTTTCCATCAATATTGCGGCGTAAGTCAAAGGAGTTATTTAACTGCTTATTTAACCGCTAATTGACTGGCTTATGCAACAATCGCTTTTTCGATAATTACTGGCTCTACCGGTACATCTTGGTGGTAACCGTTATTGCCTGTTTTCACGGCTTTGATCTTTTCTACCACATCCATGCCTTCAGTTACCTTACCGAACGCACAATATCCCCAACCGTTAGCACTTTCGCTAGTGTGGTTAAGGAAGTCGTTATTGTTAACGTTAATAAAAAACTGTGACGTAGCAGAGTGAGGGTCTTGAGTACGCGCCATAGCAACGGTACCAACTTCGTTTGCTACACCATTGTTAGCTTCGTTTTCGATAGGAGCTTTAGTGTCTTTTTGCTCCATGTCTTCTGTAAAACCGCCACCTTGAACCATAAAGTTGTTGATTACACGGTGAAAAATAGTGTTATCAAAAAAACCGTCTTGAACGTAAGAAAGAAAGTTTGCAACGGTATTAGGCGCTTTGTCTTCGAAAAGCTCTAGCGTGATATCACCATAATTTGTTTTTAACGTAACCATTGAAGATGTCCTATATATTAACTGTAAAAATGTGCGCTAATGGTAGCGCAAAAGCGTTGTTTGGGGAAATAGCGACGCATAAATAAGCGGTCACAGGATGTTATTACTCATTTAGGCCAGTTTTGGCTTTTTATGCCAGTGAAATAGGGGGTTAAAAGCCTTACCATTATTTTTATACAGTGCTAAACTTTGCGCCCAAAATTGATATACAGGAAGATTCTTTATGCTACATCTTTACAATACCCGAACCCGTGAGAAGGCTAAATTTGTGCCGCTTGAAGAAGGGAAGGTGGGTCTGTATGTATGTGGTATTACTGTATACGACCTCAGCCATATGGGACATGCCCGTACCTATTTAAGTTTTGACGTGCTGGTGCGCTATCTCCGCCACCTTGGTCTTGACGTAAAGTACGTGCGCAACATTACGGATATTGACGATAAAATTATAGCTCGTGCAAACGAGAATAATGAAAGTTTTGAAGCATTAACCAAGCGTACAATTGGAATGATGCATGAAGACTTTTCAGCCATTAATCTGCTTGAACCCGATGTTGAGCCAACGGTGAGTGGGCACATGCCCGAAATTATCGACATCATTGAGCGCTTGGTTGAAAAAGGCTACGCCTATCAAGCACAAAGCGGCGACGTACTATTTGATGTCAGCAAATATGAAGACTACGGCAAGCTAAGTAAACAAGATTTAGACCAGCTGAAAGCCGGTGCGCGAGTAGAAGTAGCGCAAGGTAAAGACGATCCCCTCGACTTCGTATTATGGAAAACCACTAAGCCCGGTGAGCCAGCATGGTCATCACCGTGGGGCGAGGGGCGACCTGGTTGGCATATAGAATGTTCAGCAATGAACTATAAGCATTTAGGCGCCCATTTTGACATTCATGGTGGTGGTTCAGATTTAACCTTTCCTCACCATGAGAACGAAATTGCGCAATCATGCTGCGCCCATGACAGCGAGTATGTGAACGTGTGGATGCATGCGGGGATGGTGCAGGTGGATGACGAGAAAATGTCAAAATCTCTCGGTAACTTTTTTACCCTTCGCGATGTGTTAAAAGAGCATGATTCAGAAACCTTACGTTTCTTTTTAATGTCTGCCCATTACCGAAGCCAATTGAGTTATTCGCAAGATAACATTACCCAAGCTAAAGCAGCGCTGGAGCGTTTATATACAGCGCTACGCGGTGTTGATATTGATGAAACGGCTGAGCTAACACACGGTGGTTATTTAGCGCGCTTTGAAGCTGCGATGAACGACGACCTTAATGTGCCAGAAGCGTTCTCAGTGTTATTTGATGTGGCTCGTGAAATTAACCGCAAAAAAGGTGAACCCGCTGAAGCGGGCAAGTTGGCGTCTGTGTTAAAACGCTTAGGCGGTATTTTAGGCATGCTGCAAAGTAACCCTGATGCGTTTTTAAAAGGCGGTAACGACAACAACGATGAAGCTGTTGAAATTGAAGCATTGATTAAACAACGTAACGACGCAAGAGCTTCAAAAGATTGGGCCGCGGCTGATGCGGCGCGCGATGCATTAACCGCAATGGGCGTAGTGCTAGAAGATGGCGCGGGCGGCACCACTTGGCGCAGAAGTTAGTCTTGCTATTTAATAAGCTATAGCGTTAAAAAAAGCCTGCTTTAAAGCAGGCTTTTTTGTGTTATTTAACTTCAAGCAATTCCACTTCGAATATCAGCGTCGAGCCTGGTGCTATTTTTCCCGCTGCGCTGTCGCCATAGGCTAGGTGTGATGGAATGAAAAACTTATACTTATCACCTTCAACCATAAGCTGAACGCCTTCTGTCCAGCCTGCAATAACACGGTTTAGTGGAAAGCTAATGGGCTCACCACGCGCCACCGAGCTGTCAAATACAGTGCCATCAAGCAAGGTGCCGTGGTAATGCACTTTGACTGTTGATGATGCCGTTGGGTGCTGTGTACCTTGTCCTTCTTGAAGGACTTCGTACTGAAGGCCTGAAGATGTCTCTTTTACAGCAATATTGGCTTTATTTTCTGCTAGAAACACGTTACCGGCTTCAATGTTATCCGTCGCGATTTTCTTGTTTGACGTGTGGCGGGTAAATAAGAAAATGGCTAAACCAATCACGATAGCTAAAATAATAAACTTCATTAGTAGTCTTCTTTTATTTGTTGTTAATAGGCGTTATAAAAAGGCGAATCTACCGCCCTATCTTTTACAACGTATCGTTTTCCTTTGAAACCTGGCCAGGGGAGGGCACGGTCGATTCTTTTTCCATCAAATGGGATTTCCAGCGCTGTTGTGATACGTGAGCTTTCACAAGCTCAAGGCATTCGTTTACCACATTCAATACTTCTTCATCGAGAGCGTCAGCAGTGGGGGTGTAGTCGTGCATGCCCACAGAAATAAAGTGATCAATACGCTCTGAGTCTAGGTCGCTTAACAAATTAACGAGGGATGAGGTAACAATGTCAGTAACCGACTGCTCCAGCGTATTTTCAATGGTTTTACCTATAATGGGCAAGTAATTAAGAGAAGATACTTGCGCATTACCTCGCACAGCCTTACCCACACTTTTTCGAACGTGCTCTCTTATTACGTCACCGTGTTCATCGTTACTGATAGATTGCCCTAGGTGATTGATAATGCCGGCCATCCACTGGGTGATAACGGGGCGCCTGGGCGCTAGCACTTGGTTAGTAATATCATCAAGCAGCGGAGAGCCCGCTGAAATATCTTTTTGTGCATCGCTTAGCACTTTTACTACTATTCTGTCGCTTAACTCTTCCACAAAAACATCGTAATAGAAGGTAAAGAATCGAAAAATAGCGGTTTGATTTAAATCGATAATTTCGTATTTGTGCAGGCGGTGCAAAATAGACAATATGCGGAGAAAGCGAAAGAGACGTGTGCCGCCCGTTGGGATAAGCCCAACGAGATCGTACCAATGTAAAAATGGGAAGAAGTACCAGCGCAGGTGTTCTTTTCTTATTATTGCCACCGCCCAGCGAAAACAAAATTCAGTAAAAAATATGCCTATGAATACTAAGTCGACAAGTAAAAAGTTGTTGTGTATGGGGTCGTAGGCGTCGATAACTGCAGGAAAGTGCACGCCAAGCTGCTGATACACAAAATTAGTTGCGTACAGCGCATCAAATATGAGCCATGCTAAGTTTATAAACAATAAACCCAGCATGACTAAGTCTAAAATTAACCAAGGCGTTTCATGACTGTTTCGCAGATTTTCTCGGTTAATTTTTAACATGTCTCTATCCTGTAGATGTTAGCCTGGTAACGTCAACATAAAGCTTTAGTTTTTGTCCAGGTTGCAAATAGCGCTTCGTATTAAGGCTATTCCATTTGCTAATGTCGCTTACTTTTACATTGAACTTACTGGCAATACGCGAGAGCGAGTCGCCGTTACGCACTGTGTAGGTCACCTTTTTGGTAACACCAGCGTCGCTTTTACCCTCTAACCATACCACCAAGGTTTTGCCGGGGTGCAGCATGTCGCCAGGTGCCATACCGTTCCACTTTGCAAGTTGTCTTGTCGATACGTTATATTTTCGAGCAATGTCCCACAGCGTATCACCAGACTTTACGGTATGGCGAACCTTTTGCTTCGATTTATTGCTACTTTGAATACTCGCTAATCGCTGCTCTTGAGAAAGGGCATAGTCATCTAACGCTTTAAGGGCAACAGGTACCATAATAGCTTGGCCAATGCGTATCATTGAAGAATCGAGTTCATTAACCTGCTGAATCACCTTAATAGTAGTATGGTATTGATTGGCAATTTTCCCCAGGCTGTCTCCGCTTTTAACTGTGTGGCGAACCCAATTTAGGCGCTCTTTTCTGTCTATTTGAGCCAATGCTTGTGAAAATGACGCTGCTTTTTCTACCGGCAACACAAGGCGGTGAGGTCCATCTGGTGACGTAGCCCAACGATTGAATCCTGGATTGAGGCCGTGCAGCTCCTTCAATGACATATCAGCAAGTTCTGCGGCAAACGCAAGGTCTACCTGAGAGCCAATATCCACCACTTCAATAACCGCTACATTTTCAACTTCTGGCCATGGGTAATCAAAGGCCGTTTTATTTTTCAAAATATCCGCAAGGGCTAAAAGCTTAGGAACGTACGCTCGGGTTTCTCTTGGCAAACCTAAATGCCAAAAGTCGGTGGGCTTGCCTGCACGTTTGTTTGCACGAATTGAGCGCATAACGCGCCCTTCGCCGCTGTTATATGCTGCTAGCGCATGTAGCCAATCGCCATCAAACATGTCGTTTAAATAGGTAAGGTAGTCAAGAGCACCCTGAGTAGAGGCTACTACATCGCGCCTTCCGTCATACCACCAAGTTTGCGGCATGCCAAAGCGTTTGCCCGTACTAGGAATAAATTGCCACATTCCTGCGGCGCGGCCATGGGAATAGGCAAACGGATCGAAGGCGCTTTCCACAATAGGGAGTAACACTAACTCCATTGGCATATTGCGCTTTTCAATTTCTTCAACAATGTAAAACAAGAACGGCTTTGCGCGTTTTACCACGCGGGCCATGTATTCTGGGTGCTTTAAATACCAATCTCGCTGCGCAGTCACGCGGCGGTCATCCGGTATATTCAGTGAAAATGTATTGCTGGCTCGCTGCCATACGTCGGTAATTACCGCAGCTACTTCCGCGTCTTCGGGGGCTGTAACTTCCGCTGTTTCTTCTAACACATCATCTTTTGGGTGAATAACATCAATGACGCCGTCTCTTGCTACCTCGCAATCGGCAATGTCTTCTTCACCTAAATAGGTTTCAGCACATGCTTCAAGTGCTGCTTTCTCGTTTTGCTCTACGGCTACATTTTCACTTTCATTTTCGGTTAACTGACATCCTGAAAGCCCTAACGCCAATAGAACGGACGCAAGTGGGAACAACTTCGACTGCATATTTTGAAGAAACCTCTTTGTGTACTGCAAGGGCGTAATACTACGCTAAATGGCAAATATATTCACTAAAACTCATCTTTCCAACGTCGAACTGCGGCGAAAACAGCGGCATCATCCGTCAGCTCAGTATCAGCAAAACGCTGCGCAGCTTCCTTTATCGCAGGCTCATGTGAGCGCAAGAAAGGGTTTATCTGTTTTTGTTCGTCTAATGTACTGGGCAAGGTCGGCTCGTCATGAGAACGCTTCGTTTTTACCCAAGCATCATAGTCTTGCAATTCGCTGTTGTTAGGCTCTACCGCGAGGGCAAAGTTCACATTCGCCTGCGTATATTCGTGAGTACAATATACCGCAGTGGCATCAGGCAGGCGCTTGAGCTTATTGAGTGAATGCAGCATTTGCTCTGGCGTGCCCTCAAATAATCGGCCGCAACCGGCTGAAAACAGAGTATCGCCGCAAAACAATGCACCGTGACCGAAAAACGCGATGTGATCGAGGGTATGCCCCGGTACTTCCATTACTTGAAACGACATATCTACAACCGGCAACGCTACCGTATCGCCTTGCGCCACGGTTTTAGTTAGCCCTCTTATATGCCCGCCTCTTGGGCCTATAACGGGTAAATCTGCAATAGCCGAGACCAATTTGGCAATGCCACCTGTGTGGTCGCGATGGTGATGGGTAATAAGAACGGCAGCTAAGTTCAATGCGTGTTTGGCCATGTATTTTAACACTGGCTCAGCATCGCCTGGGTCTACAACAACCGCATTTTTACCGTTGTGGATACACCATATATAGTTGTCAGTAAAGGCGGGAATTGGATGGACTGTTATGCCCGAAGGCAATGTGTCGATGCGCATAATACACCTGCTTGTTTAGCTTCAATTATGCGTTACTATAGGGGCATGTGGTTTACAGAGCAACCGATGAGCGTGTGAAGTGATAATGAAAACGGCGTTTAGGTCAAAGCCACCGCGCTATCCCGTTAGCTGGGATGAGTTTCCCGCAGGAGAAAATATTAAGTTGGCGGTGGAGCAGGTTTGCAATGAATATGCAGAGCGTATCTTTGGCTATCACTTTGTAAAACTAGGCAACTTAAGCGCACAAATTCAGCTAAACGATAGTCCAATTCATCATCGCATTAATCATACCCCCGACTTTACCTGTAGCGAACGGGCTAAAGACGACATGTTTAAGGCTGTCGCGAATGGTGAGGCTGACGAAAGAACACATTGTGCAAACGAGAACTTCATTATTGGCCAAGCGCACAAACTGCCGTTTTCAGAAAACAGTATTGATGGGCTATTGTTGGCTAACGAGCTCGATTTTGCTCAAGATCCTCATGAAATTTTGCGTGAAGTAGACAGGGTGATCACTCAAGACGGACACGTTATTATCAGCGGCTTTAACCCGCTTAGCTTAGCTGGCGTCGCCAAATACTTGCCCGTAAAGCGCGATAATATCTTGCACGATGCCCGCTTTTTTACTACCTACAGAATGAAAGACTGGCTTCATCTTCTAGGGTTTGAAGTAATAGAGCAGCGGCAAATTCTTTTTTCCACGTTATTTTTTCAGCAGCGTTGGGAGGGAGCGGCAAAGCTTCAGCACTATTTATCGTCGTACTTTCCCTGGTGTAGTGCGGTGTATGTCATTCTGGCTAAGAAACGCGTTTTCCCCATGACGGCCATTAGGCCAAAGCGGGCATTAAAACCCCAGTTTTCTGCAGTAGGGGCTAGTGCGCGCACCACGTCACAGAAACAAAAAAGCCACGTGTAGCAACTACCTTGTAGTTGTCTAACCGTGGCTTTTTAGCGTGTGTAGTTGCAAGGTTACAGCAACACGTTGTGGTTACTTAACGCGCATTCCAGGCTTAGCACCTTCATGAGGCTCTAGAATATAAAGGTCGTCGCCACCAGGTCCTGCGGCAAGTACCATTCCTTCACTTAAACCGAAGCGCATTTTGCGAGGTGCCAAATTCGCCACCATCACAGTGTGCTTACCAATTAACGCTTCTGGTGCATAGGCTGACTTAATGCCAGCAAACACTTGCTTGGTCTCGCCGCCTAAATCTAGCTCTAAGCGCAGAAGCTTGTCTGCTTTTTCTACGTGCTCGGCATTGGCAATACGGGCAATGCGAAGATCGATTTTTGCGAAATCTTCAAACGAGATAGTGTCGCTGATAGGGTCTTGCGCTAGCGGGCTATCTGGTGCAATAGCGGCCTGTTGTGGCGCTAAACTCTCTTTAGAGTCGTCAATCATGGCGTCAATTTTCTCCATATCTACACGCTGCATCATAGGTTTAAACTTATTGATAGCGTGGCCTGTAAGTACTGTTTGTAGGGAAGCCCAATTGAATTCGTCATTCAAAAAGCTCTCTGCTTTTTCCGCTAAAATAGGCAGCACCGGCTTTAAGTAAATGGTTAATAGGCGGAACATATTGATGCCCAACGAGCATACGTCGTGGGTAAATTGCTGCTTAGATTCGTCTTTTATCGTTACCCAAGGCGCATTGTTATCAATAAACTGATTTGCCTTGTCTGCTAGGGCCATTATCTCGCGAATTGCTTGGTGGTAGCGACGCTTTTCAAACAGTTCTGCAATACCATCTGCGGCATTTTGAAATTCAGCAATGAGTTCTGGCTCAATGACGTTGTCTGATAACTTGCCATCGAAGCGCTTGGTAATAAAGCTAGCGCAGCGGCTTGCAATGTTAACAACTTTACCTACAAGGTCAGAATTTACTTTCTGCGCAAAGTCGGTGAAATTAAGGTCAATATCAGTGACTCCGTCACTTAGCTTAGACGCAAAGTAATAACGTAAATATTCTGGGTTCAAATGGTCTAAATAAGTACGGCCTTTAATAAAGGTACCGCGAGACTTAGACATCTTCGCGCCATTTACCGTAACAAACCCGTGGATGTTAACCCCAGTAGGCTTGCGGTATCCTGCGCCTTCAAGCATGGCCGGCCAAAACAGGCAGTGGAAATACGTAATGTCTTTTCCGATAAAGTGATATAGCTCGGCGGTAGAATCGGCCTTCCAGAAATCATCGAACTCTAGGCTATTTTGGTCGCAGAAGTTTTTAAAGCTGGCCATGTAGCCAACGGGGGCGTCTACCCATACGTAGAAAAACTTGTTTGGCGCGCCAGGAATTTCAAATCCAAAGTACGGAGCATCACGGCTGATATCCCACTGCTGAAGGCCTTCTGTAAACCATTCTTGCAGCTTGTTTGCCATTTCTTCTTGCAGCGCACCAGAGCGTATCCACGTTTTAAGCATATCTTCGAACTTGGGTAAGTCGAAGAAGAAATGCTCAGATTCTCTCAGTACTGGCGTAGCGCCAGACACCACGCTGCGCGGGTTTTTAACTTCTGTTGGGCTATACGTAGCACCACAGACATCACAGCTATCGCCGTTTTGATCTTCTGCGCCGCAGCTTGGACACGTGCCCTTTACAAAGCGATCTGGAAGAAACATTTCTTTTTCAGGATCGAAAAGCTGATTGATCACGCGTTTGCTAATGTAACCTGCGTTGTCAAGGCGAGAGTAAATCTCTTCACAAAACGCCTTGTTTTCCGGTGAATGGGTTACATAGTAGTTGTCGTAATCCACATGGAAATCAATGAGGTCTTGGTGATGCTCTGCACGCGTGCGGGCAACCATTTCTTCTGGCGTAATACCAAGCTCTTGCGCTTTAAGCATAACCGGTGTGCCATGTGCATCATCGGCACAAACACTGTAACATTCGTTTCCGCGAAGACGCTGAAAACGGGTCCAGATGTCTGTTTGAATATGTTCAAGCAAGTGCCCTAAATGAATAGAGCCATTTGCGTATGGCAACGCACTGGTTACCAGAATTCGGCGTTTTTCTGACATAATGACGTTATTGATTCTTTGCGTTTCAAAATGGCTGCAAATACTAGCGGAAAACCGCGTTTTTTGCATTACGTAATTCAAACAAATCTTTAGGTTGTAGGGCAATTTATGTTCTTTTCTCGCAAAGCCGAACCGGTAACCCAAAAGGTTGCTGCTATTTTAGCCAGCTATTTCAGTATGGATGTAGCCGAAACGGCTTCTTGGTGTAAAGCGACGTCTACCGACGGCAACGCCGAGGGCGTGCATGTCACATTGCCATTTTGTATCGATAGCCAGTTACCTGTGCTAAGCGATTTGGTGCTTGCTAAATTAAAAGCAGATTCAAAGCATGCGTTAACTGAGTCGCAGCTGTCTTTTTCAACCGAGATAACAAGCCAGCAAACGTCGTTGCCGCCAATCACTAACATTAAAAATATTATTGCTGTTGCCAGCGGTAAAGGTGGGGTAGGGAAGTCGACCACCAGTATTAACCTTGCCTTTGCTCTAATGAAAGAAGGCGCCAAAGTTGGCATTTTGGATGCCGATATATACGGGCCGTCTATTCCTATTATGCTTGGTAATACCTCGGCGCACCCAGAAAGCGAAGACAATAAGCACATGCAGCCGTTAATGGCACACGGATTGGTGGCAAACTCAATTGGGTACTTGGTACCACAAGACGATGCGGCTGTATGGCGAGGCCCTATGGCAAGTCGAGCGCTTACGCAATTATTAAACGAAACACTGTGGCCGGTGCTTGATTATCTCATTGTTGATATGCCGCCAGGCACGGGAGACATTCAGTTAACCATGGCGCAGCAGGTGCCACTTACCGCCGCCGTCATTGTTACCACACCCCAAGACCTCGCGTTAGCCGATGCACAAAAGGGCATTAGCATGTTTGAAAAAGTTGACGTGCCGGTACTGGGGCTAATAGAGAACATGAGTTACTACCAATGCCGAGCTTGTGGAACCAAAGACTACGTTTTTTCAAAAGACGGAGGGGAAGCGTTAGCCGAACGCCACGGCTTGCCACTGCTCGGACAATTACCATTGGATATTCATATACGTGAACACGGCGACGCCGGAACGCCCTTGCTCATAAGTTCGCCAGATAGCCCTATATCAGCAAGCTATCAAGAGGCCGCACGTGCGCTATCAATGCAATTAGCCCTTACGCTTTCACCACGAGAAGAAGGCAATAAACACATTAAAGGCAACCCCATAGGCATTGTGGGTAGTTAATTCTTAATGAGCAAAAACCTCACTTTGCAATTTTCTTAACGAAAGCGCGAAAAACACTCGTTCAGGCAGTTGATTGGGCTGCCTTACATACGCATAATAGCCGCCTAATGAAATGAGGAATACACCATGCGTTTGTGTGACCGCGACATAAATCAATATTTACAAGAAGGGAAGATTGCCATCGATCCAACCCCTAATTACGACCAAATTAGTGGGGTAACGGTAGATATCCGTTTAGGAAATAAGTTTAGAGTGTTTGAAGAGCATCAAGCGCCTTATATTGATTTAAGCGGCCCAAAAGTTGAGGTTCAAGAAGCACTCGATCACGTGATGAGTGACGAGATTGAGCTGGAAGACGGCAAAGCGTTTTTTCTTCACCCTAAAGAGCTAGCATTAGCGGTTACGCTTGAGTCGGTTACTTTGCCCGATAACATTGTGGGTTGGCTAGACGGTCGTTCTTCACTGGCGCGACTAGGGCTAATGGTGCACGTAACGGCACACAGAATCGACCCAGGTTGGTCTGGCAATATCGTGCTTGAATTTTACAACAGCGGTAAACTGCCCTTAGCACTTCGCCCAGGAATGAAAATTGGGGCGATAAGTTTTGAAGTGTTATCTAGCCCTGCTGAAAAGCCTTACAACGCTAGAGTGGATGCGAAATACAAAGGCCAAGATGGCGCTATTGCAAGTCGCATAACCTCAGACGACCAACATAAGTAACCCGTAAACCACGATTAAAGTGGTAAAGGGTAGTGCGTTTCCCGTCATTTACTGGTAGAAATTATAATAGCGAATAAAAGCAATTATAAATGCGACAGGTAAATGGGAAGCGCAATGGACACTCAGTCTCAAAAAGAAAATACTCCACACAACAATTTTCCCCTTAACAAAAAGCCCACACCCAAAAACCTCATTATTTTACTGGCGTTTGTTATCTCCTGTGTCAGTGGCCTATCGTTGTGGTTTGTTGGGCAGCCTAAAGATATTGTCTTTACCGCAGCCATTACTCTATTTGTCGCCATTTTGTGGGTAACTGAAGCACTGCCAATTCCAGCAACCTCATTACTGCCCTTCGCACTATTCCCATTGTTCGGTGTGCTGTCTCACAGCGAGGCGGCGTCATCACTTGGTAGTCATGTCATTATTTTGTTAATGGCGGCGTTCATGCTTTCAAAAGCATTAGAGCGAGCCAATCTTCACAAGCGTTTTGCAATATATATGCTGCGCTTAACTGGCAGTGGCAGCCCTATGAAGCTGATTTTAGGCTTTATGATAACCACCGCAGTGCTGAGCATGTGGATAAGCAACACCGCCACCATTTTAATGATGTTGCCCATGGCGATTGCCATTATTAACGCGGTCGACAACCCTCGTTTTGGCGTGGCGCTTATTTTAGGTATTGCCTATTCTGCGAGCGTTGGCGGGGTAGGTACACCAATAGGCACGCCGCCCAATATTATCTTTATGAGTGTTTACGAAGAAACTCAAGGCATGGAATACAGCTTCATCGATTGGATGAAAACAGGTATTCCTATTGTTATTGTTGCGGTACCTATTATGGCACTGTGGCTTGCCCGCGGAATTAGTGTGGTGGGCAAAATAGACCTCCCTGAGCCCGGTGAGTGGTCTCGTGCAGAAAAACGGGTTTTAGCTATTTTTGGCACGGTTGCTATGGCATGGATTTTTCGCCCCTTTTGGACTGCATGGCTAGGGGTTACCACCATCAGCGACAGCACTATTGCCGTAGCGGGTGTGGCGGCCATGTTTTTGACCAACAGTGGTAACGATAGCGGGCAGGTGGATGCCAAAGGCAATCGCGATAAGTTATTAGACTGGAAAACAGCAAATGATATTCCCTGGGGAATGTTACTGCTTTTTGCAGGCGGTATTTGTATTGCCAAAGCGTTTACTGCATCTGGGCTAAGCATTTTAATGGGGACCTGGTTAACGGGCCTTTCATCATTACCGATAATACTGCTGGTGCTAGGTATTTGCTTATTTGTCACTTTCTTAACGGAAATTACCTCTAATACAGCAACGGCAACCTTGTTAATGCCCATATTGGCCGCCGCCGGTATAGCGGTAAGCGTAGACCCTAAGCTACTGATGATCCCCGCCGCAATTAGCGCAAGCTGCGCGTTTATGTTGCCCGTTGCGACAGCACCCAATGCCATTGCTTACTCAACAGAAAAGTTTGATATAAAAACCATGGCCCGAGAGGGCATTGTGCTCAACATTTTTGTGGCGTTAGTGGTAACCGGAGTGTGTTTCGTTACGTTGGGATAGTCGGTTTTCAAAGAAGTGGTTAGCAATTAAGCGCTTGAGTACCTTAATTGCTAATTGTCGTTGCATTGTTGATTATTTTGAGTAGACTTACACGCTCTTTCGGTCGGTGTGTGGCGCAGCTTGGTAGCGCACTGTCATGGGGTGTCAGGGGTCGGAGGTTCAAATCCTCTCACACCGACCAATCTATACTTTCCCCGTTTACAGCGTGAGCTTCAGTCTCTCGCTTTGCAGCACTCAAAACAATCGCTTTCAATATACCAATATACGCCCACAACTGATGATAATCCGTCATTAAAACCCTCTCCATTTAAACGAAACAAAACTACAGCACCAACTCTTCCTCTTCTTGATTGTCTTCATCTTCGTTCTCTTCTCTTAGCGAGAGAAATACCCCAAACGTTAAAATGCCAACTCTACCCATAAACATCATTAGCATTATTACCAGTTTTCCTATGTCACTGAGTTCGGTAGTTAGGCCCATGGTGAGCCCTACTGTGCCAATTGCTGAAAGTACTTCGAAGAGTATCCAGCTTAATGGAGCTTCTTCTGTGATAAGTAAAATGGTCACAGCGATAAAGGATATGGCAAATGCTAATATAAAACTGCTGGCCGCTAGCTGTAGCTTGTGTAGGGGAAGTCGCTTTCCATCAAAGCTCACAAGCTTCCTTCTTTTAAGGGTACTTCTTACAATGGCGATGAGCGCTGCAAGAGTAGTCGATTTCAATCCTCCACCCGTGCCCGAGGGTGAAGCGCCAAATAGCATGAGAAAGAACATAACAAACACCGAGGCAATGTGCATGTTGGCCACGTTAAAGGTGTTAAATCCCACGGTGGTGCTTGCTGTCATGACTTGAAAAAATACAGTCATCCAGCGCTCGAACGTGGGCAGGTGGTTAAGTGAATCGTCAGTAAAGCCTACGAAAAGGGTGCCGCCAACCAACAATGTAAAAGTGATTTTTAAAATGATTGTTGTTGAAAATTGCGGTGTGTTTTTGGGGTTTTTCACTACATCCCACACATCTACCATCACAATGAAACCGATAGCGCCAAGCAGCGACAGCACTGAAATAATGATGTTAACAGCAAGGTGGCCTTGATAGCTCTGAAAGCTGGTTGTCATTAAGCTAAAACCAGCCGTACAGAAAGCACTTACGCTATGAAAAATGGCCGACCAAATAGGCGCCGCTTCTCCGTTTTGAGTAAAAATAATCGCCAATAATACGGCACTAATGCATTCTACGATAACCGTGAATAAAACCACTTTTTTCACAAAAGTACTGGGCTTAAAGTCTTTCGGAAAAGCAAATTCTCGCTTGCTCATTTCAAGAGACGTTTTAAGCGAATCTTTCGACATTTTTGCTTTTAAGGCTACCAGGATAAATGAGCCAAAAGTCATATACCCAATGCCGCCAATTTGAATAATCAATAGGAGGACAAGCTGCCCAAAAAAGCTGTAGTCCACCCCTGGCTGAGCAGTAATTAAACCCGTCGTTGATACTGCTGATGTGGCAATAAACAGGGTATCTAACCATTCAATTGGCGAGTTTTGCGCGATAGGCAGGCTTAGCAAACTAAATGCGATGATTAAAAAGAACACATAGCCATAAATCAAAAGCGCGGTTGGCGATTTGGTTACTAGTAAGTCTTTAATCGATGTCAGTGTTGTGCCCTCATAATTTCCGTATAACGCTTTTGAGATGAATTAATAAATGTGATGCCACAGCAAAAGGCGAAGATAAGCTTGTTGTATAACTACCTATCACTCAAATTGCTTACGTTTATGTAGCAATTTTTAAGGTGCTTACATTGAAAAGGATCAGACACCATCTAAGCTGCGAGGTGATCTTTTATGCTCTTATCCCCCGTAGCTACAATGGTTTTAGGTGTTTGCAGTCGTATTTGATTATCGCTTTGGATGGGTTGCTTCTTCGCTATTCAATGAGTTTTCGGCTTACACCCGCTTAAAGGTAGCGCTAATCGCCGTCGAAGAAATAAGCCGCTCTCTCTTTACACATTTATTCCACACCAAGGAACTTACGAGCAGGGATTATGATTAAAAAAATTAGTATTGCATTGATGTTCGCCGCGCTAGCAGCTGCTGGTTGTAGTGATAAAGATACTGCCTCATCACAAGCTCAAGACTCTGCTTCACCGAAACAAAATGATGCAAGTGCTAAGCAAAAACAACCTGCAACGCCGGTAGGGTATGTAGATCTCACTTTGCAGCAAATTCCTACCTTAACTAAAATTCCAGGCAGAGTAGTACCATACCAAGTCGCCCAAGTAAGGCCCCAGATAAGCGGCATTATACAGTCTCGCTTGTTCACCGAGGGCGCGTTAGTTAAAGAGGGCGACCAGCTTTACCAAATTGAGCCTAATCGCTACCAAGCCGAGGTAGATTCTGCACAAGCAGACCTTAATAACGCTCAAGCGAGAGTGAATAATGCCCAGTCCGTTGTTGAGCGATACGATAGCTTGGCCGAATCTGACGTGTTAAGTCAGCAAGTTTTCGAAGATGCGCAAACAGAGTTAATGCAAGCAAAAGCCACGCTAATGCAAAGTGAAGCCCAGCTCAAGCGCGCGAAAATAAACCTCGCTTATACCAAGGTTTACGCACCAATCACTGGCTACATAGGGCCTTCAAGTGTAACTAAGGGCGCGCTGGTGTCACAGCAGCAAGAACAAACCCTTGTCACCATTCGTCAATTAGACCCTGTTTATGTTGATTTCTCTGTCTCTGCTAGCGATAGACAGTTGATAGACTCGCAAAGTGATACTGCGCAGAGCCAATCGGTAAGCTTATTTTTAAACTCAGGAGAGCGGTACCCCCAGATTGGCAAAATAATAGCCACAGATTTTGCGGTTGATAATCAAACAGGCACTATTCAAGTTCGCACCGAGTTTGCTAACCCTGAAACTGCTCTTTTACCTGGGCTATTTGTGCGCGGTGCAATTAATGACAGCACTGCAGACCCGGTTATTATTGTTCCGCAAAAAAGCGTAAAAATTGGGGCGAACGGTAAAAAGCATGTGTGGGTGATAGACGCCGACAACAAAGCGCGCCAACGAGAGGTTACCACGGGCACGGCGTTTGAAAATAAATGGGTTATTGAAAATGGCTTGAAGCAAGGTGAGCGGCTAATTGTTGAGGGCACAATGACATTAGCCGACGGGCAACGTGTTAAGCCGCAAAAAGTGACTCAGGAGGGTGACCGAGAAGCTAATCAAAAAACTAAGCAACGAGCTAAACAAGAAGCTAAACAAGAAGCTAAGCAACAAGCTAATCAAGAAGCCAATAAGAGCGCTGATGGTCAGAATGCACAGCCGACAGGGAAGGCGCAATAATTATGTTTTCTCGCTTTTTCATCAACCGCCCTATTTTTACCGCCGTTATCGCACTTCTTATTATGGGAAGCGGCGCTTTTTCAGTAATGAATCTTCCGCTAGAGCAGTACCCGAATATTGCGCCGCCTAAAGTTTCTATTAGCGCAAGTTACCCTGGTGCATCGGCAAAAACCATGGAGGTTACGGTTACTCAAGTTATTGAGAAGAGCCTTACGGGTATCGACAATTTGCGCTACATTCAGTCGCAAAGCTCTTCTGCCGGCACCGCGTCAATTACCTTAACCTTTGAACCAGGTACCGACCCCGATATTGCGCAGGTACAAACCCAGAACAAAGTATCCCAAGCGCAATCTGCGTTACCGCCCATTGTGCAGCAGCTTGGTATTGCAGTAGAAAAGGCAGGCAGCAGTTATGCGCTGCTGGTCAGCTTTTTCTCAAAAAGTGGCGAGATGAACCGCAACGAGATTTCAGATTTTCTGGTGTCGAACCTTGAAGAGCCATTAAGCCGGGTTAATGGGGTGGGGCAAATACAAACCTTCGGCCCTGAAAACGCCATGCGCATATGGCTTAATCCTAACGCCATGAACAATTACAACATTACCGCACTTGATGTCACTAATGCCATTGAACAACAAAATGTGCAGTTAGCAACGGGTGAAATTGGCGGAGCCCCATCGGTAGAAGGTCAACAACTTAATGCCACTATTACTGCGCAGTCGCTGTTAACCACGCCTGAAGAATTTGAAGCTATTTTATTACGCTCAGATTTAAACGGCGCGAGTTTAACGTTAGGCGATGTTGCTCGTATTGAAGTGGGTGCAGAAAGTTACAGAGTGCTTGGCAGATGGAACGGGAAGCCCGCGTCGGGTATCGCCATTGAGCTTGCGCCATCGGCTAATGCGCTAGCTACAATAGAAGCCTTGAAAGCGCGAATTGATGAATTTAAAAGCATCATTCCAGATGATTTGGATATTGCTTACCCAGTCGATACGTCGCCTTTTATCCGCGCGTCTATTTTCAACGTGCTTGAAACCCTCGTGATTGCGGTGGTGTTAGTGGTGCTAGTGATTTACATCTTTTTGCAAACGCTAAGAGTTACTTTAATTCCGGCTGTTGCCATACCTGTTGTTTTGCTAGGTACATTTAGCTTTTTATTGCTGTTTGGTTACTCCATTAACGTACTTACCATGTTTGCCCTTGTGTTAGCCATTGGCATGTTAGTAGATGACGCCATAGTGGTTACCGAAAACGCCGAAAGAAAGCTTGAGGAAGATGAAAGCCTGTCGCCTAAAGAGGCGGTAAAAAATGCGATGGCAGAAATTTCTTCCGCACTGGTGGGCACAACGGTAGTCATTTGGGCGGTGTTTTTACCCATGGCGCTATTTAGCGGCTCGGTGGGCGTAATTTACAGGCAGTTCGCCATTACGATATCAGTTGCAATGGGGATATCACTGTTTATTGCCCTTACCTTATCACCGGCGCTTTGCACCTTGTTGCTGCAATCTGGTGGAAAGAAACAAAGCACCAAGGTACTGCAATGGTTTAATACTGGCTTCGACAGTATCAAAAATCGTCACAATTCCCTGTTAGAAAAGTTGCTGAACAATAAAATAATTTTACCTGCTGTGTTCATTGTATTGGTGGCAGGAAGTATGTGGATCTTCGGACGAATTCCTACCTCGTTTTTACCCGAAGAAGATCAAGGCCGAATGTTTACCTTGGTGTCTGGGCCGCCAGGCTCAACGCTTCAGCAAACGCGAGAAAAAATGGCCAAGCTTGAAGACTTTTATCTCAACGAAGCAGGTGATGCAGTAGAGGGTTTATTTACTGCCGCTGGTTTTAGCTTTGCAGGGCAAGCGCAGAATGTAGGTATTGCTTTCGTGCAAATGAAAGATTGGGAAAAGCGTGGCGAACAAAACAGCGTTTTTAAAATAAAAGAGCGTGCCGCTAAGGCGTTGGCTCCGGTGAAAGACGCCATGATTATTCCCCTTGTACCGCCGCCTGTGAGTGCGTTAGGTAATGCCAGTGGTTTTCAGCTACAGCTGATTGACCGCGAAGGAGCGGGTCACGAGGCAATGAAGCAGGCAACTCAGCAACTGCTGAAAGCTGCTAACGAAAGCCCACTGCTGTCTCAAGTTCGCTTTAATGGTCTTGCCGATAACCCTCAATACAGCTTAGATATAGATACGCCAAAGGCGCTAGCGCTAGGGGTTCCAATATCAACCATAAATCAAACGTTAAGCGTTGCCTTAGGCGGTCGCTATGTGAATGATTTTGTCGATAGCGGTCGCATAAAACGGGTTTACGTTCAGGCCGATAATGAATATCGAATGCTGCCTGCTGATATCGATAATTGGTATTTGCGCAACAGCAGCGATGGCATGGTACAGCTTAGTCAAATAGCAGAGGGTAAGTGGTCCTACGGCCCTTCTAAATTAACACGCTTCAATGGCGGGTCTGCAAGAGAAATTCAGGGCTCGACGCCACCGGGAGTGAGTTCGGGCGAAGCGCTAAAAGAATTAGAGCGAATTGCAGAATCACTCGATAATGGTTTTGAAATTGCGTGGACAGGGTTGTCTTACGAAGAAAAAGAAAGCGGTAGTCAAACGTTGCTGCTTTACAGCATTACTGTAGTGGTGGTGTTTATGATTTTAGCGGCCTTGTATGAAAGCTTAGTGATCCCCGTTGCTATTATACTGGTGGTGCCATTAGGTATTTGCGGTGCCGTTTTAGCAACGTGGTTAACGGGTCAATCAAACGATGTGTATTTTCAAGTAGGGCTGTTAATGACCATTGGTTTAGCGGCTAAAAATGCTATCTTGATTGTGGAGTTTGCACAGCGCAACTACAGCCAAGGGATGAGCGCTTACGACGCTGCCATAAACGCCGCAAGTCAGCGCTTTCGCCCTATTATTATGACATCGCTTACTTTCATTTTAGGCGTAATGCCCTTAGCGTTTGCCTCTGGCCCGGGCTCAGGTGCACAAAATGCAATTAGCATAGGCGTACTTGGCGGGATAACCATGACCACAGTGTGCGTTGTGTTCTTTGCTCCGTTTTTGTTTGTGTGGGTACGTCGCATTGGTAAAGGGTCTAACGGTAATACTGAAAAGGCCAGCTAGAACTGTATCAACCATCTAACGAACGCTGGTATTACAGGATTAACTAACGCGCCTTCATTTAACATGAGGGCGCACACCAAGGATTAAGGTTATGTTTGTATTATCATCAAACGCCATGCTGCCGAGCAGTGCGGAATCTAGTAGCAGTCTATTAGTTAACAAGCTACAACTCACAGCGTCTTCATTGGTGCAGAGCACTGATGATGGAGGCGCTATTTCCAGTCTATCTAATGCGCAATCGCTTTTAGCCCAGCTTTGGGAGAGCTTTGTTTATCGCTTGCCTGGTTTAGCCCTTGGCATTGTTGTGATGGCTGTCTTTATCTTTTTAGCCCCTCATGCTGCCAGCTTACTTGTAAAGCCAATGACGCGAACGACAACGTCGCCTCTACTGCGCTCTGTTATTCAACGAAGCATCAGCTTAGTGCTTATGCTACTTGGAATTTATTTGTTTCTGTTTTTGGCGGGTTTAACGGGCTTTGCCATTGCGGTTGTCAGTGGGACGGGTGTCGTAGGGCTTATTTTAGGTTTTGCGTTTAGAGACATTGCAGAAAACTTTATTTCAAGCCTACTGCTCACTATCCAGCGGCCTTTTCGTATAGGCGATATTGTTCAGATAAATGATTTTACGGGCATTATTCAAAAAGTGACGGCACGTGCCACTACATTGGTAGATTTTGATGGTAATCACATTCAAATACCTAACGCGACAATTTATAAAGGTGTGATAAAGAATTTAACGGCTAACCCGCTTATGCGAGGACACTTTGTTATTGGAGTAGGATACGACGCTGATATTCAGCGAGCACAACAAATAGCACAGAGTGTGATTGGCGAACAGCAAAACGTGCTGACCGATCCAGAGCCTCAAACGCTTATCGATACGCTAGGTGCCTCTAGCTACAATGTGAAAGTGTATTTTTGGGTAGACGTAGAGAAAACCAGCGTGCTCAAAATGTCGTCAGTGCTCATGCGCAACATTACCACTGCTTTTTTAGATGCCAATATTAGTATGCCTGACGATGCAAGAGAACGGATATTTCCACAGGGTCTTCGGGTTGAAACGGCGCCAAACCAAAGTGAGGTTGGTGGAGATGGAAAAGTGAGTCAGGGTAATGATGCTTCAAATAACAGTGAGGGTGAAGCATCACGTTCTAGCGCTAATCAAGCCAAACATGATCATAACGTGAAACAAAATAGTCGTTTCTCAGATGATGATGTAGCGTCTGAAGCTCATGAAATTAGAGAACAAGCTCGTAACTCCAGAGATCCAGAGGGAGGCGAGAATATTCTTTAAGTAGTTACAGCGATAGCTGGAAACCGTCTAAAAAAGCGCCATACCTTGGCGCCTTCTATTACTAATCACTCTCAATAAACGTGCTGGGAAAAGTCATCACCCAGCAGGTTTTTTTATCTATTTTCTAACCGATTGAAGTCTAAATAGCCAAATTCAGTAGGGTAGGTGTTTTTAAAATAGCTGTGCATGTTGTCAGCATAGTCCCAGAATTTTGGGTTTGTGCGTCTTACGCCGTAGGTGTCTAGCAAAGCTGCATAATCCGGTTCTGACCCCATTCTATTGATGCGTGAGGCGAGGTCTTGTAGCTCGGATATTTCAACCTGCAAAAACGCATTTGGGTGAGAGGTCATAAATCCACTGGCGATAGTGACGGTGTCTTCTTCTGGTAAACGCCTGTCTTCCTCATTAAACAAATGGGAAATATTGGTGTGGGCGCTGTGTCGCAGCATGGTATAAAAGTGTTGTTCATCGCTTGATTTGTCATAAACCCGCACTATGGTTGACTCAGGAAGAAGCGAAATGTTTTTGCCTTTGAACGAGTTTATCCTGTTGAAGCTAGCGATAGCCTCTTTTTCTTTAAACCCGTTATTTAGGTAATGTCGCTCGCTGATTGTGCCTGTGAATCTACGCTTCATGGTATCGAGTAATTCTTGATAAGGGTTGTCGGTTTTGTACTCAATATTAGTTTCTATCTTTGATGTATTGCCTTTATACACAAATTCTTCAACTTCGCTTACCGAGCCGCGATACCATTTGTTTCTAATCTTGTCTCTGGTTTCACTTGGTAGTAACGCTAAAAAGTTGAATTCGCCTTCCATACGCAAAAAGTCCATATACATTCTACTGTTAAGCTGGTGACCAACGTTGCCGTACACGTCGTAACCCGCAACTAATAAATAGTGAATGCGCTCAAAGAGTGGGTACGTTAACACCCACGCTGTTTGTGGCGTATCTCCAACAAGCCCTTTAACTACGCTTGCGGCATCTTTGTGCCTAAAAATAGTTAACGCCATATTTTCATTCTCGCCATCACCGTTCCACAGTAAATCAAGATCGATGCTTAACTTGTCTTTTATTTTAGTATTGATGAATTCAGATTTCGCGTTTAAATATTCACGCTCCATAGCGGCATAGTTCATCCATGCCGTAGGTAGGGCATTGCTTTGCTCTTCAGCAGGCAGCTCAATATTTTGAAGTGCTTGTTGTATAAATTCGCCGTTATTTTGAACCAAATCTAAATCTGGTTCAGAAAATACAACCCAAAAATGATCGTTTATCACGTTTAGCGCCATTTGCCCGCGACACACTGGGCCTTTGATAAATTGCATGATGGTGTTTTGCGCCTCATCAAGCATATAGTTGTATCTAGCGTTTATGGGTAATTGGGCAAATGTAATAAAGGGGTTAGAGGCCTCTTCAGGCTTATACGACGGCATTGAGGTAACCTCGTAATCGTCGTTTAAAAACCAGTCTTCGTATTTATCCATGCGATCGCTGGTTAGTAATACTGGCATATGCGACTTGTGCACTCGCGTTTGTTTTAGCGGCACTATTCTGTAATACACTCGCTCTACGCCAGGGTTGTCAAAGGGCCGACGGGTATGAATACTTTTAATGGGCTGTCCCGGGGCTGTGGCGGAGCGAACCAGCTTGAAAAACTGTTGAGGTTGCTTTGCGTCAAAGTGCAGATGCACAAGAAAGAGATGTTCAAATAAATAACGGCTCATTAATTGAGACTTTAAACTGTTACCGTTTAAAAAGTCCTCCCACGCCATAATGTGCTGCTGGTTTTCTTCTGTGACAACAACGTCGTCGCTACCTTTGCCGCCTTGGGCTATCCAATTGAGAATGAGTGCGTTTTCTTGTTTGTCTAATGCTGGCAACGCATAGGGCATTCCCCATAAAGCGTAATCTTCTTTGAAGTCATCGATATCGTCGATGGTAGGGCATTGATATGCTCTGTTGATATTCAACGGGTAATCTTCTTTATTGAGAAGCGCCGGTGTTTCGCTGGCTGTTTCTACTGGCGTATCATGTTTTAATTGTAGCAGATGGGCAATAACGCTTGATGATAAGTTTTCATTGGCCGCGGTTTGGTAATCTGTGGATGACAAGCCATTTGTGCTTGTTTGGGGCGTATCAGAATTAACTGCGAAAAAGTCTTTATCTCGCCATTGGGCTAGCGTATGGCCGTCTTCGAATAGTCGAGTTAAGTTGGCTTCTATGAGCCTTTCACCATCGTAAACCCGCTCTTTGCTCGCGCCTCGTTCAATACCGGAATAAGCGCCCATTTTAAGTTGGCAAGGTGCATCATAACAGGCATGGCAAACCACACAGCGCTTAGCTAAAACAGGCTTGACGTCGTCGTGATAATTAACCACTTCACTTGTAAGCGGCACTGATACAGGTAGCGACTTTGCTTTGATGGGCGTTTGGGAAAAATGATAAATGCCTGACCCAGCTAATAGCACAACGATACACCAAATGGAGGTTGTCCACTTATTCATGCAAAAACTCTCTTTTAAATTATTTTGTTTAGACTGTACTGTTTTACCGTACTTTTTAGCTGTACTTACTGACAGGCGTTAGCTGTATTTACTTACAGGCTCACATGAATGTTGCGTCGAGATAACATCAAGATAACCCTATTCGCTAGTACGAACATCCTTAGAGCTAACATTATACAGTAGCCAGGGGACAGGTGGTAGAAAAGAGGGGAAATGTGTATGCGCAATCGCAAGACGGGTTCAATTTCTCCCATATCTTTGACAATTTCCTCTCATCTTCTCCTAATGTAAGCTACTCCTCATTTGAGCTAGGCAGGGGGTAAATCAAACCAAAGCGCCTCAATAGGGCTAGTTGCTACAATGTTAACTTGCTCATTTGCGCCAATAGCAAAGGCGTCTCCTTTACTGAAAGCCTGATTATCGAACGCCTCTGTGCTTGTGCTATTAATAGTAGCGTTTTTGGTATCAGCGGCTTCAGTGTCAGAACTATCCACTTCAGCGTCACCAATGATAATGTGCAAATAGCCCGTTCGATTCGCGGTGTTTAAGCTATAGGTCTCTCCTTTATCTAACATGAGCCTAGAGATACTGGCATCTTGATTTATTGATAGGGTGCCATCGCTGCCTTTGGGAGTAACTAAAGGAGTAAGCGCGCCTTTTTGTGCCACTGCGTTTTGTTCATAGCTTGGCTCAATTCCTTTTTTATCCGGTAAGATCCAAATTTGTAGAAATTTTACTTTCTCATTTTTTGAAGCATTGAACTCTGAGTGGGTAACGCCTCGTCCTGCGCTCATGCGCTGAATATCGCCTGCTGGCACCACATATTTATTGCCGCTGCTGTCTTCATGCTTTAGTGCACCTTCAATAACGTAAGACACTATTTCCATGTCTCGGTGCCCGTGGGTGCCAAACCCGCGCCCCGGCATGACTTCATCTTCGTTGATCACCCGTAACGCCGAAACCCCCATATGCTGTGAATCATAATAGTGTCCAAATGAAAAGCTATGCTTACTTTGTAACCAGCCTAAGTTCACGTCGCCTCGTTCGTCTGCTTTTCTAATATAAATCATTTGAATGTCCTCACTTCATTTCAATAAGGGCACTGTAGTCCTAACGATGAATTTAGAAAATTGCTTTAAAAAGGTTGTTTCGTTCTTTTTATTAGAATGTATTGCGAGTCGGATGTAAGCGACTGTTACTCTTCCTTGTGTTGCTATGGGTTCTTCTCTTGATGTGATGTGGTGCTTATCGAATAACAAAGTAGTAATTGTGGCGCACTTCCTTTCTATTCGTTTTATTGGAATGAATGATGCGTTTTTAACATATTTATTTTCTTGCGCTTTCATTCAATACTTCGACTTAGCATTAGTGATGTTTCACTAAGTCAACAGGGCATAATATTGAAGGAGAAAACGTATGAACACTATATTACTACTGAAATCGTCACTTAATGGCGACCAGGGAAATTCATCTATCTTAGCTAACGCGCTGGTAGAAAGAATCAAATCCCAATCTGAACACAATAGCCAAGCAGATAATGGTGTAACGGTGATAGAAAGAGACCTTGCCGCAGATGATTTACCACACCTAACTCAAGCTGAAATGGCGTCGTGGGCTAACACTGGCGATGATGAACTTGCCACTTTATCAGATACGTTAATTAACGAGCTTAAAAGCAGCGACACCGTTGTTATCGCTATGCCTATGTACAATTTTGGCGTGCCCTCTACGTTTAAAGCATGGGTCGATCGCATAGCGCGTGCTGGCGTTACCTTTCAGTACACGGAAAGCGGTCCGGTGGGATTGCTGGAAAACAAGAAGATAGTGGTAGTTGCCGCGCGAGGCGGTATCTATGAAGGCACACAAAAAGACACCCAATCTCAATATCTAAAAGATTTCTTCGGGCTAATTGGTCTTACTGATGTTTCTTTTATCTATGCAGAGGGCCTAGCCATGCCAGACGGTGAAGAACGAATGAAAGCCGCCGAAGAGGCCGTAAAAACGTTTAGTGTGTAGCTATTAACTTTAGTGTTGATGCAGGTAGGCGAATGATTGCGTTTAACCAAACGTAATCAGCGCCTTTCAGATACAGCACAAAATAAATACATTATTTACTTGTTCAATATTTGTGCTGTTGGTATTTATCTATTATGGTGGATAAATAAAAATAACTGGCAGGACGCATGAAGATTTTTTCCGAGTTTAAACGTCGCAACGTATTTAAGGTTGCTAGTGTTTATTTGGTGACATGCTGGATTATTTTACAAATAGTTGCTGTCATTTCTCCTGCCTTACATCTGCCAACACTGTTTAGCACGATTATCACAGTCATCCTCGTAATAGCGTTTCCTTTTGTATGCATTTTTGCTTGGGCATTTGAATTAACCCCTGAAGGGCTAAAGCGTACCCACGAGGTTGATATCAATGAGTCAATTGGTAAGCACACTGGCAATAAAATTAATTACTTACTCGCTATCTCGCTAACGTTTGCCCTTGGGTTTATCTCCTATCAAAACTGGTTTATTGACTCTGCGGATGACAGTGTTGAGCTTTCTATTGCGGTTTTGCCGTTCGAGGACATGAGCCCAGATAGCTCACAGAGTTACTTCGGAGATGGCATAGCCGAAGAGATTTTAAATTCACTGGCGCGTTTGAATAAATTAGTGGTAATAGCACGTACCTCGTCATTTAACTTTAAAGACAGCAATAGTGATATTCGCGAAATAGGGAAAAAGCTAAATGTAAACTATGTACTTGAGGGCAGTGTTCGAAAAGACAAAAATCAACTACGTATTACTGCGCAGCTTATCGAAGTAAGCAGTGGTGCGCATATTTGGTCACAAACCTATGATCGAACGCTAGACAGTATTTTTGCGGTACAAGATGAACTGACTTACGCCATCACACAGGCTCTTAAATTAAATTTACTGCCTGAGCAAGTTGAGCAAGAAGCTGGAATGACGAGGGATCCAAAGGCCTACGAATTATTCATTAAAGGTCGAGAATTTTCATATCAGCGAAGCTCAGAGTCGTTACAACAAGCCGCGGATATATTGCAAAAAGCCATTGAGCAGGATCCTCAGTTTCACCTCGCAAAAGCACAGCTATTTATGGTGCACGCACTGGCCTCATACTACGGTGGATTTACCAGCGAAGAATCTCAGGCAGAAAAAGAACGTTTATTTTGGGAATTAACGACCGCGCCAGATTTTCCGCTAAAAACACTGGTAACAGCGGTACAGGCGGAGAATAATTATAGACTTGAAATAAGTATGACGCTGTATCAAATGGCTTATGAGCAGTCACCTAACGATCCGCTTATCCAAAACGTTAGCACGCTTAGTCTCGATGATTATCAAGACATGATTAAGCGGCGGGAGCAGATTCTCAGAACAAATCCACAAAGTCAGATAAATGTGGCGAACTTAGTCTATTTGTATCTTGTCGCTGAACAGCCCCAGCGAGCAGAACAGCTTTTATCGACAATGAATACACAATTTAAAGAAAGTTCGGCGAATTTTATCGCAAGTTTCTATTATTACTACGCTTATAAACAAGACATTAAAAAAACGTTGGAGTTAATTAATACCTATCGTGGTGAGCCTAATGCAGAGTACAGAAGGGTAAAGTCCTCAGTTAATATACTTAGTGGTAACATTAATGTTGCGCTTGCTTATATGAGTGACGAGCTTGACCAATTACCAGACACTTCAGAGGATTTCTTTAACGCTTATTTACTCCTCCTCGACTTAGAAACGAAAGGCAAATTAACCGAAAAACAGCAAGTTCGCTATCGTCAATTACCAGTTACCGAGGAGTTTCAAAATAGAGTGCAAGCATCCTATAAGCTGGAGCAAGGAGATGAGACGCTGTATGAAAAACAGCAGCAATTAGCAGGCGCAACTTCAGCTGAGTTCTCTCAACAAGTAGATCTTTACAAGTCTGAACCTTATTCCTACGCGGCAATTAAAAAATTTAAGGGAGACGATAGATATGCTCGGGAACTAGGAAGCGCCATAGAGCCTGCGGCCTCGGCATGCCAACGAACACAAAATAAGCTTAGCTGGGCTTGTGCAGGCTGTATGTATCTAGTCAAAGACGATTCAAAAATAAATCCAAAAAGTATGTTTAACCGCCAACCGCTTCTCGATTATGACTCGATAGGAAGTGAGACATTTTTACTCACCTCGCCCCGTTTTTATGGACTAAGTCAGCACTCTGATTTTAAACCCCTTGCCACCTCGTTTATCAATAGCACCTTCGGAAAATGGAATCCTGATTTCGCGATAGATGAAACTATCGTGTCTAATCCACAATGATGAGAGAGACATCCATTTTCAAGCACCGCTGTACGATACATTTAGTAAACCTATTGCAGCATGACTAATAATTTTTGATTACGTGCTTGTAACACACTGAATTTGCGTTTATCGCACTCGATGTCTTCAAATTAATTTGTCATTTTTAATTTTCTAGGAATATACTTTTGTCTAAGTGAAGTGGTTTTATGCCAAGTTATGGATTAACAGAGTATGGTCTTAGATAATGCACATGGAAGTTACTCGCTGTCGTTGCAGTGCGACACGGTATATTGCGATTATGCCGATGGATTTAATTTAAGTGGCGTTCGAAAACTTACCCTCGACATTCTTTCATTAACCGCCTCGTTAAATGCCTGGGTGCTTTTTCAGCGTCCCACAGAAACTGCGGGCATTACTCATGATGCGATTGGCGAAATGATGGCGGGATACTTTGCTTTTCAACAGGCCGGCTGCAAAGCGGTAGGTATTGTCGAAAACAGTATATTTGTTCACGCAGGTTCCCCGCATCGACCTTCAAATCTCACCATGCCGTTCATGATTGATAAAGACGAGGAAAAAATTCAGCATTGGCTTTCGCAGATACGCTTATCATCCCGCTAAATGTTTATTTTGTGTTAAACCTTCTTTTTCGCCTTTTTATCGATTATAGCAGTCCTAAATTTTTAAAACGCCGTATTCTATGTCGTAGAAAACTGATGTAGTGCGCGTGCTGCGCGGAGTAAAAATATGGTTAACACCGATAATAACAACAAAAATCAACAAACCACCTATAACAAAAAAGCACCTTGGGTAGTTCATATCATTGTCTCTATCGTTATCCTCATCATCGCTGGGCTAATAGTGAAAGCGATGTTTTCCAGTAAGCCAGAGGCAAGGAAGTGGGGAGGAAGTCAAGCTGCTCCCACCGTCGCCGTTGATGTCATGGATCTCACTATCGATAACTACGAGGTATGGATTGAGTCTTACGGCACGGCGCAACCGCTCACACAAACCGAGCTTGTAGCCGATGTTTCCGGTCGCGTGGTCTCGGTTGCTCCTAACATACGAGCCGGGGCGTCATTTAAAAAAGGTGATGTTCTTGTTCGATTAGAAGACAGGGACTTTCGCATTGAAGTGGATATTGCGAAATCTGCGGTTGCAGAGGCCAACGTAAGCTATCTGCAAGAGCTGGCTGAAGCCGATTTTTCAGCGCAACAATGGAACAAACAGCCTAAAGGAGAGGCCGCTAAACTTTTGGCATTGCGCAAACCTCAGGTTGCAGCTGCCCAAGCGGCGCTTCGCGCGGCAGAGGCAAGGCTAATGGGCGCCCAGCTAAATCTTGAACGAACTGTTATCAAAGCGCCCTTCGATGGCATGGTGTTGAGTCAGTCTATCGATGTTGGACAAGTTGTGACGCCGTCACAGACTATCGCGTCTATTTACAGCACCGACGTTGTTGAAGTTAGGTTGCCCATTAAAACCGCAGAGCTAGAATATTTTTACTTAGGTGAAAACGGCTCGGACTCTTCTCAAAACCCCCGCGTTAGACTTTACGGTGACTTAGGCACTAAAACGTATCAATGGGAAGGCGAGATTGTGCGAAGTGAAGGCGCATTCGACCCTACCACCCGCATGCTTTTTCTTGTGGCTCAGGTAGAAGCCCCTTTTCAAGCTACTCAACAAAGGCCAGCGCTACGAGTAGGTCAATTTTTAAGTGCTCGTATCGAAGGGCAGAAACTCAATGATGTATTTGTCATTCCTCGTCAAGCTGTGTCTCAGAACAATATGGTAAGTGTGGTGGACGAAGGAGTCTTAAGAAAAAGGCCCATCACTCCGTTATGGACCGACGACAAAAACGTGATTGTTTCTGCCACTAATCGTCAAGTTACTGGCAATGCCAGCAATGTGTTAACGCCAAACGATCAGTTAATTCTTACCCCTACAGCCAACATTCCCGATGGCACCAAGGTGAAGTCACTGGCCGATAGCTTGCCAGAGACGTCGTCAGCTAAAAAATCGCTTCAGGCAAAGACTGCTGACAGTGCAAAAAACACTGAACAACAGTAGGAGATGCCAACATGATTGCATGGTTTGCTAAAAATGATGTGGCGGCTAATATTTTACTTGCCGTCATTTTTATCTCAGGGCTATATGTCGTATCAAACCACATCCCTGTTGATTTGTTTCCCGAATTCGAACAGCGCAGCGTGCGCGTTACTATGTCTCTGCCTGGCGCATCGCCTCAGGAAGTAGAGGAAGGGATCACCATACGAATTGAAGAGGCGGTCCAAGACTTAGAGGGAATACGAGAACTTAACTCATCAAGCAGTGAGGGCAGTGCATCAGTCACTATCGAAGTTGAGGAAGGATACAACGTACGGGAAGTGCTTGATGATGTAAAAATAAAAGTGGACGCCATCAATAATTTTCCGGTTGATGCTGAGAATTTACTTATTCAAGTACCTCAATGGCGACGAGACGCTATTGGGGTAGTGCTATATGGCGATTACGACCCCATAACGCTGCGCCGATTAGCAGATACAGTGCGCGATGAATTGGCTGCCATAAACGAAATCTCTCAAGTTGAAGTGGGGGGAACGCTTCCCTTTGAAATTTCCATTGAGATACAAGAGTTGGTGCTCAGAAAGTACGACTTAACGTTAGAGCAGGTTGCTACCGTTATTCGTCAAAACGCAACCGATGTGTCAGCAGGTAACTTAAAGACTGAGGGCGGTGATATTTTCATCCGTAGTAGAGGTCAAGCCTATAACGCTGATGAATATGCCAACATTCCTATAGTCACCACTCAAGACGGCACAATGATTAAGCTAGGTGACCTGGCTAATATTGTAGACGCCTTTGAAGAAACGCCGCTTAAAACACGTTTTAACGGTATGCCAGCAGTGGAGGTAGAGGTATTTCGCACTGGCGATGAAAGTATTATTGAAGTTACTCAAGCGGTAAAAGATTATGTAGAAGCAAAACAATCGCAAATGCCCGAAGGGTTAAGTTTAGATTTTTGGCGCGACAGAAGTGAGCCAATTAAAGCTCGCCTTGCTACGTTATCGACGAGTGCATGGCAGGGGGCGCTATTAGTGATTACCTTACTTGCCCTATTTTTGCGACCGTCGGTGGCATTTTGGGTGTGTTTAGGTATTCCCATGAGTTTTATGGGGGCATTTTTATTGATGCCTGTGTTCGACGTTACGCTTAACTTAATGAGTTTATTCGCTTTTATTCTGGTGCTGGGCATAGTGGTGGACGATGCCATCGTTACCGGTGAAAATGTTTATGCTCATTTAGAACGTGGCGAAAACCCTCTAGATGCGGCCATCAAAGGTACGCAAGAAGTGGCGGTACCGGTTACGTTTGGTATTTTGACAACAGCAGCGGCTTTCTTGCCACTCGCGTTTCAAACAGGCAGGGGAAGTTGGTATGCGGCAATTCCGTTTGTCATCATTCCTGTATTGCTGTTTTCATTAATTGAATCGAAGTTTATTTTGCCCGCTCACTTAAAGCATGTGAAACCCCGTGGCGACAAACCTGCCTCAAAACTGTCAGAAATCCAAAAGAAGGTTGCTCGCTCTTTAGAAGTGCTTATCGAACGAGCGTATCAACCTGTATTAGCCCGCGCAATGCAGTGGCGCTATGCATCGTGGGTGCTCATGTTTTCAGTGCTGGTAATTATCATAGGTTCAATCGCCAGTGGGCAAACCAAGTTTGTTTTCTTCCCAAGAGTTCAAAGTGAGGTGGCAACTGCTACTTTGGTTATGCCTGCGGGAACGGCATTTGAAAGCACAGATCGCATCGTAAAATCTATGACGGGTCATGCGCAAGCGCTACGCGAGGAGTACCTCGATGAAGATACTGGCGAGTCAGTCATTCGAAATATTTACTCAGTGAGTGGGGGCAGAAACTCCACCACAGGCAGAGTGCAAATTGATTTAGTGCCGCCTGAAAAACGTACCGTAGACGTGTCTACACGAGAAGTGGTTAACGAATGGCGTAAACGCGTTGGCCAAATTGCTGGTGCAGAACAGCTTAACTATCGCGCTGAAATTGGTGGATGGGGCGGCTCACCCGTGGATGTTGAGCTTAAAGGCAGAGACACCAATGCACTTAACGAGCTTGGGGAAAAGCTGAAAACAAAAATGGCGGAATATGCGGCTGTTTTTGATATCGAAGACTCGCTGTCAGATGGTAAAGAAGAACTTCAGCTTGAATTAAAGCCCGAAGCTCGACTACTAGGGTTAGACCTTAATACTGTGGCAAGGCAAGTTAGACAAGCGGTGTTTGGGTTTGAAATTCAACGCATTCAGCGAGGCCGAGAAGAGGTACGCGTGATGGTGCGTTACCCACTTCAAGCTAGGCAGTCTATTGAAACCCTTGAACAAATGATGATCCGTATTGGGCCGAACCAAGAAGTGCCACTTTGGCAAGTAGCAGATGTGATCCCCGGGTTTAGCCCAGACAGTATTTTGCGGGTAGATAGACAAAGAACCCTTTCGGTTACCGCAGATTTTGACAAAAAGAGCGGTGACTTAACGCTGGTGCAGTCAGAGCTAAACGATTGGTTATCTGAGCAGTTAGGTCAGTACCCTGGCGTGAGTTATGAAATGGCCGGTGAAGCACGAGACCAAGAAGAGTCGTCTCAAGGGCTCATTGTGGGTGGAACAGGGTTGGCAATACTGATTTATATTTTGTTAGCCATTCCGTTTAAGTCCTATTCTCAGCCGATAATAGTGATGTCTGTTATTCCTTTTGGTCTAGTTGGCGCGGTAATTGGCCACTGGATCATGGGTATGGATTTAACGCTTTTAAGCTTTATGGGTATGCTCGCGCTCTCAGGTGTTGTGGTGAACGACTCATTAGTTCTTGTAGACTACATAAATCAAAAGCGCCTTGAAGGTGTTGCCCTTAAAAAAGCGGTTTATGATGCTGGAGGCAGACGTTTCAGGCCTGTATTGCTAACATCGCTTACGACTTTCGCGGGGCTGATGCCGCTGCTATTTGAAAAGTCTACTCAGGCCCAGTTTCTTATTCCGATGGCAGTAAGCCTAGGTTTTGGAATTCTGTTCGCAACCGTTATTACCTTATTTATTGTGCCGCTAAACTACCTCATTCTCGAGGATATAAAGCGGTACTTTAGAGACTACGGTAAAGACATGAAGGGGCTAGTGAAAGGGAAACGCTCGCAAAGTTAATTCAGTCTCTTTGATAACTTCAGGTCGCGAAGTGCGAAAATTCAACAAATTTGTTGGGCACTTAAAGCTTTAGCAATTATCCATCTGCAACCGATAGATATATATAACTAAAATCAATCGGTTGTGTCTGCTTTTGCCATTGCATTAAAGGATGTTCAGCGTTTACTCTGTGTTAATAAATTGTAATAACAAAGAGTAAGCGAGAGCCTTATGAATTTTGCAGAATTTGCCGCTTCCAGAAAAAGTGTTCGAGGTTTTACTAAGCAGCCTGTGTCAAAAGCAACCGTAGATTCTATTATCAACGCGGCTAAGTGGGCGCCTTCTTCTTACAACACACAAACGTGGAAGATACACGCTGTTTCCGGCGATGTGCTAGATAAAATACGCGAAGGTAACACTGAAAATACCCTTGCGGGAAAGCCTCATAAACGGGACTTTCCCTACAAGGAAGACTACGAAGGGATTCACCGCCAGCGACAAATCGATGTAGCCGTTCAGCTGTTTGACGTTATGGGAATAACGCGAGAAGACAAAGAAAAGCGAATGGACTGGATGATGCGCGGTTTTCGTCAGTTCGATGCACCTGTGTCTCTAGTGCTTACTTACGACAAAACGCTAGAGCCTGCAGGAATTACTCAGTTTGGTTTAGGCTCTTTAGCCTACGGTTTAGTCTTGGCTGCGTGGGACTTAGGCTTAGGATGCGTGATTAACGGACAGGGCATTATGCAGTCTGACGTGGTGCACAAGCACGCCAATATTCCGGATGATGAAGCAATCATGATTTGTATAGCGCTTGGCTATCCAGACCCTGATTTTCCAGCCAATTCAGTTCGCTCTACCCGCGCCGATAACGCTGATTTTGTTACTTACCACGGTTTTGAATAAGTCTTAGTTATTCTGTTTCTTGCCGCATAACCTTTACGTTAGCAATGTGAAGTAGTAGTGCGGCAGACGTTCTTATTAGAAACTAATTAGGCAATGTGCTGTTCAGCTCTCAACAATAGGTCGAATTCATGTTTTGGTACGGGCTTGCTCCAAAGGTATCCCTGTCCAATATCGCAACCAAGCTCAATTAGCTTAGCTTTTGCTGCTTCGTTTTCCACGCCCTCTGCCACAACTTGCATGTCTAAGCTCTTTGCCATATTAATGATGGCAGACACTAAGGTTTCGTGTTTTTGGTCTATGCCAAGAGTAGTGATAAAAATCTTATCAATTTTTAACTTTCCGGCGTTAAACGCTCGCAGGTAATTTAAGTTGGAATAGCCTGTACCAAAGTCATCAATAGAAAATTGAACGCCAAGCTGTTTAATGTGCTCCAGCTGCTTTCTAATGTTCCCGTGATCGTCTGCTAGTATGCTTTCTGTTAGTTCAAGTTCAAGAGATGCGGCAGGCAAGCCACTTTTTTGCAATGCTGACTTAACAATACCGGGCAGTGAATTATCTCTGAACTGTGAAAAAGAAAGATTTACCGCCACGGATAAGTGTTTGTTGCCAATACTGTGTTGGTAAGCACAATATTCACAGGCCTCTGTGAGCACAAACGCGCCTAGTTGATTAATGAGTCCGCTGCTTTCGGCAACGGGAATAAATTGGTCGGGGAAAATAAGGCTACCGTCTTCTTGTGGCCATCTTACCAAGGCTTCCATAGCGCACACTTTTCCCGTTTCGAGCGCAATTAAAGGTTGGTAGTACACCGCTAGTTTATTATGTAATACAGCAGGGCGTAATTGCTGCAGTAAGTTAAACAGCACGTCACTGCGCTCATCGAGTGCAGCATTGTAATACTCAAATCGGTTTCGTCCTTTGCGTTTCGACTCATACATGGCCACATCAGCTTTACGGCAAAGCTGCTTAAACGTCGTTCCATCGTCTGGTGCGCAGGCTACTCCTATTGACGCAGAAACTACTATTTTGGCTTCTAATACTTCAAATTCAGTGCTGCACCACGCAATTAGGTTTGTGCAAAGCGCATCGACTTGATTTTTATCGGTTATACCGGCTGCTAGCACAATGAACTCATCACCCCCAAAACGAATGAGGCACTGATCACCCTTTAAATGCTGACTAATGGTTTGGGCAATGTTTTGTAAAAACTTATCGCCTGCAGCGTGGCCTAACGCATCGTTAATAGGTTTGAAATTATCTAAATCAATAAACAGTAGTGCCAACTTAGTCTGGGAAGGGTTGTTTTTTTTCAGCATGGTCGAAAAAAGGCGCTCACCATATAAGCGGTTGGGTAAATCTGTAAGGGGGTCGTGCAGTGCTAGGTGCTGTACCTGAAGCCGGCTCTCCTCTGCTTTTGTGTTTTCTATTTGCAGTGACTGCAGCAGATTTCTGATGTCTTGTACCAAGATGTACACGCAGAAACCAGTAAATATAAAAAGAATCATGATAAATATGACGTGGGACCACGTCACTGACGGGGCGTGGGGAACCACCACGCCTTCAATAGCCAACCAAGCCAGCAACACACACTGTAATAGCACTGAAGTCAGCGTGGTTAAAAATAGACGTCTATCGCCAAGGATGGCAGAAAAGATGATCACGCTTGGGTAGCCCAGCATGGCCAGGTCGAATACGCCAGCGCCAGTTATCGACAATAGGAGCAGCATAAGCGAGATGGATATTAAGAATAGGTAGTTACATAGGTTTGAGTATCGCCATACCGATAAACAAGTAGTAATTAAAAGAGAGAGGAGACCGAAAGAGAAGATATAAATAGCTAGTCCCCGAGAAAACAACAGGGCAATAAACAAACTTACGCTCGCGATAACGCAGGTTTGCACCAACCTTTGTTGCTTCACAAGTATCATCATATCGCTTGATGTTACTGAAGAGGGCTCTACTTTTTTATCCAACATGGTGATAGTCCTAACCCATATATTGATTAATACAGTAACGGTTAGGGGGCAAAAATCAAGAAAGTAATGCGACCCAAACAGATTATGAGGATTCGGCTGCTAGTGTGGGTTGCAGAAGAAAAGAAAAAAGAAGGATGGGCGTATTAGATAGAGCATACAATGCGCTAATAAGCAGACTCATTTATCTACTTATTAGCGCGCTATTTATACCTACTAGCTTAGGCCTATGCGCTATTTGTAATAGTGCTGTAGTGTAATTAGCCTAAAACTAGAGATTTGAGCGTTAGGCAGCCAGCGTGAGGATTTCTCTTGCCTTTACTAGGTCAATATCACCGTGCTCACCAAGCGCAGTTAGCCCGTTGCGCTCTAGGTTATCAACTAATCCATCAATGGCTGTTTTATCGATATCATAATCAGATAAGCGAGTTTTGACCTGCATTGTTTCAAAGAAATCTTGAACGGCTTTAATAGTCAAATCTATCGCCTTTTCTTCATTTTGTTCTGAAATATTAAATACGCGCTCACCAAGCTGCAAAATCTTCTCTTTCTTGCTGTCACGTTGCACATACATCAGCGAAGGCAATACGATAGCTAGCGTTACCGCATGGTCTAAACCGTGAAGTGCCGTCAATTCGTGGCCAATCATATGAGTGCCCCAATCTTGTGGAACGCCTTTGCCAATAAGACCATTCAACGCCATTGTCGCTGACCACATTACGTTAGCTCTTACGTCGTAATCAGTAGGTGTTGCTAGAGACTTAGGACCTTCTTCAATAAGTGTTTGCAAAATGCCTTCTGCAAATCTGTCTTGTAACGGCGCGTTAACTGAGTAGGTGAGGTACTGCTCAATAACATGCACAAAGGCGTCTACTACACCGTTTGATACTTGTCGCATCGGCAGCGAATAGGTAAATTCAGGGTCGAGTACTGCAAATACCGGCTGTACAGATTCTGATGAAAACGCGCGTTTCTGTGAGGTTTCTTTGCGATTTACCACTGAATTACCGTTACTCTCTGAACCTGTTGCTGGAAGCGTTAGCACAGCGCCAATAGGTAGCGGATTTTCAAAAGGCGCCTCTTTAATTAAGATATCCCAGGGATCGCCAGCAAAGTTAACCGCAGCAGCGACAAATTTTGCACCGTCTATAACACTTCCGCCACCCACAGCAAGGATAAAGTTAACCTTGTTCTCACGAGCCACTTCAACGGCTTTCATCAGTGTTGAGAATTCAGGGTTTGGTTCAACCCCTTGAAACTCAACAATGTCGGCGTTACCAAGTGCTTCAATGGTTTTGTCGTAAATGCCATTTTTTTTGATTGAGCCACCGCCATAAAGAAAAAGTACTTTTGCACTTTGCGGTAAACGAGAGGCTACTTCACTGAGTTGGCCCTTTCCAAACAGCACTTCGGTTTGATTTTTAAATGTAAAATTAAGCATAGTTAGTTTCTCGTCCTTCTTAGTCTTGATCATTCAATTGGTTGATTAGCTTTTCGGCAAGCAATTTGTCTGAAAACGGGTTTTGCCCCGTGATGAGTTCACGGTCTTCAACCACGTGAGGAGCCCACATCTCTTCGTAACTCATTTCGCCACCAGCAGTGCTCATGGCATCCGAAGGGAAGTAAAGCAAACCAGCATCGGTTAGAGTGCTTTCAAAATATTCTTCTTCGGCTTGTGAGAAAATTGTCATTTTATAACCCGCGTAAATCCAGTCGTCCGCTTCAGCATTGGCTTGGCTCTTAAGCGCTGAATTAAACGCTTCAGGGTTGTTTTGTGCTGATAACAGCGCGATAGGGCCATGACAAATTGCAGCGGTAGGCTTTTCCGCATTATGGAAATACTCCAAAATGGCACCCACCTCTGGATTGTTAGCTAAGTCGATTAGTGGAGCGTGGCCGCCAGGAATAAACACGCCCTTGTAATCATTTAAACCTGCATCGATGACTTCTTTGAGAGAGAGGGTGTCATTAATCCCGTCAAGAGAAGCTACAAATTCTTGTATTTCCTGCATATAGTCACTGTCTCCGCCAAAATACTGTGGGATTACTGATTTAGTGTCTACGGCAGGAGCATTGCCTTTTGGCGAAGCCAAAACCAGGTTGTAACCTGCATCAACTAGGGCTTTCGCAGGTACACCAAGTTCATTTAAATAGTAGCCTGTCGGCTCGGTCTTGCCTTCGGTAAGCTGCATTTTATCTTCGCTAGATAGCAGCACCAATACGTCGCCTTTGACAACATTTTTAACGTCATTATGGCTGCTATTACCGTGGGCGAAAGCGCTCAGCGATAGCGATGATGATGAGATAAGCAATAATATCGGTAGTGTCTTGTTCACAAAAAATCCTTATTAATTTAAGCCAAATGCTTCGATGGTCTGCATCTTACGGAGGTTTAATTGGCACGAGAAGTCAGATAAGTTAGTATCAGTCATCAATAATCTGATGGGTTGCTATATGTCATACTTAACGCAGTTAAAAACCTTTGTTGAAGTGTATCGCAGCGGCAACATTACTCGGGCAGCCTCTAGGCTTCATATGTCACAGCCAGCGGTAACGTCACATATTCAAGCAATGGAATCGATTGTCGGCAAAGAGCTTTTTGTTAGAAAGGCCAGAGGCGTAGAGCCAACGCCAATTGCCGATGACTTAGCGCTTCAAGTATCTAGTCACATCGACATTCTTGAGCAAAAAGTGGCGTCCATTCGAAGTCGAGCGTCAACCGATCACGGTACACTGCACCTTGCTGGACCCGCTGAATACCTTAGCGCTGTGGCGGGGCCAACACTTGCCAATTTACTACAAGCCGATAGAGTGAACTTAGTTGTCCACACCGGCAATAAAGCCGATATTTATGGCTTGTTGAAAAACGATGTGGCCGAGCTTGCCATCACAGGCTCAGAGCCTGAGTCGACAATGTATGAATATCAAAAGCTAGATAAAGAGCGCCTTGTTCTTGTTATGAACCGAGTTCAAGGCAAATTAATAGGTAGCCGTGAAGTTACTGCATCGCTATTAAACACGCACAAAGTGGTCGCGTACGATGAACAGCTACCGCTTATTCGCCGCTACTTTGCAGACGTCTTTAATGCAAAGTGCGATTCGCCAGTGGCTGCAATTTGCCCAGATATAAGAGCCATTGCGTCTATTGTTACGTCGGGAGTTGGTTATTCAGTATTGCCAGATTATCTTTGTAAACAAGGTATAAAGCAGGGAGAGCTGATCCAGCTTGGCAAGCCTGGCCCTGAAAATGATTTATATTTGGTGTGGAAAAAAGGCGCGCTTTCTAACCCAAGAGTCGATTTTGCCAAAGACGTTATCACTGCATTTACTAACTTAAATTACCTGGCAGAATATCCTAGCTAATATTTGCGTGAGTTATTTAAAACACAGTGCAGCGGATAGCTGCACTGTGCACTTTAAGTGCGATAGCTAAATTTTATTTGTGGTTATATCGAACCTATCGTAAAAACATAGCTGGCTCGAAAATTTAGCAGCCCTAAAACGTGCTTACTACTTTTACTGAACCATCTACTTTACTTTCATCGATAAAGCCAATGGTGTTTGGATTTGTTGCAACGAGAGTCAGCATCTCTTCTTCATTTGAAATCATTTCAGGTGGTGTACCTCGCCCGGTGAAAACCAATTTTGACCAGAAAGCGGAGTATTGTGATTCAGACTTTCCAAGTACGTCTTTGTTAAAGGTGTCTCTAAGTGAGTCTCCTGTTTCGAAGGTAAGAGGGATAGCTCTGCTTCCATCAGGAAACGCTTTAGATTTTCCGAGATAAATGCGTTTTACCGTTTCAACGTCAATACCTGAAGTGTTGTCCGCATTAACAATAATTGCAGTACCGGCAAATACGGGCGCCGAAAGCAAAAGACATAGTGCAATAATAAATTTCATGAAGGTTACCTTTGGTCATTGAAAATTAACCCGATTATGGGTGCTTTTAATTCAGCTGGTCTGAAAACAGATAAGCCAATAAAGGAAAGTCTCAGTGAGTTGTGTTTACGTTTGATAAAGTATAGCTGAAAATATGATGATGTTGCGATTGTCTAATGGTAGCAAATATTTTAACCGGCAATAACGAGGTATTAATGGCTAAGCCCCGCAAAAAGGCCCCAGAAAAAACTGTCCATATTTACTGTTCAAAGTGTAAAACCTCACTTTATAAGTATAAAAAAGGCGGTAAGGGAGCACTAGTAAAATGTTTCAAAGAGCGAATTGTTGAAGATTTTACAATGGAAGAGGGCGTATGCCCTAACTGCCAGCAGCAGTTTGCTAGAGATACGTTAATAAGGGGGGCGCCCTCACTGAAAATGATTGGCGGAAAGGTGAATATGAAGTAATTGGCAAAAAAATTTGCTCTATAGAAAAAGTTACCTAAATTTAAGTATATGAAACGTATTAATCAGGGATGATTGGATAGTAACAAGCACAAATAACAAGCATAAATAACTAGCATTAACAATCAGCATGAGCGAGTGAGAATTGTATGTCGATCCAGCGTAAGTTTTTATTAGCAATTTGTTCTGTCATCGCATTATTAGCCTTGGTCATAGCAATTATCACCGTAGTCACCACGTCCTCGAGTGTCGTCAAGCAAATAGACACTCAAAAGCAAAACACTGCAGATAGGCTCGTTAATATTCTCACCGTTACCGACTCCATTGTGTTGGAGCGAGTGAAAAGCAGTATGTCACTGCTCAAGCAGCGAGGCGAAGCGCTGGGCATTCCCCGTCATGGCGATATCGTCACCGTAAAGGCAACACCGGCCCAGCAATTGTTTCTCGGTTCTCAAGCGCAAGCTAACGACTTTTCATTGGTAGACGGGTTGACTGACGTAATGGGCGGTACCGCCACCTTATTTAGTAAAACGGGCAATGATTATATTCGGGTCAGTACCAACGTTATTAAAAACGGTGCGCGAGCTATCGGTACTAAGCTCGCGCCATCCGGTAAGGCTATAAAACAAATAGAGCAGCAACAGGCTTACTATGGTGCAGTAGATATTTTAGGAAGTCCGTATCTCACGGGCTATGAGCCCATGTTCAACGCCCAAGGCCAAGTTATTGGTATTTGGTACGTAGGTTATTCGGCAGATTTGAACGTGCTTGAGGACGCTATAAAGAAAAGCCACCTTCTAGATGAGGGCTTCGTAGCCTTACGAGATGGCAAGGGCAATATTCGCATGCACTCGTCTCATGTCAATGAACAAACAGTGCAGTCTGCACTTAGTAATAGTGATAAATGGTCGACAACCATCGTGCCTTTTAAAGCGTGGGGCTACGATATTATTTTGGTCGCGTCTGAAAGCGAGAAAAGCGCGCTTATTAGCTCCGCTGTTTTTTCCGTTATTGCTAAGGTAATTGTTGCCAGTGCGGGGGTTCTCATCACTATTTGGTTGCTTGTTAAATATATTGTGGGCCGTCCTCTTGAAGAGTTTATTGCAGTGGTAACTAACTTAACGTCTGGCGAAGGCGATCTAACCTTTAGATTTGAAGGTAAAAGAAGCGATGAGTTTGGGCAGATGGCGAGAGCCTTCAATAAGCTCCTAGGCCAGCTGCAAGAGACATTGCAAAACGTTGATGCTACAACCGGCGGAATGCTGACAAAATCAGAATTACTGAATAAAACAGCAGAGCGTTCTAGTGATTCAGTGTCATTACTCTCTGTAGAAACCGACAAAATTGATTCAGCCATCGGTTTGCTACAAGAAAATACTGATAGTGTATCGGCATGTATTACCAGTTCCAGTGAAGCTGCAACGGCAGCAGATAGCGACACCAGAACTAGCGTAAGCGTGCTTGCTCAGACCATTGATGACATTCAAGCCCAGGCTAATGATGTTGATGAGTCAGTTAAGGTGATAGATGAGTTAGCACAAGCTAGCGAAGAGATAAGCGGCGTGATGGAAGTGATACGCAACATTGCCGAGCAAACAAATTTGCTGGCATTGAATGCGGCAATAGAAGCGGCTAGGGCTGGAGAGCAGGGGAGAGGTTTTGCGGTTGTTGCCGATGAAGTTCGCTCTCTTGCAAGCAGGACGCAGTCATCGACAGAAGAAATTCGCATTATGATTGAACGTTTACAACAAGGTAGCAGAGAAGCCGCATCAAAAATGAATCGCAATAAAGATACGGCTTATAATACCCTTGAAGTCACTAAAAATGCAGGAGTCTCATTGGAACAAGCACTAGGTGCAGTGGCTCGAATTACTCGATTAAACCAAGAGGCCTCGCATACTGCACAAGGCCAAAAGGAGGTAGCGAGAAACGTTATTCAAGGGGTTGAGAGTATTAAGGCCGTTGGTGATGCCAATCGCAACTATGCCACTGAAGTGGCAATAAGTTGCAATGAGTTGGTTGATCAAATTAAACAAATGCAAGCGCAGCTTAGGCGCTATCGTTTCTAAGGAGCTATCGTTTCTAAGAAGAGGCCGCTAAGGCCTCTTTAATTGAGCCATTGACTCAATCAACTATTTGCGACGAATCTACCAATTGTCAGGCTTGAAACGAACGGTAACAATTTCATTATTGATTATGACAGCTTGGCATTGCCCTAGTCCTTATTCCCTCTTATTCTATGCGGTGGAAAAAACATTGCAGCGGCGATATCGCACTGCTTCACACATGGAATAATTATAATGAAACGAATAACTGCGCTGTTTAATACGGCAGCGGTGCTGCTCACATTAAACATGCTATTGAGCAGTTTTGCTAACGCAGCCGATGTTGAATATCGTCTGCCATCGTCAGTAAGCCCTACTTTTCAACGTATTCACCTTAATGTCGACCCGGATAAACCATCGTACTCTGGGACGACGGAGATTGACGTTGTTGTAAATTCACCGACTCAAAAAGTAGGCTTTTATCAGCAAGATCTATCTATCACATCTGCTGCCTTAGTAAGCGCTCAGCAATCGTTGTCGCTAAGCGTTATGGCAAGTGATTACGATATTAACTGGGCAATGGCCGAAACCGTAATTAAGCCTGGTAACTACACACTGAAAATTTCGTTTAGTGGTAATGTTAATACGTCATCAGACGGCATGTACCTGTCACGCTTTGAAGATAATAACTATATCTTTACTCAGTTTGAAGATATGCACGCCAGAAAAGCGTTTCCAAGCTTTGATGAGCCTATTTATAAAATTCCATATCAAATGACCATCAGCGCGCCTTCCCATCAGGTAGTGGTATCAAATACGCCTGTGCTTGAAGAGTCGGTAAGCGATGGCGTAAAAACCGTTCAGTTTGAAAAAACAAAGCCTATGCCGACCTACCTTATCGCTTACACAGTAGGCCCATTTGATAGCACTGAGATGACAGGGTTGTCTGTGCCAGGTCGTGTTTATGTGCCAAAAGGCTATATCGACAAAACGAAGTTTGTCATCAAGCATACCCCAGAAATACTGACGTCTTTGGAAGATTTCTTTGGCATCAAATATCCATACAAAAAAATGGATTTTGTGGCTGTACCTAACTTCACACATGGCGCTATGGAAAATGTGGGTCTAATTACCTATCGCGATAGCCTATTGCTTTTAGCTGATAACCCAAGTGTTACTGAGCGCTCTGGCCCACTTAACGTGATTGCGCACGAACTTGCCCACCAATGGTTTGGCAATTTAGTGACCATGGCCTGGTGGGACGACCTGTGGCTAAACGAAGCGTTTGCTTCATGGGCTGCAAGTCACACAATGAAGACGCTATATCCTGAGTTAAATTACGCAGATCGCCTTGTTCAAGAAGGGGCTTTTGGTGCAGATGCAAGCCCAACGGTTAAGCCCGTGAAAAAAGTAGTGAAACGTCAGCCAGACGTTATGGATGGTTTGGGGCTTAATTACTCAAAAGGTGAATCGATCCTGCAAATGATTGAGTCGCTAATCGGTACCGACAGCTTCCGTGAGGGCGTGCGTAATTACATGAAAACCCATTCATGGGGTAATACGGTAGCTGATGATTTGTGGCGAGCGCTTGATGGCGTATCCGACTTTAATTTAAGTGCAATGATGAAAGCCTATCTAGAACAGCCAGGCTACCCCATCATTCATATTACAGAAGACGGTAAAGTCACTCAGTCTCGCTTCCATTTTGCTGGCGCATCGGTAGAAGATAAAACGTGGGCCATACCGCTTAAGTTGACCTACCAGCAAAACGGCGAAATGAAAAGTGAGGTTGTGTTTATCGACAAAACCACTACAACCCTCCCTCAGCTAGCCGAGGCCGACTGGGTGTATCCGAATGACAATGCCACAGGTTATTTCCGCTGGTCTATCTCGCCTGCGCAGTTAGACAATTTACTGGCAAATATTGAGGTATTGAACAAGCGTGAGAAGAAAAACGTGTTGTATAACTACCAAGCACTGTTAAATGCTGATGAGGTTAGTATTGATAGTGTGATGAAAGTACTCAATGCGTTAAGTGCAGATGAAGACCCTGCCGTTATTCGCGCAGCTGTTGGTGTACTGCAAGAATTTGATTACTTAGTCAATGATAGCAATCGCGATGCGTATGCTACCTTGCTGACTAACACTTATATGCCACTATTAGATTCACTGAGCCTTACTCAGGCAGAGGATGATTCGACCGACATTATTCGCCTTCGCAACCAGCTGTATGGCTTTTTAGGTATGTATGCCGAAAGCGATAGCCTGGTTGAGAAGAGTAACGTGCTCGCTAAAAAGTATATCGACGATCCAGCAAGTGTTTCTTCTGGCCTTGCCGGAACTGCCATTGCTATTGCGACAAAAAATAGTGCAGATAAAGATAACGCCAAGTGGTTTAACGAGGTGGTAAGTGCATTTAAAAAAGCGCAGTTGCCAAACGTAAAAAGTACGCTGATTTACTCCATGCGTTTTGACGACAAGGAGTCAGTATTTAAGATGTTAGACTTGACGTTAACCAATGAGATAACACCAGCAAACACCATGTATATGGTTGCGCGGGTGGCAAGAAATCTTGATGATCATACCTTGGTATATCAATGGCTTGATAATAACGCTGACGCCTTGATTAAGAAGATGCCTGACTATCACGTAGCGCGCATGCCTGAATTTGTGTCTTCAAGCTGCTCTGAAACAAACCTTGCCATGGCGAACACGTTTTATAGCAAGATTTCTGACCGTTACGAAGGTATGGCTCGAGGTGTTGAAATTATGCAAGACGAATCTCAACAGTGTCTTCGCTTAAAAACAGCGTTTCAAAGTGACTTTGATAAGTTTCTTGCTAACTATGCCAAGTAGCTATATTTGAAATACATAGCACGCGACACTTAATACACATAGCACGCGCCGCTGTTTGCTAACGGTTATAAAAAAGCACCGAAAGGTGCTTTTTTATTGCACGTGCCGACATAATGTCCGTCTCACACCAACCGACTTACACTAACCGACTTACAATATCCGAATAACATTAACCGACTTACAAAAACCAACTCACAGTAAACACTCATTGCGAATACTCTGCCTGATTAAAGTTTATATTTACACGCGGCTTAAAATGAACCACACTGGCTAAAAGATCACGTTTCTTACAGCGGTTAGCCCGTAACGCTTATTTTGTAATCTCTATTGTGAAAGCGTTAACAAATAGCCTTGCCTGTAAAAACACACTGTCGAAAATAATGAGGCGCTTTAATGCTAGATACCATCTCTTTTTCACAACGCCAGCGACTGGCCTACATCGATTTTTGCCTCTTATTTAAAGGCGCGATTCATCGACAAGACCTTATCAAGCGCTTCGAAGTGGGGCTGTCTGCCGGCTCTCGAGACTTTACGTTGTATAAAGAGTTAGCGCCTGACAACTTAGTGTATTCAGCGCAAGAAAAGCGGTATTTTCAAACAGAATCCTTTTTGCCACTATTCGAGCACGATGCTAGACGTACGTTAGTCAAATTAGCCAATGATATTTCAGATGGCTTTGATGCCATCGGCGATATTCATTTTCCCGTTGAAAGCGCGTCGTCCCTTAACGTGCCGGATATATTTGTTGTGGCTAAAGTAGTGCAAGCTATTGTGAATCAAAAAGCCATGAGCGTGATTTATACGTCGCTTTCAAGCGGTTCAGGCGCGCGAGAGCTGGTCCCACATAGTATTGTTGATAACGGGCAGCGGTGGCATGTTCGCGCATTTGATAGAAAGTCTCAGAGTTTTCGAGACTTTGTATTAACCCGTATTAGCAAGGTGACGGTTAAAGATACACCTGATGAAAATGAGCTCAAAGACTGTGACGAGGCATGGCAAAGAATGATTCCCCTTGAAATTGTTCCTCACCCTAAAAATATTAAATACCCTACAGCGATAGAGCTAGACTATGCCATGGAAGAGGGCGTATTGGTACTTCAAGTACGTGCTGCAATGGCGGGGTATTTGCTCAGAAGGTGGAACGTGGATTGCACTAAATTAGCCAGTCTTCGAACGGGTGAATATCAACTGTGGTTGAGAAATCAGGCAAGCTTAGCAAATATAGACAATCTTGCTATTGCACCGGGCTATACCAGTGAGGAAGTTGAGTATCAGTAAAATGATGCTGACGATTAGGCTATTGCTCTAGCTGCTGTGCAAGCCAGAGCAATAGCTATAATGTTAAGAATAGGGCTCTGGTAGGCGCTATGGAGCAATGGAGCAATGGGGTAAAGTAAAGCATTGAGGCTAGCTCATTCATCGAGGTACTTTTTGATGCAGGTAATTAAGGTGTCTTTGTCTATGGGCTTGGTAAGAAAGTCGTTCATGCCAGCGGCCAAACACTCCTCTTTATCCTCGGTGAATGCATTCGCTGTTAACGCAATAATAGGTGTTTTTAAGTCTAAAGTGGCTCGAATGGAGATGGATGATTCAATACCACTCATCACCGGCATATTACAATCCATGAGAATAAGGTCAAAGGTATGCTTAATACAGGCCTCAAGGGCGTCTTGTCCATTTTTAACGTGTAATATAATAAAATTTTCTTGCTGTAAAAGTGCTTTAACAATTTCCGCGTTAATCTCATTGTCTTCCGCTAGCAGTATGCGTTTTTTCTTTACCTTAGTTTTTGGCGTTTCAGAAATAGGAGAAGAGCTGGCAAGTAATTTACGCAAATCTTGTTCTATTTCACGTCTATTGATGGGCTTAGCGTGTGAACGCCATATCATTTCCGTTAGCGTGTCTTGACCGTTTAGCCTTTCTAATTCTGCGGACACTACAATTATCTTTGGCAGGACACTGTGCTTACTGCGTTTCAATTGTTCAATGAGGTCTAAGCCACTTACGTCCGGCATTGCTAAATCGACGATAATAGCGTCGTAGTCTAAAGGCGTGTGGTTTAAAAAGTCGCTGGCCGATGCATAGCAGGTACCTTCAATATGCATAGAAGCCAATATATGGGCCAGATATTCTCTACTAGTTTGTAAGTCGTCGATGATGGCGCAGCGAATATTTGCTATAGACTGAACGGACATAGGCGGTAAACGGGCCTCCTGTGTGTTCATAGTAAATGAAAAGGTCGTCCCTTTCCCTACCGCTGAGCGCACGTTTATATCGCCACCCATCAGCAGCGACAGCTGTTTTGCGATGCTTAAACCAAGCCCCGTTCCGCCAAACTGGCGGGTAGTGGCTTGATCGGCTTGTTCAAACTTTTGAAAAATTTTGTCAATGACATCCTCTTCTATGCCAATTCCGGTATCGATAATATCAAACGTGAGTAAAAGTGAATCGCCCGACACGGCGTGACTCACATTCAATGAAACGCTGCCGGATGAGGTAAACTTAATTGCGTTGCTCAGCAAATTATGCAGAATTTGTGAAATACGAGTCACGTCGCCTTCTATTATGGGTGGAAGGCTAGCCTCTTTATGGTAATAAAACTCGAGCCCTTTCTTTTGGCAAAAAACACGTTGCAACGACACTACGTCATCTAACACTTGAAGTAGATCGACAGGCACTTTTTCAATTTTAATTTTGTTTGCTTCAATCTTTGAAATATCGAGGATATCGTTGATAAGAGAGAGTAGCTGCCTACCTGAACTCTTCGCTTTTTTAAGGTAGATATTGCTTTTACTAGGCGTATCAATGGCGAGTTCAATCATCCCAAAAAGCCCGTTCATCGGCGTTCGCAGTTCATGGCTCATGCTAGAAAGAAAATCGGACTTTGCTTGGCTTGCACGCTTTGCGTTTTCTGCTTCTTCCATAGCCACGTTCTTCAGTTTAGTGAGACGGGCTAACGAACGACGTATTTGCTTTTCCATTGGCGTAAAAACAAATACCGCCTCAATAGCAAGCAGTAGTAAGGTTATTAACCAAAGGTATAGCGCAAAATTTTCTGCATTGTTCACACGGGCGTTGGCATCGTTTTCGAATAAGGTGACGGCCATATCTAAATGCTTAAGGAGTTGCGTGGAATCTGCAATTATCGAAGATGACGCAGATGGTTGAACTGCTATGTCTTGCAAAAATGTTGTGGAGCATTCTTTATTGCTTTCACTGACTACACTCATTGCATTGATTGTACTAGATGCATTCGCAAGTTTGTTTCTGCCGCTTTTTACGTAGGTCTTAACGGCTTTATCGAGGTTTACATTCCCAAAATATAAGTCTTTATGTGCGGCTGATAAATTATCAAGGGCGATGAGTTTTGCATGGTTACTTTCGAGCTTGTCTAATGAGGACGCTAAATAGCTTTTGGTCTGCGTGCTGCCACACAAATTAGTGGCTGACTGTAACAACGCAATTCTTTGAGAAAGCATTCGCTGCTGGCCAGCAATATTGATTATTTCTGCATCTTGACGCTGATCGCTCAATAAATCGTTAATGATAAAAAAGGATAGCGACACTGCTGTGGCAGTAAGCACAAGGGCAAAAATATACTGAAACTTTATGGTCATTACAATCGCATTCGGCAAACCTTACCTTACAATGTAATAGACACACATTTCATGTGCAACTTGTGAGCTGTTTAATTGGTATAAACAAACTCATGAAATAGAAGAGAAGAATTGGATAATAGCGCTTCAACTATTTCTGTGAACCATTTAACTAGGCAGACTTTCTTTCTGTGCCTCGGAAGAACTTTGAAGCGCTCGACTTACTTTTAGGTTTATCAATTGGCGCTAGCGCTGTTTTACTTTCAGAGAGTTCGTTTTCGTTTGGCAAGCGAACTACTCGAATACTATTGTGTTCAAAGTCTTTATTGATTAACCCTTTATCGGCATAGGCACAAAGAATATCCTTACGGGGATAAAACCCCCATTTTTCACGGAAAATTTGTGCGTTATGAACAAAGTCTAATAAATGATTAACGGGGCATCGCGTGAGGTCCCGTGAGGGAGAGAAAACAATGGAAGGATGGTCGGTGAGTGATAATCCCACATTGCGGCACTGGGTGAAGAAGTCTTCGTCGTTTAGCCCGTAACCGTCGTAGGTTTCATCGAAGCCGTTGGTTTTTTCAAAGTCTGCCTTACGTATAAAAAACATTGCAGAAGCACTGCTATCGTTACTAAATTTTCCATGATTATTGTCCTGTTTGTCTACTGACCCTGTATTTTCTAGCAAACTCGCTTTCGGTAAAGCGTCGTTATATGAAGTGTCGCTTGTTTGTGTTACAGAAAAAGGTTTGCCTAAATTAATTTCGCTTTTGGCATGTAAAAGCTCAGAATACGGTTGATTGCGAGAGGTGATTGGAATAGAGCGCACCGGAGCTCTCATTATTGATGATGGTACGAGTGTTGATACCGCCTGTTTAAGGCATGCCGGCGAAAAAATAGTGTCGACACTAATATATGCTAACAGGTCGTTTTTCGCATCGAACATTCCTTTATTTCTTGCCTTCGCAATTGGAAGCTCTTCCTGGTTGACAAATTTATGTTCAATGTTGAACTTGTCGCTTGTGATTAAAGATAAATCAGACGGTGGTGTCATCCATACAATGAGTAACTCATCAGGGGTAGGGCTGCATGCCTCAAGCTGATTAATGAGGTTGCAGAGCTTTTCGGTTCTGTTTTTCACTATCGTTATCACACTCACTGGTGCACTCATTTTAACTATCCCTTTTGCATCGCTATTAGAGGAGACTTTTACCGAATAAGAGCGTGAACTGGATGTGCTCTTATACTTTCGTCTAAAACGACTGATTCGTAGCACTAGATAAGCAATAGTCGATCCATTGTTTAATTCACTGTTTTATATGATTTTTTGTCGTTTTTTGCTCTGGGGTGTAGAAATGTGATGTGCATCTTTGTAAATGAAAGGGTAAAAATTACAGGCGAATATCCACATCACTACAGGATAGGTATTTTCACTTTATTTACACGATTAACGCTATGCGATAGTAGGGTTATTTGGTAACCTAACAACATTGCTTAAATAATTATTTTTCAATAACTTATTCAAGGGCGTGTTGATCTTTGCTGTACATTTTTGCAGCGGTCTGTGAGCTATTTAGAC